>Ga0302325_10001573_pt1 | contig 57925 bp, 44 predicted proteins | sample Palsa_T0_2_FD_201948 | JGI IMG/M metagenome (GOLD analysis project Ga0302325, IMG submission 201948) | Peat permafrost microbial communities from Stordalen Mire near Abisko, Sweden - Palsa_T0_2 | ecosystem: Environmental > Terrestrial > Soil > Palsa > Peat permafrost | place: Sweden: Abisko... | reverse complement strand
GCCATTCACCGGAGCGAGGTATCCCAGTCGGGTCCCATCCGGCGAGATTTGCGGACTGGCACGCTCCGGATTTCCGAACAAGACGTCGCGAGGAATCACCGGCGACGAGAACTTTTCCTGCGCCCGCAGGGGCCCGCAAAAGAATCCCAGAACGATCAAAACGAGTATGGTGCGTTTCAGTGCGGACATGACGACCTCCAGTTAGCAGAGCCAGCATATTCGCGGGGACCGGAATGTTCAATACCTGGGAGTGCGCAGGCCGGGCCGGCAACCCCGCTTTTTTGGAGAATGAATTGGCAGGGCACCGGGCTATCCACGAAGCCGCCAAAATCGATTGTTATGGTGGGACTGCTCAACAGCGGGCGCCTCGCAACGCTGGCGTTGGCCGGTTTCCGGTAGTATGATAATCGTATGACAAATATCATATAGGAGTAAGACGATGCCCCGCCGGACCGCACCAGGAAAAGAACGCCTTACCGTGTCGTTGTCGAGAGAGGCGGCGCGGTTTCTGCGGGCCTTTCGCGCCCACGCTAAATCCCCGTCGATGAGCGCGCTATTCGAGAAGATGGTCGCTGATCTCCAAGGCAAGGTGGAAATCGAGCATCTCGACGCGAAACTCAGGACCTACTACGACACATTGTCCGCCTCGGACGTGAAGGAAGAATCAGCGTGGGGCGCGGCGGGCGAAGCTGGCCTTGCATCGCTCGAAGAATTCGAGCATCAGCCGAAACGGCAGGCGGGTCGACGTTAAATGGGCGCGAACCCTCCATCCCTTCCTCAGCCGCGCCGCGGGCAAATATGGTCAGCCGTGTTTCCGGGTGACCCGCCCGGGAAATTCGTCCGGCCGGTGCTTATTGTTTCCACGGATGCGCGAAACACTCATCCTCGCGCGAGCACGGTGTTGGCGGTTCCGTTTTCCACCACTTTGACCGACGTGCCTACCCACATCCGGTTGCAACCGGGGGAATCTGGATTAGAGCACGCCAGCGAACTCCAGCCGGAAAATATATCTGTACTTAGGAAAGAAACTCTTAGACCCCGTCCTGGAACGCGAACAGTGAGTGAAGACATCATTCGGCGCCTCGCACGAAACGTAGTGTTGTCAATGGGAGTTCAGCCGAAGGATATTTGAGGCCGCAATTCGCCAATTTTACCGTGAACGCAGTCTTAACGGCTAGGACGGCCACGTGACGCGACATTGCGCAGGAAGAAGGCACAAGAGTACCCGTTTGCTGTGGACGCATGCGTTGTCTCATACTGCTCACGAACGCCAATCGATATGCGCCGCATACAGTTCATCGAACTCCACGAACAACCTTGGCTCCCCTCGTCTCTTCGGTACAAAATTACCGACGCGCTTCAGTTTGGGCTGAGCGTCTTCAACGCGTACGCGCCAATCACACCGCTGCTGCAAGGCGCGCTTCGCGAATCCCAAAACCGATCGATTGTGGATATGTGCTCCGGCGGTGGCGGCCCGTGGTTCGACCTTTCTCAAAGGCTCCAAGACGATGCGCGAGGGCCTTTGCAAATTACGCTCAGCGATAAATATCCAAATCTTGGAGCTTTCCGATTTGCCGCGGCGGCCTCCAAGAATCACATCGGTTTCTATCCAGATTCGGTTGACGCCACCAACGTGCCGGCGGAATTGAAGGGATTTCGGACCATGTTCACGTCCCTCCACCATTTTCCGCCTGAAGAGGCTCGCGCGGTGCTTCAGAATGCCGTCGACGCCGGCCAAGGCATCGGCATATTTGAGGTAACAAGACGCGCGCCGGCGACAATCGGCCTGATGTTTCTTTGGGCGCTCACGCCGTTCGTACTCACTCCGTGGATCCGTCCGTTCCGTTGGTCACGGCTGCTCTGGACCTACGTGGTTCCAATAATTCCGATGGTGCTGCTGTTCGATGGAGTGGTCTCCTGCCTGCGTACCTATCGGCCCCAGGAGCTGCGCGAGATTATCGCCAAACTCACCGCGGCGAACTACCACTGGGAGTTAGGCGAGCATTCAAGACGACGAGGAGTAATGCCGATTACGTACTTGATCGGTCTGCGGCGCCCGCCTCTACCGCCCGGCTAATTGCGCGAGTGTTTTGTGGCCATTTCTGGTGCGACGTCGAACCGAACTCTTGCAGGCCTTAATTCAATTGCGGGAGAGTACGTTTTTCCGGTGCCGGATACAGGCCGATGCTGATAGACTCGCCGCTCAAGCAGCGTCTACCGTCTACATTGTTCACGTTCTGGTTCGCGTTCCCAGGCCACCCGCCCCCACTGTCGACGAGTTTAGCAGCGCACGATCATCGGATTCGCGCCCCGCGTGCAGGTGCCGCAAGGACAACGCCATCGAAAATGCCGGCCGAAAATCGGAGACGTTTCGTAACAACCGGTTGTTAATCGTGACGGTGTTTCTGGCCAGCGCGGTCGGTTTGCTCATCGCTCCGTGCCTGGCCATCTTGTGTCTTACAACCTTGCTGCCCCTGCATGGATACACGCTTTCTCGAGTGATTTGGGCGGTGTGTTATTTTGTCGCGGCTGGGTTTTCGTTTAATTCAGGAACAAAGTTGTGGCGCCTGGCGGTTGGGATGATTCGCCCCAAAGCCACGTTAGACGCCGAGGGCGTTCGCTTTCGCATGGTTTCTGAGAAGCCCGCTGACTTCCAGGAGCAATTCGTGCCATGGGACCAGATCGCGGCGATCCGGCATCGGCGAATGGGCAACAATCAGTTCTACTCAGTCGTCACGAAGGACAATCTGGTGATAGCTTTTGACGGCTTGGCCTTCTTTCGTTCCCGGACGTTGGCCCAGCGTATTTCCGCACGCGCGGGTATCGCGATCGAGGAACTCAAATAGCAGCGAGAATCTCCCACTCACTCGCGGCTACCGTCGTCGGCCGAGCGACGCCCTGTGCCGATCGAGCATAATTCAGTTGCTCCCTGGTTCTGCCTTGCGATTGACGATCGACACTCGGAATGCCGGCTGCGACTGCTCCGATTTCTCCATCTCGAAAGTCTGCGTGGTTTTGCCCGGATCGTAGTCTCTCCACAGCCATAACATGGATTGCGGAAATTCCGCGGCTCCCTGGGCCGAGTTGTGCGTGCCGGTCCCAAAGCTGAAGTGAAAGTCGTAGCCCTTAAGTTTCAGGGCATTGGCCATGCGAATGTTCGCGAGCGGCCAACTGCCGTAGCGTTCCTGTTCCATGTCCTCGGCGCCGTCCTGCAGCCATACGCGAATGTCGCGTTTCGGTTCACGCAAGACTTTTTCCGGATAATCCTGGCCGCCGTCGGGATTTCCGGGGTCCTCTTTCCATTGGATACTGGTGTAGCTGCCGATCCACGAGAGCACCCGGGAAAACTGTTCGGGCATCTGCCACGCCGCGTTGAACGAGCAGATACCTCCGGACGAAAGACCGGTAATGGCGCGGCTGTACCCGTCCTTGCGGAGATTGTATTTTGCAGCGACTTCGGCGAGAACCTCATCCCGCAGAAAACGGGCGTAGCGGTCGCTCACCGTGTCGTACAGGGTGCTGCGCATGGAATCTTTCAGCGTGCGATGCCACTTCTCGGAATAAGCCTTCACGAAATTGTAGGCGGGTGAGTTCGGCGATTCGCTGATATCGCCGGGATTAATGAAAACGCAGATCATCACCGGAATCTTCTTTTGCGCGATCAGATTATCGATGGTGCTGAGCGTGGGGCTCCTGCCGTTGCGGTCGATAACGTAACCCTCTCCGTCCTGGAAGACCATCAGCGCCGCGGGTGTGTGCGGATCGTACTGCGCCGGAACGTAAATCCAATAATCGCTCTTCATGCCGTCGTATATTTTGCTGGTGTGCGTGATTTTCGCCGACAGCGTGCCGGAGGGAACTCCGGGCCCAAGGTAGGAATCGGGAGCGAAGGCCGGGAGGTCCAGGCTGCCTCCAAATTTCGCGCCGTCGATCAGGTAATGAAACGAGTGCACCCTGCCTACGGGCTCGATGTGTGCGACGGCGTACCACAGGTTCGACCCGGCGCGACGCGCCATGGCCGGACCGGGAGCGTCATCGATTACCAGCGCGGGCTGCGATGCCGCTTCGAGGGCGAAGAAAAACTCGGGGCCGCGGGACATGCTCGCTGTGCCGTCTTTCAGTCCCTTGGCGTCGAGGCTGGCGGTAATCGCGTCCGGCAGGTCGGGGCTGTTGGACTTGGCAAGCTCGATCAGTTGAAGGGCAGTAGATTTGTCCGCCGCGAACGTTACTGGGCTTAGCGAAAGACAGACCAGCGCGAGCAACCACGCGCTGAGGTGTGCGCTATTTCGGCCGCGGCGGGCTGTTGGCAATGGCATTACGTTGATCGTCGCACCCGAAATTCCCAGCCTGATTTCGCCGCACATTGAAAGCCTCCCCACGCACATGCTCCTAATTCGCCCTGCACATTGCCACGAGGCGGCGGAGGGGGTCAACAGGCGGTTCGCGATCAACGTGGAATGCGGTCGGTGAGAACTGAGAAGGGTGAACGATGGAATTATGAACTGCCGGCTCTACCAGGTGTTATAGGCGGTATCGTCGAACGGGGAAGTATCATTGGAAGCGGAGTGAACGTCGGATATCCCGATGGTGGTTTGCTCGGGCGACAACACCGTGTCGGAATTCTCGGTGACCCAATCCTTCGCGCGAGTCATCGGGTCGGACGGGACGGCAGAGATGTATCCTCCGGAAACCAGGTCGTCGAGCGACGCGGGCGCCGCTTGCTTATCCAGCGTGTAACTCTGAATCGCCTGCCGCAGCGTAAACAGATCCTGGCGCAGCGCGGCTTCGCGGGCGAATACCTCGGAACTATGGAGCCGCGGGATCGCCATCGAGATCAGAATGATCATGATGGTGATCACAAACATCATCTCGATCAGCGTGAAGCCCCGCGCGGACGTTTGACCGCGGCGTTGACGCACCAGCGTCAGGCGGGAAAATTCAGTTGGCAGAGCGAATCGCATCGTGAACTTAGCGTCTCCAGCTCAAACAGCCCAAACTACCAGTCGGAATATTTCGTGCCGTCCAGGGCCGTGCCTGTGGATTTGCTGAAAACCTGGAACACATCCTGGCCGCCCCACATGTCCGCATCCTGATCGTCTTGCACCGAGCGCAAGCCCCAATCCTTATTTCCCGTCATGGGGTCCACTGGGATTACACGAAGGAATCGGATATGGCGGTCGGCGGCGCCGGCGAGTTGCACTCCCTTAACCAGCGTATCGAGGTCGGGCGGGTAGCCCTCGGTGCCAAGCTTCACTTGAATCTGGTTGTGGTCGGCCGCGTCTTTGTAGCGGTCGATCGCATCGTCGATTTGGCGCAGATCGTAGCGGAGCTCCGCTTCTTTGTGCCGCTGCACGCTGAGCCGCGCCATGGGAACCGCGGCGCCGGCCAGAACGGTGAGAATGGAACAGGCAACGACGAGTTCGATCAACGTCATTCCCGCCATCGCCCGCCGGCGGCCAATTGCTGCGCCGGGTCGCTGTTGCGCGTTAGCGAAAATCTTCTTCATGACTATTGCACCTTTACAGTGGCCTCGCCGCCGGTCAGCGGAATGGGTTTCTGCTGGGAATCTCGGGCGTTCACCTGGACGATTTGTATCGGTGAGGTGCCAGGGCCCACGGCGTGAATGATCAAACCAAGAATCGTGCCGTTTCCATCGACGCCGGGGGTATTGGGCTGGCGAGTAGCGGAAATAATGGCTTGGCCCTTCTGCTGGTCGACGCGCTGGACCACCGCAATCTCTTGCGTGCCGCCGGAGAGAAAACCTCCGTTGCGGGCTTCATCGATCTGGATTACCGCTGGGTTGTACTGGATCATCAGCGGAATGGAGAAAAGATCGTGGGCGTTGTCGATGGCGATCGAAATGGTCGATGTTTCGCCGGTCTTAATGGTCACGGAAGTCGGCTCGAAACGCAGTTGTCCCGAACCGGCAGCCGGAGGCGGCGCTGTGGCGGTCATCGCCGTTCCTGGAGGCGGTGACATCGCTCCGTTGTATGCGGGAGTCACACTCGAGCTCGCGCCGGGCGAGCCGCCGGGAGCGGCGGTAGTTGACTGATCGCTGGGAGCAGCGTTGCGATACACCCGCACGTTGGTGTCTGATCCAGCGGCGATCGGCCGCAGGTTTTCCGCGGTGATCGTGGGCAGACGCAATATGTGCGGCGTCAGCACGATCAATACTTCCGAGTCGGTGAACTCTTTCCGGTTGTCCGAGAAAAGATACTTGACGAACGGTATCTGCCCCAGCCCGGGCCATCCGTTATTGACGATCGATTCATCGCGCTCGATCAACCCTCCCAGCACGTTCACTTCGCCTTCTTTGAGCCGAATGTCGTGTTCTACGGTGCGCTGGCTAATGATTGGCTGGCTGATGCCGCCGATCGTCGACGTCCCGGTAACCGAAGAAACTTCCACCTTGAGCTTCATACTCACTTCGCCGTTCGGGTGGATACGCGGCGTGGCGTCGATGTTTACACCGACGTCCAGGTAGGTGAACTGCGTGTTGACCAGCGGATTGACCACCCCGCTAGTGGTCGCGCTCACTCCCACGCCGGCCTGGAAGCTGCCCGTAGCCACGGGCACTTTGTTGCCGATCCGCAGCTTGGCCTGTTCTCCGTCGCTGACGCGAACTTCCGGATCTTGGATGATGCGCGTGCGCGTGTCGGTCATGATCGCGTTCAACGCGGCGCCAGGCAAGGTTAAGCTGTAGTCCGCGGACGTCAAATTCTTCAGGTTATCGAGGCTGATCAGGTTGCCCCCCGACGAGGACGAGGTCGAGGTAGTGCTGGTGGTGGAGGTGGTGGACGTGGTGCTGGTGGTGCTCGTCGAACTGGTCGTCGTATTTTGCGGTTGCACTGACGTACGCGGGTCAAACACCGCTGCAACCGACTGCCCCGGCAGAATTCCGATGTCCCGGAGCTTATCCATGCTCACCTGCAGCACCTGCACGTGCAGCAGCACTTCGGGCTTGGCTTTGTCGATGTCGCGAATGATTTTAGACGCCAGCATCAGCTTATCCGGCGTATCGCGAATCACGATGGCGTTCTGCGAATTTACTTGCTGCAGGTGAGTCAGGTTCAGAAGTTGCCGCAGCCCGGTAACCACTTCGGTTAGGTCTTGCGGCGTTAAGGTGTTGTTCATGTAGAACGTACGGACTTCTTCGTCTTCCAGGTCCTTGCGCTTCTGCGGCTGATCCGGCGCAACCAGAATAATGTTGGGAGTGATCGGTTTCCAGAAACTCTTGCTTTCGATGGCCACCGCGTCGAGCGCCTCTTCCAAGCTCACGTTTGGCAAATCGGCGGTAATCCGCTTGGATTGGTACTCAGGATCGAAAATCACGCTCAGCCCGGCCAGTTTGCCGATCGTCTCAAAAACCTGCCGGGAATCGTTGGTCACCCGCAGGTTGATTGGGTCGCGCGACAGCGGCTTCAGCAGCGGCGGACCGGAGAGCAAGTCCGAGTCGTCTTCAGGATTCGGATTGAGCGCCTTTGTTTCCGGAGCCTTTTGCTGGCCCAGTAGCGCACTTACCTTGCGGATTTGCTGTTCCGCGACGGCACTGGAAGGGTCAATCGACAGCGCCTTCTGAAATTCGGCGAGCGCTAGCTGCTGGTCGCCGGTATGCAGCGCGCGCTGGCCCTGTTCGACGTGCATCTGGGCCGCTTCGAAGCGCATGCGCGTCACCCGGGCCTTAAATTCTAGGTCGTTGGGCTGCGCAGCTAAGGCCTTTTGATAGTGTTGCAGAGCGGTATCGTAGTCCTGGGTGGACTCGGCTTTTCTCCCCGCCTCATAGTCGGAATTGGCTTTGGGGCATCCGGCAAGCAGGAGCGAGGCTGAAAGGACTAAAAGGACGAACTTTGAGCGAGGCAAACAGCCCCTCCAGGTTTGGGCTCCGAAGCTTCCAAAGTCTAACATTCGGGTTCAGATGCAGCAAGGGAACCGCATGTTGCCGGTATCCCTACGATAACATGTAAATATACCGCCAAAAGAGAGTAGCAATTTGGGCACCACCCTCGGCGGCGCATCTCGTTTCGTTTCTGGTCATCCACGGCTGGCGCCATTTTTTGGCGTCGGTGCGGGAGCTAAAACCTTTCCTCGAATGGGAATCCTTATTCCCACCCTACTGCCCGGGAGGGAACTCTTTTGCGCTCCGGCACTCTAGCACGCTGCCGCTCGCTGGGGGGACATTTTAAGGTCGCCGGGCCGATCCGCTGCCGCTTCCTATTGACGTTCTATATGTCGGTTTTCCATCCCTCCCCGCTTTCCATGAAAGGCCGAGGTTTCCTGCCCTTTAGCTGCAAGTTTATTGGCGAAACCGCTAACGTCAGCGCGGTTGTCCAAGGCATAATGCGCCCGTCCCGGTAAGGTCTTTGTATGAGCCACCTTGTTGCCTTTGCGCGCTCAGTTATTCCGAGGGACCCAAGTCAGCTGTTTTTCCTCGTAGGTTCGATTCTTCTCCTAATTTCCGTGCAGCTACGCTGCTATCCACTTTTGGGCTACCCGTTAGGATCCATTGAGCCCTCATTCGCGATCGTGTACCGTTCCTGGCTCCTTTGGGCTCTTTGGGTTTTCATTCTGGTGTGTTTGGCCGGAGCCGCTGGCCTCTATATTTGCTTTTGGCCGGGAGGTCATCCGATGCGTCGGATACTCGGTTTCGTCGTACTTCCGACGCTGGCAGGAGTCAGACTGGTGGTGTGCCGCTATCTGTACCTTTCACAGCAAGTGAATTTCCCACAGGCGAGCGTGTTCCAGGGCGGCACGCATAACGAACCGTGGGGTTTCAGTACCGTATGGAGTTTGGGGCCAGCGGTGCACATGAGCGCCCTCGGCCTGATATTCATACTTATTTTCCTGGGACGGTTAGCCACCGGAAAGTCGCCTCTTCCCATCTCTTTGGCCCACTTCACTTCCGAACTGTCCGGCTCTGACGAACGGTGGAGACGGCTTCTTCTATGCGTGTGGTTCTCGACCGTAGGCATGTCCGCTCTTAGCCTGCTTGCGTCTCTGTCTGTGGTCGATCTGTATCGCCTCGTTGGGCACTCCTTAGGATACCGTTCGCTTCCGTCAGCTGTCGCGCCTCCGAGCAGCGCGCTTTCCACCGCCGTTCTTGCGGGTGCCGCGGCTTGGGCGGTTGGAAGGGACCGTTGGACAGAGTTCCGCCGGTTTGTTCGTCCCGCCGAGAGTAAGTTTGTGGCGCTGAGCGTGATCTTCCCGATCGCGATCCGTTTCGTGCTGGATCTAGTCGCCTACACCTCGGACCGAGTTCGCTGGGCGGCTTTTCACTACGGTAGCGCTGCGCTGCTTCTCTTCACGTCGTACTTCCGCCTTCCGAACTCTCACTACCTCTGGTACATGATCGCCGCTGGCTTCGAGGAGGTTATCTGGCGCGGCTTTCTCCAGCCGCGCTTTGTGAAGCGGTATGGGATGATGCGCGGCATATTTCTGGTCGGCTTGGCTTGGGCGGCGTTCCACTTCACGCTGGATTTTCGGCACACGACCGAGGACTACCAGATTGCTTTAAGATTCGCTTTTCGCATTGCCGACTGCATTGCAATGAGCTACGTACTCGGATGGCTGACGTTGCGTTCCGGATCAATCTGGCCGGCTGCTCTTGCTCATGGGCTAAACAATATTTGGGCCTTCTCGGCGGGCTAAGCCGCGCGCTCATCCCGGTTTGCTGGGGACTATTAGGTTTTGCCCTTTTCCGATTCTGGCCCCTGCCCGGCGCGATCGAGGCAGCGAAGCAGGCCTCAGAGATCGGCCTGGAACCGATCGCGTAGACATTCTTTCGTTCACCGCATACCAGGATTTCTTCGCGCTATGGAAAGACGCCGATCCCGACATCCCCATCCTAATCGCCGCAAAAGCGGAGTCCACCAAGCTGCAATGATCGGCCAAACCGCTTAATTTTGTTGCGTCCACTCTAGAAGTTGGTCGCCAGGCGCATGGCGAAGCTTCGCGACGGTCCGATGGCGTTGCCGGAGAACAGACCGCCGAAATCAATAATGTCCAGGACGTTGGTGAGATTCTGTCCGTCGATCTGAAATTTCATCTTAAAACGATCCGACCTCAAAATATCCGCACCCGCCGACGCATTCACTTGGAAGGAAGGCGAGATGCGCCCGCGCGCGAAGTTAATGCGGCTCACCACTTGCTGGCCATATTCGGCGAGCGCCTGGTCGTAGGTGCCCTCAAAATCGAACGGCAACCCGGTGTCATATTGAATTCCGCCGGCGATCCAGAAGCGGGGCGTGGCCTGATAGCGAACGCGGCCGCGCACCGTGTTGCGCTGATCCTGCGAATCGGGAAAATGCCCGGAGGTGGGTATCTGCGCATCATCGCCAAGAAAGAGCCCGCCGGTCACCGGGAACCACGCATTGCCCACGGTATACGTGTAACTCACAAAACCCGAAAATCGGTGCCAGTCCGGTAAGTCAAGCTTCGCGTCCGCGCCGTAGATGGTGGCCTTCCGGAAGGCGATCGGAAAGCTGATGGTGGTGTTGTCGATCTGGTCGTCGTCGGCGTAGTTGTTCACCAGCCGGCGGAAATAGTTGGCGTCGAACCTGAACTTTTTGAGGACTGTCTTGGTCAAGCCCGCTTCGTAGTAATTTCCCTCCGAAGGTTGGACCGGCAATTGAACTGAGATGGTGTCGAGGCTAGTCGCGGCTGTAGAACTCGAAAGCAGGATGTTCTCGAAAGACGGCGTCTGAAACACGCGGTCGTACGAAAAATGCAAGACCAGGCCGGCGGAAGGGAAGTAGTGCGCGATCGAAAACCGCGGGCCCACTGCCTGGCGATTCAACAAAAGCTGATAGTGGTCCCAGCGAATCCCGGCGTCGATGGTCCAATTGCCAAGCCGGATCGAATCCTGCACAAATGCGGATTGCTCCAGGTCCGGACGATTCGCCGCAAAGGCGAAAGTGAGCGGCGTGCCCGGATCGAACTGGCTGGTATCCATCGGGATATTGGGGATGATGTAGCGAAAATTCTCATTCAGGAAAATGTTGTCAGACTCGACGCCGGCTTTCCATTCCTGGTGTCCGTGATGCACCGTGATGGTGCCCTTGAAATACCCCTCGCGAAACCAATTGTGCTGGAACACCTGTACCGGAGTTGAATCCGGATTGGCGTAGAAATCGTTGGCGTTATCGCGCACCATCCCGTGAAAGCTGGCCAGCACGTCGGGCGAGAATGCGTGCTGGTAGGTGACGATCCCCATGGTCTCGAAGTTGTCGCCATCCTGCCGCTGGCACGGCGGCCCCGAAAGCTCTCCTGGCGCGTAGCACCACGTCTGCTGCACCTGCTCGTTCGGAAGCTCGTAGCGAGAAAGCTCGTGCCGGACGATCAGGCTGAGGCGATCCCTGGGGGTGAGGTCACGCTCGTAGTGGACCGAAAAGTCGCCCACCGTGCCGGTATTCGTGTAGTTCTGCGGAACCACCGGATTCAGATAGTGGCTGGTGGCGTCGCCGCTGGCGCTGGCGCCGAAGATATTCTTGCCCGACACATATTGTCCCTGTGCGAAAGCGCCGGCAGTATCAAAGCTGCCGCCGGATAGCACCACTTGGCCGTGAAAACCCGCCTGCGAATCCTGCAACGTGTTTACTTCGACTACGCCTCCCATCTTGCGCCCATACTCCGCGGGAAAACCGGCGGTGTAAATGCTCACCGATTGCATGTCGTCCGCTTCAATATCCGGCCCGAAACTGGGCGAGCGATTGTCGGTGAGGGGGATGCCGTCGACCACAAATTGCGTCTGATACTCCGAGCCACGCGGATGCAGCACGGCATTCCCTTCGTACAGCCAGCCGGCTTGCGAATTCACCAAATCCTGCAACGAACGGCCAGGAAGCGAGCCGAGCCTGCTTTGAATCAAATCCGAGCCGACCTGGCTGACCGCGCCGGCTTGATCGGGATCACTCAAAGTGCGATCCGCACTGACGGTCACCGTTTCACTCACCGTCGGCACCTTAAGTTGGATCGCGTACTCTAGTGGAATCGACGATCGAATTTCGATCGACTCGGACGCCGCCGCAAATCCAGGCTGGTTAATTTCGAGTTGATAGATGCCGTATGGCAGCCGCTGCACCACCAGTGCGCCACGGTCGCTGGTGGCCAGAACATTTCGATACTGATTCGCCTCGCTCAGAATGCGCACCGTGGTCTTCACGCCAAGACCGGACGAATCGACCACTTTTAGCCGCAACTCCCCGCTGTTGCTCTGGCACAAGGCCGGCCAAGCGCGGAGGAAAAAGCACAGGAAAAAAAGGGCCGTAAACCTCGTCACGAACAGGCAACCGCGAAAGTTGGGGAATTCGCGTCCGCGCATCGATTCGCACAGCCTCACGGGAGGTATTTTCATACAAACAGGCCCATCGACGCCATTCCAAACCTGATTTTACTTGCTCCAGTGTTACGCGCGCCGCTTCCCGCTGCGGCGCGATTTCGGAAACATCGGTCTACCCGCCGTGGCGGCCGCTTTCACTCCGATCGGAAACTCGACAGCGGGCGCGCCTTGCACCGCTTCGCTTCCGGCGGCTATGATAGGCACGAGTGAAATCCGCATCGAAAAAATCGAAACCAGACGTCATCATCGTTGCTCAGAACCGTGCAGCTTCCTACAACTACACAATCCTGGACAAAGTGGAAGCAGGCTTGGTATTGGTGGGCACCGAAGTGAAGTCGCTGCGCGGCGGCAAAGGCAGCCTGCGCGAGGCCTACGCCGATGCCAAGAAGGGCGAACTGTGGCTGCAGAATTGCCACATTCCCGAATACATGGCTGGCGGCCCTTGGAACCATGAGCCGCTCCGCCCCCGCAAGTTGTTGCTGCATCGGCGCGAAATGGACAAATTTGCAGGCAAAGTACAGGCCAAAGGCCTCACCCTGATTCCGTTGAAGATTTACTTCCGTGATGGCCGGGCAAAATGTGAATTGGCACTGGCGCAGGGCAAGCAGCACCACGACCGGCGCCAGGCCGAACGAGACAAAGAAGCGCGACGCGAAGCCAAGGAAGAAATGTACAAGCATCGCCGGCGCTGAAAGGGAGACATGGAAATCCACTTGGACGCACAGCCGTTTGCATCGATCGCCGCCGACGCGGTGGTGACCTACGTGTTTGACAACCCGGAGCGCATCGCAGGCGTTCTGGCAGAGGTCAACACTGCCATGGGCGGCAAGCTCGAGCCGTTGTCCAAGGCCGGCGAACTGAGCGGAAAATCGCTCGAGATGGTCCTCATTCACTATCCCCAGGGTTTGAAGGCCCAACGGCTGCTCCTGGTGGGTGCGGGTAAGTCCGACAAATTCGTGACCGGCGATCTTCGCAAAATTGCCGGCTCGGCGCTGCGGTATCTGAAGTCGCGCGGCGTGAAGAAATTTGCTTTCGTATTGCGCGAACAGGACCGCAACGCGGCCTCGGCCCAAGCCGTGGCCGAAGGCTTGCTCGTCGCCAATTTTGAGTCCGACACGTATCGCAGCAAGAAGGACCACGTGAAGTCGATCGATTCGGTGATCCTTGCCGGCTTCGACGCCGCCACGCAGAAGGACCTCGAAGCCGCCGTTGCCAAAGGCCACGTGATCGCCGATGCGCAGAATTTCGCGCGGGAGCTGATCAACGAGCCCTCCAATAAGCTGACCCCATCAATTCTGGCGCATCGCGCCGAGGCCATGGCCAAAGCGGTTGGTCTCGACGTCGATATCCTCGACGAAAAGCGCATTTCCGAACTGAAGATGGGCGCGCTGCTCAGCGTTTCACAGGGCGGTCCGGAACCGCCGCGCGTGATCGTATTGAAATACACCCCCGCGAATGTGCGCAAGGATTCGCCGGTGCTCGGTCTGGTGGGGAAAGCCGTCACCTTCGATACCGGCGGAATTTCCATCAAGCCTGCCGACGGCATGGAAAAAATGAAGTACGACATGGGCGGCGGCGCCACCATGCTCGGGGCGATGCGGGCGCTGGCGTTTTTGAAGCCGTCGATTCCGGTGATCTGCGTTGTGCCGTCCACTGAAAATATGCCCGGCGGCACCGCGCAAAAGCCCGGTGATATTCAGACCGCCATGTCTGGAAAAACGATTGAGGTGATCAATACCGATGCCGAGGGCCGGCTGATTCTCGCCGACGGAATTACCTATGCCAAGCAGCTCGGCTGCACCCATTTGGTCGACGCCGCCACGTTGACCGGCGCCATCGTGGTCGCGCTGGCAGGAGTGCACGTCGGAGCGTTCGGCACGCCGCGCGAATATCTCGACAAGCTGCTCGACAGCGCCAAGGCCATGAACGAGAAAATGTGGCCCATGCCGATCGACGACGACTATCAGGAAATGATCAAGAGCAATATCGCCGACATTCGCAATACCGGCAGCGGCAAAGGCGGCGGCGCAATCACCGGCGCGTGGTTCATCAAGGAGTTCGCCGAAGACACTCCGTGGATCCATCTGGATATCGCCGGCACCACGTGGATCGACGAAGGCCGCCCATGGCTAGCGAAAGGCCCAACTGGAACGGGAGTCCGCACCCTGATCGATTTCGCCATGAAGATGTAATCGTCGCTCTCACGATCGACCGTAGCCCCGACAATCGTGTCGGAAAACACTCGCAGTTAAAGAGTTCCTTCGTCGAAAAGTTCGATGGAAACGTCGTCCCGGGCGGGGAACTGAGCGAAGCGAAGTGGGTGCCCCAGGTGTCGCTTTCACGCCTGGGTTCTCGACGTTTTTGACTTGGCCTTGCAATGCCCCGACAATCGTGTCGGAAAAAATCCAAACTCAGGATCTTCGCTGTCCAAGAATTCGACGGAAACTTCGTTCCCGCAATCCCTGTGCCCGCGCCTTGGCAGTTTGCCACGCGCAATCCGAGTCGCTACATCTTCTCGGGCGCTTCAATTCCCAGCAGCCCGAGCGCAGTCACCAACTGTCTCTCCGCGACGTCAGCGATTTGCAGCAACAGCCTCCGCTTCCCCTCATCCGTTTCCGACAGAATGTGGTGCTTGTGATAAAAAAGGTTGAACGCCTGCGCGAGCTGAAAAGCATAACGCGCAACACCGGCAGGCTCCCTCGCAGTGAGCGCGCCCTGCACGCTGTTTCCCAGTAGCCCCGCCAGCAGAATCAATTCCCACAAACTATTCCCGCCAGGAGCCGCCAGCGCAGCCTCGACCGCGCTATCGCCGCCATCGCCGCCCAGCCCCTGCGCCAGTTGCGCGCGACTGAAATCCGGCTGCTGCTCCGCCATCTTCCGAAAAATATTACGCGCCCGCACCGCGGCGTACTGCACGTAAGGCCCAGTCTCGCCCTCAAAGCTCAGCGCATCCTCAAAATCGAAATTGATGATCGAAGTCCGCGTAAATTTCAGCAGAAAATAGCGCAGCGCTCCAATGGCGATGGCGTGGGCGATGGCCGCGCGTTCGTCGTCAGGATCTTCCGCGTGGCGCGAATCCACCTCGGCGCGGGCGTGTTTTTCGAGACGGTCCAGCAAGTCGTCCGCGATCACGCCCTGCCCCTTGCGCCCGCTCACTTCCACCGTGCCGCGCTTGGCGTCTTCCGCGGAAATCTCGTAGCCTAGCTCGGTGGCGCAACGCACGGTCAGCGCCACCACGTCGTATGAAATATGGAAGAGATTATCGGCGGCTTCCGGATGGCCCAGCGCGCGGAGCGCCAGCGCCACCACCACTTGCGGATAAATTTGCCGCGAGTCAATCACGTTGAAAACTTTTTGCGCGTTTCCGAACGCCGGCGCCCCTGCTTCGCTGGGTTCGGTAGTAGTGATCCACGCCACATGCCCGTCCGGATGGGTGTGCGCTTTCTTGTAGTGAAAATCGCGGCCCAGCAGCCCGAACTTCCAAAGATGATAGGCAATGTCTTTACCGACGTAAGTCACCGTACCGGACGATCGCACAATCACTTTGGCGTCCGCGGCATCGTCAGCGTCTTCCGCCGGCGCAGCACTCTCCGCGCCGGGCGCGGCAGCAGAGCTTGCCTCGGTGGCCGCTCTCGTTTCCGTGAGCAGCCGCATCACCCAGCAACCCGCATTTTTTCCGGACGTCGCCAGATGCACGGTCCCTTGCGCTTTAAGCAGCTCGAACGCCGCCTGCCAGAAATTCAGCCGCAGGATTTCGCTCTCCTGCGAGAGCAAGTCGAAATCAATCCCCAGACGATCGAGCGTCTTCAAATGACATTGCACGATCGCGTCAGCCACGATCGCTCCCATTTCCGCCGCCACTCCAATCCCAGCCTCGATGCCATGCAGCGTCTCGCTGCGATACTTCGCCCCGTCGGGATTTCCTTCCAGGAACTGTCCCACTCGCGCGTACAAATCCCAGCACAGGTAGTCGAACCGCGGCTGCTGGGTGAGTTCCAGCACCTCGGCCGGCGACTTGCCCTCCAGGTGAATGAAGCCAATCACCACGTCGGCTACCTGCACCCCGGTATTGTCGATATAATTTTGCACCTCGACTGTATGCCCGGCGTGCTTCAGCAGCCGCGCGAACGTATCCCCCATAATCGCGTTGCGTAGATGCCCGATGTGCGCCGCCTTGTTGGGATTTACCGAGGTATGCTCGACCATCGCTTTTCCGGCGGGGGCCGTAAGCGCAAGCGCTTCATTCCCGGCCTGCGCGGCCACGTCGCGAAAAAACGCAGCGCGGTCGAGATGTGCGTTCAGGTAGCCCGCACCGGCCACTTCAAAGCGCGCCACGCCTTCGATCGGCCCCACCTTGTTAGCGATTTCCTGTGCCAGAATTCGCGGCGACTTCTTGAGTTGCTTGGCCAGATCGAAGCAAACCGGCGTAGCAATCTCCCCCATGTCAATCCGCGGCGGCCGCTCGGTCAAGATTCTGACGTCGATGTTGTAAACCTTATGAATGTAGCGGCCGATCGCAGCCCGCACTCGCTTTTCGACGTCGTGGTACACAGGTCTCCTCGAGAATTTCGGAATCGAGAGCGATTATAGGTAAACGCAGAAGAAGCGTCAAAGAACTGCAAGAGGAATCAGGCGCGAACCGCCAGATCGTGCGTCAAGGAAGAGCGTTCGGAGGTGGGGTAGGATTTTCAACACGTGGCGCGATCACCTCGCCTCTAGCCTCTATCGTCCAACGGTACCGTAATAACAGCAGCGCCCCCACTGGAAGGTACACGACAAGTGACCAGGGACCATACGGACTGTGGTACGCCCGGATAGTTGGCGTTCCAATGCTCAGCACGGTGACGCTCCATTGGCCAGTTGTCCAATTTACCGTGACACTTCCAACACCGACCAGCGAGAATACGCTCCAGAGCCACCCAATCTTTATGCCCTTGGTTTGAGCGCACAAGACGACAACGTACAAACTAAACAGCAAAGAACAGACCCCCGCCGCCAAAATTAAGTATTGATCGGGAGTCTTCCAGTCCAGGTTGAATCGATTGAGGTGCTCCAGCGAATCAGCCATGAGTTGCACCCGAAAGCCGACCAGCGTAGCAACGCCGCCGTCGTTCCCGCGCAGCGCCACGGTTACCAGGACCCATTGACCTGGAAACTCATATTCCAGACTGACGTCGGTCCTGGAAGCAGCAGCCGAGTTTGGCACGGTGAGGCCCACAACTTTGATGGTCTGGGGCTCCCCTCCAGGGAAATCCGCCGCCATTCGCTCAAACATTTCCCGATCATGGGGGTCTCTGTCGATTGGGTCTAAGTGACTGTCCAACTGGTCAAAATCCCCATGCCGAAGCATTTCCGCGTACATCCGCGCATTGGATGCATCCTTCGCTGCGGTGATATACGGCACCACCGCAGCTTGCCCGCAACCGGCAAGCAGCCCGCAGATCGCAAGGACCATTAGCCAGGCGAAACGCATCACTCCGTCTCCGCGCCCTATTGCTGGCTTCTTTTAGCACAATTCGGGAGGTTAATCACTCCGTCAATATTCACATCAGGCAGCGGCCGCAGGCCTATTCGTACAATTCTTTTTCGGAGAGGACCGGCGGGTCGACGACTGCGGTACCGCTGCGGCTTGCCGCTCCGAACATCGGACCTCGAGCGGGCACCACTGGCGCGAACGTCATAAAGCCAATTGGTTGCGGCACGTCGTCGTAGATCGCTTCCATGCCGCCACCCAAAGTATAGGTTTCGTGCCAAAAGCCGGTACCGCCCGAATCCTTTAGGAACTGTTGCCACCATTTACGGTGCGGCTCGGAGCGCGACCACCGCAAGAGCGACCCCATGTCGCGCCAGTATTGGCGCATTCCCACATGCATCGGGAACAGCGAGAAGACGAAGTTCTCGTGCCGCAGCAGCCCCTCGGGCCGTGCCTCAACTGAAGCGGAAATCCGTGGCCCGAATCCAAGCAGAGTCTTGATTCCGGTGATGCGATTCACTCTCATCCCAAGATAAATCACCACCAGGTCCGGGAATTTAGATAGATCCACGGTGCGCCGATTAACTCGTGTACTCATAGGCCGAAGGCTCCCTCTGCGAGCAGCAATAGTTAGTACGATTCTAGGCTGGCGGAAGTTGCGGCGGCCACCGAATTCAGCTCGGCGCCAGCCGGCGGCGAGGATTGCTTTGTGCCATGCGGCAAGCGAGATAAGAATGGTATTCTAAGTTTTACGTGTGCAAACGAGACGCATGAAGATTGCTCACTTCGATTGTTTCTCCGGGATCAGCGGCGACATGGTGCTAGGCGCGCTAGTCGACAGCGGCGCGGACCTCCGCCAGATTGAGGCATCGCTGCGCCAGCTCAACGTCCCCGGCTGGAAAATCTCAGCCGAAAAAGTGAAGCGCCAGGCGCTAGCCGCGACGCAAGTGAAAGTCGAAACGGACGCGCACGACCATCATCACCACGGCGATCACGCCCGCGGCCTAACCGAAATTCTAAAGATCATCGACGCCGCGAAATTGCCGCCGCGCGTCACCGAGCGCGCCTCCGCAATCTTCAGCAAGCTGGGCGAAGCCGAAGCCAAGATCCACGAGGTTTCCGTAGATAAGGTGCACTTTCACGAAGTAGGCGCGGTAGACGCGATCATCGACATCGTCGGCGCCGCAATCGGCTTCGAGCTGTTAGGCATCGATTCATTCAGTTGTTCAGCGCTCGACGTAGGCGCCGGCCGCGTGAAAACGGAGCACGGAATTCTCCCCGTGCCGGCCCCCGCCACCGCCGCACTCCTCGCGGCGGCAGGAGCGCCCACCTTCTCCAGCGGGATCGAAAAAGAACTAGTCACGCCCACCGGCGCTGCCATCGCCACCACACTCTCGACGCGCTATGGATCCATCGCTCCGATGCGCCTGCATTCAACGGGCTACGGCGCCGGCTCGGCTGACTTGAAAGAGCAAGCCAACGTTTTGCGCATCCTCGCCGGCGATGCACTCAGCACCGAAGCCGCAGCAGGCCGCGCGACCGAATCGGTGGACGTAATCGAAGCGAATATCGACGACATGAATCCGCAGATCTACGGCTACTTCGTCGACAAAGCCTTGGCCGCGGGCGCGCTGGATATTTTCTCCGCGTCCGTGCAGATGAAAAAGAATCGCCCCGGCCAGCTAGTCACGCTTTTGTGCGACGCCGCGCACACCCAAACGCTGATCGACCTGCTCTTCCGCGAGACCACCACCATCGGCGTCCGCACCCACACCGCACAAAGACGCACCTTGGCCCGCCAATCCGTCACCGTGGCCACGCCGCTCGGCGACGTGCGTATGAAAATCGCGCGCATGAACGGCACAGTCCTCAACGCCGCGCCCGAATTCGAAGACTGCCAGCGAATCGCCGCCGCCACCGGCATTCCGCTGAAAGAAGTGCTGGCACTAGCGAACTATCATTTCCAAAAGACCCGGGAGCAGCAGAGCTAGCCACCCCAAGCCCATGCCGACCACCACCAAGCAGAAATATTATTTGACCACGCCGATTTACTACGTCAACGCGCGCCCGCACCTCGGCCACACCTACACCACCGTCGTCGCTGACGCCATCGCCCGCTACAAACGCATGCGCGGTTACGACGTGGTCATGCTCACCGGAACCGACGAGCACGGCCAGAAAGTCGAACGCGCCGCCAAAGAAGCAGGCGTGAAGCCGCAGGCCTACGCCGATCGAATTTCAAATGAATATCGCAGCCTGTGGGCGGAGCTCGACATTCATCCCGACCGCTTCATTCGCACCACCGAACCGCAGCACGTCCCGGCAGTGCACCGTCTGATGCGCCAGGCCAAAGCCAACGGGTACGTCTATAAAGGCTTTTACGAAGGGAATTACTGCATCTATGACGAAATGTATGTCGACGAGCCTCTCCCCGGCGGTCTCTGTCCCGAATGCAAACGCCTCACCGAGCGCGTGCGCGAGGAAAATTACTATTTCAAACTTTCCGCGTTTCAGGATCGCCTGCTGAAACTCTATGAAGAGCAGCCCGAATGGATCCAGCCGGAATCGCGCCGCAACGAAGTCCTCGCTTTCGTCCGCGGTCCCCTGCGCGATCTTTCCGTCAGCCGCACCACCATCAAGTGGGGCGTGCCATGGCCCGACGACGACAAGCACGTTTTCTACGTCTGGTACGACGCGCTCACCAGCTATATGACCGGCGTCGGCTACGGCGACGACGAGCTGCAGTGGGAAAAGTATTGGCCCGCCGACCTGCACCTCGTCGGCAAGGAAATCCTGCGCTTTCACGCCGTCTACTGGCCGGCCTTCTTGATGGCCGCGAACGAGCCGCTGCCCAAAAAAATATTCGCGCATGGCTGGTGGCTCTTCGCCGACGAGAAGATGTCCAAGTCCCGCGGCAACATGCAGTATCCCCAGCCCATCGCCCGCACCCTGGGAATCGATGCGCTGCGATATTTCCTGCTGCGTGAAATGGTCTTCGGGCAGGACGGCAATTTCAGCCGTGACGCGCTGCTCACTCGCTACAACGCCGACCTTGCCAACGGCCTCGGAAACCTGGCCAGCCGCACCGTAACCATGATCGCGAAGTATTTCTCCGCTGCCGTCCCCCCGCCCGGCGCATCGGCGGGCGCGGCGGAGGCGGAGCCGCGAGCGTCGTTCTCGAAAGAAAAGCTCCGGGTAATCCTCGATCACTACGAGAAATTCCAGTTTTCGCAGGCGCTCGAGCGAATTTGGGATCTGATCAGCGCGCTGGATAAATATTTAGTCGTCCAGAAGCCATGGTCGCTCGCCGAAGACCAGCCCAAACGCGCACTCCTCGGCGAGATTCTCTACAACGCCGCGGAGGGCCTGCGCGTGATCGCCGTCCTGGCGAGTCCCATATTGCCGCACGCCTCGCAAACCATCTGGCAGCAACTCGGTCAGCGGGGAAGCAGCAGCGATCAATCTTTAACGGATTTAGAGTGGGGAGGCCTGCGAGTGGGTACGACGATGGGCGAGCCCGCCGCGATTTTCCCGCGCGTCGACAAAAAGGAAATTTCGGAGAGGATCGAAACCATGGAAGACGAAATACGTAACCCGAACACCGCAACCGCAGCCGCAACCGCGGCACCGAGCGCGAGCGCCGCCACCGCCGCAGCCACGCCCGAGGTTGCCCCCGCAGCACCCGCAGGCCCGGTGAAAATCGGCATCGAAGATTTCGCCAAAGTCGAACTGCGCGTAGGACTGGTGAAGTCCGCCGAGAAAATCCCCGGCGCCGACAAAATCCTCAAGCTCTTGGTAGACATCGGCGAAGAGACCCGCCAAATCGTAGCCGGAATCGCAGAGTCCTACGCGCCCGAAGAACTAATCGGCCAAAAAGTAGTGATCGTAGCGAATCTAGCCCCACGAAAGCTGCGCGGCGTGGAGTCCAACGGAATGATAGTAGCCGCCACCGGCCCCGACGGCAAAGCTGTGCTATGCACCTTCGCCAAAGACCTCCCCCCCGGCACGCGCCTGAAGTAGGCCTTTGGCCCGAGCCGTTGAACGTGACGTCAGTGCAGTCGTTGCCTGTTGATGTTGCCTGTTGAAGTTGGTCGTTGATGTTGGTTGTTGATGTCAGGTGTTGACGTTGGGTGGCGCACCCTTCGCTTTTAAGGGTGCGGATTTTGCCTTAGATTTTGACTTTGATGTTGAAGTTGATTTCGCCGTTGACGATGGGTGCCCCACACGTCGCCTTCACGTGTGGGGTTTGTGACTTAGATCCTGAATTCGCAGCAGTCGAATTTTCTTTTCAGCATCACGCACCAACCGAATCATAGAACTCTCTAAACTCAATTCACACTCACTCAGAGGCCAGCAAGTTGCAACTAATCGACTCCCACGCCCACCTGGAATTCGAAGACTTCAACGCTGACCGCGACGAAATGCTCGAGCGCGCGAGATTGGCAGGCGTATCCACTATCCTAACCATTGGCAGCGCCGCAGGCGTCGATCGCCTGGATGTAGCAATCCCCCTCGCCGAAAAGTACCCCGGTGTCTACGCCACCATCGGCATCCACCCCCAAGAAGTAGCCCATGCCGTTGAAAAACATTTCGACCAGCTAGCCAAGCTAGCTCGCCACCCCAAAGTCATCGCCTGGGGCGAAATCGGCCTCGATTATCATTACCCCGAACCGCCAAAACTCACCCAAGTCCAGGTTTTCCGCCGCCAACTCGAACTAGCCTGGATGGCAAAACTCCCCGTCATCATCCACTGCCGCGACGCTTGGGACGATTGCCTCAAAATCCTCGAAGAGGGCTGGAAACACGCCGGTTTCGGCGGGATCCTGCACTGTTTCACCGGCGAGCTAGCCGATGCCCAGCGCGGATTCGACATGGACTTCATGGTCTCCTTCGCTGGCAACCTAACCTACAAGAAATCCAACGCTTTGCGCGACGTCGCCAAGGCCCTGCCCCTCGACCGCCTGCTCATTGAGACCGACTCCCCTTTCCTGCCCCCCGAGGGCAAGCGCGGCAAACGCAATGAGCCGGCCAACGTGGTCGAGGTAGCGCGGACCTTAGCGAGTGTGAGAAACTTATCAGCCGAAGATGTAGCCGCCGCAACATCTCAGAATTTTCGCCGATTTTTCCGGCTCGACGGAGACTAGACATCAGCAGCCCCGGCCTATCCGCACAACCTGAGAGCAACCGCCCTCCCGTCGCCATCGCCTCGCCCAAGGAAATTTTCGATCTGGTGCGCGAAGACCTCTGTCTGGTGGAAACGGAAATTGCCTCGAGCGCCGGCAACGCGCTCGAGCCGGTGGCTGAAATTTCGAGTTATCTATTGCAGGGCGGAGGCAAGCGGTTGCGCCCGGCGCTGCTGCTCCTCGCCGCCGGTGCTTCCGGCTATCGTGGCGGCAGCGCGATTCGTCTGGCCGCGGTCGTGGAGATGATTCACAGCGCTACGCTCATTCACGACGACGTCATCGATGGCGCCAACACTCGCCGCGGACGACCGAGCGCCAATGCGCGCTGGGGCAATCACATGAGCGTCCTGGCCGGCGATTGGCTATACATGGAATCCTTCGAAATGGCGCTGCGCGAACGCAATTTCGCCATTCTCGATATTCTCATCGGCTTCACCCAAAACATGGTCGAAGGCGAGTTGCTGCAACTCACTCGGCTGGGACGAATCGACCTCACGGAAGCCGAAGCCACCGATCTGGCCTATCGCAAGACCGCGCGCCTTTTCAGCGGCTGCACCCGTTTGGGCGGAGTGCTCGGCGGCCAGGATAAAAGTATTGAGGACGCCCTGGCGGAATACGGCCGCAACGCGGGCTTGGCGTTTCAGTTAGTCGACGACCTGCTGGATTTCACCTCGTCCCCGGAAAAAGTGGGCAAGCCGGTCCTCAGCGATTTGAAGGAAGGCAAAGTAACGCTCCCGCTGATTTTTGCGCTGCAGAATGGCAGCGGCAAGGAGTCCCACGCCGCCCACCGCAGGCTGGTCGCCGCAGTCCTCGAGGAGCGCGGCTTCCAAAGCGTCCGCCCCGAAGAGATCACCCAGCTAGTCCGCGAATCAGGCGCCCTGGACCGCGCCCGCAAGCTAGCCGAAGCCCACGCCCGCCAAGCCGTAGCCTGCCTCGACGCCCTCCCCGATTCCGAGTATCGCCGCGCCCTAAGTTCCGTCCCCGCCTTCATCCTAGACCGCGAAAACTAAATCCGCCCCGACAATCGTGTCGGAAAACATCCCATCTCAAAGTATTTCCCAACGTCAAATACTTCCACGGACACACCTCATCCACTTGCCGCGCCGCTTATTTCCGTAAAAAATAAAAGCGGTCGTAGCGTCGCGACTCGTCGCGGAAAAACATAACCCGCCCCGGCCTCTTTAAAATCAAATTGGGCTCACAACCGCAGGAAGGGAATTGCGCTGAGCGAAGCGGAGTTGGTGCCCGAGGTGTCGCTTTCACACCTGGGTTCTCTACGTTTTTCACTTGGCCTTGTAACACCCTCGTGGCCCTCACACTCATGTCGCACAAACTCGCCACAACTAATAATGAAACCGGTACCGCACCTCGACGTAGATTTCCCGCGGATCATTGTAATGAAATCCCCCAAACGTCAGACTATTATCCAGCAGCACCCGGCGGTTCGCCACATTCAGCGCCGTCACCGAAACCGCATATTTGTCACGAAACGTTTTCCCCAAAGAAAGATCGAACGTGGTGTGCTGCGGCAGATAGTTCCCGGGATATTGCGCGTCGGGCATCCCGTTCGTGAATCCCGATCCGTAGTACACATTGGTCGAAGCGAACGCCTGCCACGGAAGATTGGCATTGAAACCCAGGTTCAGCGTATTTCTTTGGTCGTGATCCACCGGCGCAAACCCCGGAGGCGGCTCGCATCCCGCTGGCGCGGAAGCTGGACAGATCAAGCCTCCGGTGAACGGTCCTTCAGCCTGAGCGATTTGATTCGCATACGCCAGATGAAATTGGCCGCGGTGCCACACGCGCGGTGATCGCAGCGTGACTTCGTAACTTTGAATCAACGCCCCAGCCCAGGTGATCGGCCAGAACAAATTGGATTCTCCGATATTGCTGTGATCCAGCCAATTCTTCGCCCGCGTTTCGAAAGTATCGGCGTCCAGGGCCCAGCCGCGAAAAGGAATGGTGAGTCCAAACTGGTGCTCTTCATCCCGCTCGCCGTGCAGCGCTCCGAAAGTCAGGTTTTGGCTATTGGCTAGAGCGAGCAGCGGGCCAGTAGCAGTCAAGAGCGGCGGGGCCTGATAGAAGTCGCCGTAGAACGCCCGAAGCACCCAGTTCAACCGCGGCACTTTAATGGCAACGCCCACGCGCGGGTCGGTCGCGTTCTCGACGATGTCCGCGGTGAAATGCGTTTCACGCAGCCCGGCGATTACCGTCAGCCACGAGGTCACCTTGAATTTGTCATCGATGAATACGCTCGCCAGCCCTCCCGTTATCCCCGCCGAAGACGACGGGAAATTTTCGCTTCCATTCGTGAATTGGTTGCCGAAGAAATTGTTCTGGTGCTGCGCGAACCCGTATACTCCAGCTTGAATGTCGTTTCTCCAGATGTCTGCCGCAAAAGTCGCCTGCAAGCCCTCGTAGTGCGCAGTCTGATCCGCGCTGGTGATCACCGGGAAATCGGATTCGGCGCCTTGGTAGTCGGCGCGGTTGTAGTGATAAAAAGGAGAAACCGTGAGCAGTGTTTTGGAATTGAACGTACGCACCCATGAGAAGGCCACGTAGCCATCGGTCTCATGCTGGCCGTCCCGAAGCTGGCTCGTGTCGTAAATTTGATTCCCTGGCGAGTTGGCATCAGCATCGTAGGGAATCTGGTAATAGTCCTGGCGCAACGAAGTCACCAAGCGAAATTGATTTCCAGGGTGGGGGTTGAAGATGAACGAAGCGAATCCCCCATAGCCGTCCTGCGCATCGTGAAATACTTGCCCGATCGGGGTTTGCAGTCCGTAGTTGCTGCGATTTCCGTTCACGCTCGCATAATAGGCGAAGCGCTCGATGTGCCCCCCGAAATTGATTTGATCGTTGGTTTGATACCAGTTGCCAAAACTGGTCACCAGTTCCGCCTCATTATTCCGCTCGAAACCGGTGCGCGGCACGATATTGAAGATTCCGTAGGTGCGGTCTCCATACTCGGCGTCGTAACTGCCTCGTTGAACTTCCAGATAGTCGATATCCTTCGGGTCGATCTGCGGGCCCAGATTGGTGGCGATATTCGTGTTGGGGATAGGCACGCCGTCAATTAGCCAATCCACTTGGTGGCCCCCTCGAATGTGCAGCATGTCGTGGGTCACGTAAGCAGCCGGCACGTAGTCGGTAATCATTTGCAATGCGTTGGTGCGATCGGCGCCGGGCGTCTGCTGGATATCTGCGCGCGCCACCAGCGACGTCGGCGTCACCGAATTGCCATTCGCCACTTCTTCCTGTGCTTCTGCCGAAACGGTGGTGGTCTGGGTTAATTGCGCAATCTGAAGTTGAAAGTGGAGGATCGGCGCGGAATCCGAAACCACCGTCACCGTTCGCCCGGCGTTCGCAAAACCGCCCTTCGTTACCGTCACCACGTAGTCTCCCAGCGGCACCGTCGCAAACAGGAACGCGCCGTCCCGGTCCGTGTTCGCGGTTTCACTCCAGTCCGAGTTTGCCGATTTAAGCGTCAGCGAAGCGTCAACAACCGGCCGGTGCTGTGGGTCGTGCACGATTCCGCGCACCGTCCCGAATATATTCGCGAACGCAGGCGCGCTCGCGAAAATCAAACAGCAAAAAAGAAATACGAATGCAGGCTTGCGCATGGCTCCCTCACCCTGGGAATCTTCAAATTTGTTGTTTGGTGCCTTGGGTGTAGCGGGAACCTACGCGCGAGGAGGTTTTATTAGGTCATCGACAAATCCGGAGAAAACCGCGGAGCGGCTGGCGATGATCGCCGGCGAAGCACTCGCCGGCGCGGCAAGCGTCATACTCACTGCCAGAATCGTAGGCGGCAGCGGTAACGCGAATCCAAAATCGATCTGCCCGCGAGGTGTTCCGCTGCAGTGGGAGCGCGGCTGGGTCCCGCTATGATGGCATTCGGCTTCGGGACCGTGCGCGGAAGCGCCGTGCGCGTGCCGTGCACAACACGCCCCGGCACAAGCCGCAGGCGCGCAATCCACCGTCCCTGCCAGAATCGCAGCAGGAGCCGACAGCAACGCGAGCACCGCAACCAGCGCCAGAATCCGATGACTCATCGCCAGCAGAATAACACGGCATTCGTGGCACAGCCACTCCAGTCGCGCGCCGCCGCTGGGTCAGTTTGAAATCCATTGGACTTAGCCGTTCTAGGATGCTTGCACCCTCGAAACACGCGTTCAATTAGTGCTTAGCGTGGACAACATGAACTCCAGCGTGTCCTGGCGCGAGTCCTTGAACGGCGTGGCCGAACCTGGACGCGATCTCCTGGTAATTGACGTCTTCGATGGCACCGAATCCGTGCGAGCGAAGAACCGCTGCAACGCCAGCCGGCTCGAAACGGCTGACCGAACGTTCGTCAATTTTCTTAAGCTCTTCGGTCCGCTGCGTTTCTATTTGCCTTAACTCCTCGGAGAATGCCTCGGGAGGTTCCACGTAGTCGAACACCACCTCCGAACTCTGGATTGACGACATGTAGTCCAGAGTGCGGCCGATAGCGTCCCATTCAGATACGGCACAACCCCGAGCCAAGTGAAAAACGCGGGCGAGTCCTGCTGAAATCCTGCGGCGGCGAGCTTCTCTCCCACATCGTCCCGCTCGAAATCGACTGGCACGAAAATAAGCCATGGCGGAAGCGCGATTTCAGCTTCAGCCAGGCGCTCGCGTTTCCATGCTTGCGTCGCGGGGTGGTCCACCTCGTAGATACGGACCTGTCGTGCGCCATGGGGATTCCGGAGAGCGAAAGTGTCGAGTCCAGCGCCAAGGATGACGATCTGCCGAATCCCTCTTTCCACAGCCATCGACAAAGCGTCTTCCGCAATCCGGCTTCGCGCGGTGGTGAACAGACGTCCGATGCTGGCCAAGGGGTGTTCCTTCGCGAATTGAAGCACGTCCTTTTCGGCTTCACGCAATCTTCATGGCAAATGGGTCATCGAAGATTGAGCCATGATCGAGCACCTGATGAGCGGCTCGTTGTCGGGCGATCATCAGGGCTGTGCGGCTGGCTTCATTAGGCTTCATGTTCCAGGTCTCCTTTCTCATCGATAACGATTGATCTCACGAGTTATCGTGTAGGCCAATCAGGCCGCGGCTCGCACCTTCTGGCCAAACCAGGACCCGCTTGGCAAACGCATCCGTTTGCGCTTGGATAGCGGCGAGCCGTTGAGCTCTGCCGAGCCAGCCTGGACCACGATCGTCGGCGTGATTGCGGATGCCCGCACGGAATCGTTGGCAGACGCGGTAATTCCGCAGATCGACCGCAGCGTGTACCAGCACCCCGCCAAAGACCTGGCCATCTTTCTTCGCGGGCAACTCGATCCCTGCGCGATCTCCGTGCAGGTGCGCGAGCAGGTCCAGTCCATCGATCCGGAACTTCCGGTGTTCCATGCGGAGACGCTGAATGAAGTGCTCTCCACCTCGCTTTCCGTGAGGCGATTCTCGATGGAAATGGTGGCGTTTTTTGCGGCCACTGCCTTGCTCCTCGCCGGACCTGGAATCTATGGAACGGTTTCCTATCTCGTGAATGAACAGAGACGTGAAATTGCCATTCGCCTCGCGCTGGGAGCTCAAAGAGGCAATATCCCCAAGATGGTGCTGCGCCGGGGACTCGGTCTGGCCGCCGCTGGCGCCGGACTGGGTGTGGCCGGTGCGCTTATCGTCTCTCACCTCATGGCCGGTCTGCTCTACGGCGTGTCGCCGACCGATCTGCCCACCTTCGCTGGCGTAACCCTGGTACTTACCTCTGTCGCGCTCGCCGCCAACTGTATCCCGGCGCTGCGCGCCATGGCCCTCGATCCAATCACTACACTCCACTCCGAATGACTTCTCGTACCCGCACTGGCTCAGGCTCAAACATTTGAGAAGATCACAATAAAACCCACCTCCCGCCGCCCGAACTTGGCGGCTTTCACCTCGCTTGAATCATATTCCAAGTACCGACAAACGCGCTTGTGTCGACGAATGGAGTGGTTCCTGGTCGGTCGGCCAAGCGGATGTAATCCGTTTCATCCGTCACCGGACCCCCAAGTGCCGATTCTCTCCTGGCCCGAGAATCCCCAAGCACGAAACCACTCCACTCAGGAATGCGATCACGATTGGCGGGCAAGGTCCGCTTGTACCACCGCCACGCATGGCGGCTAGGATCTAAAGTGTGAAGGTCATTTCCACCACCAACGCGAACACCCCCAGACCACCGCCCGTTGTATAGTTATTTAGACATGCCGCTCCCGTTCAAACTTATCTATCACCATAGCTACGACCTAAACTTAGGCGCGCACGTGTTCCCCTCCCAGAAATACCGCCTGGTGCGCGACCGCTTGCTAACCGAGCATCTCGCCGCGCCGGCCGATTTTCTGGAGCCAGCGCCGGCAAGCGACGAAGACATCCTGCGCGTCCACACCCCCGACTACGTCCACAAACTCCAGCACAATCGCCTCACCGATCTGGAGCAAGCGCGCATGGAAATCCCATACTCGAAGCAACTGATCACCGCATGCTGGCTAGCCGCCGGCGGTTCGATTCTGGCCGGCCAGTCCGCCCTACGCGACGGCTGGTCCGCCAATATTGGCGGAGGCTTTCACCACGCCTACCCCGAGCACGGCGAAGGCTTTTGCGTGATCCACGACGTCGCAGTCGCCATCCGTCGCCTGCAACACGATGCCGACGTAGAGCGTGCCATGGTCGTCGATACCGACGTCCATCAAGGCAACGGCACCGCTGCAATTTTCGCGCACGATCCCAGCGTCTACACCTTCTCCATCCATCAGGAAAATAATTATCCGCCGCGCAAGCCCGCCTCCAATATGGACGTGAATCTCGAAGACGGAATCGGCGACGAAGAATATCTGGCCACCCTGGAAGGACACCTGACCCGCGCGCTAAAAGAATTCGATCCGCAGATTATTTTCTACGTAGCCGGCGCAGATCCATACTGCGAAGATCAGCTCGGAGGCTTGGCGCTAACGCTGGATGGTCTACGCCAGCGCGACGCGTTGGTTTTTCAGCAAGCGCGCCGGCGCGCAATTCCCGTAGCCATCACCTTGGCCGGAGGCTACGCCCGCCGCGTAGAAGACACCGTAAGCATCCACGCCGCAACGATCGTCGCCGCCCGCGACGCCGCGCAAACGTCGCGCTCCGCGCACAGTTCGTAGATTCTCTCTCGGATATCAATCAAAGTTATCGACGATGGGGGTGCTGAGCGAAGTGGGTGCCCCAGGTGTCGATCTCACACGTGGGTTCTCTACGTTTTTGACTCGGCCTCGCGCGAAAGGTACCCAAATCTACTTGCCCTCCGCGCCGGCGCGCACGCGTTGACTTGCCAGTAAGCGCATTCTAATATGAGCGCCGCCTATGCCGGAATCTCAGCCGCTCATCGGCCGCACAATTTCTCATTACCGCATCGTCGAAAGGCTCGGCGGTGGCGGTATGGGTGTTGTCTACCGAGCCGAGGATTTGAAGCTCGGCCGCTTTGTCGCATTGAAATTCTTGCCCGATGAACTGGCCAGGGATTCTCAGGCGCTGGAACGATTCCAGCGCGAAGCGCGCGCCGCCTCCGCCTTGAACCATCCCAACATCTGCACCATTCACGAAGTAGATGAAGTCGACACCCACCCTTTCATCGTCATGGAGATGCTCGAAGGGAAAACTCTCAAGCATGTGATCGGTGGGAAGAACATGGAGCTCGAGCAGTTGCTCGAGCTGGCCATCCAAATCGCCGACGCGCTCGACGCCGCGCACTCCAAAGGCATCGTGCACCGCGATATCAAGCCTGCCAACATTTTTGTCACCGCCCGCGGCAACGCGAAAATCCTCGATTTCGGACTCGCTAAGCTGGCGCCCACAGAAAGCGGTGCCGGCTCCATGGCCGGAGTTTCTGCCATGGCCACGCTGGCGGCCACGGATGCGCACCTCACCAGCCCCGGCACCACTCTCGGCACGGTCGCGTACATGTCCCCGGAACAGGCGCGCGGAAAAGAACTCGACGCGCGCACCGATTTGTTTTCGTTTGGCGCGGTGCTTTACGAGATGGTCACCGGCACGCTGCCGTTTCGGGGAGACACTTCGGCGGTGATCTTTGAAGCCATTCTCAGCCGCGCGCCAGTCGCTCCGGCCCGGCTGAATCCGGAAGCCCCGGCGAAGCTCGACGACATCATCAGCAAAGCGCTCGAAAAGGATCGCGATCTTCGCTATCAACATGCTTCCGAGATGCGCGCCGACTTGAAGCGCCTGAAGCGAGAGACCGATTCCGCGCGCTCGGCGGTCTACCGCCCTGTGGATTCGGACCCGGAGCAACAGACCGCACCGCGGTCAGGGAGTAGTGTGGCCGCAGCAAAGCCGGCGTCGGCGAGTGGGGTGCCCCCCGCGAGCGGAGCAACCGCAACCGCCGCGACCGCGCCTGCGGCGCCCAAGAGATTGGGCACGCTCTGGAAGATCGGCGTTCCCGCGGCCGCGCTCGTTGCAATCATCGCCGTGGTCGCCATGTTCTACATGCACCGCGCCCGCGCGCTCACCGAGCGCGATTCGATTCTTCTAACCGACTTCGCCAACACCACCGGCGACGCCGTCTTTGACGGCACACTCAAGAAGGCCTTGGCTGTGGACCTCGAGCAGTCCCCATTTCTCAACGTGGTGCCGGACCGGCGGATTCAGCAAACCCTCACTTTTATGGGTCGCTCGCCCGACGACCGTATCAGCAGCGAGGTCGGCCGCGAAATCTGCCAGCGCGACGGCATCAAAGCGATGCTCACCGGCTCGATCGCCCTCCTCGGCAGCCAGTACGTCATTTCCCTGGAAGCGATCAACGCCGCGACTGGCGAGTCCTTGGGCAAAGCAGAGGTGGAAGCGCCGAACAAAGACGCGGTGTTGAACGCGCTCGGGAAATCCGCCACCACCTTGCGGGAAAAGCTGGGTGAATCGCTGCCGTCGGTGCAAAAGTTCGACCGCCCCTTGGCCGAAGCCACCACCTCTTCGCTCGATGCGCTCAAAGCATTTTCGCTGGGCGACGTCCAGCACGATAAACTCGAAGACCTCGCCGCGATACCGTTCTATCAAAGAGCCATCGAGCTCGATCCGAATTTTGCCATGGCTCACCTCCGCCTAGGAATCGCTTACGGTAATACGCTTCAAGTTGCTCCGGCCACCCAGGAAACAAAAAAGGCGTTTGATCTCCGCGACCGCGCCAGCGAGTACGAGCGGCTCTACATCGCCGCCTACTACTACGGCGACATCGGACAGGTGGAAAAGGAAATTCAGGCCTGGGAGTTGGTGAAGCAGAGCTATCCACGCATGGACCCGGCCTATATCAATCTTGCGGTCGGCTTGCACAACATCGGCCAGTTCCAAAAGGCCGTCGACAATGACCTCCTCTCTATTCAGATCGATCCCGATACCTTGAATCCATACGTCGGCGGTGCCATCAGTTATTGGGCTCTGGCTCGATTCGATGACGGCAAGGCTCTCTTGAACCAGGCTCAGCAACGCAAGATCGGCGGATCCTCCCTCCACGGGGCGCTGGCACGCTCCGCCGTGCTGGATGGAGACATGGCCTCCGCGGAGCGCGAGATGGAAGCGGCAAACGCCAGCCCCTTGGGAAAGTCGAGGGTTTTGCAGCTTCAAGTCGATATGGCTGCGGCACGAGGGCAAATCGCCAGCGCGAGGCAATTGAACGCGGAATTGATCGAAAGCCTCAAGCGAATGGATCTGGCTGCCGTCGCTGCCGCGCAGTGGAACGGCGCAGGCTTTTGTGAAGCCAGCATCGGTTACCCTGAGCGAGGCGTGGAAGCAGCAGGCTCGGCGCTGCAATTGGCACAATCCTGGGACGTGAAGTTGGACGCCGCCAAAATTTTGGCGCTCGCCGGTGATGAGCAAAAGGCCCAGACGCTGGTCGCGGAAGTCGTCAAGGAGCGGCCGCTCGATGCCCTTGTCCAGACGTTGGACGTCCCTTTCTTCCGTGCTTCAATCGACCTCCGGCGCAAGAATCCATCGGCGGCAATCGAGGATCTGGCGCCGGCGACGCCGTACGAAGCCGGACGGCCCGTACAAATTAATCTTCTCCGCGGCGACGCGTATCTGGCGGCGAGCCGGCCGGCCGATGCCGCGGCGGAATTCAAGAAGGTGCTGGCTCGACGTGACCTCAAGCCCTTCAATTACCGCTACGCTTTGGCCCAGCTCGGCGCGGCCCGCGCCGCCGCCGCATCTCCGGACGCTGGAGGCGCGCGCACCGCTTACCAGGATTTCTTTGCGCTGTGGAAAGACGCCGACCCCGACATCCCCATCCTGAAGACCGCCAAGGCGGAGTACGCCAAGCTGCAGTAATCCCGCAGACTCCAACCCCCACTCCCTATCGCGATAGTTGCTGGAATGTTGCGAGCGCGGCGCTCAGCCGCTCGAGTCCGCCTTGCACCGTCTCCGTAGATCCGCAGAATCCCAGCCGAAAATGTTGCGGTTCCTCGAAAAATTCTCCCGGCACAACGCTGGTCTCGAATTTCTCGCGCAGCATGTCCACAAATTCGGGGATGCCGCCGGCGGTGAGGCGCGGAAACACCGTAGTGCCGAACCGGCTGGGTTCGCAATCCAGCTCCGGGTGTTTCGCCAGGAATTCGTTAACCAGCGTACGATTCGTTTCCAGCAGCACACGCGCGCGATCCCGCATTCGGTCCAGATTGTCGAGGGCGATCACTCCGAGAAGTTCGGCCGGATGCGCCGGGACTCCGTACGTGAAATCGACCACCTGCCACATGCGCCGCACCACGTCCGGCTGCGCCAGAATCCATCCACAGCGAATGCCGCTCAACCCATAGGCCTTAGTCAGGCTGCTGGTAGCGACGAAATTCGCTCCCAGATGAAACGCCGAACGCCACGATTGTTCGAACAGCGCCTCGAGATACACCTCATCCACCAGAACGCGCGCGCCAACCTTCGCCGCCATCGCACCCACTTCACGCATCGTGATCTCATCGGTAAGCGCGCTGCTGGGATTGTGAAGGTTGCAAAGAATCACCAGCCGCGTTCGCTGAGTGAGTTTGTTTTCGAGTTCGCTCAGCTCCAGCTTGAATCCTTTTTCCGCGCGACGTTCGAAGCGGCACACCTTGGCCCCGATGTGCTCGAGAATCGTCAGAAACGGATCGTAGGTAGGCCGCTCGATCAGCACCTCGTCGCCCGGGCGGACGAGTGCGGTCAGTGCCACGAAATTTGCCATCGATGTACCCAGCGTGTAGACCATGCATTCTTCTGCTACGTCCGCCTTAGCCGCCAACCGCTGCATCAGTGGCGCATAACCGTACGGCCCGGTTCCTCCGATTTCGAGGTCCTCAATGCGCGCCGGCAATTCCGCCAGCGGATAGTCCAACATTCCGCTACTCGCCAGGTTGAAGCGCGCCGTCGAGTGCAGTTTGGCCCAGGCTATATAGCGCGAGAACGCGTCCGCTCGCAAAGCATTCATGTGCTGCCCTCCTAATTGCCGAAAAATTCGATTACCAATGCGCCGGGCGCGACGCCGCTCGCCGGCTCCAGAACCAGTACACCGGTATGCCCGCCAGCAGCAGAACGAAACCGATCAGGCTATTCTGAGGATAGCGGTAGATGGTATTCCCAACCACCCACCAGCATATCGCCACGAACATCACCGTGCTCGCCGGGTGCCCCGGCATCCGATAACCTTGGCTCGCGCTCATCTCGCCGCGCGCCGCTCGCCGCCGGAACACGAAAAGGGTAGTCGCGGTGAGCCCGAAGAATAGAAAATCCATCGCAATCACGTAATTCAAAATCTGCTCGTACCGCCCCGAAAGCGCGATGACCATGGTCCACACGCTCTGCAGCACGATCGCGACCACCGGTACGCGAGTTCGTGGATCGAGCCACGCGATCGCGCGGAAGAATAATCCGTCATCGGCCATCGCGAAGTACACGCGAGGTGCGGTCAAGATCGACTGGCTCAGAAACCCCAGCGTGGAGATGGCGATTGCCGCCGCAATAAACGTCGCACCTCGTTGGCCCCACGCGATCCGCATCACCGCCGTGGCGGGAGTAGTTGTTGCCGCCAGCCCCTGCGGCCCGAGCGCGCGCAAGTACACCCAGTTCACACTAATGTACAGCACCACCACGCCGAGAGTTCCGAGCAATAGTCCTCGCGGCAGGTTTCTCTTCGGCTCCTTCACTTCCGCTGCCAGGAAGTTCGCCGTTTGCCACCCGCCGTAAGCGAACAGCACCGGAACCATCGCCGCGCCAAAAGATGTGAGCGACCAATCCCACTCCGCCGCGGTAGCTACGGTCGCGTGCCTGCCGGTCAAGGCCAGCCCGGCGATCACCAGCGCCGCGATAGCCGCGATCTTCATCACCATCAGCGCACTCTGCGTACGTCCGCCGGTTTTTACCCCGAGACAGTTGATCAGCGTGAGCGTCGCGAGTGCTGCACTAGCAACCAGCCACTCGCTCGCCTGCAAACCGGCCAGCTCGACAAAGTATCGGGCAAAAGTGATCGACACAACTGCCATGCCTCCGGTCTGGATCACCAGCAGCAGCACCCATCCGTATAAAAATGCGACTGCCGGATGATAGGCCTCGCGCAGGTAAGCGTATTGCCCACCCACTTCCGGCATCGTCGCCGCCAATTCCGCCCATATGAACGCGCCGCCCACACCAACCATCCCGCCAAAGATCCATGCGGCCATGATCAGCGCGGGCGTATGCACCCGTTGCGCGACGACGTAGGGATTTATGAATATGCCGGAACCGACGATCCCGCCCATCACCAGCATGGTGACGTCGAACAGCCCCAGTCGACGCGCCAGGCCTGGCTTCGGAGCGGATCGTTGATCCGCGCGCGGAGAGTCAATCACAGTGTCGGCGCAGCGCGAGAGTCGCTATTTCAGTCTTTATCATGGGAACGAATTTACTTGCCGCCGGCGCCTGCCTGATCGATCGCTTTCTCCAGCCGGTCCTCGAAGTCGCCTGAGGAATATCCCGCGGCGCGATAAACCACTTTCCCAGCAGGATCGATGACCATCACCGTAGGAAGATTGTCGACGTGAAGGAAACTGTCCAATCCATCTCCCAGCGCGATCGGCTGGGTCCATTTCTCGCGCACCAGGAACGGCGCCACGCTGGACCGATCTTCATCCACGTTTACCGCGAGGAATTCAACGCTGTCGTTACCCACATAGCCCTGCGCCACTTTGGCAAAGCGCGGCTCCAGTTCCTGGCAAGGTCCGCACCACGTCGCCCAGAAACTCAGCACGATGCGCTTGCCCTTCCATTGCGCCAGCGCGAGGTGCGAGCCATCGAGCTTGGGCAAAGTGAAATCGTACAAATTTCTGGCGTCGGCGTTCGGCGATTTCGCGGCGCTCTTGGGAGCGGCCACGCTGGCGTCGTAAGCGGCCAGTATGGCGTCGCCCAACCCTTGGTCGTTGCCGTGCACTTGCCTCCACACGTTCCCCAGGCTTTGGCGGATGCCGTGGCGATCCACGGTCATCGACGACGTGGTTTCCGGCAGCACGAACGCTTGCAAGTAGAAGGGAATCGCGTGCGCCGGATCGCCCCGCGCTTCGCAAATTTCGCCCCGCAGCAGCGCCGCCGCAGCGGTGGGCTGCAGCTGAAACGATTCGGCCAGATCTTTTTCAGCCGCGTCGTAATTTTTCTGTTGCCGTTCGATCGAGCCGCGAAGATTGTAAAACGCCACGCGCAGGCGAAGCTGCCCCTGCTGCCAATCGGCCAGGGAAACGCGGTCGGGTTTCTCTGCGGGCGGCAATTTCTCCACCCGATCGAGCACCCGCGTCACGTATCCCACCGCGCGCGTCAGGCTGGCATCGTCGCCCTGCTTCTGCAGCAGATTCACCACCACCAGCATGATGTCGCCATCCTGCGGCTCGATGGCGATCAATTTCTCGGCATTCTCGATCGCGCACGGCGCGTCTTGCAGTTGTTGGCACGCTTCCACCAGCGCGCGATACACCCCGGCCTTTCGCGGCGCGTCCGGGAATCGCACCATGTATGCATTCAGGTTGCGGACCAGCGCCACGCGGTCGTTCCCGGCGCTGTCGATTGCGTGTTGCAATTCGAGTTCGGGATCGCCTTGCGGATTCACCGGGGACACATTGTGCTTCACCGGAGCTGCGGGGGACTGCGGCGGATTGGCCGTCTGCGGCCGGGCGCAAAGCGCACCTGGCAGCAACAGTATGCCGACACACACGAACACCACCGCGCTCCATCTCATAACATTCATTCTACTCCGCCGGGCGTCAAGGAACGATGGGCAGAATCACGCTCGAGGGATGCTGCGCATCGTGCAGAACCGAGTTGGTGGCAGTCACCCATTTCGTGCCGTGGCCGGGATCCTCTTCCGTATTTAGATTGCGATTGAAGCGCGGGAAGTTGCTGCTGGAAATTTCCACGCGGATGCGATGGCCTGCCAGGAAAACGTTGCTGGTGCCGGCCAGGTCGAGGCTCAGGCGATAAACCTCACCGGGCTTCATCATCTCCGCTTTTTCAGCGGAGTCGCGGTAGCGCGCCCGCTGGATGCCATCGATCAGATTTCGCGCGTAGCCATCGGGCCCAACGTCCACCAGCTTGGCGGTGAAGTCGGTATCCACCGCCGACGATTTGATGTACAGCTCCACGCGGATCGGCCCGGTAACTTCAGTGTCCTTCGGGAGCGTCGGCGTCGAATACACCAGCACATCCGGGCGATCTTCGTTGGAGCGCTGATCGAATGCTCCAGAGGCCAGCACATCGTTCGGGCAACACAGTCCGCCGCCGCGCGTTGGCACCGGATTCGCCGGATCGTAGGTAAACGAGTCATGCGCTTCGCCGGCGCCCGGCGCGGCGGTGGTTAGCGCGCCGTCGCCTTTTTCCGAGTTCGCTTTCCCGCCGGAGTGCAGATAAAACTGCGTCGATTGGGCGCGTTCGAGCGGCCAGTTTAATTCTTCGCGCCACACATTTTTCCCCATCACGAAAATTCTTACCGGCTTCCGCGTGGAGAATTCATTGTCCACATGCTTCAGTAAATAGTCATACCAGCGAAGCACCCCGCCGTATCCCAGCCCCAGCGTATCGATCGAAGCGGATGGTCCGAAATCCACGTCTCCGGTCTTCGATCCAAACGGCCCGTGATACCACGGCCCGATCAGCAGGTGCTGGCCCTGCCGCGCCTCCGGGCTGCCGCCATTTTTTTGCATGCCGGCATAGTTGCGCAGCGTGCCGCGCAGAAAAATATCGTACCAGCCGCCGGTATTGTAGGCAGGAACGCGCACCTCGGCGTGATGGTCTTCGATCGACCATTGTTTCCAGTAATCGTCGTAACTCGGATGATCGACCCAATCCTTGAAGTACGGCGCCAGGGTATTGGCAGGGACAGGATTCAAAAGCGGATAACTCACTACAGGCAGCGTCTGGATCATTTCTTTCAGGCCGTCGCCCGCCGCGGATTTTCGCCGCAGCGTGTCGGTCACCAAGCCCGAGGACCACGACTCATCGAACCACTGCTCGAGCGCCCCGCCCATGTATGCCCAGCCGTCGTGATAGTTAGAAGCGGTGACCGTCGGTGCGATAGCAACCAGGTGAGGCGGATGCAGCATGGCCGGAAGCCACTGCGTGGCGCCGACGTATGAGCCACCGTACATCGCCACGCGGCCGTCGGAGTAGGGAAGAGCGGCGGCCCATTCGATCGTGTCGTAGCCATCCGCACCTTCGTTCTTGAAGGTGTAAAACTCGCCGGGCGACGAGTAGCGTCCACGCACATCCTGGGCAATCAGCACGTAGCCTTGTTGCGCCGCCTGCACCCCGAATGGCGCCTCGCCGGCCTTGTCGTACGGCGTGCGCGTCAGCAGCACCGGATATTTGCCCGCGTCGGCGGGACGGTAGATGTCGGCATTCAACACGACCCCGTCGCGCATCTTGGCCGCCTGGTTTCGCTCCACGATGATCCCGCCCGGCGCCTGCGCCGAACCGGAGAATACCGCCAGAATTCCAATCGCCGCCACCACCGCCGCGCCGCCCCGTGTGAGTTGCATCAGTCCTCGCTAGTAGAACTCTCCCTCCAACGCGCGTGATCCTACGTTGCCACCACGCCCCGAGTCAATTGCACGCCGCATTTCGACGCGTAGCGCCGCCGTTTCTTTGGCGTTCGTAGATTCTCTCTTGGATATAAACAAATCTATCGTCGACGGGGTTGCGGAGCGAAGCGAAGTGGGTGCCCCAGGTGTCGCCTTCAGACCTGGGTTCTCTACGTTTTTGACTCAGTCTTGTCTTGCGAAAGCACCGGCGAAGGGGATCGCACCGCGATCCCCTTTGCCACCGTGCTCGGGATGCATTTTCCAGATTTGCGAGTGGGTCAATCGACGCTGATGCGGGTACTGGCGATTGTTCCGGTGACCTCCGCGATCGGAGTTCCGACGCCGACAGCAGCAAAGCTGGGAGGCCAGAGTTTGAAGTCGAAGCTGCCACTGTAGGTTTTGCCGTTGGCGGCAACTCTAACTTTGTCGTCGTCGGTGAACATGTTCGAAACGGCCCCGGTCGAGTCAAACATTAGCCCGATATGGTGTAGTTTCACCCAGCCGTTCCCCGACTCCTTCCACACTCCGAAGCAGATGTTTCCGCCGGTGGGCGGCAGAAACGCTTGTTCAAATTCAGTTCCGTCCGCGTGCCAGGTCTTAAGAGATTCGAGGAACGGGAACGGAGCTGGAGGGAAAATAGGGGCGCCAAATTCGGCTTCAGCGGTGTAATTCACGTGCCACAGACCAACAATGGAACCATGCCCGGTCGAATCGTCACCCTCTTTAAGATCGTCCGCGTGCGGGCTGGCGACGGCAATTGCGTGCGTGGCTCCCGTTTTGAATGCCAGGGCGCAACCTTGAGCCTTGGCGCCGGACGCGCTGAGCAAAAGTCCCAATGCTACCAATGCAAAAAGAGCGGCGAAGCGCCCGCCCCGAAGTGTTTTCAAGTTGGTTCCAAGGATCTGATTCATCGTTCTTCTCCTCTTAGTTGAGCTAATGGCACGTGCTTTTTCGAACGCCGAAGGCCGGAACAAAGTAAAGTTCATGCAATTTGGTTGAACAGGTGGTTGCGCGCAATGCCCGGGTCCTCACCTCGGGGTTAAATTTTTATCATCAGATAAATCATTGATATCAAGCGGCTTAAGCCGTTGGTGCTCACCCTTGACCGTGGCTTCGCGGGGGTGTTAGCATCATCGTAATTAACCTCATTGGATGCGATTTAGGTTAATTCGCACTTGGGGCCCCTGTTTCAGTTCAAATTGATTAATTTGTCCGCCGCCAGATGACTGGCTGGGCTGGTTTGAAGACAGCCGATGCCGTTGCTTGTGACGGATGAAAGGCACATAAAGCCACCCAACCATCTAGGACCGCCCGATGCCTCTTAGGATTCGCGAAGACTCTCCCTCGCCCTCACCGCAGCCTCGACGAATCGCCTTCGATAATTTCGAAGTAGATTTGCGCTCCGGCGAAGTTCGCAAGAACCATGCCCGAATCCGCGTGCAGGCGCAGCCCTTTCAACTGTTGGTTTTGTTAATGGAAAATGCCGGTGACGTGGTTACCCGGGAGGAGATTTGCCGCGAGCTGTGGCCTGCGGACACTTTCGTTGATTTCGAACACAGTCTGGCCGCCGCGGTGAACAAGATTCGCGGGGCCCTCGGGGATGCCGCGGACAATCCTCGGTATATCGAGACGCTCCCCAAACGAGGCTACCGCTTCATCGGCAAGATCAAGCCCGACGCGCCGATGGAGATGCCGGTGGCGGAGCCACCGCAATCTCTGGAACTTGTGCCGGTTGCCGCAGCAAAGCCGGATAGCCGTTGGAAATGGATTTTGGGAGTGATCGCGCTAACCGCGCTGGTGGCCGTCGCCGTCGCCCTCGCATTCGTCCGGCTCCCCGGCAATCGTGGCGATTCCCGGCCCATGACGGTAGTGCCTTTCACGTCCTATCCGGGCCTGGAAACAGCTCCGGCGTTTTCGCCGGACGGTTCGCGAATCGCATTCTCTTGGGATAGTGGCACTGGCAATCGCACCGGGAGGCCGCAGTATGACCTGTATGTGAAAGCGATTGGCAGTGAAACGGCGCTCCGGCTGACCAACCATCCCTCCGATTGGATTAGCTCCACATGGTCGCCAGACGGCACCCAGGTTGCCTCATCGCTTGGCCACCGACGACAACGGCGTCTACGTTGTCCCGGCGTTGGGAGGTCCAGAGCGCAAACTAATTGCCACTCGCACGCCGTACAGCCTGGCCGCTCCGCTCAGTTGGTCGCCGGACGGAAAATGGCTGGCCTACAACGATACTGAAAACGGCCGGCCCGGTAACCGGAACTTCTTGCTGAATATGGAAACTTTCGAATCTCACGAGTTTTCTCACGACCCATCCTGCCTTCACGACGCATACCTAATGTTCTCGCATAGTGGACAGGAACTGGCCTTCCTTTGCGTCCATACCGGCGCTGACCGTGAGTATTTGGTTACCGATCTGGAGGGAAAATCGAAACGATCGTTGGTGACGCTTCACGATGAACTTTCCGGACTGGTTTGGACTGGCGACGATAGGTCGCTTGTTCTTGCACCGTTCGATCCCAAAAGCGAAGAATTTTATGAAATTCAAGTAAACGATGGCCGGGTGCACAAATTTTCTCTGACATCCGGAGGCTGGCCGGCAATTTCCCACGATGGGCACAAACTGGCGGTCAGCGTGTACGACGACCACGTCAACATCTGGAGAAAAGATCTGCAACATCCCGAAACTCCTGCGGTGCAGATGTTTACTTCCACACGTCAGCAAAACAACGGCCAATATTCGCCTGACGGCAAACATGTCGCCTTCGATTCCGCTCGCTCGGGGACCTGGAGCGTTTGGGTGGCCGGCACGGATGGCAGCGATCCCGTCCAGATTTCGCACGAAGGGCTCGCTGGTCATCCTCGCTGGTCACCCGATTCACAGAAAATAGCCTTCGAGATGACCGCTCCTGGCGGTCGTGTAGGCGTTTACACCGCGGATATCTCCGATCGTGTCCCGCACAAACTGAAAACCAGTGCGCGCGAGTCAAATCGTCCTTTTTGGTCGCACGATGGAAAATGGATCTATTTTCTCGGCTATGAGGGCGTCGGCCATCAACTCTACCGTTGCCCCTCAGGGGGAGGTGCCGCCTCTTTTCTTGCCAAGCCCGCTAACACCGTGACTGCTATCGAGTCTTCCGACGGCAAGGTGCTGTACTATCCGTGGAGACTTGACGACGCAGATGTGATGATGCTTGCGTTAGACCGCCCTGGTGCGGCGCCGCAGGAAGTCCCCGGATTGCCGAAGGTTTTTAGTGAAGCGCAGTGGACGCTGGTGACCAACGGAATCTACTTCACCCCTCAAGACAATCCGCGAAGTATTTACTTTTTCGATTTTGCAACCAGGCAAGCCCGCCAAATTTTCAAAGCGGACACAGACCTTTCCGAGGGTATGTCCGTTTCCCCCGACGGCCACTACATGCTCTACTCTCAAATCGACGAAAGCAACGCCGACATCATGCTCGTCAATAATTTCCGCTAGGCGATCCTCTCCTCCCGGAGCTTTGCCATACCGAGCGCAAGTAGCTGGCCATCTCTAACGGTGCACCTTCTTTCTCTTCCCCTTTGGGTATCAACCAAATTATCGACGATGGGTGCGCTGAGCGCAGCGAAGTGGGTGCCCCAGGTGTCGTCTTCACACCTGGGTTCTCTAAGTTTTTGCCTCGGCCTAGTCTCACGTAGATTCTCTCTTAGCTATCAACCAAATTATTGACGATGGGTGCGCTGAGCGCAGCGAAGTGGGTGCCCCAGGTGTGGCTTTCACACCTGGGTTTTCCACGTCTTTGCCTCGGCCTAATCTCGCGTAGATTCTTTCTTGGCTATCAACCAAATTATCGACGATGGTAGCGGTTTGCAGCGCATAGACACGGGCCCCATCGTATCTTTCGTCGACGTGAAACATTCCGTAGATGCGTATCCGCGCTGCGATGGGAACGCCCGCCGTTAAACCCGCCCCCGTCGCGCGTCTTGGCCGCCGGATAGCAGAACGGATCGCACCAGAAGGCAGGGGGCCACTCAATCACCCCATTCTCCGCAAAAAAAACGCGCCAATCTCCGTACTTCTCCCTACGTTTTACACAACATGATCCCTTCCGCCGCCGTTCCTCCACTGTTCTAATTTTCGCGCAGCACCAAACGGAGGAGCCACCAATGACCGAGCAAATGAACGACCAAATCGAGGGCCAGATTTCTCCTTTCCCTAGCCGAAGTCCCAAATTTCCCCATCACCGCAACCAAGCCATCCGCGGCCCATAGCCGCAGATGTAGCGTCTGCCACCATCCCGATCCGCATCTGGATCGAACTCAAATTCATCGAGTGGAATAGCCCCACACGCATCGCCCGTGAATGCGGTCTTTACGACCGCGACTCCATCTACCATCACGCCCATGCCACCGGCCTCTTTGAACAGCGCCGCCAGAACATTCTCTGCGTCTACGAAAACATCCTGGAACGGACCCTGCGTACCCGGATCACGAACCGCAGTATCATGCTCGCCGTCGACCGCCTCGAGCGCGCCGCCCGCAGCCGCCTCCCCAACCCCGCCGCCGAAATCGAAACCACCCTCACCCGCGACGCCGAACTCGTCTTCGACCCCAAATCCGTCAGCGAGTCCCACCAAGCCGCCAATTCGGATTCAGCCCCGCGCCAGCATACCCCCACGGATGTGCCTGACTCTAAACGACCGGCAAGGCCCCATTCCCGGCAACCGTTCAGAAATTACGTGTTCGGTCCCGACGACCAATTGCACCAGGCTTTTCTCGCACGCCAGGAGGCAATAAATGCGGATCTGTCCAGAGCGCGAGAATTGAGGGGCAAACCACCCGTCTAGGAGGCCCAAACTAACGCCAAAAAGCAACAATTCGGCCCCCAATCGCGCCCCCTCGATGAGTGATTGCTGTAGTTCGGTTCCGGGCCGAAGAAGGTTCCTTAAGCCCGGGGGCAAACCATTGCAGTCTGATCGCGGGGCCTGCGGAGGCCGTTCTACTGCAGGTTAATGTTCCCTGATGAGGTTTGGATTTCGATGCGGGCTTTGCCGTCGCCCACTCGGGCGCGCATCTCGTGCTTGGAGGCGGAACCGTCCAGGGTCAATGGCATCGAGGCTTCGATGTCGCCGGAGCTGGAACGCGCTTCCAGGAGGAAGCTGGGGCTTGCCGGAAGGTGCAGGACTACGTCGCCGGAACTTGCGTGCAACTCCCAAAAATTCGAAGGGCCGGGATTGCCGTCTACGGTGACGTTTCCCGAGGAGGTGTGGATGCGCAGATCGCCGGTGACGTGAGCGATGGTTACGTCGCCGCCGGCGGTGTCCACCACCAGGTCGCCGCCTGGCTCGGAGATGGTCAGGTCGCCCGAGCCGCTGCGCGCGCGAATATCGCCGCGGACGTTTTCCAGGGCCATGTCGCCGGAGCCAGAGGTGAGGCGGACGGCGCCGGCGGTGTTGGAAAGGGAGATATCGCCGCTGCCGGAGAGTACCTGGATTTGCTCGTGCACGTCGGCGAGCGCGACATCGCCGGATCCGGAGGTGACATTTACCGGACCTTTGATCCCGTGAACTTCGATGTCGCCGGAACCGCTCGATCCGCGAAGCTCGGTTTCCGGCGGAACTTCGATTTCATACTTAAAGTCGCCGTCGCCGCCAGAATGGGAGTTCTGCCCGATGCGAATTACGTTGCCGTGTTGTTCGATCGGAGGATTCTCGCTGATTTCGTGGACGCGTTTGCCGGCCTCGGCGGAGCTCCAGGCTTTCACGGTGAATTCGGCGGAGACGCGCACCTGGCTGGACGAGCCGGTGGTCAGCTTCAAATCCTCCGAGCGCGCCGCGAGTTCCAGGCTGACCGGGCCTGTGACGGTGAGGACGCGCTCGAACTTACCTTCTTCGGAGGGCATGGAAACGCAGCCGGCGAGGGCCAGCCCGGCGACGGCAGCAAGAGCCATGACCAAACGCCCACCCTTCCCAAAATCCGGGAAGAGGGGGCCGCCCGGTAAAGATAACGGCGTCGAACCGTACCGCGAAGGCGCGTTGATTGAATTGGAGGATGGCGGCACGATTGCCCTTATGCCTTCAGCAAAATATTCAGCGAACCGGAGCGGTAGCCCTCCAGGTCCAGGGTGACGAATGTGAAGCCGGCCGCTTTCAGGCCGGCGGAAATCTGCGCGGAGGTGGCTGGATCGAGCGCGCGCGGCAATTCTTCGCGGGCGATTTCGATCCGCGCCAGATTTCCGTGAGCGCGCACGCGAAACTGGCGGAAACCGCATCCGCGCAAGACGGATTCGCTGCGATCGATCTGCGCCAGTAATTCGGGAGTGACCGCGGTGCCGTACGGCACGCGCGAAGAAAGGCAAGCGGATGCCGGGCGGTCCCAGGTGGGCAGCGCGGCGGCGTTAGAGAGCAACCGGATCTCGGCTTTGGTGAGCTGAGCGTCCAGGAGCGGCGCGAGAATGGCGTGCTCGTGAGCGGCGCGGTGCCCGGGCCGAAAATCGTGGGTATCGTCGGCGTTGATGCCGTAGGCGATCGATGCAAATCCGCGAGCGGCGCGAAGATTCTCCATGCGGTCGAAGAGTTCGTCCTTGCAGTGGTAGCAACGGTCGCCTTGATTCGCTACGTACAGGGGATTATCGAATTCACGGGTTTCGATGAACTCGTGACCGATGCCGGTAACGGCGACGAAGGCCAGCGCTTGTTCGCGATCGTGGCCGGAGTAGCTGGCGGAAAGAGCGGTCACCGCGAGAGCTTTGTCCCCGAGGACGGTGTGAGCGGCCCACGCCAGGTAAGCAGAATCCGCGCCGCCCGAAAAAGCAATCAGCAGGGAATCGAGCGAACGGAGAGCGGCGAAGAGGCGATCCTGTTTGGCGATAGCGGAAGCGGCGTCGGCAGAAGCGACGTGCGCGTCGTTGGCGGGCACCTCGGCAGGCACGTTGGCAACGCTCGCGTCAGCGCCCGGCAGGTTGTTAGGAGTTACGTTCATCGCGGAACGAGTATAACCCAATGTTTCTAGTTCGCGCGGGGCGGTGCAAGGCAAAAATAAACGCGGCGCCGAAGCTACTGGAAATCGAGCATCACGTCGACGGTGCCCTTTTCCGGATCCTTCGATAAAAAGTGGCCGAGCTTTTCATAGTGGAAGGGAAGAGTGCCGAATGCGATGCGCGCACCGGTCTCTATGAATTCATCGCAATAGACGCGGTCGAACGGGTCGCCTGGTTTCAGTCGGAATGCGGCGCGAACACGCTTCTCGCCCTCCACCGAAAGACCACTGAGGACCAGCTTGTCCATGTGATACGTGGGGCCCTCGGTGATGGTGGCGCGGTAGGAAACGTGGGCGGCGTGTTCATCCAGTTGGGGCAGCGAATCGATCTTGGCGTCCAGATAACCCAGGCGGCTGTATTCGTCGTTCACGCTCTGCCAAAGCGCTTGAATTTTCAAGCCGTCGGCGGCCGCTCCGGATTTTAAGCCGGCCTGCCCAACGAGAGAATCGAGAGCTGCGCTGGGAATCTTTTGGTTGCCGGCCCAAGTGACGCCATCCCACTTGAAGATCGGTCCGGGAGTGATCGGGATCACGATGCGCACCGATGTAGCCGGCGCGCCCGCGGCGCCGGCGTCGAGGTGAGCTTGAGGAGCGCCAATCTTCACGCGCAACATCGCGGCGGAGAGATATACGGGGCGGACCTGCTCGTAGTCAAACAGCTCGAGCACCAAGCGCGAGTATGGTTTTCCGACCACGTCAGATTGACGATCGCGGATGGCGCCGCTCTCGCGAGCGATGGGATCTTCGAATTGGAGCGCGCTCACCGTGACCGGGACGCCTACCACGCGAAACCGCTGGACGTCTTGATCGGTTTCTACGGCACGAACCACGCTGTGTTCGATGGTGCCGTGAATATCCTTCGACGACAGAAGTTTGCTGATGGCCTGGGATATGGGGTCGAGCAGCGTGCCTTTGCTCGGGGCCGCACCGTCAAAGAGCGGCACGTCTTTGCTCACCGCGGCGGTGATCTCTTCATCGGAAAACCATGGCATGTTGTCGTAGGAAACGGGGATCAACGGAGCGTCGGTCACCTGGAATTCGAGCACCGCGCCCTTGGTAACCGTGCTGAAGCGATACTGCACGTTGGAAAACGTGCCCAGTTCGGAGAGGCGATTGGCGGCGGCCTGAAAATCGTCGCGGGTGATGTTCTGGCCGGGCGTCAGGCCACAGCTCGCGGCGATTTGTTCGGCGCTCCAACGTTTGGAGCCAGTTGCGTGGATGGCGGCAAGATTAGCAGGACCGGTCTGCTGGGCAGGAGGGGGTTGAGAACGCAGCGAGAGGGCGGGCCAGAGCCCGCACAACGCCAAAAACACGATCGCAGTCTTGCGCACGTTTGGCAAAAACATTTTGCTTACCCAAACGCCAGACTATTCGACCGTCACCGATTTGGCAAGGTTCCGTGGCTGGTCCACGTCGCAGCCACGGCGCACCGCGATGTGATAAGCCAGAAGCTGCAAGGGAATGATCTCGAGCAAAGGGGCCAGAATTTCCGGCACCGCGGGAACTTCGAGCACGCGATGGGAGGCCTGGCGGGCGACGGTGTCGCCCTCGGTGACGATGGAGATGACGATGCCGTCACGCGCTTTTACTTCCTGGATGTTGGAGCAGCTCTTCTCGTAGCGGGTCATGGAAGCGGGATCGTTTTCGTCACGGGTGGCGACCACCACCACCGGAAGATTCTCGTCGATCAAAGCATTGGGACCGTGCTTCATCTCGCCGGCGGGATAGCCCTCGGCGTGTATGTAAGAAATTTCCTTGAGCTTCAGAGCTCCCTCGAGAGCGATGGGATAGTGAATGCCGCGGCCGAGATAAAGGAAATCGGTGTAGCGGAAAAACTGGCGGGCCAGCTCTTCGCAGATGGAATCGTGCTGCAAGATCGATTCCATTTTGTGGGGGACCTTGGCCAGTTCCTGCATCAACGTTTTTGCTTCTTCAGGCGGCAGCGTCCCGCGAACCTGGGCCAGGTGAAGGGCGATCAGGATCAATGCCACGATTTGGCCGGTGAAGGCTTTGGTGGATGCGACGCCGATTTCCGGACCGGCGTGGGTGTAGATGGTGCCGTTGGCCTCGCGGGTAATCATGGCGCCAACGACATTGCAGATGCCGAGAATTTTCGCGCCCTTCTGCTTGGATTCGCGCACCGCGGCGATAGTGTCAGCGGTCTCGCCGGACTGACTGATGGCGATGACCAAAGTGTGCGGGGCAATAATCGGATCGCGGTAGCGGAACTCACTACCGTAATCGACTTCCACGGGAACCTGGGCGAGGCGCTCGATCAGGAATTTGCCCACCAGGCCAGCATGCCAACTGGTGCCGCAGGCGATGATCTTGATCTGGCGAAATTCGCGAAATTCCCTTTCGGTGATGTCCATCTCGTCCAAGAATACTTTGCCGGTGTCGAAGGAGATGCGGTTGAGCAGGGTATCGCGGACGGCGCGGGGCTGCTCGAAAATTTCCTTCTGCATGAAATGTTTGTAGCCGCCCTTTTCGGCCATAACCGGGTCCCAGGAGATATGTTGGGTGGGGCGGTCGACTTGCTGGCCGTCGAGCCCCATCACGCGAACGCCTTGGGGCGTGAGCACGGCGATGTCTCCGTCGGCGAGGAAGAAGACCTCGCGAGTGTGCGCGAGCAGAGCCGGCACGTCGCTGGCTACGAAATATTCGTCTTTACCGATACCTACCACGACCGGCGGGCCCATGCGCGCGGCCACGATCTTGTTTTTGTCGCGGGTGGAGATCACCACCAGCGCATACACGCCCGAGAGTTGGCCGAGCGTTTTGAAGACGGCGTTCTCCAGCGGACCGCCATCGGAATATTTTTCCACCAGGTGCGCGATGACTTCAGTATCGGTTTCGGTCTTGAATTGATGACCTTCGGCAAGCAACTGGTGTTTCAATTCCAGATAATTTTCGACGATGCCGTTGTGCACAACCACGATTTCGCCGCTGCAGTCGCGGTGGGGGTGGGCGTTTTCTTCGGTGGGGCGGCCGTGGGTGGCCCAGCGGGTGTGTCCGATGCCGTAGACGCCGCCTTCGAGCGGGTTCTTGCGCAGCACTTCCTCGAGGTTGCGGAGCTTACCGGAGGCGCGGCGAATCTGGAGTTTGCCGGCGGTATCGACGACGGCGATGCCTGCGGAATCGTAGCCGCGATATTCGAGGTGCTTCAGGCCGTCGATGATCAGCGGGACGACCGCTTTAGGACCGATATAGCCGACAATTCCACACACGGTGAGTGTCTCCTGGACGCTCGAATCGCTCGGATTGCCCGTTTCCCAATGCGCGAGAGCTACTTGCAGATTAGCACAGCGAATGATGGGCTCAATTTTCAGATGCGGGGGGTGTTGCTAAGGTTTCAACCGGTGGACGGGGGCCAATTTGGCGAGCCCAGGGGCGAGACTGGGGCGCCTATTCCACGATTTCGAAGCGAAATTCCTCGATGACCGGGTTGGTGAGGACTTCCCGGGCGATTTTCTCCACCTGGATCCTGGCCCCGTCGGCGGCCAAGCCGTCAAGGGCGAGGACGAAGAATTTGCCCTGGCGGACATCCTGCACCTGGGTATAACCGAGGGAGATCAGGGCGTGCTGGATGGTTTGGCCCTGAGGGTCGAGAACGGTTTTCTTGGGCATTACCCACACGTGAGCTTTCATCGCGGAGATTATATCAGCCCGGAGGCTGGGAGGGCGGCGTGAAAAATCTTGAGCAGAGAATTTTTGTCTTGCCAGGGCAGGAACGCGACCCGAAAACTGGCTTCGGCGATTTGTCCGAGTTTTTTGGGAGTTAGGCCCAGGCCAGCGGCGTGCACGTATTCGGAGATCAAGTCAGCCTCGAACATTGCTGGATCGTCGGTGGAAATGGTTACGTTCACACCGGCGGCAACGAGCCTGGCGATGGGGTGGTCGGACATGGTGGCGGTGGCCTTGCCAAGTTGGCCGGCGAGCGCGCCGGTGCGGATGTTGCTGGTGGGGCAGACTTCCAGGGGAAGACCAGAGGCCGCCAATCGGGCCATGAGCGCGGGATCCTTGGCCACGGCGATGCCGTGTCCAATGCGTTCGGCGCCAAGGACCTCGATGGCTTCGATGACTGAGGACGGTCCGCCGATTTCTCCGGCGTGAGCGACGATGTGCAGGCCTGCGTCGCGAGCGATGTCGAAGGCGGGGCGATAGTCCGTGGCGGGGAGCGCGAGTTCGTCGCCGCCCATGCCAAAGGCGACCACGCCTTCGGATTGCAAGCCGGCGCAGCGGCGTGCGACTTCGATGGCTTCCTTGCCGCCGAACTGGCGGACCACGTCGGGAATCCAACGGAGTTGCAGGCCGCGGCTCTGGTACTCGCGGGCTGCCTGGTTGATGGCGGCAATGTTTTTCTCGATGTCCTGCTTGCGCCACAGCATCACGCCGGCGGAAATGGTGGCTTCGGCGTAGATCACGTTTTGTGCGAGCAACTGCTCGGCCAGGCCGCGCGCGATGAGGGCGTAGTCGTCAGGGGTGCGAAGAAAGGATGTGGCCCACTTGAAGGCCTCGATGAAGCCGAGAAAATCCTCATAACGATAGCGTGCGGCGACCTCTTCCTCGGAAGCGTGAACCCCGTAGCGCGCGGCGAGCTGGCTGACAGTGGCGGGCGACATGGAGCCCTCGAGATGAACGTGAATTTCCGCCTTGGGCAGGGTCGCGAGAGATTTTCGGAGGTGGGCCGGATCGGTCATCGAGTCGTGATCAATTCACAACGAGCAGCAGCACATCGTTTCGATTTCGTTCCAGCTCAACGCGCGGGCAGCGTGGGCTTTCCGGCATTGGTCCAGGAAGTGAGCCAGTACGATCCGACGTCGGATGCAGCGTCGGAAATTTGCTGGGCCAGGATGTTGCCCGCTTGGCCGTAAAAGCGGTCGTAATATTCGTCGGTGTAGTCGGCGAGGCCGGAGCGCGAGCGGCGATCGGCGAGCAGAATGCTTTCAATCATGGCGTGAGCGCTCATGCAGGTTTCGAATGCGTGATCGGTGGGGTCTTGAATGTAGGCGGCGAGGCCGGGATGGATGTAAAAGAATTGCGAGTAGCGGTCGACCAGGCTTTTGTCGAAGCGAACGTTGACGCCGAGCTGCAGGGAAAGCTTGCCGTCTTCGTTGACGGTGGTCTTGAAGGGATCGTGAGCTTCGCCGACGTAGAAGGCGAGCAGCGCGGCGTTGGCGCGGACTTCGTCCCAGGCGTGGGAGTGAAAAGCGTCGGTCAACTTGTGGCTGTACACGCCGATTTGCCAGGGAAGCAGGCCCTGGACGGTGAGGGAATGCTTTCCGAAAGTGGACACGGCGGCTTTGTAGTCGCGGGGCAGGGTGGCGAAGGGGAAATTGCCGTAGTGGTCGAGATGAATGAATTGGTTCTGGCGCTCGCTGAGATTCTTGAGGGCGGTCTGTGACGGTTCGGTGACCCGCTGCATCAGGTACGGCTTGTTGGCTTCGAAATAGGGACGCATTTCATCGGGCAGGGTGTCCACGGCCTTGCTGACGATCAGTCGATGGCCACTGTCACCCCAACTGAGGGCGACGGAGGCGAGGCCAAAGACCGCAGCCAACAGCGCCAGGATAGCCAGCGCTGACGAAAAGCGGAACGTGCGGCGGTGCATCACGCGGTCCCTCCCGGGGACGACGGACCTCCCGTGGATGGATGCGCGGACTGCGCTGGCGCGAGAGCCAGTTGGCTGCGCTTCTGCCCGTAACAGAAGTACAGCACCAGTCCGATCGCCAGCCAGACGAAGAAGCGTATCCAGTTCTCCACCGTAAGGCTGGCCATTAGTATGAAGCAGAACAGCAAGGAAAGCATCGGCACCCAGGGAGAAAAAGGAACGGTGAAGCCGCGGGCCCGGTTGGGCTGAGTTTTGCGGAGAATGAGAACGGCGACGGCCACCAGCACGAAAGCAAAAAGCGTGCCGATATTGGAAAGGTCGGCCAGAGTGCCGATGTCAAAAATTCCGGCGGGAATGCCCACAAAAATACCGGCCACCCAAGTGGCGACGTGCGGAGTGCGGTGGGTGGGATGCACTCTCGAGAAAGCTTTGGGCAACAGGCCGTCGCGGGACATTGCGAACCATACGCGGGCCTGGCCGAGCTGGTAGACCAGCAACGAAGAGATCATGCCCATCAGCGCGCCGATGGTGACCCAGAACTCGACGCGAACCAGGCCGATGGAGTGCAATGCGTTGGCGACGGGTGCGTCGTTATTCAGTAAGCTCCAGTGCTGGATGCCGGTGAGGACTACGGCGACGGCCACGTAGAAAAACGCGCAGATTCCCAAGGAGAACAGGATGCCCAGGGGCAAATCTTTTTTGGGGTTCTTGCATTCCTCGGCGGCGGTGGAGACGGAATCGAAACCGATGTAGGAGAAAAAAACGATGGCGCCACCGGTCAACACGCCCTGAAAGCCGTTGGGGAAGTAGGGGTGGTAGTTGATGGGCTTGATGTAATGGCTGGCGAAAACGATGAAGATGATGATCGCCAGTAGTTTTATGCCGACCATGACGTTGTTGGCGCCGGCAGACTCACGGATACCGCGGACCAGCACCACGGTAAGCACCATCACGATCAGAAATCCGACAATATTGAAGTTGGGGTGCCAGCCGACGCCGGGAGCGTATGCGGGTACGGCCAGGTGCGCAGGCAAATGGATGCCCACGGAATCGAGGAGGCTATTGACGTAGCCGGAGAAGCCCACCGCGACGGCCATGTTGGAGACGGCGTATTCGAGGATCAGGTCCCAACCGATGATCCAGGCCACTATCTCGCCCATGGTGGCGTAGGTGTAAGTGTAAGCGCTGCCGGCGATGGGGATCATGGAGGCGAGTTCGGCGTAACAAAGGCCTGCAAATCCGCAGACGATGGCTACCAAAAGAAAAGATAGGGCGATTCCCGGACCGGCTCCGGGTCGTCCATGAACGCCCAAGGCGTGGCTGCCGTGGAGCAGGACGTCGAGTAAAGGAGCTTTGAGAAGGGAAGGGCTGCGAACGTCTTCGCCTGCCGCGGCGGTACCAGTCAGGACGAAAATGCCGGTCCCGATGATGGCGCCGACGCCCAGGGCGGTGAGGCTGACCCAGCCGAGGGTCTTTTTGAGGCGGCGCTCTGGCTCGTCAGCGTCGCTGAGGAGGCGGTCGATGCTCTTGGTGCGAAAGAGCTGCGAGTTCACGGTCACCCCTGAGTCGAAAGTAGGCCACTGTACCTTGCGCGGGTCCGAGGCGCAACCTTTGATTCCTGTGGGCCGGATGGCTTAAAGCACTAGGCGAAGGCTAGATTTGCGTAGGCTTCTTTTAGTTTTTTGGTGCCGTGATCCTGGAAGCTTACGGTGATGGTGCGATCTTCTTCGTCGCCGTCGATGGCCAGGATGGTGCCAATGCCGAGGGTGGGATGGCGGACTCGGCGGCCAATCATCGGATTGCTGGGGCGGCGTGAACCTGAGGGACCGCGGGCGGGAGCGTAGCCCGCTCCGGAACTGGAACCGAAGCCCGAGCCGGAACTACTGGGTGCGTTGCGGCGCTGGGGCATGGAGCGATAGGACGAATAGCCTTCTACTGGCTCGTAGCGGCGAGTTTCGCCGGGTTCGCCCAGCGAGCCGGCGACGGTTTCCATTAGTTCCAGGGGGATCTCGCGGAGAAATCGCGATGGCATGGACGCGCGCAAGCGCTCTTCACCGTAGGTGCGGCGATACTGGGCCCGGGAGATGGTCAGCGCTTTTCGGGCGCGGGTCATGCCCACGTAGCAGAGGCGGCGCTCCTCTTCGATGTCCTCGGGTTGGTCCTGGGAACGAGAATGCGGGAGGACGCCCTCTTCGAGGCCTGCCAGGAAGACGGCATCGAATTCGAGACCCTTGGCGCTGTGGAGAGTCATCAGCGAGACGGTGACCTCCTCGTCGTAGTCGTCGCTCATGGCCACCAGGGCGGCGCGATCGAGGATCGAGTCTAAAGATTCGCCGCGCTCGGTGGCTTCGGCGATGGCGTTCACCAGTTCGCGGACGTTGTCGGCGTGGGTGGTGTGATCGGTGCGGTCCTGCTGCTCGATCCAGTCGATGTAGTTGGTGCGATTCAGAATGTCGCGCATTAGTTCCGCGGGCGGCACGCTGGCGGCGGTAGGCTGCACGGATTCGATCAGCTCGCGAAAGGCGCGCAAGGCGCCACGAGACTTGAGCGCGGCAGCGTCGTCGCCGATGAGCGCGTCCCAAAGCGTGGTGCCGCGGGCTTGGGCGGACGCGCGCAGGGCGTCGATGGTGGTCTTGCCGATGCCGCGGGGCGGGGTGTTGAGGACGCGGAGCAAGGCGACATCGTCTTCGGGGTGGAAGGCGAGGCGGAGGTACGACAGTGCGGCCTTGATTTCCGCGCGCTTGTAAAAGCTGAAGCCGCCCACCACGCGATAGCGGATGGACATGCGGCGCAGAATTTCCTCGAAAGAACGGGACTGCGCGGTGGTGCGGTAGAGGACCGCGATGTGCGCTTTGGGCTCTTCGCGGAGGAGATTCCCGAGCTCACGGCAGACGTATTCGGCTTCGAGGCCCGCATCGTTGGCTTCGAAAAACTTAATCAGAGAACCGGCTTCGCCCGCGGCCCGAAGATTTTTACCCAGGCGGTTGGAGTTCTTGGAGACCAGGCCTCCCGAAGCGTCGAGGATGGTTTGCGTGGAGCGATAGTTTCTTTCGAGCCGAAAGGTGCGGGCGTCGGGAAAATCCTTCAGGAAGCGCTGGAAGCTACCGCTCTTGGCGCCGCGCCAGCTATAGATGGATTGATCTTCGTCGCCGACGACGCAGACGTTGCGGCGAGTGCCGGCGAGGAGCTTGACCAATTGTTCCTGCCAGCGATTGGTGTCTTGAAATTCGTCCACCAGGATGTATTGGAAGCGTTCGTTCCAACGGGCGCGAACTTCGGGATGGTCGCGGAGAAGACCGACGCCGCGGAGCAGCAAATCGTCGAAGTCGAGGGCATTGGCCTGGCGCAGGCGCGCGACATAGTGGTCGTAGATCTTGGCCATGTCGCGATCGGCTTTGCCGCGCGCTTCGAATTTCAGTTCTTTGGGGTCGATGCCGTGATTCTTGGCGTAGCTGATGCGGGAGAGCACGGCGCGTGGAGGGAAAGTCTTGTCGTCCAGCTCGAGCTCGGCGAGGGTGAGTTTGACCACTTCGGTCTGGTCGGAATCGTCGTAAATCGCGAAGTCGCGCGGGAGATTGAGGGCCGAGGCTTCGCGGCGGATCAGCCGGGCGCACAGGGAATGAAAGGTGGAGAGCCAAATGCCCGAGGGGTCGTTGCCGGTGGAGCGTAACAGCGTGGTGATGCGCTCCTGCATCTGTTCGGCGGCTTTATTGGTGAAGGTGACGCCCAGAATCGCGCTGGCCGGGACGCCTTGCTGCACCAGATAGGCGATGCGATAGGTGATGACGCGGGTTTTGCCGGTGCCAGCGCCTGCCAGGACCAACAGCGGTCCATCGGTGTGGCGAACGGCGTCGGCTTGTTGCGAATTGAGTTCGTTGAGAAGGCTCATTGGGACCGAAATGAGGGCGGTATGAATTTTAGCCGAGCGCACGCGATTCGGCAAATTGCGGAAATTATTTCTTGGCGGCCTGGAGGGGGACGTCGAAGTACATGAGCAGCTTGTTGCCGGTGACGACGATGACGTCGGGAATGTAGAGCTCGGCAAAACGGACGTCGGAGACGTCATGGCCGAAGTCAAAAAAGAAAAAGCCGTGCAGGGTGGAGCGCGGCGGGAGAACATCGGAATCAAAGGCAAATGGGCGGAGCGCGGCGGCGGCCTTTTCTTCGGCTTTATCGTGCTTGGGCATGGGGATCGGCGCGGGAATGCGTTTGCGGGTGGCGGAAGGATCGGAGGGGCCGCGGGGATGGGCGACCATCACGGCGACTTCGTTGACGGTGAGCGCTTCTACTTTTTGATGATCTTCGCCGGGCGGAGCGATCTCCAGGCGGATGGTGTTGAAATCGACGCGGATGGCCTGGTCGGTGTCGTTTCGGAAATAGACGTCGATGGGAAGCACGCCGCCCTTGGCCGGGTCGTTCTTGCCGAAGGTCTGTTTGCTGCGTTCGGGATCGGTGTAGGGATCGGCGGCGATCAGCAGGCCTTCGTGATTGTCGTGGGCGGGCAAAGCGGCTGGGTCCACCGGCCCTGAGGGCGGAGGGGACTGGGCGAAGAGCGCGGCGGTCGCGCTCCGGCCGCGTCCAGGGAACGCTGCGGGAATGAGGGACAGGGCGGCGATTGCGGCGGTGAGTACGATGATGCGCTGAGGTTTCATGGCTGCGTTGGCGCTCCGTTGCCGAGGCGGTTTCTGCTTCCCGCGGTGAGATGCCGGCACGCTCCTGCAAGTTGTGAGTGCATTGCGGGACGCGCGTTTCGCTATAATACCGCGTTTGCTTCCTGCCGCGTGGCAATGCTGGCGGTGGCCCGGCGGGAACGGCGACAATCGAGAATGTATCTCCTCTACAGCTTGCTGACAGCCGCGGCGATGGCGCTGCTGTCGCCTTATTTCCTGGTGCAGGGGCTGCGCAAGAAAAAATACCTGGCGAATTTACGCGAGCGGTTCGGGCGGGTGCCGCCGGAGGTGGTGGCGCGCGCGGCGGGTGCGCCAGGGGCGATCTGGATTCACGCTGTGTCGGTGGGCGAAGTGCTGGCGGCGCGCCCTTTGGCGTTGCGGCTGCGCGAAAAATACCCGCAGCGGCTGATACTCATTTCGACTACCACGGCTACCGGGCAGGAGCTGGCGCGGGAGCGGATGAAGTTCACCGACGGCGTTTTCTATTTTCCGTTCGATTGGACGTGGTGCGTTCGCCGGGTGCTGGGCGCGATCCGGCCATCGGTGGTGCTGATCCTGGAGACCGAGATCTGGCCGAATTTTCTGCGAGAGCTGCGGCGGAAGAATATTCCGGCGGTATTTGTGAACGCGCGCATCTCGAAAAAATCGTTCGGGCGATTTCGGCTGGCTCGCCCGGTGATTGGGGCGTTGTACGAATCGGCGCTGGGGAATGCCCGCGCGTTCCAGGCGCAGAGCGAGGAAGCTGCGGAACGACTGCGGATTATGGGCGCGCCCGAAGACCGCATCGAAGTGACGGGAAATCTGAAATACGATAGCGAATCTCCGGCGATGGGAGAGTTTGGCGCGTGGCTGCGATTGCAGACTCAGCAGCAGGAGCGGTGGCCGGTCCTGGTGGCCGGCAGCGTGGTGGCCGATGAGGAAGAGCAAGTGCTTGCGGCTTTTGACATCGTGCAACGGCGCTGGCATTTCGCGCTGCTGGTGCTGGCTCCGCGCAAGCCGGAGCGGTTTGATGCCGCGGAGGAGATCGCGGCGCGAGGCGGCTGGAAGGTGGTGCGGCGGAGCCAGGCTGATTCCGGCGCGGCGCTCGACGAGGCGGCCGACATCGTGCTGCTCGATTCCATCGGGGAGCTCGCCGGGATTTATTCGCTGGCGAACGCCGTGTTTATCGGCGGGTCGCTAGTGGCTAGCGGCGGACACAATATTCTGGAGCCTGCATGGTGGAAGTTGCCGCCGGTGTTTGGGCGGTCGATGGAAAATTTCAGCGACATGGCTGGACAATTTTTGCAGCAGAGCGCGGGAGTGCAGGTATCTACGGGCGAAAGCCTGGGTAAGGCGTGGATGGGGCTGATTGAGGACCCAGCGCTGAGCGAGCGGATGGGAAGCGCGGCGCGAAAGTTGGTGGAGAGCAACCGCGGAGCGACGTCGCGATCGCTGGAGCGGATCGTGGCGATACTGGAAGAGTATGGCAGGGCGCGATGACGCGTGCCATGGATCGCGCGCGCATGCTGCTGTGGCCAGCGTCATTGTTGTATGGGTTAGGCGCGCGCGTGCGGGTATGGTGCTACCGCCGCGGGTGGTTTGTCCAGAA
>Ga0302325_10001571_pt1 | contig 58052 bp, 45 predicted proteins | sample Palsa_T0_2_FD_201948 | JGI IMG/M metagenome (GOLD analysis project Ga0302325, IMG submission 201948) | Peat permafrost microbial communities from Stordalen Mire near Abisko, Sweden - Palsa_T0_2 | ecosystem: Environmental > Terrestrial > Soil > Palsa > Peat permafrost | place: Sweden: Abisko... | reverse complement strand
ACCAGGCGCGCGTCGAAATCGAACGCTATAACGCGCTGACCGGCTCGCATTCTTCTCCGGATACCCCCCTCGCGGAGGCCCGATCGCTATTGGAGTCAGGTAAGTTGACCGACGCGGAGCAAGTAACTCGCCGATATCTTCAGATTCACAAGAACTCGGCGGATGGCCACTATCTTTTAGGATACATACTGTTCAAAAAGCAAGACGCGAAGTCCTCGTTGGCTGAATATACCGAGGGCGCCAGGTACCGTTCGCCGAGCGCGGCGGATCTGGAAGCGGTGGCGGCCGATTACGTCCTGCTGAAAGATTATCCGGACGCCGATAAGTGGTTCACTAAAGCGGTCGAATGGAATCCGAAACATGCACTCGGCTGGTACTATCTTGGCCGCACGAAATACAACGAAAACAGGTTCGAAGAAGCGGTCAGCGCCTTCGAGCAGTGCCTGATACTCGATCCGAAAAATGTCAAGGCGGAAGACAACCTGGGACTATCTTACGAAGGGCTGAATCAAGTTGACAAAGCCATTGCCGCTTACCGTAACGCCATCGCCTGGCAGGCGGATGCGGCGGTCAAGAACCCCGGCCCGCTCTTCGACCTGGGCAGTCTTATGGTGGACAGTGATCGCGCGGAGGAAGCCTTGCCTTACCTGCTTGAGGCGGCCCGAATGACTCCGCAAGATTATCGGGTACATCGTCAACTGGGAAAGGCTTATACTCATCTGAATCGGCTTGAGAATGCCCAGGCAGAGCTGGAGAAGGCCGCGAAACTCGCTCCTGAAAACGCGCCCGTACATTTCATGCTCGCGCAGGTATACCGGAAACAAGGACTACAGGACAAGGCCAAGCTGGAAAGCGACCGGTATACCGCACTCGCCGGGTCCAATCCGTCGCCGGAGAATTAGGGTCGAGTTTTGCGACGGGATTCACGATTCCATGCAACTTCTGGCCACTCCCGGTGTTTAGAGTAGTACGAGTTGCTTGGTCTGCCTCTTAGTATAGTCCAGAGAAAGATACCTAACCGGTCTCATTTCCGACTCGAAGAAGTCCCCAAAAGGAGGGAAATGGACCCCAAACAGTTTGAAGAACTGCATGCGAAGTGTCGGGAAACGCTCAAGCACTATGTGCACGAAGCTGAAAGAATGTGCGAGTTGTTCGGCCAGTGCCTCCCCGAACCCTTGTCCATGCAAACGCGCTCGGAAATACTAGAGCAACGCGTTCGCGAAAACAATGCCTACGCCAGTTACATCAAGATCCGCCGGCAACTCTTCGACGCGGCCCGGATCGGCTACGACGCGTCCAACTGAACCAGCCATTTCCGCAAAACCGCACCGGCATCCTGCGGGATGTTCAGCTCGATTCTTTGGCAGTGTGGCGCTAAGAAGCGCGACCCTAATACCCTTCCAGGTGGTCAATGCGCAGATCGCGCGCCGCGCGGCGGAGTTGGTCCATGGCGGCGTCGATATGCCGGTAGGCGGCGTCGCGCCAGCCGGCGGCGCGCGGGTTGTCTTCCTCGCGGCCGATATCGGCGCGAGCGCCTTTTAGCAGAGCCATGGCCTTGTTGAATCTGCCGCGTCGGTCCAGGCTGCGATCAATCGGCGGACGGTCTTGGATGTCCTTGTGGTCGATCACCGCCGCACGGTCGATTTCGCCCACTGCCATGTCGATTTCCCGATCCACCTCGCGCACGTGCCGCATGACGTTGGGCTCAGCCTCGACACGTAGTAGAAACTGCGCTGTGCGAAGATCGGTACGCGCGTGCAGATAGCGCGGATGACGGCCTGGCGTGTCAGCGAAAGCCACGGCGGAAACGGCCAAGGCGGCAGCCGCGGCGAAAATAATGGTCGATTTTGCGTTTTGCATTTATCCTCACAATCCCCTGGAAAGGTTTGTTCAAGGACCAGCCGAGAGCGGGCGGCACGAAGCACGAACCCCGGAAACTCGACTTTGGCTCCTCGCTTCTGGGTCAGTATACACCAAGCCGCAATCCTCGTAGGAGCCTACCATAGATGCCACTTCTGGAATATCAGAACGTACCCTACCAGCAGCGCGTTGGTAGTTGCGTGGGCCACCACTGCTTCGCCGATTCTGCCGCGCCTGATCAGCGCCCAGGCATAGAAAAGGCCGGCCAGGATACCCGCAAACCACAGGTTGCCGTGCAAGAGTCCAAAAGCGATGGAAGAGATCCCGAGACCAAGCCACGTGAACGTGCGCAGCGGCAATGCTTCGAAATGCGGCGAAATAAGACGGCGCAGTAGAAAGCCGCGAAACGCGAGTTCCTCCGCAATAGGGACCGTAACAATGGCGGACAAGGCTCGGAAAACAATCCAAGTTGCGCGGATCGGCGTAGTTGCGTCCGCGAGCGCATGCGGCATTGCGTCATTGGTCGTCGCCTTCAGCAACGCGTCCATTGCGATCCACGTTGCGAAGACTAGAACGCCGATCGCCGGACCGAACCAGCCGAATTTCCAGTCAAGATCCGCGTACCTCTTTCGCAAAAGCCACAACGCTCCGGCGGCTGCCAGAAATCGCATCGGGTAGAGCCATTCAAAATCACCGCTCGCGGCTGCGGTGACCATCCCGACGGCAAGGATGCTTAAGAAAGGTAACAGATATGCTGCTGTGGCATTGTCGGAAGATCTGTCGACTATTCTCCGGGCCGGCTGTTCCCGGGTGGTCAGCCACGGTAATCGCCTGGCGGCAACCGAGAAGCCGAGCGCCACGGCATTGAACGCGATCCAGCCCGCTTGTGAGTGGAATCCACCCAGGGCGATTTGTTCGGCTCCGGCATTGCCCATCAGGATCAACGCCGTGATACGCGTGGCGTTCAACAAGAAGATGGTCGCCACGCCCGCGGGAATAAGAACCAGCGCCTGCGGAAAGCGGCACTCCCGTCGAAAGAGCCACAGCCACATAACCCCAAACGCCAGAATCAGTCCTGCGCCCTCAAATCCGGAACAATGCGAGGCGATCTCAACCGAGAACTTCGCGGTGCCCAGTTGCATAGCAGCCGGGTCGGCAATGATTCCGGAGACGAAAGGACTCAGGAGCGCCTTTACCACGTCAAAAGTGAGGTGCGCGGAAGGCATCCAAAGAGACTGGCTGTACTTTCCTACCACACAGGCAGAGACCACCGCCACTAAAGCGTAGGCCCACAGCGAGCCTGTCTCGCGGACGAGCCGTACCCACAGCGTAAGGGGTATGAGTGAGAAGGCGGCGAACGCGATTCCGCAGCCCCCTGCAACCAACCACATGGGAGCAGATAAATCCGCGAAAATCGCAATCCTGTGATTCCCGTACAAAGCCCAGGAGAGTGCGCCAAAGGCGGCCATTGCCGAAAGATGCGCAGCCAGAAGGCCGCGACCGACGGGCGCCCGCTCCGCTTGATCGGATATCCTGGCGAGCGCAGCGTTGTTTTTCAAGTAGGCAAACGTGAGAAATAGGGCTGCGAATCCGACAATCCCCCGCACGGTCCACGCGCCCCACTGACCGACGAAGCCAATGAGGCCGCCTCGCGAAGTCAGCGCGGCGTTGTCCAGCCAGACGGAAATGATGAGCAATTCGGCCGCGAAAAGGATCGCCAGAACAAGGAGCCGCGGGAGCAAGCCAATGGACCGACGGGGAACCAAAAGTGTTTGTGTGCAAGTGGACATGATAAGCGGCGCAGACTGCTGGGTCAAAAGATTAGTCCACAGATAAAACAAGAGCACCCGTACAGCCTGGCGGGTGCTCTTGTAAGTTTTTGACTTGAGGTTCTACTTCTTGCGACGCCCCCGAATTACGAGCAGCGTACCCGAGAGCAGCGCTACTGCGCTGCCAGCCGAGCCCACGCCGATCTCCGGTACCGCGGCGACGGTACCCATCGCAAACGCCGATGCGCCAACAACCAATAACATCATTCCCAATACTTTTTGCATTGTTCCTCCGAACGAATCTCTTTTATAGTGCTGATGCGAGCATACAACGTTCCCTCCATCCGGGCGCGATCAAAAGTACTGGAACCAGAGGCAGAGCAGCCATGCGCTCGATTCGGGTGTATACTCATTTTTCCCGTTCGATTGTTTAGAGGGTGTATGGCGGCTAAGACTTACGACGTTTGCATCGTGGGCTCCGGTGCGGCCGGTGGTACGCTCGCGGCCCACCTTGCGCAACGCGGGGTGGACGTTGTGGTGGTCGAAGGCGGGCCAGGGGTCAACACGCGGACGGCGTTCAACACGCATGCGATGCCGTTCGATTTTCCGAACCGGCATATCCCGACCATGCGTCCGGGAGTCGAGGGGTTTGACTCGGAGCGGTCTCGGGGTGTCGGCGGCAAGACCATGCTGTGGAATGCCGTGGCGTGGCGGCTCAGCCATCGCGATTTCAATGGGCGATCTATCGATGGAGCCGGCGAGGACTGGCCGATTGATTATTCGGACCTGGCTCCGTACTACGACCGTATCGAGCGCGAGGTGGGTGTTTGCGGAAACCTGGATCATCTCGAAGATCTGCCGGATGGGATCTTCCTGCCGCCGGTTCCCATGAAGCTGAGCGACCTGCTGGTAAAGCGCGGGGCGGAAAGACTCGGGCTTAAAGTCATTCACGTGCGCAAGGCGACGCTCACCATTCCGGCGCCCACCCGTCCTGCCTGCCACTATTGCGGCAACTGTATGGCGGGTTGCGACGTCGCGGCAAAATATAACTCCTACGACGTACACATGGCTCCGGCGCTGAGTACCGGGCGTCTCGATATCCTCTCTAATTCGATCGTAAGGGAAGTGATGGTCTCGGCGGAAAACCGGGCGACCGGCGTGCGATTCCTCGACCGCCATACGACGAAGGAGGGCGAGGTGCGGGGGCGTTGCGTGGTGGTCTCCTGCGCCTGCGTCCAGAGCGTGGCGCTGCTACTCATGTCACGATCGAGACTATACCCGGATGGTCTGGCGAACTCGAGCGGCCAACTGGGAAAGAATTTCATCCCACATTTTACCGGCGGTGTTGAGGCTTTTCTCACCGATCTGATCGGAAAGCCGGCAGTCAACGATGAAGGTTTCCTCGATCACGCTTACGTGCCATCGTTCATGCACACGCGCAAGCGCGATTACGCGCGAAGCTTCGCCATGCAGTTCAATTATCAGAACAGGCGGTCGGTCGGATGGGCCCGGGAAATTCGGGGATTCGGAAGGACGTATAAGGACGCGGTAAAGGCCCGCTATCCGGCATTTCTGGTGTTTTCGCCATATGGCGAGATGCTTCCAAACAATGCATCCTATGTGGATCTGGATTGGACCCGTACGGACCAGTTCGGGATGCCACAGGCGCGGCGCCAGGTCGCCTGGGGCGAGAACGACAAGAGACTGTTTGCGGAGATGCAGAATTGGTCGGTGGAGATATTGAAGTCGGCGGGCGCGGAGATTTTCAACGTTTACGAACAGCCCGCCACCAATCATGAATTGGGTGGCTGTCGAATGGGCAGCGATCCGCGGCGGTCCGTGGTCAATGCCGATTGCCGCTCGCACGACGTCGCTAATTTATACGTTGTCGACGGGAGTGTCTTTCCGTCGGCTTCGGAAAAGAACCCGACGCTTACGATCATGGCGTTGGCGGCGCGCACGGCGGATCGGATTTCGCGGCGCCTGCAAATGAAGGAGATGTAATGGAGAGTCGCAGAGCCGCTCTGAAGATCATCGGCGCGATCGGCGCCACGTGCGCGTTTCCTTTCGGCGCTGATGAACTGTATGGCCAGCAAGCCGGACACATACATCATCTGGCGCCCGCTCAGGCGAGTACCGGTCCCTACGAGCCACGGGCCTTTTCGTCGTCCGAGATGAGCACTCTCTCAAAACTGTGCGATACGATTATCCCACCCACCCAGACGCCCGGCGCCGCGGCCGCGGGTGTCCCCCAATACATCGATCTTGTCGTCAGCGCCAGCGAAGAACACCGCAAGCTGTACCACGAAGGTCTGATCTGGCTGGACACGCATTCGGGCGACTTATACGGCAAGCCGTTTGGCGAACTGACCGAAGAGCAGCAGATCGGGATTTTGTCGCCGCTGAGCGAAGCTTCCGACCGCCTTCAATGGGAACAGCCCGGCGTGAGATTCTTCCACGATCTGAAGAACATGACCGCGGATGGGTATTACACGTCGCGGATTGGACTGGTACTGGAGCTCGGTTATCAAGGCAATACCGTCCTCGATCATTTCCCTGTCTCTACCGTGCCGGAGCACTGACATTGGTGGTCATTGACGGCATTCCGATCTGGGCAACGCCCGTGGATGAAGGCGTCCTCGCACAGATCAAGAACTGCGCCCGAACGGCGGACCAGTGGCCCAGAACGCCCGCCCGCTGAGTCAACACCGGTCAACAGGTAGTGACTTCGATGCCTTTGTGGTTGATTTCGAAGTCAAAGAAACGGGAGCGTTCGTTTAGAGGCTCGCGCTCCAACATGGCCCTTACTTCCGCCGCATCCCGCGGCGACTTCGCGATCATAATCAGGAAGCCTCCGCCGCCCGCGCCTGAAATGCGCATGCCGTGCACGCGGGGGCGCACCTTGCGCAGAAGGTCCTCGATGGTTTCATTGGTTACCGTACCGCACAGCCGCTTTTGCAGCTCCCAGGCGACGTCGACGAAATGGCCGAAGGCCGCCGCGTCCTTGCGCGACATGGCGTCCGCGATATTGCGCGCGACGTGGCGCTCTTCGGCGAGCGCCGCCATAATGGCGCGATCGCGATTCAAGTATCCGCCGACTATCTGTTGCAAAATGTTATTGGCCAGGCGGTGGAGGCCCGTATAGTAGAGCAGCGTGGCTCCGCCGTTCTCTTTCGGATCGAGCACGTCGCTCGGGATGTAGTGTATGCGCGGATCGGGGAACATGCCGCGCGCCGTGCTGGTAATTTTGGTCCCCCCGACGCCGCCGCCGATCTGATCCTGCCAACCACCGCCGGTAGTGAGCGCCTGTTCGAGCCGCAACACGAGGTGGAACAACTCGCGCTGGTTTGGCGGCTGTCCCAGCATGCGCCGGATCACGGTCGTAATCACCGCTCCCAGAATGCTGGAGGCGCCCAGACCGCTGCCCTTGGGGATTCCCACAAAGGTGGTCAGCTCGATGCCGCCGCCGAACTCCGTGAGCATCTCGCGCAGGCTGGCGCCCTCCGGCCAGTTCGCCATTTCTGGGGAAAAGCCGGCGATCGCCAGGGCGGCCTTGGCCAGCGCAAATATATCGCCGGGCCGGCGGTACTCCAGCAGCTCCGCGAGGCTGGTAATTTCGATGTGTGTTCCGTCGTCGATGGAGCTGAGCCGGATGACCGGTTCTTCGATCACACGGCAGTAACAGTGAATGGGGGGCTGGCCGTTCAGATTCACCGCGGTATTGACGACCTCGCCGCCATGCTCCAGGGTGTAAGGCGGCGTGTCGGTCCAGCCTCCGCCCAGCTCGAGGCGCGCGGGTCCGCGGCCCCAGATGGTTTCGTCCGCGCGCAGGACATTGCGCGGACGCTCGATGGCGCTCATGGAGCTGCGCAGGATGGTGTCGTTAAGATGCCGGAAGGCCGTGGCGCAGGCCTTAGGCGGGACGAGACTCCGCAGGTCCAGGGCGCTGCTCTCCGCGACTTCCCCGATAGCGCTCGCCAGGCTGTGCAGGACGCGGCAGAATGTGAAATCGTCGAGGCTGCCGCGGTACGATTCCGCGAACTCCAGGGCGCGCGCCACTAATGACGATGGGTCGGGCGAATGGGCTATGGCAAAGGCAAGATCCTTGCTCGCGAAGGCGCTCTCCCTGCTGAACAGATGGCTGAGCGAGCGCTGTATTTCGCCGGCGCGTATGGCGTGGCGCCGCGCGTGAAACGCCTGATGATCGGCCAGCAGGGCGCTCTCGGCGGCGCTGTAACGGTCGGCGGAAAGCCAGGCCTCTTTTTGCGCCGCGGTGGCGGATTCCGGCGCCCACATCCAGAGCCAGTTGCGGAAGCCATCGGCGGCGGTCTCGGCAGGAAACACGCGAGCGTTCCAGAGACTGCGATCTGGCGGGTCAACGGTCGACGGCCAGATGTCGCGCGGATCGGCGCCCACTGCCGCGATCCATTCGGCCAGCGGCAAACCACAGAAGCGCGCGCCTTGCGAGACCGCATCCTTGAACGTGTCGTCGATGCCGTAGCAGCGCACGAACCATATCCCGGCGCCACAGCGGTCCCACCCGTGGAGAACGTCCAGGCAGGCTTTTCGCGGCAGCGACATGGGCTCCCGAATATCGACGCCAACCACCACATTGCAGCCGGCCAGATCGAGCGGGGCCGAAATCCGGCAGCCCTCCACCCAGGAATCCGGCCCGGCAATGCTGCCGCCGTCAGCCAGCGCATTGTTCACCGGCAATGTGGTGATGGCGGGCGCGATGCCTTGGTCGTGCATCGTCAGAGCCAGTCCGCTGGCTACCAATTGGCGTGTGGATCCAAAATGCAGAAAGCCGCAGCGCGGCAGAACCTGAACGTGGAAGGGGATTTGGCGCAGCGCTGGAAACACGTCGGCCAGCATCTCGTACGACCAGGCGGAGCCGCTCGCGCGCGCGCTTTTCACATAGCGATCGAGGGTTGCGGCGCTTCCCATGGCGCAGCAGATTTCACGGTACAGATCCACGCCGCGCGAAAGGAGCGGGGCGCTGCCGAAGGTCCGTAGCAGGACTGCGGCGGCGGCCGCATCCAGACTCATGATGCCGACATCCAGCGCCGTCTTACCGAAGCGGTTGATCGCGCCCGAAGCCTGCTGTTCGGCCAGCGATGGTTTCTGTAAGTAGAGCGTGATGGCGTGGCCGGCTTCCAGGCAAAAGACGCCGTGGCGGCTGGCCTCTTCCGGCGCAGCATAGCAGGCCAGGGCAGTCATGCCTCGATCCGGAAAGCGCACGCTCGAAGCGTCGAACTGGATCAGGGCGTCCCCGGCAGCCACTACGATCTGACCCTGACCAGGCAATCCTTCGGGTAAATCGAGAAAAACGGGCGCCAGGCGATCGAACAGTGTCATCGCCAAGCCAGTCTGACTCTCGCCGGGCACCGGAACGAAGATCTTGCCGCAGGGGCCGTAAGCCGGCAGACGCCGTGAGTCTCCGCCCGCATGCACGATCAAGATCCGCAGATCGCGTAGGATCGCGGTAATCGCCGCGGTATCCTGAAAATCGGCGGGCGTGGCAGGGCGCTCGAAATTGAGCACTTGCGCAATCGCGTAGACGGTGCTGCCGCCGCTGCCGATGCGCTTGCCTTCGAGATCGGCCACTACCTCAACGCGGCGAACTTGCGGCAGAAGGTCGAGCTGCTGGCGCAGCCGCAACTGCGCTTCGTAGGCCAGCGCCTGCGAGCGATTCGATGCAGTTACGATCAAGTAGTCCCAGACACCGGGCCCTCGACTCACTTAGTGACCCGCGCTGGCGGGCATCCCGGCTTTCCGCCAGGCCCCATACTGGTCGTAGATCCAGGCGTACGTCTTTTCCAAACCATCGCGCAGCCGGGTGCCGGGCTCCCAATTGAGATACTGCCGAATCAGGGTATTGTCACTGTTACGGCCAGTTACTCCTTTGGGCGCACTGAGATCATAAGTCCGCTTGAGCTTGACGCCGCCAATGTCTTCGGCGATGTCCACCAGATGGTTGATGGAGACCAGCTCACTCGATCCCAGGTTAATAGGTTCCAGTATGTTTGAATTATGGATCTTCTGAATGCCCTCCACGCAGTCCTCGATATACATAAAGCTGCGCGTCTGGCGGCCGTTGCCCCAGATATCGATTGCCAGGTCGCCGGAGAGCTTGGCTTCGATGACTTTGCGGCAGATGGCGGCCGGGGCCTTTTCGCGCCCGCCCCGCCAGGTGCCCCAAGGGCCGTAGACATTATGAAAGCGGGCCACGCGCGTGTGCAGGCCGAAATCCTCTCGGAAATGCCGGCACATGCGCTCTGAAAACAGCTTCTCCCATCCGTAGCCGTCTTCGGCCAGCGCCGGATAAGCATCCGCTTCTTTGAGCGCGGGGCAATTCGGGTCAGTCTGTTTATCGCCGTTATAAACACACGCTGATGAGGAATAGAAATACTTCTCGATTTCGTACTTGCGCGCGGTCTGGAGCATGTGCGTGTTGATCAACACCGAGAGCATGCAGAGCGCCTTGTTCTTCTCAATGAACCCCATGCCGCCCATGTTCGCGGCGAGGTTGAAGACCTGGCCGGCGCCTTTGGAGGCGGTCTCGCAGTTCTCTTTCACGTTGAGATCGAGCGACAGATTCTCGACATCGTCGAAGCGCTGATACCACTCGTCGAGCGGCTTGACGTCCACCGCGCGGATTTTCGCATAGCTCTGCCGCCGCAGGTCCGCGACGAGGTGGCCGCCGATGAATCCACCGGCGCCAGTTACCACAACCAAACGATCCTTCATTGGGATTACGATATCACGTAGACAGAGAAGGGTGCTGGGGGTTGGGTGCAGGATTTCCCCCCGCTTGGTTGCGGGCAGTGCGCCGGTTTTAGTAATCTCAATTCACCTATGGCCCTCTGTTGCCGCCGCCTGTTCGCAGGCATCTTGCTCACCATCGTGACGTGCGTGGTTTCGGCCGCGCAGCCCGTGAAGTATCAGCCCGCCTGGGAATCCATCCGCGAGCACAAAGTGCCGCAATGGTTCGACGATGCCAAGCTGGGAATCTTCATTCACTGGGGCCTGTTCTCGGTGCCGGCGTGGGCGCCTCCATCCGGGGAACTCGGCAAAGTCGATTTCAACGAGTGGTTCAAGAATAATCCTTACGCCGAGTGGTATCTGAATACGATGAAGATCAAAGGCTCGCCGACTTACGAGCACCACCTGAAGACTTACGGTCCTAACTTCGGCTATCTGGATTTCATTCCCATGTTCAATCAGGAATCGCAGAAATGGAAGCCGGACGAATGGGCCAGCCTGTTTCAAGATATTGGCGCGCGGTATGTGGTGCTGGTCACCAAGCATCATGACGGCTTTCGGCTGTGGCCCAGCCGCATCAAGAACCCACACCGGCCGCCGGAGCAGCAGGGAGTGACACGGGACATCGCGGGCGAGCTCACTGCCGCGGTGCGGTCGCGGGGTATGAAGATGGGGCTGTACTACTCCGGCGGCCTGGATTGGAGTTTTGAAGGGGAGCCTATCTGGACGCTCTCCGACCTCACGGCGCGGATTCCGCAATCGGAAGAGTATGCGCAATACGCCGATGCGCAATGGCGCGAGCTGATCGAGCGCTACCAGCCTTCCGTTCTATGGAATGATATCAACTATCCGAAGAAGGGCGACTTACTCCACATTTTCGCGGATTACTATAACATCATTCCCGACGGTGTAATCGACAACCGTTTCGGTGTGGAATTTTCCGACTTTACGACGCCGGAATACGCGGTCGCCGATATCGTTCCGGGCAAGAAGTGGGAGGCCACGCGGGGCCTAGGATTCTCGTTCGGATACAACCAGGTGGAAGGCCCTGAGCAAGTGCTTTCGGCGCAGAAGCTGATCACAACTTTCGTGGACATTGTAAGCAAGGGAGGGAATCTGCTTCTGAACATCGGACCGAAGCCGGATGGAAGTATTTCGCAGATTCAGCTCGACCGGCTGCATTCGCTGGGCGCGTGGCTGAAGGTGAACGGCGAAGCCATCTTCGGAACGAGGCCCTGGGTGCGGCCCGACGGGAAGACGGCAAATGGCATCGAGGTCCGTTTCACGCGCAAGCAGGATTCGGTTTACGCGATCCTGCTCGAAAAGCCCAAGAGCGGACGCATCACGATCGAGTCGCTCTGGGGCGCGGACGGCGCGCGGATGGAGATGCTGGGCGTCCCAGGAGCGGTGAACTGGTCACAGAGCGGTCGCGACCTGACCGTGACGCTGCCGCCAAATCTTCCGGAGTCGGAGGCCTACACGATTAAGATGACGCCTGGGCCGTGGAAGCTGGTGAAGGAATAAACCGGCCCGACAAATGAGCGCAATAAAGCAGCCTCCCGCGCTGGTACTTTTCGACATCGATGGTACGCTGGTGCGGCGGGCGGGGCCGCATCACCGGCAGGCGCTAGTGGAAGCGGTGCGGCGAGTAACCGGTCTCGAGACCAGCACCGATCATATCCCGGTGCATGGCATGCTCGATCCCGACATCCTGACGCGCATGATGCGGGACGCCGGAGCGCGCGTGCCGGCCATTCGCCGCGCGATGCCGGAGGTCATTCGCCGGGCACAGCAGATCTACGTGCGCAGCGTGCCGAGCCTCGAGCGCAAGACGTGTCCGGGCGTGAGGGCGCTGCTGCGACGCTTCGAGAACGATGGCGTCCTGCTCGGGCTGGTGACCGGAAACCTGACTCGCATCGGATGGAAAAAACTGGAGCGCGCCGGGTTGAAGGCACACTTCCGCTTCGGCGCGTTCGGCGAAATGGCCAAAGACCGGGCCGGGCTGGCGCGTCTGGCGATCCGGCAGGCGCGGGCGCGGGGCTGGATCGGGGCGGCCACGCCCATCGCGCTGGTGGGCGACGCACCCAGCGATATTCACGCCGCGAAGCAGAACGCCATACGGGCCATCGCAGTCTACACGGGTATCTCGACGCGCGACGAGTTACTGGCGCTTGCGCCTGACATACTGTTGGAAAACCTGCGCGGCCTTAAATCAAATATGATCTATTCGCCGGAGCGGAACGGCGAAGCCGGCAGGCCCGCGGAGTTATAGAGATTGCAGGCCGGGTTATCGGCCCAGCCATAGCGCACATATACCGGCGAAGTCACATCGTGACTCGATACCACTACCGCGGTTCCGTCGATACGCGCCGCCGCGGGCACGAACTTACGATCGGCGCCGGCTATCTCGAAGCCTTGCAAGTCTCCGCCTTTGGCGCTGAGACCGTCCTGGGCATGGTCGAACCACACGCGCAACCCACCGGCTTCGGGCGTCGCCTGGCGGAACAGGGGGCCGGAGAACTCAATTTTTTCGCCATAAGCAATCGCGCGCGCGGCGAGTGCCAGACGGAGGCCGACATCCTGTTTATCGGTGGGGTGAATGTTGTCGGGGTCTCCGATATCAATGATCACGGCCATGCCGGTATTGGCCAGCGCCAGGGTCTGCCGCTGCGCGTCGCGCACTTCGGGCCACAAGCTTTGGGGCGAAGTCTTGAAGTTGGCAAGTTGCACGAATAGGAAGGGAAAATCGCCCTGGCCCCAGGCGTGTCTCCAATCGTGAATCATGGTTTGAAACAAGCGCGCATAGATGGGCGCGCGCTCCGGCGAGGTGTTGCTTTCGCCCTGATACCAGATGGCGCCGCGAATAGGAAAAGGGGTGAGCGGCGCGATCATGGCGTTGAACAATCCAGCGGGCATCCACGAATTATTCCCGTTCGGCTGCCATTGGCGAGGCGGGGGTGCGGCGCCTTCGGACCTGGCTTTGGCGGCGGCGCGCGCCCAGTCCCGCTCCTGCTTCTGGCGCTCGAGAATCACCGTGGCGCGATCGTCGTTGATGCGGGCCCACTCAGCGAAGACGGGCATCAACGCCGTGTCCGCCGAAAGGGCGCGCAGGCTGGTCCAGGCGTCGGCGGGCGTGCCGCCCCAATCCGATTCGATCAGGCCAATGGGCACGTTGAGTTTCTGCTGGAGGTGACGCGCGAAATAATAAGCTACGGCTGAAAATCTGGCGACAGTCTCGGGGCTGCACGGCGCCCAGTTGCCGCGCGCGGCGATGTCGTCGAGCGGGTAGTCGGAGACTTTGTCAATCGCCTGGAACAACCGGATGCGCGGAAAGTTGGCGGCAGCGATTTCGGCGTGCGCGTTGGCGGCGGCACTGACCGGCAGTTCCATGTTGGACTGCCCGGAGGCGACCCAGACGTCGCCCACCAGCACGTCGGTGAGCTTGATCGTGTTAGCAGCCTTGATGGTCAGCTCAAAGGGACCACCGGCCTCGCCGGGCGGCAGATACAGGCTCCAGCGCCCCAGCGGGTCGGCCGATGCGCTGCGCGTTTCGCCGCGAAACGAGACGGAGACGGCTTCGCCGGGACCGGCGATACCCCAAATGTGTACGGGCAAGTCGCGCTGAACGACCATGTGTTCGGCGAGAATCGTGGGCAGAGTTACGTCCGCTCGGGCGCAGAGGGCGATGAGGAAGGCGAATGCGCCGAGGCGCACAGATCGATGGAAGATAGACATACGCAAGATCATACTGTAACGCCGACTGCGGCTGCGCGCACGTCTCGAGCGGACGGGGATTGCCGCGGGTACAGGCCCGCGCCTCGGCGAGTCGGCGAACGGGTGATCGAGGCCTTGCTCCAAATCGAGACGGCGCTGCCGGCCTGGCTGGATCGCGTCCAGCAAGACGACCGTGTGCGTCCAGGCGCACGGCGGTCTCTTCCGGCAGCAGTAGCTGATGAAGAAGTGTTCCGTCATTGTCCGTCTTGCAAGATCATACTGCACTGCCGGCCAGGCTGTACGCTGGAGGCATGCGTTTTCCCAACCGCCGTGAGTTCATCCAGACCGCGGCATCGCTCGGCGCGCTCGGCGTCGGCAGCGCCGCCCCAACGGATGTTTCGCTCGTCGCCGATCCGGCGGATCCTATCGCCGCCTCTCGGCCAGCCCAATGGGCGCTGAACGAATTGGCGGATTCGCTTGCCACTCGCGGCGTGGGCGTTCACCGTTATGAGCACGCCAGAGCAGTCCCCGCGGGCGATCTCTGCATCATGGCTCACGTCGCGCCGGGTGTTCCCGAAAGCTTAAGCATCGTCCCCAGTCACGTCGACGGCAGACCCGTGCTGCTGGCCGGCGGCCATGATGTGCGAGGTCTGGTATACGCGCTACTCGAGCTGGCCGACGACGTTCAGAACGCGCACGACCCGCTGAACGCGCTCGCCGCGCGCGAGTCCATTGTCGAGCGGCCCGCCAACGCCGTACGCAGCGTGGCGCGTCTGTTCACCAGCGAGGTCGAAGACAAACCCTGGTTCAACGATCGCGAGATGTGGCCGCGCTATCTGACTATGCTCGCGGCGAACCGCTTCAATCGCTTCAATCTGAGTTTCGGCATCGGCTACGACTTCCTGAAGAACGTGACCGATGCGTACTTCCTGTTCGCCTATCCGTTCCTGCTTGCCGTGCAGGGCTATGACGTGCGCGTGCCCCAATTGCCGGATGCCGAGCGCGAACGGAATCTGGCGATGCTGCGGTTCATCAGCGAGCAGACCGCCGCGCGCGGCCTCGATTTTCAACTCGGTCTGTGGATGCACGGCTACCAGTGGATCGACAGCCCCAAGCCCAACTACACCATCGCGGGACTGACGCCGGAAACGCACGGCCCATATTGCCGCGATGCCATTCGAGCGCTGCTGCGGGCCTGCCCGGCGATTGGCGGCGTGACCTTTCGCATCCACGGCGAAAGCGGAGTCGAAGAAGGCAGCTACCCGTTCTGGAAGACGGTCTTCGAAGGCGTGGCCACGTGCGGACGCACCGTCGAGATCGACATGCACGCCAAAGGCATGGACCAGACCATGCTCGACCTCGGGGTGGCCACCGGCTTGCCCTTGAAGGTATCGCCCAAGTATTGGGCCGAGCACTTGGGAATTCCGTATCACCAGGCCAGCATCCGCGAGTTGGAACGGCCGCAGGCGGGCGAGCACTTCGGTCAAATGAAACTCAGCGCCGGCTCCCGCAGTTTTCTGCGCTACGGCTATGGCGATCTGTTCCGTGAAGACCGGCGCTGGGGCGTGCTGCACCGCATCTGGCCGGGTACCCAGAGGCTGCTCATCCAGGGCGATCCGTTGACCGTGGCGGCCCACTCCCGCGCCTTCAGCTTTTGCGGCAGCGCCGGCGTTGAAATCATGGAGCCGCTTTCGTTCAAAGGCCGGCGCGGGTCCGGCATAGCGGGAGACCGTTGCGCCTATGCCGACCGATCGCTCGGCCCCCGCTGGGATTGGGAGAAATACGAGTACACGTATCGCGTGTGGGGCCGTCTCACTTACAGTCCCGACGCGAATCCGGAAGGCTGGCGTCGTTACCTGCGCAACCGCCTGGGCCCCGCTGCGCCGGCGATCGAAGCAGCACTTTCCAGCGCGAGCCGCATTCTGCCGTTGGTGACCACCGCGCATGCGCCATCGGCCGCCAATAACTCATATTGGCCCGAGCTGTATTTCAATCAGTCGATGGTCGATCCGGATCATTACCGGCCGTATAGCGATACACCCGCGCCCCGCGTCTTCGGCAACGTGAGTCCGCTCGACCCGCAACTGTTTTCCCGAATCAACGACTATGCCGACGAACTACTGAAGGGAGAACATGGCGCCCGTTACTCGCCTGTCGAAGTCGCGCAATGGATTGAGGACTACGCGATCGCCGCCGCCGGGAGTCTGGCGCAGGCCGAGGCGCTGGCCGCCAACAGGGACGATCCCGAGTATCGGCGTATGGCCATCGACGTGTCCATTCAGGCGGGCCTCGGTCGCTTCTTCGGCGCGAAGTTCCGGGCCGGCGTGCTCTACCGGATTCACCAGCAGACCGGCGACCGGACCGCCCTCGATCAAGCCATTACCTCTTATCGCAAAGCGCGAACGGCATGGGCGGAACTGGCTGGACGTGCGCTTGGAGTCTATCAGGCCGACATCACCGTAGGTGAGCTTCCGCAGTTGCGAGGCCACTGGCTGGACCGTCTGCCGGCCATCGACAACGACATTGCAGCCATCGAAACTATGGCAAAGCAACTCGATCAGGCCCGGCCAGGCGAGCCGGAGTCGCGTGTCCGCATGGCCATCGAGGAAGCTCTGGGCCGTCCGCGGCGCGTGTCGTCGCCGGCCTGCCGCCACAGTCCGCCAATACGCTTCCACCCGGGATATCCGCTCCACATCGAACTCTCAACGGACACGCCCGCCTTCGTAAAGCTGGTGTACCGGCGCGTGAACCAGTCCGAGCGATTCGTGACTCTCGATATGGACCCAAAGGGCAATCGGCATCGGGCGACTATTCCGGCGCCATACACGAACTCTCCGTTTCCGTTGCAATATTACTTCGAAGTGAGAGAGCATCCGGAAAGGGTGTGGCTGTACCCCGGCTTCGCTCCGCAGTTGAACAACCAGCCTTATTATGTTGTCCGCTCCCTTTAACGGTCACAGCTCGGTATTTGCTCAGGCTCTCGTGGCACGGCGGCGTACGAGAGTCACTGCCAGCAGGCCGCCCGCCAGCAAACCAATGGTCCCAGGTTCGGGAACCCCGGACGGCAAGGTTTCGCCGCAAGCGGAAGAGATGCCGGTGATTCCCAAAGTGCCCGTTAACAGGCTGGACCCGGCAGGAAGTTGAAACGTAAACATGCTGTCCGGTTCCGATACGCTTGCCGAGTAATTCTGAAGCTCCGTTCCATTCAAGGTGCCCGCCGGCAGTGACAGCGTCGCGGTCACTATCGGGACGAAGCCGAGCTCGCTCACCGTGAAATCGAAAGCCACGATATCCGGCCCCGAAGACGGATCGGTAAGTGTCATGGTTCCATAGAGGTTACCAAAGTCGAATAATCCAACAGTGATGTCGAGCGTGCCTGGTATGTTGTAGGTGGCCGAATCGGCCGTGACGCTGGTGGGCGCACTGTTCTGATCAAGCGTGCCCGTCACGGTGAAACTCCCGCCGTTCAGTTTTAGCGGATCGATACCGCTCATCAGCGGGCCGAGCGTGCCGCTGGCTTCGAGGGTGATCGCCCCGGCCCGGGCCGGTAACGATAGCGCCACGCATGATAGAGTCAGCACGATAACTCCAAACAATAGATTCTTTAGCTTCATTGATAATCCTCCGATTCATTGGCCGGAACGTGTACATTATTTTGCAATGCCACCGTTGCGGGCTTGAGTTCATGTTGGCGCGACTGGGAGGTAGAGTCAATGAGCCGAGTACTGGCGCACCGGACCCGCGTCAAACCGTACCGCTTCGAAGCGGTACCGTACTAAGGCCCAATCCTACGTGGTACTTGAAGGCTCTTGCCGTTCTATTTCACCGCCAGATAGGCGGTCTTGGAAGTTACTCCGCCGATAGTACAAGTGATGGGCTGGAGCCCCGACGCGATGCCTTGCGGCAAGACGAAGTTGACCTGGTACAGGCTGGCATAGTTTGGCGCGAGGCCGCTAAAGTTTACAGTGGCGGTCTGGCCCCCGATGGTAATGATGGGCTTGGTGGGGGTCTCCGCAAGGGGACTCACCGGCGCCCCCGCCCCATCCGCCGGCGTATTGCTCACCGGTCCCAGACCGTTCAGGAACAACTGCACTGTGCTGCCAGGCGCGACCGGATTGCTGCTTGTCACGACGACATTGTTCTGATCGAGGGCTGCCGCCGCTTGCGTCGTATTGTCGATCACAAAGATGCCCGGCGAATATTCGGCCAGGGTAAGGGTGTACTCGGAGCCGTAGGTATAATTCACCATTACCTTCACAGTCGCCGATGTCTGGCCGACCAGCTCCCACGGCACCTGGAGGTTCAGTTGGGTGGGGCTCACGTAATTGAAGCGCGCCGGCAAGCTGAGGCTGGATGTATCGAAGCTGAACGCCGTGCCGTCAATACCCATGGGAAGCGGCTGACTCACTACGGAGCACTGCGGGCACTTATCGAACGCCGTGTCCGTGCCATTATTCCCTTGGGTTGTATCCGACATGTTGGTCCCGAAGACCGAGATCCACGAGCCCGGCGCCACCGCCCTCCCGCCGGTGAAACTGGCGCCATCCACGATGCCACCCGCGCTGATCGCCGGTGTGTTCCGGGCGTAGCCATCGAAGGGTAGCGCCATCCCGTTCACGGTCGCCGTGAATTCCTGCGCGCCGGGGGTCGACCCCAGGACTGGTGTGGCATAAGCAACACCGTACTGATCCGTAGAGGTGCTGGTGTTGTCTGTTCCTGTTAAAATCGACCCATTACCCCCGGTCACCGTCCATTGCACGGCGGCGTTTTCGACCGGCGCCCCATATTGATCGATTACCTGGATTTCTATCCCCCCACCGTAATCAACCGGAATCGTCTGGCCGACGGGGCCATCGAAAGATGAGAAACCCGGCGGCACGCCGTTAAGTGGAATCACGTCATAGGGGGTATTGTTTCCCACTATGAACATGTAGGGAATCGTGAGAGGTACGGGCGCTCCACTCACCGTGATGAGGCCCTCATAGCGGCCTGCCGATGGCACGCTGCCGGAAAGACTCACCGACACAGTGGCGGTCTGGCCTGCTGCTACAGTCACACTCGCACTGCTGGAGCTGTTCACCAGAACCTGGGCCGCCGACGTGGAGTGGCCAGCGCTCTGAGTCACACTCATCGCCAGAGTCACCGCACTTGCTCCGCTATTGGCGAATGTCAGTGGTAGGGCCGCCGGCAGCGCGCCTCCCTGAGTGAGAAGACCGAACGAAACGGAAGACGGGACGATTTGCAGGGCGGAAAGTACCGCGTTCTGCGCCTGCAGGAGGCCCGACCCCACTTCAGTTATGGATGCGGGAGCTGTGCCATCCGAGGTCAGCAGGCCGGACAACGATCCGGTATTCACCAGGGCGGACATTACCTGCAGCGGCGTCAAGCTGGGATTGGCTTGCATCACCAGCGCCGCGGCCCCTGACAGCATGGGCGTTGCGAAGCTGGTGCCGGCGGCGGTCCCGTACCCCGAGTAACTGAACAGCTCGCCATAGGGATCGTAGTTCTCGGCTGCCAGCAGAAAATCGGTGGCGGCCGCCGAGACGTCCGGTTTAAGCGCGCCTGTGCCGGTCACTGGTCCGCGCGAGGCAAAGTAAGCCACGGACTTCCCGATCAATCCAAGAAAAGATGCGGGCACTTGAACGGGATTGGGGTCAATGGTCGCGTCCGTGCCGGGATGCGCATCGATATAGCTTTTCAGATTCCCGCCATTGGACTGGCTCACCATGAAAGCAGGGATCAGAGTATCTGAGCCGACGCCCCAATCCGCTAAGCCAGTCCCGTTATCGATGAAGATCACCCCCACCGCCCCGGAATTCTGCGCGTTGGCGACCTTCACGCTAAAGTCACAGGAGCCCCGCAAGACCAGCGCAAGCGAGTTAGCCAGAACCGCCGAAGCAATGGGACTGCAAAGCAAACCGTCGCTGTCTCCGACTTTGGTCACATCTACCAGCGGCGCCGTCAACGGCGCGGCCGGGACTGGGCCGTCGACGCTCTCGGTCGCCTGGATCTGGTTCAGGTCCGAGGGCACGCCGCTACCTGTGACATCCACGCTCTGTATATAGGTAACGTCGTTTTCGATGCCTCCGGCAGCCAGCACCGCCGGCGTATAGGCCGGCGACCCGACCGTGCTGAAAGTGGGCAACGACAAACAAGGCGGGGCGGCGCACCCGTAGTTGAACTGGTAGCCATCGGCTCCCTCATTGCCGGCGGCCGCCACCACGAACACCTCCGCTTCCTCGACCGCTTGCTCGAGGGCGTACGCCAACGGATCGCACACGCCGTCGCAAATCGTGTCGAGCGGCCCGGTGGTTGCCGGAGATCCCAGGGAGAGGTTGATTATGTCCATTCCGTCGGTGATAGCGTCGTCTATCGCCTGAATGATATTGCCAGCGCCATTCGGGTTCACTTCGTCGGAGCCGAATACCTTGTAATTCCCCAGGAATGCCTTGGGGGCCACGCCTGTGATGGTGGTGCCGTTGAAGGTAACCGTGACGCCGGCGGCCACCGAGGCCACTCCCGTGCCGTGACCATCCAGGTCCCGCGCCGAAAGATCGTCCGGGCGGTCCTGCGCCGCCGGATCGCTCGTGTTGGTTACGTCCGCATCTACAATGTCGCTCACATAACTGCGCGCGACGATGACCTTGTTACTCGTGAATGCGCAGTTCGACTGCACGTCGCATACCGGATAGCCGGATGGCGCGGTCAACGAGCTATCCTGAAACGAGGGCTTCGTCTGGTCGATGCCGGTATCGATAATAGCGATCTTGAGGCCGGCGCCCGCGTTGGACACGCCGCCGATCGCCGAAGCGCTCCAGGCCCCCTGGACATTGCTGAGAGTGAGCTGATCCGCCTTGTGGTACTGGCGCAAAGGCGCTACCGCCTTCACTCCGGCAAGCCTCCGGAGCTGGGCGGCCTGCGTCGGCGTGGCCGTCACGAACAGGCCATTCATGACGTGCTGCACGGCGCCCGTGACGCGAATGTGCATGCCTTCGATCTGCGCGCGCAGGCTGGCTTGCGCCTGTTGCAAATGCTGGCGGTAGGGCGCGGCGGCCGACCGTATCTTCTCAATTCGGCCGGGATACCGCTCGATGACGGACGGTTCATTCAAGATCACCATCCATCGATGGGCAGGCAGAGCGGCGCTCGCGGAGGGCGCCCACACCACGCCGGCCGCAAAGATAGCTGTGAGAAGTGTAAGTTGTTTGAGACGCATGATAGTTAGAGACACACGATCAAAGACGTAGAGACGCACGATGCGGACAAGATCGGTACAGGGATCGGGTACAACGCGGCAAGCTTGGGATCGTGCCTATTCGCACAATAGGTCTTGAGACAGGGCCGCCAGGAAGTCTTCGCGGGCGGTCTGCGGGAAGAAATGGCCTCCCGGAAACATGCGCAGGCTGAAGGATGAGGTAGTCTGGAGCGCCCACGCTTCCAGATGTTCGCGGCGCACGTTAGGATCTTCCGTTCCGCCGTAGGCGTGGATTGGGCAACCGAGCGGCGACTCCTCGCCGTAGATGTAATTACGGTAGATCGCGGCGTCGGCGCGCAGGGCGGGCAGGACCACACGCAACAGATCAGAGTTATCGAGCACCCGCGGCGGCATGCCTTCGAGACGGCGCAATTCGTCCACGAATTCGGATGGAGCCGGCTCGGGCAGCGGCACGTGGCCGCGGCGGAACTGCGGCGCGCGCGCGCCCGATACCAACAGTGCTCGCGGCAGCGGCTCGCCGCGGCGGCGCAACAGCCGGGCCAGTTCGAACGCTACCACCGCTCCCATGCTGTGTCCGAAGAAGGCGAACGGTTCGTCCACATAAGCATGGATGGCATCGCCGAGCGCCTCCACCAGATCGGCCATGCGGTCCCGGCGGGGCGGGCGAGCTGGTAGGACTGCTACCGATGGAGGGAGCCGGTCCGCCCAGCCATAGAATGCTTGCGCGCCTCCGCCGGCATGGGGAAAACAGAACAGACGCAACGCGCCTGGCAATGCGGCATCCGCGCCGGGGAGCCACGATCCCGACATTTTGCGCAGCCGCAACGCCAGCAGCTTACGTCGGTCGGGCGAAAGCCGGTCGAGCGCGGATTCGGACGGCGCTCCCGCGGCGGCGTGCGCGGCGTGTGTGCGGGCCGGCCTGGCGGTCGTCTGTGCGAGCAACGCTTCAAACGGGCCCACGCTGAGGTCCGCAGCATATGCCAGCGCCGCCTTGCGCCCAGCCCGTGAAAGCTCCCGGTAATGCAAGTGGTCCGAGAGCAGCCCATCAAGCGCCGCTTGCCATGGCCCGGTGTCCTGCGGCGGCACATGCGCTACCGGCACCATCTGTTCGTCGAGCTGCGGCTGATACTTTTCGATGGGCCGCACGGGAAGCAGATAATCCACGCCCAGCTTGGCCTCGCGAATGCCACCGATGTTGCCGGCCAGCACCGGCACGCCGCGCAGCATGGCCTCCACCACGACGCGCGAGCGCGCCTCGGCCCATAGCGACGGGACCAGCAGCACGCGCGTACGGCGCAGGATCTCATCCACGTTATCAACCGGGTCGAGCACGGTGATATTTCGCCGCCGGGCCAGCGCCGCGCGGTCGGCCTGGTTGGTGCCCCAGGTAGGCACCGCCAGAAATCGCACGCCGGGCATGCGGTCCGCCAGCTCCAGAAAGATGGAGATGCCTTTCACCGCGCACGGATTGACCAGCGTGACGAACTCGTTCTCGAAGCGGCCCAGGTCCGGGTAGGGCGGCGGGTCCAGCAGCGAAATGGGGACGTGCACGGCCGGAATGCCGCTCCATTTGCGGATGTATTCGGCGACGTAGTGGCTGACCGCCACCACCGCGCCGGTCTGGCGCAGCGTGCCGGTTTTGGCTTCGCTCGGAAAAGCGCAGTCCGGGCCGAAGGGCAGGGCCAGCGTGGCGCGCGCCAGATAGACGGTTGCAGCATTTGCCCGCAGGGAAGCTTCAAGCAGCAGTTGCGCGGGATCGTCGGTGGAGGTCAGCACGACGTCGGGCGCGAACTCCGATATCTGTGCGGAGAAGTATGCGCGCAGATTGGGATGGCTGGTGACCACGCGCGCTTCGACGCCCGCGTGATGAAATACCACCACGCCCGCTTCGCACGCGACCGGCGAAACCGCGCGGGCGGCCAGATCGCGAAGGTATTGCGCATGCTCCGCCGGGCCGAAGCGGCTGATGCGCGCTACCGCCAGACAGGTATGACCGCGCGCGGCCAGAGCTTCCATCAATAGCCGGTTGGATTTATCGCCGCCGCCGTGCGCCGGATAATAGAGCGAGTTCTGCGCCAGCAGGATGCGCATTCAAAGCGGCTCCGCCGGCACGGCCCTTTTGCTGTGAATCTTCTGCAACAGTAAGGCGCGTTTCTGGGGCGAGAGGCTGGCCGCCGAGACAGGTTCGGGCACGGCTTGGCCTGGCGCGAGCGACTGTAGATAAGCCTGCATGCGGCCTGCGTCGAGGCTGCCGACGAAGCGCAGCGCCGCTTCCCGCGAAGCCGCCGAGACCTGTTCGTATAGCGCGCAATCGGTGACCAGCGCGTGCAGGGCTTTGGTCCACGGCTCCAGGTCCGCCGGCTCGATCACGGGCTTCGGCAGCGCATGTTCGTCGAAGACCGGCTCGTAGCGCTCGATCGGGCGCACAGGCGCTACGAAGGGCGTTCCCATCTTGGCTTCCACCAGACCGCCCGCATCGCTCGCAATCACCGGGATGCCGTGGAGCATGGCTTCCATCACGGCCAGGCCGAAGCCTTCGAACCACAGCGAGGGCATCAGCAGCACGCGTGTGCGGCCGAGGAACTGAGCGATATCGCGGCAGTTCGGCAGCATGGAGATGTTGGCGCGCGCCGCGAGCTGCACGCGGTCCGATGAAGTGGTGCCCCAGCCTGGCAGATACCCGAAGCCGAATCCGGGGAAGCGTTCGGCAAGGGCAAGAAAGATGCAGGCGCCTTTGATGGCACAGGGATTGACCATGGTGATCAGGCCTGTCGAGAACGAAGCCAGATTCGGAAACGGGCCGCTGCCGTAAATCGGCGGATGGATCACTGTGACCTCTACGGGGATCTCGCTCCCGAGGTGACGCTGGATGTAGGCTGCCGTGTAATGTCCGATGGCCACCACGCCGGCCGAGCGCGCCACCAGCTCCCCGGCGCGGGCATCCGGATTCCAGCTCGCCGGGCCGAACGGGAAAAACTGCGGCGTATGCGCCAGATAGACCACGCGCCCGGGCGCCGAATGATGCGCCTCGCGCAGCAGCCCGTGGCCCAGATCTTCCGAGGAGACCAGCACCCAGTCCGGCTGAAATTCGTGAATCTGCCGGCGTAGCGCGCCCGCTTGCCGCGAGCGTTCGGCGACCGCGTAGAGCCGTATGCCGCCTCGCTCGAGCATTTCTATGCCGTCGCGGCGCTCGCGGCCCTCGATCGAATCCCAATCGATGTTTTCGTTGGCGATCTGCTCGCGCGTGCCGGAGCCCTCATGCGGCGCGGCGGCGACGATGCGGCAGGCGTGCCCGGCGGCCGCCATATTCTCCAACCACAGCAGATTGCTGCGGGTGGCGCCTCCGCGGGGCGGCACATAGGATGCGTTGGCGGTCAACAGAATCCGCATCGTACGTTACTGCGCTTCGGCGCTCTCTTTGGCCAGCAGGTCGCGCACCTCTTCGTCGGAGAGGCTTTCCACTTCCGCCAGCAGCGCAGCATATCGATCGGCGCCGGCCAATTCAATTTCCCGCAACTCGATGGCCGTGGCCAGCTCGGCGACGGTGAACTCGGCGCCATACACCACTTCGAGCGAAAGCTCGATACCCATCTCGTCCTTCAGCCGCGAGAGTAACTGCACGGCGAGCAGCGAATGGCCGCCAAGGTCGAAGAAATTGTCGCGGATGCCGATGGGCTCAACGCCGAGCATTTCGCTCCAGATGCGGCAGAGCCGGCCTTCGAGATCGGTACGCGGGCGCTCGGTGGTTAGGACCATCGCTGGTGGCGCCTTGGACAAGATGGCCGCGCTCTCGGCGCGGACACGATCCAGGATCTTTCCAGCGTCGCGCAGCTCACTCGCGATGCGCGCGTATGGCACCGGAGGGTGGCCCGGCGTGGATGGCGGCGGCGCGGCGGCCGCGACCGCCGTGTGCGGCTTGGCCGAAGGCTCATACTTGATTCTGGCTGCGATGCTGGCTGGAAACCGAAACACGAGCGCATCGCCGCGCACGGACTGGAACGGCAGTCCCACGGTCTCGAGAAACAGCAGCGCCGGGCGATTCCGCTGGCTCCGGACGAAGCGGGCCTCCACGGTGGAGAGCCCGCGCTGTCCGGCGATTTCTCCGAGCGCCGCCAGCATACGGTGCTCGACTCCGCGGCCCAGCGCGCGGCAGCTCAGCAGGAACGTATCGATGACGATGGCTTCAGCGCCACCGCGGAAGACGATCACGCCGGCGAGGCCATAGCTGCCGAAGCGATCGCTGACATGCACCGTGAGGCATTCGGCCTTACCCGATTCGAGCAGCGCCTGAATGTCGGCCTCGGATCGCCGCACGGCGGTGAAGTTCATCTGGTTGGTGCGCTGCGTCAACTGCGCCACGCGGGCCAGATCCTTGGGGGACATCGGCGCGATGCGCACTTCAAGCTGCAGGGATTTGAGAAACTCTTCCAGGCTGGCGGCGTGCTTTCCGGCGCGCTGGCGCTCGATTTCCTGTACATACATCTCGGAGCGAGCGCGGTCCTCTTCGGTTACGCGAAGGTGGTCGAAAGCCCACACGTGCCGCAGGAAATCCGGAATTTCGACCTCGCGCGCGGGCAGCGCGAGGCTCAGCGCTTCCGGGCAGCTCGCCTCTACTTCGCGGCACTCTTTGGGGTTGTCGTCCACCAGGATGAAGCTGTCGAGACCCAGCTCCAGCTCCTCGGCCAATGCGGCGAGGTTAGCCGGCTTGGGCGACCAGTTGATTCGCCAGGCAACAAAATGATCGAGCCGCAAGCGCATTTCCCGATGCAGCCGAAAGGTGTCGAGCACGTCTTCCACGTTGTTCTTGCTGCACAGGCACAGCAGCATGCCGGCGTCGTGCTGCGCGATCATGAACTCCTGCAGCGCTTGGCGGGGCGCGTCCACCACGACGCCTTGCGGCCCGTCCTCGCCGCAGATACCGCGCCACAGCGTGTCGTCGCAATCGAGCGCGATGGCCTTGAAGGGCGGCGTGCGCAGCGCGTGAATCTTGCGGGCCAGCACTGTGCCGAGCGCCGCGAAATAAGCGGGCGTGTAAGGGATGTGGCCCAACTTGTCCCCGAGCGGATCGTGCCGCTGGGCGACCGGATACAGGCTGTCGATTTCTCGCGGGCGCACCAGGTGGACGGTGCCCAGGCCATCCAGACCAGCCGCCACAAAGGGCTCCATGCGCTGCTGGAACTCTCCATCAAACGCGGGGGACGCCGGGCAGAGGCATACTACGAGCGGCGCGGCAAACGATTCGGCGGCGGCGCGCAGGCCTTCGACGAAATGCCGGACATCGGCTTCGAGGCGGGCGAGGTCCGGCTCGGCGCTTCGCTCGACGCGCGCCCAGTCTTCGAAGCGCACCAGCACGGCGTTGACTCCGCCACGGTTCGCCGCCAGGGCGCCGGCGTGGTCGAGCAGGAGCTGGAATACCTGGTTGTAAGGCGCCATCTGGATGCGGTAGTCGAACGATAGCTCGCGCATCCAGAAGGCCAGCGTCTGCTCGATGGCGTCCGCGGTGAAGGTCGCGCTAATGACGATGGAAGGGCCGGACATCGGATTCACCACCTATTATAGGTGGGGAGTGGGGGGCGCTCCGCGGGCGCGATCCATTATTATCTTAAGGGATGTCGGACTTTTCCGATCTGCTCTCGCGCGACCGCAACTACCGCTGCACCTGGATGGGGCAGATCGTCAGTGAGGACCGGCGTGGTGCTCGACCGCTTCGATCGCAGGCGCATCATGCTGGCGAGCGATCTGATCCGCGCCGTGGTGGTATTGGCATTCATCGTCACGGTGCGGCATCCGTCGGCCTGGCTGCTGTACACTCTCAGCGGCCTGCTCATGTTCGTTTCGCCCTTCTTCAGCAGCGGGCGCGCGGCGATTTTGCCGGCCATTGCGAGCAATGAGGAACTACACACGACCAATTCGCTGACTCAGACCACTCAATGGGCCACACTCACTGCCGGGACCATGCTCGCCGGATTGGCCGTGGCGCGACTGGGGTTCGCCTGGGCGTTCGCGCTCAATTCGCTTTCGTTTGTTTTCTCCGCGTATGCGGTTTGGCGAAACAGGTTTTTGATAGCGGCGCGGCGGGCATCGGAACTATCTATCCAGGGCTTCGCCGGACGGGGACTGCTGATATTGAAATGGTCAATGGGGATTCCGGGGGCGTTGCTGCCTCGTTACTTGCATCCCTTGCTAGCGTTTAACAAGGGCAAGCGCGGCATGCAGATCATCATGCTCGAAGGCCGAGGCCATGCGGTCGATCTCTGGCGCTGGAAGGCCGAGCCTGGCTGCCGCTTTTCGCCACTTTGCCACCATCTTCGCGACGTGCGCTGCGATCTCACGCGCCTCGTCAGACCGTAGTTCAAAATACGAATGCACTGTGAACGCCAGCTTCAGCGAGGCAGTCCCGTCTTCAAGATCGATCGCGGTCGTCAGGACGCGCGGTTTAATGTCGATCGGCACGGGATTGAGGTCATAGGCCGGTGACAAACGCCACCCGGCGGGACCGGCCCAGAGAAAGCCGTGATTTCGCAGATGATCGTCGGTATTTGAGATCAGAATGTTGAATACAATCCGGCGCCACAGGGCGTGCATGTCGTCCTTGGGCGCAGCGCCATGCTGCCGGAGGATATCGACGAACTCCAGGTAGCTGCGGGCTTCGTTGTCCCTGGCGTCAAGCATGCTCATTGCCGACAGGAACGGCAGGCGCGTTCCGCTGTCTCGATCAAAGCGCCGCAGCAACAGCACCGGCTTTCTGGCGATGGTTTCAATCCGCCACGCGGGAACAGGGATGCCCGAGTTCGCCGCAAGCGTCAGGGCCACGGCTTCCCAGAGAACGGCGTTGATCTCGTCTCCCTTGTTCGGAAACTTGGCGATGGCGAGATGCCCATCGGAGTCGCGGACTGAGGCTTTCGGACGGGCGCCACCGAGCGATGAGCCGGGCGCCAGGAGCAAACGCAAATCCTCGTCACTATCCGTATCGCTCAAGACATGCTCGGCGGCAGAAAGCAATCGCGGCAGCTCTATTAAAGGGGGGATCTTGGTCGGGCCATGCTCGGCTAGAAATGGGCCGTCTTCCCGCTCGGCGAAGCGCAGCGCACCCTGGCGGGCTTCGTCGTCTACCATGAGCAGATAATCGATTTCCCGGAGCGTCCGCGGCGTCTGTCCCTCGCGCTCGGCGCGACGGCGTTCCGCGCGGCGCATTAAGACTCGCCCCCATCGATCCGGCGCGGAGTCGCCGACAGCGCCGAAAAGCGGTTTGTCCGATGGAGCGTGAAATGGTCCCGGCCCGAGCTTCAGGGCCGGATCGAGAGAGAAACGCTCAGGATGAGCGAGCCAGCTTTTGTCGTACTCGAATGTCGCGCTCTCCCGGTCTCTGCGCGTGCGCGTCCACAACCGTCCCACCATGTGGGGCGTACCTTGCAGGTCCACATAGACGAAAATTTCTTTCTCCATTATCGATTACCCGTGAATTTCTTCTGGGAAAATTTCTGGTTGCGCGAGAGCCGGATTCGTTCCGGCAGGCGCTCTTCTTCGAGCTCACGCCCGACATTATCGTGCCGGGGATCAGCCACATCGGCCAGTCGGCCGGCCATTCCGAGCGCAAAGAGAATAGTGGCGTAGGTCCCCGCTGCGACGCGGGGATCGCCCTTCTCGACCTTGCTGAGAGTCACTCTGCTGATCGAGGCGCGCTCTGCCAGTATCGCCACGGGGATGCGCCGCCGCAGCCGGGCGTCACGTATGTCGTGACCTAGCTTGCGGAGGGCGCGGGCGACCGGTACCGGTGTCCGCGAGGATGATCGCACGTTTGCCATAAGGTATATCATAGTTTACCTTATCTGGGATAAGGTAAATTGGCGTGAACGTTAAGTCGAGCAAGTTGACGCTGCTCGCGATCCACTATCATCTTAGAGAATGTCGGATTTTACCGATCTGCTGCGGCGCAACCGCAACTACCGCTACACCTGGATGGGGCAGATCGTCAGTGAGACCGGCGACTACTTCAACAACATTGCGGTCTTCAGCCTGGTGATGGAAGTCTCGGGTTCTGGACTCGTGGTCAGCGGTGTGATGCTCGCACGCGCCATTCCCGCCGTGCTGGCCGGTCCGGTGGCGGGTGTGGTGCTCGACCGTTTCGATCGAAAGCGGATCATGCTGGCGAGCGACCTGATACGCGCTGTCGTGGCGCTGGCATTCATCGTCACGGTGCGGCATCCTTCGGCTTGGCTGCTATACACTCTCAGCGGCCTGCTGATGTTCGTTTCGCCCTTCTTCAGCAGCGGGCGCGCGGCGATTTTGCCGGCCATTGCGAGCAAAGAGGAACTGCACACGGCCAATTCGCTGACTCAGACCACTCAATGGGCCACACTCACAGCCGGAACCATGCTCGCCGGATTCGCCGTGGCGCGACTGGGGTTCGCCTGGGCGTTCGCGCTCAATTCGCTTTCGTTTGTTTTCTCCGCGTATGCGGTTTGGCAGTTGCGCACGCCCGGCGGCTTTGCGGCACGCGGGAGAGCGCCCACTGCCGGGATCGCGCGGCCCTGGCGCGAATACATGGAGGGCCTCGATTACATCCGCGCCACGCCGCTGGTTTTCTGGATCGGGATGGTGTCGGTCGGCTGGGCGAGCGGAGGAGGCGCGGCGCAGATTTTGTTTACGCTGTTCGGCGAGCAGGTTTTCCATCGCGGCGCGGCGGGCATCGGAACTATCTGGGGCTTCGCCGGACTGGGACTGCTGATAGGCGGCTGGCTGGGCCACGTGGTCGGGCGGCGTATCGGCTTCGCCGGATACAAGCGCTCCATTTCGATTTCCTACATCATTCACGGCGTCACCTATGTGGCCTTCAGCCAGATGCGGAACTACGGGCTGGCGCTGGGCTTCATCTGCCTGTCCCGCGTGGGGATGGCAGTCAGCTCGGTGCTGAATTATTCGCAACTGCTGCGGCACACGCCGGACCGGTTCCGCGGGCGGGTGTTCTCGACCATGGAATCGCTGCGCTGGGCGGTGATGATCGGATCGATGGCGCTGGCGGGCATCTGCTCGCAGTACTTCAGCCCGCGGGCGATCGGAGCGGTGGCGGGAATCCTGAGCTCGTTTACGGCGGTGTTTTGGGCGTGGGCGGACTGGAGCGGGCGCATTCGGGAGCCGGTGGAGCAGGCGGTTGCGAGCGAGGCGCCAGTGGTTGAAGAGCCGGGGGCCTAAGGGGCCGATAGTTCTGTTGAGACGTTTCGCGCGACAATAGGTGCATGGGCGACCGGCTCCTGCAGATCCTGGATTTCTTCATCGAGCGCCCGCCACTCACCGGCGCTTTGGTTTGGGGCGCCCTGTATCTCATCAAGAAAACCCGCAAGACCCACTTGACCGCGGAAGAGCGGCAGCACGCCCTCGACCTCCACGCATCGCAGCGCACCTACGCCGAAACGATGTACGATCCTCCCACTGAGGAGGAGGTTTCCGCGACGCACCAGCCGCGCCAATAATCAGCCAATCATCAAACGGGAGCGGGCTCGACGACCGCCGACATGGAGCCCTTGGAGCGCGGCAGGCGCCAGTCCGGCCCGCAGGCGTGTATCTGGTCGCGCGCGAATTCAGCTTGCGGCAGCTCGCAGGTGATCAACACGGTGCGGCCGCTGCGATCCACCTCTTCAGCGTGCCGGAAGGCTTCGTCCAGCGTGAAAATGAACAGCTTCTGCAGCATCTCGATGACGTAGTCGTAGGTGTGATCGTTGTCGTCCAACAGGACCACGCGATAAAGCGGAACGAGCTGTTCCCTTTCCACGACGCGCGTCTCGGGAGCGATGGTGGTCTTCGGCATAGCCGGCTACGAATTAGTATGCCACGCTCAAGCGGCAGTACGGGAGATCAGCAGTTCCCTGAACGTATGGACGAGGATGTAGGTATCCAGGCCGCGCGAGAAATTCTTGAGGTAATAGAAGTCGTACTCCAGGCGGCGCAGGGTGTCTTCCGGCCGATCCGGCGGCATGTTGATCTGGGCCCAGCCGGTAATCCCCGGCCTCACACGGCAGCGCTGGCGGTAAAACGGAATCTCCTCGGTAAGGGCCTCCACGAATTCCGGCCTTTCGGCGCGCGGGCCAACGAAACACATCTCGCCGCGCAGAATGTTCCACAAGTGGGGCAGGGCGTCGAGCCGCCACCGCCACACAAACTTTTGCGCCCGGTTCATGCCGGCCCCTTCGGCGTCGGGCAGCCGCAAGCGGTAAAGTGTGAACGGCCTGGCGCCCAGGCCGGCGCACTCCTTCCGGATCAAGAGCGGACCGCGCGAGGAGAGCCTCAGAAGAATCGCGGCGAGCAATAGCAAAGGCGCGGAAAGGATGCCTAAAATCAGCGCCAGGAGCCAGTTGCCGAGGGTCTGGTAGATGAGCTGCTCCGACCGGGGCCGGAATGCGCTCGAGAAAACAATTTGCGCGGGACGCAACTGCTGGAGGAGAACGCGCCCACACAACTGCTCATAGGCGACAGATGCCTCTTCGATGACCGTGCCGCTGTAGCGCAGTTGCAGGAGGCTGGAGATGGGCATCTGTTGGCGGCGTTCGGCAAAACCGACCACGATGCGATCGGGCTTAACCGCGGCGGCAATCTCGCGGAGGGCGCTGAGGGGGCCGAGCAATCTGCTTTGGCCGGGCGGTACGGCCGGCGCAGCACCGTTGTCGACGTAGCCCACGGTCTCTAAGCCGAGCTCCGGGTGCGCCTTGATGTGGCCGGCCATCTCCTCGAGCAGCGGGCTCATGCCGACGAACAGAATCCGCTGCGGTCCCACCACGCGCAACACCACGGCGCTGTAAACCATCCGCCAGGCGAATAGCGCCACGATGGTCAGCGCGCCGGCGGGGAGCATCACGCGAACCGGCAGCCGGAAGCGGTCGCTCACATAGCCGATGATGCCTTGAATCAGCAGGGCGATGCCCAGCACGAGCGAGAGCTGCTGCAGCAGTAGAACGCGCGATTTCACATAAATGCGCTCGTACAAATCCTCGAAGAACAGCCCGAACAGAATGCTGGCCACCACTACGGCGATGCGCTGCAGGCCCCTGTCATTAAATAGGAAGATCTGGGGATCGACGCTCAAGACCAGGAAGGTGACCACCAGAAAACAGGAAGCGGTGATCAGGATCTCGGAAAATAGCAGGGCAAGCGCGCCTACGGGTACGAAGACTCGAAACAGACGGATCATCGGCCCGGAACCATGACTGCAATCCAATTATATCCGCATTGCCGGCATTGTCGGTCGGGAATTGCGATAATTGAATCAGTTGCCTGTCGACCCCATCGGCGCCATCTATATGGACCATCACGCCACCACGCCACTCGATCCGCGAGTGCTGGAGGCGATGCTGCCGTACTTCACGCAAAAGTTCGGCAACGCGGCCAGCCGCAGTCATCGCTTCGGATGGGAAGCGGAGCAGGCGGTGGAGCAGGCGCGCAGGCAGATTGCCGGATTGATCGGAGCTTCCCCGCAAGAAATCGTATTTACCAGCGGGGCGACGGAATCGGACAACCTGGCGATCAAAGGCGTGGCGGAGGCTCATGCCGCGCAGGGCGATCACATTGTCACCACCGCGATCGAGCACAAGGCGGTTCTGGATGCCTGCAAGAGACTGGAGCAGCGCGGCTATCGTATGACCTGGCTGCCGGTGGGGCGCGACGGGTTGGTGGACCCCGGCGCGGTGCGCGCGGCCATCTGCGAGCGAACGGTGCTGGTTTCGATCATGTACGCCAATAACGAGGTGGGCACGATCCAGCCGGTGGCGGAGATCGGCGGCATCTGCAAGGAGCGCGGGGTGCTGTTCCACAGCGACGCGGTGCAGGCCGTGGGCAAGACGCCGGTGGACGTGGAGGCGGACAACATCGACCTGCTTTCGATTTCGGCGCACAAAATGTACGGCCCTAAGGGCGTGGGCGCGCTGTACGTCCGGCGGCGCAACCCGCGCGTGCAGTTGGCGGCGCAGATGGATGGCGGCGGCCACGAGCGCGGCGCGCGGGCCGGTACGCTGAACGTGCCCGGCATCGTGGGGCTGGGCGAAGCCTGCGCCATCGCTCGGCGGGAAATGCCGGAAGAGAGCCGGCGCTTGCGGCACCTGCGCGACCGCTTGCGCGCGAGCCTCGAGGCGGAGCTGGACGAGGTGGCAGTGAACGGCAGCATGGAGTATCGGCTGCCGCACAGTCTCAACATGAGCTTTGCCTGTGTGGAAGCCGAGTCGCTGATGATGGGGATGAGCGAGGTGGCGGTCTCGAGCGGGTCGGCGTGTACCTCGGCTGGCATGGCTAGCATCGAGCCTAGCTACGTGCTGAAGGCCATGAGCGTCGGCGACGAGCTGGCGCACTGCTCCATCCGCTTCGCGCTCGGGAGGTTCAACACCGAGCAGGAGGTGGACTACGTGGCCGCGCGCGCGATCGAAGTAGTGAAGAAATTACGGGAGCTTTCGCCGGCGTATGAGATGGTAAAGGGGGCAACATGATTCAAGTAACTCCGAAGGCCGCGCAGCGGATACGGCAGATTGTGGCGAAGGAAGGCGTCGGCGGAGGGCTGCGGCTGGCCGTGCAGGGCGGCGGCTGTTCGGGACTGACCTATCAGTTCAAGATCGAGCCCGGCGAGCGCCCCAGCGATCACATTTTTGCGTTTGACGGGGCGAAGGTGCTGATCGATCCCAAGAGCCTGGTTTTCCTGGATGGGCTGACGCTGGATTATACGGAATCGCTGATGCAATCCGGGTTCGTGATCGAGAATCCGAACGCGCAGAAGACGTGCAGTTGCGGGACTTCGTTTTCGACGTAGCTCGCGTGTTGGTTGTTAGTCGGTTAGTGCCGAAGCAGCGCGCAGCGGGTTCTGCCGGATACGCGGATCCAGGCCGACTTGCTCGGCCCCGCGGCATGGAATTGATCTTGAACCGAGCTGGACGATCAGCAGCCGCGGACCGAGCTCGCCCGCAAATTGTACCGGCAAGCAACCAACAAGATTGCCGGCATCTCAGACAAGGCGGCTGAGTTTTTGAGCACTTACTTCTAGGGAAGACAGGTATGCCAGTCGGCCCACAAAGCGCCCGCCGTTGATCAGGTTCTTTCAGAAACGCGGCTAATTGAGCCCCCAAAGCACGCTGCACAAGGGACCATTCACCGGCTCCAGCCCGATCGGCCACGCTTCAACTCAATTCGTTTACGGGCCACCTGTACGGAACAGCCGCCCTCAGGTCAGCTTCATCTTAACCTTACTCATATCTCAATGCCACCATCGGATCGACGCGCGAAGCACGGCGGGCTGGCAGGAACGCAGCAAGGATCGCCGAAGCACCGAGCAACAGCGTTGCTCCAAGAATCGTGAACGGGTCGGTGGCGGTCAGGCCGAACAGCATGGACGAGATCAGGCGCGAGCCGCCGTATGCCGCCGGGATCCCTAATGCGATGCCCCAACCGAGCAGCCGGAGCGCACCTTTGAAGACACCCCAGAGCACCTCTGCCCGCTCCGCCCCGAGCGCCATGCGAATTCCAATCTCGCTGGTCGACCGTGCCACCGTATAGGCCAGTAAGCCGTACAGGCCCACGGCGGCTAAGACGAGCGCGAGCGCCCCAAAGCAGGTTCCGAGCGCGGCCAGCAGACGCTCCTGGGTCAGCGTTCGCTTCACCTGTTCCGTCATCGTCTGTATCTGAGCCTGCGCGGAGGTCTCCGGGAATCTCGCCCGCAGCACATCGCGTACACGTCCGGCCGTCTGAGCCAGTGAGCTTCCGGCCCGGATTTCGAAGGATGCGAACCCGATGTTTTTCGGATATTGAAAATACGACCGGTAGACGAAGGGTGGCGCGGGCTCGCGCAGGCTCCACGAAACCGTATCCTTAACGATTCCCACGATCTCCATCGTGTTGGATGTCCCTGGCATCGAGATCTGCTGCCCCAGCGGATGCCCTTCCGGCAGATAGCGCCGCACGAAGTTCTCATTCACGATGGCCACGCCGCCGGCGCCCGGCCCGTCGCGCTCCGTGAAATCACGGCCAAGCACCAGCGGCGTACCTAGAGTTTCGAAAAACCGGGGCGCGATGCTATTCACGTGTACCGATTCCTGGGTGAGCGGCTGGCCATTGACAGAGACAGGTTCCGACCAGATGCCGCCACTCAGTGGTGTGTTGCTCGAAAGACTCGCGGAGATCACTCCGGGCAGATCCGCGAATTGTTCCTGGAGATCCCGGTAAAGCGCGGCAAGCTGACATCCTTATATCCCGCCGGGCGCGCGTCGAAATTCACGATCAGGACGCCTTCACGGCGAAAACCAGGATCGAGTTGCTGAAGATTTCGCAGCGTCCGGGCGAACAGCCCTGCGCCGATTAAGATCACGAGTGACAGCGAAACCTGAGATACCACCAGTGCCGGAAGAAACCTGGAGCGCGTTCGCGGAGTAATGCCTGAGTTAGTCTTCAGCGCGGGACCCGGCCCGGTCGCAGTCGCTCGCAGAGCGGGCACCAAACCAAAAAGGATGCCGGTCACCACAGCGACCACACTGGTGAACAGAAGGACATTGGCATCGGGCTGAAGATTGAGCAGGACGACGTCGCGGCGGCCGCTCGATAGAAGAACGACCAGCAGACGGCTGGCCGGCCAAGCGAATCCAATGCCGAGCGCGGCGCCCGCCGAAGACAGCATCAGACTCTCCGTGAGCAGTTGCCGAACAATGCGCCCACGACCCGCGCCGATGGCAAAGCGCAGCGCGATTTCCTTCGATCGAGCCGCGCCGCGAGCCAGCAGCAGGTTCGCAAAATTGGCGCAGGCGATCAACAGTACCAGGCCGGTAACGCCCATAAGCACGAACAGCGGACGGCGAAATTGCTCGCGCAGCATGGACCAGCCGGCGCCGCCGGGAACGAGATCGATTGAAGAGTTCAGCAGCACCTTACGCCGTTTCGCCCTCATTCGCGCCGTCGTGGCGATCGAAGCCAGCCGCGGCCAAACGACGGCCAGGCGCGCTTTGGCCTGCGCCATCGATATACCCGGCCGCGGCCTGGCAAGCACGCGCAGCCATTGCGAGCCGGATTCGAGCTGCGGAGCTCGCTCCGGGACCAGCTGCGCAAGTGCCGCCAGCGGAAGCGTCAGATTCGCTGCGTCTCCGACATTGGCTCCGCTGAATCCGCGCGGGCTGATCCCGACGATCTTGACAGGTTTCCCATCGATCTCGATCGATTGGCCTAAGACGCCGAAATTGCCGGCAAACCTGTTCTGCCAATAGGCGTAAGAGAGCACCGCGACCGGAGGGGCGCCCGGTTGGTCATCGCCGGGTATTAGGAGACGGCCGGCTAACGCCTCAAGCCCGAGCGTCTGGTAGTATTCGCCGGTCACCCATGCGCCGCTAACGCGTTCGCTTCCGTCGCGCGAAGTGAGGTTGAATGAGGCGCTGCTGAATCCGCATAGTCCGGCGAAGATATCGGTGCGCGCGGCCAGGGCGCCGATGGTGGGGTAGCCGAAGCTGTTGCCCGGGCGCCCCTGTTCGACCAGCATCACTTGAACCAGTTCGGCGGCATTGCGGACCGGCAGGGAACGCAGGAGCAGCGCATCGATCAGGCTGAAGATCGCCGTGTTGGCTCCGATACCGAGCGCCAGCGACAGTATGGCGGCGGCGCTGAAGCCGAGATTCTTTCGCATCGTGCGGATTGCGTAACGCAGATCTTGCGCCAGGCGATCGATTGGCGTCCACGTCCACATAGCGCGCATGTCCTCCTTTACCAAAGTGGTGTTGCCGAACGCGCGTCGGGCTGCGCTCGGAGCGTCATCGGGGGAGCGGCCGGAGCCCCGTTGCTCCTCGGCCTCCAACTCCAGATGGGAACGCAGCTCGCGCTCCAGATCCTGCTCGCGTGATTTCCGGTACCATCCCATGAGCCAGCCCATTTGGTAGATATTCTACCCTGAATGGTGCCCAACAGGGTAGACGGACTACTGAGATTCTGGTTAGCACGCACAGGCCGCGGCGTGTGGCAACATGAGAATTGCGCGTCCTACTGGCTCATAATTCGCTCTACTATCCGTCCTACGGCGGCGGGGACAAATCCAACCGCCTGCTGATGGAGGCTCTGGCAGCCCGCGGACATACCGCCCGCGTAATCGCACGCGCGGAACATTTCGGTCCGGAGGCGCACGCCAGGCTGGTGGGGGAGTTGGCCGGCCGCGGGGTCCCGCTGAATGAGATGGGTGGCGGGAGTGTCGAGTTTCAATTGAACGGTGTGGATGTGCGCGTTCTGACTCGGGACACATGCCTTCGCGCTTATTTCGCGACCCAGGTGGAGGCGTTCGATCCGGAGATCATTCTAGCCTCGACCGACGATTCCGCTCACCTGATGCTGGAGATCGCTCTGCGGACGGCGCGGGCCCGCGTGGTGTACCTGGTTCGCGCGACCATCGCGCTTCCCTTCGGCCCGGACAGCTCTTTGCCGAGCGTCTTCCAAACTGAGGCTCTGCGGCAAGCCGATGGCGTGGTGGCGGTGAGCGAATACGTGGCGCAATACACGCGTCAATGGGGCGGCCTCGAAGCGATCCACTTGCCGATTTCGCTTCTGGAACCGGGTGAACGCCCGGATCTGGGCCGTTTCGACAGCCGCTTCGTCAGCATGGTGAATCCTTGCGCGGTGAAAGGCATCTCCATTTTCCTGGCGCTCGCGGAGCGTTTTCCCGACGCGGAGTTCGCTGCCGTGCCGACGTGGGGCACCACCGCCGCGGATGCCGCCGCCTTGCGCGAGCTGCCGAACGTTTCGGTGCTGGCGCCGTTTGACGCGATTGACGATCTGCTCCGCCAGACGCGCGTGATGCTGGTGCCATCGCTTTGGGCAGAGGCTCGTTCGCGCGTTATTCTAGAGGCCATGTCGCGGGGCATTCCGGTTATGGCAAGCGACGTGGGCGGCCTCGCGGAGGCTAAGCTGGGCATCGACTACCTGCTGCCAGTCAATCCCGTGGCGCGCTATCGGTCGATGGTGGACGAGCTGATGGTTCCGATAGCCGAGATCCCGCCGCAGGACGTGCGGCCGTGGGCCGCCGCGCTCGAGCGATTGCTCACCGATCGGGCGCTTTACGAGCGCCTGTCGGCGAGGTCTCGCGGGGCGGCGCTCGAATATGCGCGTGATTTGAACGTAGCTCCGTTCGAGGCATATTTGCAGAAGGTGCTACGGTCGCCCAGGCGGCGGGTAGCGCCCGCGGGGCTGCCGCGCAAACCGCCGCTTTCCGACGAACGGCGCCGGCTGTTGGCATTGCGCCTGAAGCGGACGACGCGTTAATGTGGCCGCCGACTAAACGAGCGTCCGAAGGCCGGGCCGGGCTGGCGCGGCGCGCTACCGAATCCGCCCGCGCGGCCCTGCCCGGCGTGGATATCGAGATCCTGTGGAACGGTATGTGGGTACGCCGCGTGGGCGCCGATTATTTTCCGGATCCCGGCATGTTCCGCGTGGCGGAGCCGGACTGGCAGCGCTGGGCCGGCCAGGCTCGAAAGTACCTGCGCGACGCCGCGGATTACTGGTTCCACGTGTACCAGCCGCGGGCAGGCGACACGATCGTGGATATCGGGGCAGGCCGCGGCGAAGATGTGTTCGCCTTCTCGCGCGCGGCCGGGCTGGCCGGACGGGTGTGGGCCATCGAGCCGCATCCATTTTCCTTCAAGATACTCCGCCGGTTTTGCACGCTCAACCGGCTGGCGAATGTCGAGGCGTTGAATTACGCTTGCGTGGACCAGCCCATGGATTTGCAGATCGAAACAATGCCGGTGTGGGAGTCCAATTACGTTCGCGCGGGCGACCCCTCGCCAAAAAGCCATCCGGTGAAGGGTGTGCGCTTCGACGATCTGGCCGCCGAGCATGGCATCGGGCGCATCGATTTCCTGAAGATGAATATAGAGGGCGCCGAGCGCATGGCGCTGCCGGGATGCCGCGAGGCGCTCGGCCGCGCGCGTTGTGTGTGCATCGCGGCGCACGACTTCCGCGCCGCCCGCGGCGAAGGCGATGAGTTCCGCACGCTCGAATTCGTACGGAAATTCGTGGCCGAGGCGGGCTTTGACATCGTGGTGCGCGACGACCCGCGCTATTACGTGCCCTATCACGTGCACGGAGTGCGACGACAAGACCGCTGATGGCGCGCGCTACTCAAAGCGATAGCGGAGAGCTTCTGCCACAGCCCGATACCCAATTCGCCGGTAAATAGAATTCGATGTGGGATTACCCAAATCAGTGTAGAGGATGCAGCGATATCCAACGTCACGCAGCTGTTTCGAAAGAGCGCGAACGCATGCCGCCGCGAAACCATGCTTCCGTTTTTCAGGTGGCGTGTAGACGCCCGATAGACGGACCACGCCATTTGCCGGCTCTCGGCTAGCGGCCATAGAGACCGGCTCTCCGCTTCGATCCCACAGCCACAGTTGTTCGGCTGCCAACTCTCTATCCACGCGGAGTTCCGCGTCGTTGCCAGACTCACCAATTTCATGCTGGAAAGCACGCGTCCAGAGAATCATTAAGTTGCGCTCTTGCGGACCTGCCTGCCGTAACTTGCCTTCGATCTCGGGAATTTCTCGGATCGCCAAAAGTTCGTAAAGGCGGTAGCCCTGGGAAGGCGTGGCTGCCGATCTGGAGCGCTCAGTCCATTGGCCGGCGAACATGGCTGCTGTGGCAGCCTCCCCGTTGATGCCGGGCAGGGCGATGCCCGCTTCCGCAATCGCATCGGCCATGGCCGCCGCCACCGGCGGTTCCATCGGTGTCAGGGTCGCTGGGAATATCAGCGGCGACTGTACTACAACGCCGACAGTGTGGTCCTGTTGAATTGCCATCCAATAGCGACCTGGATCGCCTTGTGCAACGCGCGCGTGCAGGATCGAGAGAACTAAATTGTGGAGAACCGGTTGAGAGGAAAGGAAGACTCCAGCTCTGCTCAACACGAATGCCGGATCGTCGCTGAACAGCACCTTGAGTTCCATTCAGGAGATCTTACCTGATTTCGAGCGCCGCTCTGGATCTTGCGCCGTGCTCCACCCGAAGCCTGGCGACCGTACGGTTCCGGTGTGAACTTCGTAATCCTTTACCGCGTACCTGATCCGCACTTCGCGATCCGGGTATGTGCATCCACGGTGAACACCAGTAAGCCGCGGCAGTCTGGTTGATCAACACGGCGTAAGTATGTTTCGCCTCGACCTTCGCCATGAATGCAAACTTAGTGTAAGCGGTCGAGCCCTGTGCGCCACTGTAGTTAAAGACTCTCGATGCGGTGATCTCTTGCAGCGGCGCCTCTCCCAGATCGGCGATCAGTGACATATCGTCGCCGGCCATGTTGACGTAAAAATAGTTCGGCGCGCCGCAAGCTGAGTTGAATTGCAGTTCCGGACTGTTCCTTTTCGTGTTGTAGTTCGACAGGAACAGAACGGCCGATCCGTGTCCCTGACTCGGGTGCTGGCCGCAACCATACGCCGGACCCGGCGTGGCGGAACGCACGGCGTGAAGCCTGGGCAGGCCCAGGGCCGCCCCGCCGGTTTGGCCATTGGCCCGGCCGAAGGCCAGAGCCAGCATGACGAAGAACCATAAACGCTGCATGACAAACCTCCACCGCTATCTACCGATGAGCTCATCTTAGGCGCCTTGTGGCCTATCGAAAGCTGTGAAAATGCCGCCCGCGTGTGCGTCTGGAATATTGGCGAGTAGTGCGCATTCGGTGGAAGTGGTGCGGCTCGGGAACGGTCACGACTCCGTGCGCCATCCCTACCCGCGCGCGCAATGACTGTTTCTGCCGTCTCCTTCCAAGACATCCCTTACCTTGCGAGACAGCGCCGCCGGCGTAAACGGCTTCTGGATAAAATGGCATTCCCCGCTCAGCAGGCCGCTCGTGACCACGGCCTGGTCGGTGTAGCCCGACATGAAAAGCACCTTCATCGCCGGCCGCTGGGGCGCCAGGCTCTCGGCCAATGCGCGGCCCCCCTCCTTCGGCATCACTACGTCCGCGATCATAAGATGGATCGGCCGCTTGTGAGTAGCCGAGATGCGCCGCGCTCGCTCGGCGTTCGGCGCGTCCAAAACCGTGTACCCTTCGCTCTGCAGCGTATGCCGCACCAGGTTGCGCACCAGATCCTCATCCTCGACCAGGAGGATGGTCTCCGAAGCGCGGACCGCCTTCGCTGGTGGCGCCTCCGGCTCGACGACCTTCGGCTGATCGATGCGCGGCAGGTACACCTTGACGGAAGTCCCTTTGCCAGGCTCGCTGTACACCTCCACGCCGCCGCCGCTCTGCTTAACGATGCTGAAGACCATCGTCATTCCGAGGCCGGTGCCCTTGCCTTGCCCCTTGGTGGTGAAGAAAGGCTGGAACAGGCGCTCGAGCGTGGCGGCGTCCATGCCCGTGCCGTTGTCGCTCACCACCAGAGCAACATACTGGCCGGGCTTCATGGCGGAACGCGTCGAAACGTAGGTTTCTTCCAGTTCCACGAGGCAGGTTTCGATAGTCAGAACACCGCCATGCGGCATGGCGTCGCGCGCGTTCACCACCAGATTCATGACCACCTGCTCCATCTGGCCCGGGTCGGCGCGCACGTGCCCCAGATCGCGACCGGGAGCGAGGCGCAAATCGATGTCCTCGCCAATCAGCCGCCGAAGCATAGTCTCGAGGCCGGCGAGCAATTGATTCAAATCGATCGCTTTGGTTTGCAGCACCTGTCCGCGGCTGAATGCCAGCAACTGCCGGGTGAGCGCCGCCGCACGCTCGCCGGCCTTCATGATCTGCTCTGCCGCGGTGTAGTTTGGGTCGCCCGCGGGAAGCGCCCCTAGCAAGATCTGACTGTATCCGTTGATGATAGTCAGGAGATTATTGAAGTCGTGGGCAATGCCCCCGGCGAGCATGCCGACCGCTTCCATTTTGGCCGCCTGCCGTAACTGCTCTTCGAGCTGCTTGCGTTGCGTTACATCCTGCAGTACCGAGAGTACCGATGGCCGCCCGCCGTAAGATATGCTGTGCGAGGCAATCTCCACATCGATCACACGGCCGTCTTTGAGGCGATGGCGCCACAGGCCCGAGGCCGCCGTGTCGCCGTACGGCTGAGCCGCCGCCTCTTCCGGCTGCCGAATGTCGGCGACAGTCATGCTCAGGAATTCTTCGCGCGAGTAGCCGTAATGCGCCACGGCAGCCTGGTTCGCTTCCATGAAGCGCAGCGTCTCCCCGTCGTACACCCACATGGGCAGCGGATTAACTTCGAAAAGCAGCCGAAATTTTACGTCGTTCCGCTTGAGAAGTTCTTTCGCGGGCATAACTCACCCCATCACTCTGCTTACAGCATAGCCAACCGATGCTCCGGCCCACAAACGAAACACACTCACTGCTGTGACTTATCACACTGTTCCAAGTCACACTGTTTTCTTGTTAAGCCTTGTTACACCTCGTTAAAGATGGGCGCGGGCGTCTCGCAGACGCTCAAACATTTCGAGTGTTTTACGTATTCCGTCATCGAGTGGCGTAAGCGGAATTCCGGAAACGTGCGCCCGCAGCCTGGAACCATCCATACGGTATGCGACGGGAACCTGCGGACCTTCCGCGGTGATGAGCCGGGAGGCCCCAGGGCGCAGCCGCTCGAGTGTCTCGATCAACTCATCCATGGCGATCACGGCCCCCTCCAGATTGAAGACGTGAGCGCCCTCGAGCGGCGCGAGCAGACAGCGCACGAAGCTCTCGGCCACGTCTTCCACATACTGCAGGTCCATGTGGCCGGTCAGGCGTATACGGAACCGCTCGCCTAGCGCCACCGCGCGCATGGCCAGCGTGGGATCGGCCGTCAGTCCGCGGTCGCGTCCTACGCCGTAGACGGTCCACGGCCGCAGGCCGGCGCTCGAAATGCCGTCCGTCAGATAGAACGCACGGGCGCTGCCCTCGTTTGCTTGTTTGAAGACGCCGTAGTGCGTGGAGGGTTTCAGCGGGTCTTCTTCTTTAAGCTTGCCGCCGCCGTAGGCTTCTTCGGGTCCCCACACCGCCGAAGAGCTGGCGTACACCACCCGCACGGGCCGTCCCGCGTCGCGCGCCGCTTCGAATACGTTCAGCGTGCCGATGACATTCACCATCCCGCCTTCCGCCGGATTCGCCTGGCAGAAGGGCATCAGCACGGCCGCCAGGTGCACGATGTGCGTGATGTCGCCATCCTTCACCAATGCCTTCAGCCGTGGACCATCTTCAATCCGGCCCGTTTCGACCGCGGCCCGCCGGACCTGCTCGGGCGGCGCGATCAGCGAGAGCCGCGCCGGCGCCGGGTCTGCGTCGTAGATCAGCACGTCGAGGCCCCGGTCCAGCAGGCTCTTCACCGCCCACGCACCGATGCAGCCTTGCGCACCCGTCACCAGGATTCGCATTCTTCCTCCGGGAATTGCTACGTTAGCGGGTTATGAGAATTACGCATATTAGCACGGCGGTGATCGAGTCGAATTTCGACTGGAACATCGTCAAGGTCGAGACCGACGAAAATATCACGGGCTATGGCGAAGCTTTTCTCGGGCCGGGACTGACGGCGGTGATCCGCGATTTCGCGGCAATCTTAAAGGGCGAAGATCCCACTTCGATCGACCGCGTGCTGCGGCGCATGCGAGCCAGTTGCGTGCACGCCTCCCCCGGCCTGGTGGTGCACGCTATACACGGCATCGAGTCGGCGCTGCTCGATGCCATAGGGAAGCGCTATAATCTGCCGGTCTGGCAGATACTCGGCGGCAAGTACCGCGACCACGTGCGCATCTATGCGGATTGCCACGCCGGCGATGCGCTCGAGAGCATCACTCCGCTGCTGGTTCCGCGCGACCCGCAATGGATGCGCGCCGCCGGCGAGGCCGAGCGCCAGAGCCTGGTCAGCCTCAAGCACCATGGCTGGGATGCATCGGGCGAGCGGAGCCTGACGCCGGAATCCTACGGCCGCCGGGCCAGGGAGATGGCCGCGCGCGGCTTCGGCATTCTGAAGTTCGACGTGGATGTGCCCACCCCTTACGAGACAGACGAATACAATCGCGACCTGAGCCATCTCGAGATTGAGCACATGGCCTCACTGGTGGCGGCCACGCGCGAGGCGGTGGGCATGGGCGTCGGACTGGCTATCGATTGCCACTGGAACTACGGCGTGCAAGCTGCCATCGATCTGGCGCGCGCGGTGGAACAGTACAAGCTGCTATGGCTCGAAGATCCCGTGCCGCCCGACAACCTTCGCGCTCTGGGAGTGGTGCAGCGTGAGACACGCGTGCCCATCGCCACCGGGGAGAATCATTATTTCCGGCTGGATTTCGAGCGGTTGATCGTGGAGGCGGGCCTGCGCGTGCTGGCGCCGGACGTGCAAAAGATCGGGCTTTGGGAAGGGCGCAAGATCGCCGATCTCGCCGACATGCACTATGTGAATCTGACGCTGCACAATATCAGCAGTCCCATCGGCACCATGGCGGGCGTGCATCTTTGCGCGGCGATTCCGAATTTCCTGGCGCTCGAATGGCATGCCGCCAGCGTGCCGTTTTTCGATGAGCTGATCAAGTGTGGCGAGGGCCCGCTGATTCAAGGCGGCAAGATCGCGGTGCCCGACAAGGCCGGCCTGGGGATCGAGCTGGACGAGGAGGTGGCGTATAAGTACCGCAAGCCGGGGGAGAAGTTTTTTGGGGATTGAACCTGCCACCCCGACCATCAAGAAGCGGAAAAAGGTAAGTTGCGGACACGGATGCGGCCTGCCCGGAAAACCACGACACAACCCTTGATGAGATCGGCTTCCAGTACCGGTAAGATCGCAAGCAAACGCTCCGCATATGACTCTGCACTTGCCAAGTCCGGTTCTCGAAAAAGAATGAACGACGGTGCCGGTGTGTCCTGGTTGGCTAGCAGCGCACCAAAGTCTGTATCAGCAGAGACGATCGTGCGGTCCTCTTGACGCGCCCGGAGGAGAATCAGCTTGTCGTGAGCGTGCTGGATGCCGTAATCTCGTAAATGTACGGCGTCATGACCCGCTTGGCGAAGCAGGCTTGCAAGCCTCGGCGGCAGGGCGTTATCGATCAGAAACTTCACGCTGAACGGGGAAGCGGTAGTTCGCGCTCCATGGCGCAGATCGCCGCGTAGCGAAGCGCCTCCCTGATGTCCTCAGGCTCCAGGTCGGGGTACTCGCGTAGGATTTCCTGTTCGGGCATACCGGCTGCCAACATCCGCAGCACAGTTGCGACCGGGATGCGCAATCCCCGCAGGCATGGAACACCGCCCATCTGCTCCGAATCGATGGTAATGCGAGGGAGATCCAACATACTTATTGATATTATCGCAGTGGCGACCGGAACCCACCGCCTTGTAGCCGGTAGTTTTAATTCTTCGGACAGAGGAGCCCGAAAATCCCCCCGTCGTGGCTATCAGCCCCCAACCACTTTTCTCGCAGGGTCGATACGTCCGCAAAGGACATTCCAATGCCGTGAGCACCGGCATTCCGAGAGCCACTCACCTCGTAGATAGGCTTGCCAAGGACCGGAAGATCGGTACCCGATTCTCGGCCAAACTCCTCAAGTTCCCGTTTCTTCAAGCTGAGAGCAATCGAGATCGCACCCAGTGTTGAACGGGTCTCAACTTTGCCGTGATTGATGATTGGTGTAATTTCTTTTCCGTTGTCTAGCCTGTCGCCGTCAGGGAAACGCCGGATGTTTCGATTCTTTAAGTAGTCAGCCAGATTGGGAAGAAAGCGCTGTATCAACTGAAGCTCAAACGCTTTGGCGAAACCGGCGGCCACTGAATTCCAGTCAATGGATTCCGTGTCAAGATAGCGACGTTCAGCATCCAATAGCGCAACCTTCGCGTCGTCACAGAGGAACAAATATACTCCCTCTCCCAATACTTTCTTCAGCGCCTCTTCGACTTTGAACCTATTTTGAGTGCCGAGTTTATCAAGGCCTGCGCAAATTCGCTCAAGATAATCAATCATCGGCATCTGGACCGCAGCAACTGAATCAACCTTGTCGACCAGGTCGAACAAGAGCCGACCGACTTCTGGCGGGCCCTTGGCGCTCGGTTCGTAGCCGATGTCCCGTCGCGCAGCGGTTGCGGCCAGTTGTCAGCAGATGGTTGTAGCGGATGCCATTCAGTGGTTCACCCAGAATCTCGAACCACTGGGGCCACGTAGGCGCGTCTTCGGTTTCCAGGTAGGGTGCAATGTCACCGATGTCTCCGTCGGTCGGAATGCGTGGTGAGCGTTGACCGAGGTTCAACACTGTGTTGACATGGTAAGCTACTCGCAAGCAAAAAAACTCGTCGTCCGCAAGCGAATGGACGAAACGGACTGCAGGTTCGTCCCCTGCGGACTGTCTCCAGTCGATCCAGGGATCAGCGAACTCCTCGCCATTCGCGATCGCGTAGTCCCACATCGCTCGTCCGACTCGGTGCGCCAGGACCAACGCTCGCCAAGTCAGAGCTTCTCGCGCCTGGCCTAGCTCGTCCATAAAGGCGCACTCTGCCGAGTCGTCCGCCGCCTGGGCCTCGTCGCCCTCAAACTCCCACGGCTCATGGATCGCCAGGTAGTCCTCTGCGGTTAACGAGACGATCCGTTTTGCTCTTTCTGTGCTTCGGTTGACGCATACCTTCAATGCGAGCGCAAGCCGGCGCAGAGTTTCCTCGGATGCATGCAGTGGAAATTCCGTTTGTTCCTGTGGTCTCGGCCGATATCTTAACCAGGATTTCCATTTTGCCACCATGTCCCGCCTTCAGTCCAGCAAGGGTCAGCCCTCAATCCCCCGGGCATGCCAAAACCCTGGAAGCACCTCTTTTCAAGCGGCTTCTCGAACACCTTCCGTTTCCCTCTCCTGATTTCGGCGATAATCGTGGGCTTGCGTACTCCCCCCAACACGGGAACGGCTGTCACGCAGGCTGTGAGACATTGGCGGGCCAGTGCTACCCTGAATGATAATAACGATAATAAAGATACGTATGGTAGTCGAGATCGAAGGCGTGACTTTGCACCTGGCGCATCCGGATGAACTGCCTGCTCGCTGGGTGGGCCAGGAAGAACTCATGCGGCACCTTCTGGCCGCGTGGCTGGTCGTGAGCGAGCAGGACCTACCGATGAATCCGCGGCTGCTCGGCAAGCCCGGCGTGGGCAAGACCACCCTGGCTTACGCCGCCGCCAAGCGCATGGGCCGCGAAGTCTACATCCTGCAGGCCACCATGGATACGCGCCCGGAGGATCTGCTGGTCACTCCCGTGATCGAAGGCGCGGGCAAGCTGCGCTACGTGGCTTCGCCGCTGGTGACCGCCATGATCCGCGGCGGTATCGCCATTCTCGATGAAGGCAACCGCATGAGCGAAAAGAGCTGGGCCAGCCTGGCGCCGCTGCTGGATAACCGCCGCTACGTGGAGTCCATCGTGGCCGGTATCAAGATTAAAGCGCATGCGCAGTTCCGCCTGGTGACTACCATGAACGAGGACGCCTCCACCTTCGAGCTGCCCGAATATATCCACTCTCGCCTGCAACCGCAGATCCTCATCGATTTTCCGGAGCGCGACGAAGAGTATCACATCCTGATGGAGAACCTGCCGTTCGCCGACGAGCGCATCCTGACTTACGTGACCGACTTTCTCCAGCAGGCGCACGCCGCCGACGAGCGCTACACCGTGCGCGACGGCATCAACATCGGGCGCTTCGCCATCAAGCTGAAGAGCCTGGCCACCGAGCGCGCGCACGAAACCGGCGCGCTCGAAACGGCCATCCTGGAAACACTGGGAGAAGAAGCGCTGCGGTATGCCGGGCGAAATCGAACTGCCTGATCCGCCCGATGCCGCCAGTTTGCGGCGGGGGCGTTTCACTTATCTTCCGGTGGTGCCGGGACGGCTGGAGTTCGCCATTGAAGTGCGCCAGGCGATCCTGCGCGATAAGCCGCGCGTGGTCGCGCTCGAACTCCCGGCCACGCTGCAACACCAGTATCTGCGGGCCGTGGCCCGTCTGCCGGAGATTTCGGTCATCTTCTATCCCGACGACAAGGAGGAAGACCGCGCCGTCTATATTCCCGTCGAGCCCGCAGATCCGTTTGTCGAGGCCATCCGCACAGCGCTCGAGATCGGCGCCGAGGTGGTCTTCGCCGATCCGGATTCCGGCGAGCGGCCGCACTTGCCGGACGCCTACCCGGACCCCTATTCCATCCGCCGCATCGGCCTCGATAAATACATTGAAGCCTACCGCGTCTATCCGCAGCCGCGTTCGGATGAAATCGCACGCCACGCCGACGGCATCGCCTGGAAGCTGGAAGGCTGCGATCCGCTGGCGCGCGTGATGGTGGTGGTGTCGCTGAACCTGCTGGACCCGGTGCTCGATTCGATGGAGCAGCCCCAGGCGCAACCCATGCTGCGCTTGCGGCGCGATGGCGTGCAGGTGGTCAATCCCCATCCGGAGTGCCTCGCCGAGATCACCGTCGAATACCCGTATCTGCAATACCGCTACGAACAGTTCCGGCTGCTGATGACGGACGCCAACCTGGTCGATCGCCGCCATGCCCAATTCGCGCTCTACCGCGACGCCGAGAAAAGTTACGAAGTCTCGACCGGAGAGCGCGTCGCTCACTGGCAGCGCCGGCTGCTGGCCCGCTACGCGCGGAACCTGGCGCTGGCCGACCACGGCCTGATACCCGGCGTATTCGATCTGACTGTCGCGGCCCGCGGCGTCGCCGACGATAACTATGCCTGGGAAGTCTGGGAGACTGCCGGCCGCTATCCGCCGCAGAAAACCGCCAGCGATCTGCCGACCGTGCAAATCTCCGGCGAAGAAGTTTGGCTCGACACCAAACGCATACGGCTGCGGCGCAGGCTTCCCAGTGTCAAGCGGCGGCTGCGTCCGGTCGGATTGAAGCCGCGCAAGAAGGAGAAGTTTCCGGGCGAATGGGCCACCCAGTTGGATGGCAACAGCATCTGCTCCTATCCGCCCGAAGATCTGGTCATCGAGGATTACGGCCGTTTCCTGAAGAAGAAGGGCAAGGGCATCCTCTCGGAGGAGCGCGCGCGCACGGAGCCGTTTACCACCTCGCTGCTGGACGGAATCGATCTGCGCGAGACCATTCGCAACTGGCACGAAGGCCGCATCTACGTGCGGCAGTTCCAGAAAATCTCGGGCAATGTCGGCTCGGTGATCGTGATCTTCGACGAGGACCGCGAGAGCCGCTATCCCTATATGACCACGTGGCTCGGCGAGCACCAGAACGAATCGGACATGGCCTTTTATTCGACGTTTCCGTTCGACAACCTGGTGGGACCCGGCATCGGCCGGGGCGAGTACGGCGGTTTCCTGATGAGCCTTCCGGCGCGCCGCATGTTCGACGTCTGGCGGGACCCCGATTACGACTTCGCCGAGACCAAGCCCGAGCGGCTGCTGCTGGCGGGCCTGGATTATTCGCTCGAGCGATATGTAGTGTACGTGGCTGCCAGGCCGCCGCGCTCCGTCTTCCGAGGCATCGCCGCGCGCTTCGGACGGACCGTCATTTATATACCGATCGGTCAGCTTTCCCCGGTCGCGCTGAAGAAGATACGCGTGGTGCATGTGCTGGACGGGTACGATAAGCGGAAGGCCGCGAAAGAGTATATCTGGTGAGGTAGCTTCGATAATTTCAGCCATGCCGCGCGAGACCTATGCCGCCGCTCGAACCGTCTCTCCAAGAGTCCATGCCTACTTTGCGCGCCGCTTTGCGGAGGCTGGCAGTCCCAGTCAGGAGCATCTGGCTTCGCTACCCGAGGCAGAGACAATCGAAGCTGTAATTGACGTCGCGTTCTGGGCAAGCCTGCGGCGGGAGGAAGGCTATATGCCGAGGATCTCACTCGCGTTCCTCTCGCCGGCCGAGGCCGTGCACCCCCTCTTATTCGAGCGGCCTTTGCCCCTTGATCCGGCCGCTCTCACGCGATTGGCGCCGGCAGTCGAGCGGCCTGGGGTTCATCTGGGTGTCTGGCGCGACCCAAGCGGGCTGCGCGTATGGGGGACGAGCCGCGCGATTCCGAAGCTGTGCTTCGTACTCGAAGTGGCGGCGCCGGGACTGCTCGTGGTCAAGCATCACAGTGGCGAGGAAGCCGGTAAGTTCGTCAATGTCGCGGTGCTCGAGGGCGATCAGATCAAAGTGGTAGACGAGCGCGCCTTAAACCTGCCCGATTGCCCCGCGCTATTGACATCGTTGCTGGGGTTTGACTCTCCGACATCCTGGGCTCACTCCGTCAACGTACTGGTGCAACTGGCAGTCTCCATGCGCGCGCATGGGCGCGGCGGATGTCTGCTGGTTGTTCCCACAGGCCTCGAGGCGTGGCGTGAATCGATCGTGCAGCCGATGCCCTATGCTGTGTCGCCGGCCTTCTGCGAGCTCGCTCAACTGAGCCAGGAGATTCCGGAGGGGAAGAGGCGGCGCGTGTGGCAGGAGGAACTGGGCCGGACCATCGAGGGGGTGGCCGGCTTGACCGCGGTCGATGGAGCTGTGGTGCTCACCGACCGATATGAGCTGCTCGGCTTTGGCGCGAAAATTGTACGCCGGAAAGGCTGGGCGCAGGTCGAGCAAGTCAAATTGACGGAGCCGATTGAAGGTACGGCGGCCCTGCTTGCGCATCCCGAGCAACTCGGGGGCACCCGGCATCTCTCGGCGGCGCAATTTATCCACGACCAGCGCGATGCGGTTGCGCTGGTAGCGTCGCAGGACGGGCGGTTCACCATCTTCGAGTGGTCGCCGTGCGAGGCGACGGTGCGCGCGCATCGAATTGAAGCGCTGCTTCTCTGAGTTACAATCCACTAATCGATGAAGGCCTCGCGCTAGGATGGTTCTATGTCTAATCGTAGGCTCCGCGTAGGGATGACTCTGGTCGTCGCAATGCTATCGGGTATTTCAGGTGCACAGAGTAATCCCGCGCTGCGCGACATTGCCGATGCAGGCCAGTTGGCGGATCTCCGCTGGCCGGATTTTTCCGATTATCGTCTTCACGTCCAGAACTTCTATCAGCCAACCGGCTATGTTCCAGCGTGGATGCAGGATCGACAGCCCACTCGCCAGGCGCTGGCCGTCATCGCTATCCTGCAACAAGCGGGCGACAAGGGTCTCAGCGCGGAGGACTATGACGGTGCGCTCTGGGCCGCGCGTCTGGCCCACTTACGAGAGTCGCCGTCGGACTCCGACCAGGCGCGCTTCGACGCCGCGCTGACCGTATGCGCGATGCGCTACATCTCCGATCTGCACATCGGAAAGGTAAATCCAAAGTACTTTCACTTCGGGCTGGACATCGAGCACAAGAAGTACAGCTTGCCGGACTTCCTGCGGCAGCGCGTGGTCGGGGCGTCGGACGTCAAAGCAATCCTGGACGAAGTGGAGCCGCCCTTCCCAAGGTACAAGCGGACCGAGGAAGCCCTGCAGCGATATGTCGAGTTCGCGCGGCGGGATGACGGAGAGCAATTGCCGGTTCCCACCAAAACGCTTGGTCCGGGGAGCCCCTATCCTGGAGTTCCGCGCTTGACCAGGCTGCTGCTCTTGCTGGGTGACTTGCCGCCGGACACCCCGGTTGCGGCACCGGCGACAGACTCCGGCGCGTATGACGGCCCGCTGGTGAGCGCCGTGAAACATTTCCAGGAGCGGCAGGGCTTGAGGCCGGACGGCCGGCTTGACGCTCAGACGGTGAAAGCCCTGAATACGCCGTTGAGTTTCCGGATCCGGCAATTGCAACTGACTTTGGAACGCTGGCGTTGGCTACCGCACGAATTCACAGAGCCGCCGATCATCGTCAATATTCCCGAGTTTCACCTGCGCGCCTACAGCACGATTGCGGAAGGCGATGTAGCCCTGGCAATGAACGTGATCGTAGGGATGGCGTACGGGCACAAAACGCCTATATTTGCGGAGGAGATGAAATACGTGGTGTTCCGCCCTTACTGGAACGTGCCGCCCAGTATTCAGCGGTCGGAGATTGTGCGGGCCATTGAGAAGTCGCGGGATTACATCACCCAGAAGGGCTTCGAGGTCGTCACTCATAGCGGCGAAATAGTGACTTCCGGCGCGATCAGTGACGAGGTGTTAGAGCAGCTTCGGACGGGCAAGCTTGCGGTGCGCCAGAAGCCCGGCCCGAATAACGCACTGGGCCTGGTGAAACTGATGTTTCCCAACGAGTACAACGTCTACCTGCACAGCACGCCCGCGCAGGAGCTGTTTGCCCAGGTGCGGCGTGACTTCAGCCACGGGTGCATCCGCGTGGAGAAGCCGGATGAGCTGGCGGCCTGGGCGCTTCGGAACAACCCGGGGTGGGACTTGGCGCGCGTTCGCGAAGCCATGAAGAGCGGTAAAGACAACCAGACAGTCAATCTGGCCAAGCCCATTCCGGTATTCATTCTTTATGGCACCGCCATCGTGGATGAGAAAGGCGAGGCCCATTTCTACGAGGACATCTACGGGCTGGACGCCGATTTGGATAAGGTGCTGGCGAAGGGCTATCCGTATCCCGGCTAGTCAATGGGTAAGTTTCACCAGCGGCGGACGCGGCCCACATCGACATGGATAAAGTCGGAGCTGGCATAGTAGCCAACCCCGCCGCGGCGCAAGGCCAGGGCAGCATCGCGGAGGCGCGCAGTCTTGATTCCCGGCACGCGGATGTCGATGGCCATGGCCTGCAAATGCAGGCTGTGCGAAGCCACGCCGCTCGAGTGCGTACGCAGAAACTCATTGCTCCAGGGCGTGCGGTAGCCGCAAACCACGTCGATTTCGGCGTCAGGGTGGCCGGTTGCGACGGTCAAGTCATGTAACAGATCGAAGAGGCGCGGGTCGAAGTGATGGACATCGCCGGTGCGGTGGTCGCGCAGATAGTGGTCGAGCGCGGACAGGGCCGCGGGAAGGTAGCGATCGCCCAGGCGATAAACGATGTCCAGGCGCTCGCCCGTGTGCGTATGGAAGAAGCGCAGGCGGTACTCCTGGGCCGCCTGACCAGGCAGGACGGCCAGGAAAGCCAAAGCGCACCGAGCCGCGGCCATAGGGAGCGTTCTTGTCACTGTACTTTAATGATAGCAAGCGGTCCCTATGGCTTGATAGTGACCATCACGACGCCATGGCTCGGCACCGTCGCCTGGAAGCTGCCTGTCATTTCGCCTAGATCCCGATGAGCCCAGAGATCGCGTACTTTGGCTGCGAGATGGCTCGGATACCCGAGCTCGCGGATGGAAGTCGAGCCGTGGCGCTGCTCAACCGGACCGGTGGGGAAGCGGGCATAACGGTCGCATGGGCCTTCCTTATTGGTAAGAATGTCCCGTATTTCGCCAGTCATGCTGCGGATGTCGTTGCCGGCCATCAGCGGCGCCGCCAGCAGGCACCACATGCTGAAATGCGCGCGGTATTCGGTGAGGCTCATGCCGCCATTGCCGACTTCCAGCATGTCCGGGTCGTTCCAGTGGCCGGGCCCCGCATAGCTAACCGCCTCACCAAGATCGTCTGCGAAACACGAAAACTCGGTCTCCCATAGTTCGTTCACGGCTTGCCCTTTGGCCGGCTGTGGAGTCATACCTCCTCAGGATACGCCCGCTCAATCGAAGTTAACTTTGGAAGTTTTATGACCCAGTAGTAAAAGGAGCTGGCAGAGATTGGTTAGTTAACACCTGGTTTTGACACGCGGAAAGAATCGCGCGTTTGCCGTTTGTTCTCACCCAGCATTGACTCCAGTCGGAAGATTTTTGGCGTGACTAAAGAGCGCGCCTTTTTTCGTTGAGGACCAACTTCATGGTCCTGTTGATCCGCATTATCGGATGTATCGCCATTGATGGAGCATTGGTTGGTAGATTATGGCGCGGTACCAGCGTTTACCGCCGTCCCGCTCCATCAACCTCCTTTCATACTGTGTATGCGGTTTCCCCGCACAGAACCGGATGATGAATGCGGGATGAAGATCAGACAAAAGTGGTGAGCCCACCCCAACCGGTCGATGAGCTCGACAAATTCGTAGATTGCAACCGAAATTTCACAAAAATGTAATGCATGCGTAATGCTCGCTCAGTTAGTCTTCTCGCTGAGGTTTTTATATGAAGGCGAAAAATCTGGGATTAGCGGTAATTGCTGCGGCGGTTGCGCTGGTGTCGACCAAGCCGGGAATGGCGGCTGATAGTGCAAGTTCCCTGGGCTCTGGCAATATCCAGCACGTGCTGCTGTTGAGCATTGACGGCATGCATGCCGTGGATTTCTACAATTGCTCGAATGGGGTTTTTGGTATCAACAAGGGGAACCCCTACTGTCCGAACCTGGCAGCCCTCGGCCAGATCGGGATCAACTATGTGGCCACCGCATCTTCAATGCCATCGGATTCTTTTCCGGGACTTGCGGCTATAGTTACTGGCGGCTCGCCGAAGACGACCGGCCTCTACTACGACGTTGCGTATGACCGGTCGCTCGCTCCACCGGTGTCAACGACGGGCACTGGCTTGGCTGGGGGCACGTGCACGCCCTATGCGGCACCGACCGGAACGACGACCGACTACGACCAGGGCATTGAGTTAGACGACACCAAACTGAACGGAGGTGCACCGGGTGCCGCGGTGACCGAGGGAAGCGCCGCTTCCATCGATCCGAATAAGCTGGTACGGAACCCGGCTGCGGGTTGCGCGCCCGTGTATCCGTGGGACTTCGTCCGGACGAACACGATATTTAGCGTGGTCCATGCGGCGGGCGGATACACGGCCTGGATCGACAAGCACGCGTCGTATTCGTTTGTGGCCGGACCGGGCGGCATGGGCCTGGATGACTATTATTCGCCAGAAGTCGACTCCACGGTGGTGCCGTTGCCGGGCGTAACCACCGTGCAAGGCGTTTCGTGCGCCACGATCCCCGACCCAACCGCCGATTTGACATCGTGGACCAACAGCTTCGCAAACATCCAGTGCTATGATGCGCTGAAAGTGAACGCGCTGCTGAACCAGATTTCGGGCAAGACACATAACGGCGGGGCCGCGCAGGTGCCGGCGCTCTTCGGCATGAACTTCCAGTCCGTGTACATCGGACAAAGTGTGAACGAGCCGACCGTGGCCGCGGGCGGTTACCAGAACGCCGCGGCCATGCCCAGCACGCAGTTGCTGAATGAGATCGAGTTTGTGGACGCCTCGATCGGAAACATCGTCAACGCACTCAAGGCTGCGGGTCTCTATGACAATACGCTGCTCATCATCACGGCGAAGCATGGGGAGTCGCCGATCGACCCGACTCGGTACGTAGCAAACGTCCCCAGTACGCCGGCAACGCTGCTGGGCACTACCATCCCCTTCTCGGAGTCGCCACTAAACCCAACAGGTATTGGGGCAACCGAAGATGATGTGTCTGTGATCTGGCTGAATCCGGGCGCGAGTGTGATCGGGGCTGTGACGCTGCTCGAAACGAATGCGACAGCAATTGGGTTAGGGGAGATCTACTACGGGCCAACACTGGCGCTGAACTACAACGTGGGCGGTCTGGGTCCGGGGCAGGATCCGCGGTCTCCGGACATTATCGTGACGCCGAATATAGGCGTGACGTACTCGGGGAGCACGACGATGATAGGAGATCACGGCGGGTTCGGGCATGACGATACCAACGTGATCCTGCTGGTGTCCAACCCGTCCTTTACGGCCCAAACGGTCTCGGCCACGACGCGAACCGCGCAGGTAGCGCCGACGATCCTGAAGGCGCTGGGGCTGGATCCGGGGGCGCTGGACGCGGTGAGAGCAGAAGGTACGGAGGCGCTGCCACTGGTTGGGGCGCAGCTCGCAAAGTAGCGGTTAGCGGAGCAGCAGCCATGCCGCGCCGTGCGCTTTTGTGAAAGGGATGGGCATGCACTAATCTCGCTTGTATCTCGATCGCGGGAGCGCGCCTTTCACTTTGATCGCTTGCACCAGAGAATGGCGGGGCCATGTTGAAATGGCGACTTCTGGATGGCCGTGGCGGCAGCGTCGCCGCCATGGTCACGGCCCACTCCTTGTGCAGAAACAAGTCGGGGCGCAACGAAGCGGACGCCCACTCGCACCCACCGACATCATACAACCCTTCGTGCAACGGGATTCCCGCTGCGCCCAAGATTCCCCTAAGGTCTCCGAAACTAGTAATGATTCCCGCGCCAGAATGATAGGCTCGCGCGATATTAACAAAGCGGACTCACGCTTCGATGGGCCAGGCCCGCAGTTCAGGCAGAAAAATATTCCAAAAATAAAACCTTCGCCGTCACGCGGGTGTAATGTTGGCCTGATACGGTGAAGAACACAACAAGAGCCAGAACCAAGGTGGATCATTTGACATACCAAAAGAGTAGCTGTGTGCTCGAAGGGCGAATCGGAAAAATCGGGGTAGCAATGGCATTGCTACTGTTGATGTCTGTGCCGGTGTTTGCGCAGGCGCCACCGCCGCCAACACCCCAGCCCCCGTTTTTCACGCCGGGCAATCTGGTTGTGTCCGTTGCAGGATGCGGAGTTTATGGAGGTACGCCGCCGAACGCTACACCAAGCCCGGCCACATGTGCAACCCCCCCAGTCGGAGGGACCGGCGCCACCACGGGGACCGGCCCTAACAGCTACGGGGACGATCAGGGAGCTCCCTGGAACCTGTGGCAGTACTCGGTGAACGGCGCGTCTAGTGTCACGTTCGTGAATTCTCTCCAATTGCCGCAAAACATATCTGGTGCGAACTTTCCCGTTTCCGATGATTACGGATCTCAGTCGGAGGGCACGATACAGCTTTCTGGCAACGGCCTATACCTGACAATGATGGGTTACGGCCTCAATGCCGCGACCTTCAACGTCAACTTTCTTAATTACTGCCCCGGCTCAACAGAGGCATCTCTCCCGATTGTCACAACTGCATTGACTCCATGCCTCCCGGAGAACGGAAACCCGGCGATGGCCCAGACGGGAACCCTGTTGGGACAAACTTACAGCGGAAACACGCCAGTACCACGCGTGGCGGTGTTGATCGACGCCAACGGCAAGGTCAATTCCTCAACCGTGCTCTACGGCATCTACAATCAAAACGATGCACGCAGCGCCTATTCCCCCGATGGAATCAGCATCTATGTTTCCGGCCAGGGATGCAAAACCTGGGATGCGGGTGACTACCTTTGCGATAATTCGAACACCTTATATGACGACACTCAGGGTGTGTACCTAACCACCTTGGGAGCCAACAACTATTTGGGAGCCAACAATCCCATAGCCATCACCGGGCCTGATAACGGACCGGAACCATGCTCGAACCTAACTACTTGTACTGAGTCCCAGAGCACGCGGATGGTCCAGATCTATAACAACACGTTGTACGTCTCGATGGACGACAAAGGGGGGAATAACCGTAGCTTCATCGGCACGCTGGGCGATCCTGCGGCGACCTCCCTGTTCGAGTGCAACGGAGGTAGCAACGGTGGCCCTTGCGGAACCGGCTACGGTCCCTACGGCCCGGCTGAGATATCCGGTCTCGTCAACACTGGCGGAACGGGCAAGTACACCCTCAATACAGCGGGTTCCGGCAACACCAGCAACGGCAACAATCTTAATGCCGGGCTCGCAGTTAACTTGAGCCCGCAGAATTACTTCTTTGCCAGTTCGAACGTGTTGTATGTGGCGGACACCGGCAGCCCGAAAAACCATTCCAACGGCCCCGACACTGTCTGCACCACCGACGGCACGACCGACAGCGCCACCGTGGGCAACGGCGGGTTGCAAAAGTGGATTTTAAACCCAACCGTCACGGCTGCCGTAACCAACAGCGGGTCTACGTCTGCGAAAGAGACCGTGACCGCTTCGTCCGGAGCATTCACCCAGGGC
>Ga0302325_10001570_pt1 | contig 58057 bp, 59 predicted proteins | sample Palsa_T0_2_FD_201948 | JGI IMG/M metagenome (GOLD analysis project Ga0302325, IMG submission 201948) | Peat permafrost microbial communities from Stordalen Mire near Abisko, Sweden - Palsa_T0_2 | ecosystem: Environmental > Terrestrial > Soil > Palsa > Peat permafrost | place: Sweden: Abisko... | reverse complement strand
TGTTTTACGGATTTCCCTCGGCCGTATCCGCGGATGCCTCCAATGATATCTGGCTGGTGGGTTGCGGAAATTTCTCAGAACATTATAACGGTACGGGCTGGAGCATGGTCCCCACCCCCAATGTAGGGAGCGGCCCGAACTGTCTGAGCGGCGTGGTAGCCCTGGCGCCCGACAATGTGTGGGCCGTGGGCTATTCCACGGCAACTCAGAAGCCGCCGCCGGGCCAATTTGATGTACCCACCGAGACGCTGATCGAACACTACGACGGCACCAGCTGGAGTGTGGTACCGAGTCCCAACGTCGGACCTACCAGTCAATATCAGTCGAACAGGTTGCGGAGCATCACGGCTATCTCGCCGACCGACATCTGGGCCTTTGGCTCGTACTTTGCCGCCAGCGGCTCGGAAAACCAGATGACGCTGCTGCTGCATTGGAACGGCACGAGTTGGAGCCTGGTGGCCAGCCCAAACCCGACCAGCAGCACTTTCCTGGACGACATTTTGTTCACTGGAGTGGTGGCGGGCCCGGACGATGTCTGGCTTTTTGGATCGGAGGATTCCGCTCCATACACGCTTACGCTCGCGCTGCACAGCACCAGCGCATCCATTCTCGAAGCAAGATAGTCGCACAGACAAGTTTTACGATTCCAGGTGTCCCAGTCCGGCGGACAATGGACCATGGCGACTATCGGCAGACTTCCTTGCGATGAAGCTTCGATCCTGGCCGGTCCGTGCGCCAGCCGGTCCAGCACGGCCGGCCGCTGGATATTGGCGGCGTGCATTCTCGGTTCGAGTATGGCGTTCATTGACGGTACGGTCGTGAACATAGCGCTGCCGGCTTTGCAAACGGCCCTGGGCGCGAGCCTGGCAGACGTTCAATGGGTTGTCGAATCGTATGCGCTTTTTCTGGCGGCGCTGCTCCTCATAGGTGGCTCTTTGGGCGACCTGTATGGACGGCGCAAAATCTTCACAGCGGGAGTGCTGATCTTCTCGATAGCATCAGCATGGTGCGGACTTGCGCCGTCTATCGGCCAGCTTATTGTTGCCAGGGGCGTCCAGGGAGTGGGCGGGGCGTTGCTCGTCCCTGGCAGTCTGGCCCTGATCAGCGCCAATTTTTCCGAGAAGGAGCGCGGCCGCGCCATCGGGACGTGGTCCGGGTTCACCTCGATCACCGCCGCCTTCGGCCCCGTGATGGGCGGGTGGTTCGTGGAGCACGGCTCATGGAGATGGGTGTTTTTTATCAATGTGCCGATCGGAGTCATGGTCCTGTTGCTGACTCTGCGAAAGGTTCCGGAGAGCAGGTCCGCCACACACACGCAGCGGTTCGATTGGCTTGGCGGCCTTTTGGCCGTGCTCGGTTTCGGTGGGATCGTGCTTGCCCTGATCGATTCGATGCCGCTCGCGGGTTTAGCCGGAGGCATCGCGTTGATTGCGCTGTTCTATTGGGAGGCGCGCTCATCGTCACCGATGGTTCCGTTGCGTCTGTTCCGTTCGAGCAATTTCAGTGGCGCGAACTTACTCACTCTCTTGCTCTACTCCGCGCTGAGCGGCATGCTCTTCTTTTTCCCGCTCAATTTGATACAGGTGCAAGGCTACTCGGCAACCCAAGCGGGAGCCGCGCTGCTGCCGTTCATCGTGTTGATGTTCTTGCTGTCGCGCTGGTCCGGCGGCCTTCTCGATCGATATGGCGCCAAGCTTCCGCTGGTGATCGGGCCCCTGATAGCAGCCGGTGGATTTGCCCTGTTTGCGAGGCCGGGGATTGGCGGACCCTACTGGAAGACGTTCCTGCCCGCGGTATTGGTGTTGGGGCTCGGCATGGCGATCAGCGTCGCGCCGTTGACCACCACCGTGATGAACGCTGTGGAGCAAAGCTACGCGGGTACGGCCTCTGGAATTAATAACGCCGTTTCACGCATCGCCGGTTTGCTGGCTGTCGCAGTTTTCGGCGCGCTGCTGACCAGCGTATTCCAGAATGTTCTCGGCCGGCGGCTCGACCGCCTCGCCGTGCCGCCGCCGGTGCGCAGCGCGATCGAGGCTCAGCGCTCCAGGCTGGCCGCGGCCGAAACAAGCGACGCCGGTGGGCGCCGGGCGATTGCGGAAGCATTCGTGGCCGGCTATCGCGTGGTGTTGTGGGTAGCCGTGGGGCTCGCGATCGCGAGTTCTCTGAGCGCCGCGGTGCTGATCAAAACCGGGAGGCGCGTGGAATCGCACTTCTCTTAGCTGGCCAACTCGACTTCGATCTTCTTGCCGCCGGCATCCAGCTTAACGATTCGAAAGCTGCGGATTTGCCCCGCGCGGGCGGGCTCGCGCTTTTCCACGCGCGGGCCGCCGCCCGCGCCGCCCTTCCATTTGGCCGACAACATGGAAGACAACGAGCCGAGGTCACTACGCGATCCGCTGCCCTGGCCTTCTTCCTGGGCACTTTCCGCGCCGGCAATCTTGCACGACACCTGGATGCCTTCGCCCAATTCGACTTTAGCCCGGCTGCCGGAAACGTCTGCCACGCGCCCGGTCACCAGGTCGCCTTCTTTATGCTCGGCAATGTACTCATCGATCGAGGTCGGCACAAGCTGCTTCATACCCAGCCGGATACGCCGCCGCTCCGCATCCACTTCGAGGATCTGCGCGCGCGCCGTCTGGCCTGCCCGGAGCACTTCCTGGGGATGATTGATGCGCTTGTCCGCGGAGATATCGCCCACGTGGATCATGCCTTCCACACCCTCGGCAAGCTGCACGAAAGCGCCGAATTTCGTCAGGCTGACTACGGGGCCTTCGATGATGCCGCCCACCGGAAACTTCTTCTGGACATCGGCCCAAGGGTCGCCTAAGGCTTGCTTCAAGCCAAGCGAGATACGCCGGTCCGCGGGGCTCACATGGAGAATCACTACTTCGACCGAATCGCCCGGTTTCACTACATCGCTGGGCTTGCGCACCTTCTTGGACCAGGACATTTCCGAAAGGTGGATCAGCCCCTCGACACCCGGCTCGACCTCCACGAACGCGCCAAAATCAGCCACCCGCGTCACTGTGCCCCGCACGCGCTCACCGATCTTGTATTTCTCGCCAACCTGCTCCCAGGGATGTGGCTGAAGCTGCTTCAAGCCAAGCGAGATGCGCCGCTTCTGAAGGTCGATTTTCAGAATCTGGACATCCACTTCCTGGCCCACTGACAGTACGTCGGCCGGCTTGTTCACGCGGCCCCAGGAAATATCGGCAACATGCAGCAGGCCGTCCACCCCGCCAATGTCGACGAAGGCGCCGTAGTCCATCAGGCTGCGGACGATGCCGTGCATCACGGTCCCTTCCTTCAGATCCGTGAAAAGCTTCTGCCGGGCCGCGGTTTCTTCTTCCTCGAGCACTACGCGGCGGTCCACCACGACGTCTTCTTCGGCCACATCCACCTTGATGATGCGGCAGGTGATCTCCTGGCCGACGAGTTTCTCCATCTCGACCGGATCCTTGGCGCCGCTGCGGGAAGCGGGCATAAAGGCACGCACGCCTACATCGACGCTCAAACCGCCCTTTACCACGGCCGTCACCACGCCGGAGATGTTGCGCTTCTCACTGAAGGCTTTTTCGAGCGACGACCAGTCTTTAGGGCGTTCCACCCGTACTTTCGAGAGCAGGTAGTAGCCTTCCTCGTCGTGCCCTTTAATCGACACCGGAAACTTATCGCCGACGCGCACATTCACTTTGCCCGCGGGATCTACGAAGTCCGCGGCCGGCATGACCCCTTCGATCTTCTGGCCAATATCGAAGAAGAGCTGCTCCGGCGTAATGGCTACTACCGTTCCCTCCAGACCCTGACCACCGGCGTCGGATTTGTGGGAGTGCGATTGTTCATACTGGGACAGGATGTCTCCGAAATCCTCGCCCGGCTCCGGCATAGTTGGGATGAGGTCCTGGTCCAGCGGGGTGTTGTTGCGCATGAGACTACGTTTTATATTGTGGCATAATCCCGACTGGGAAATATGATGGACCGGCTGCAATGGTGGCGTCGCGCCGCGCAATGGATACGCCCCCAGGAGGTGGTCTGGCTGGTGCTCTTTGCGGGCATGGCCGCGCTCAGTCCGCATCGGGATTTTCTGGAGATCGGCCCGATTACGGCGCTGGCCGCCTTACAGATTCTCGAGCCGAGGCTCGAATTCGTCGGCACTACGCGCGGCAAGGTTTTATGGATCGTCCTCAAGATCCTGTTCTGCTATGTATTGATCGGATTCACAGGGACTCTGGAGAGCAGCTATTTCTGGACCCTGCTGTTGCCGGTCATCTCGGCGGGCACTTCGCTGGGCGTGGCGGGTACCCAGATATTCATCGTACTGTCGTCGGTCGCCTATCTTTCCTTTCTGCTGTTCATCAATTGGAACAGGTATTTCCTGGAGCTGCAGGACATACGCGAGCTGGCTTTGCGGGTCATCTTTCTGGCCGTGGCGGGCAATCTGACCAACACGCTGGCCGAAGCTCTGCGGCTGCAGTTTGCCAAAACCAAGGCCGTCGCCGAACAGCTTGCCGAAGCCAACCGCAATTTGCAGGAAGCGGAAGAAGCCGTACGCCGTGCGGACCGTCTTGCCGCGCTGGGCCAGCTTGCGGCGGGACTCGCCCATGAGTTGCGCAACCCGCTGGGCACCATTCGCGCTTCAGCGGAAATGCTCTCGCACAGCGTCGCCGCGGAGAACGAAGTGGCGCGCGAAATGGCCGGCTTCATCTCTTCCGAAGTGGACCGCAGCAACTCGCTGGTCACCCGCTTTCTGGATTTCGTGCGTCCGCTGCAATTGCGCCTGGCGCGGGCGGACTTGGCCCTGGTGCTCGATCGCGCCGTAGCCCTGGTAGAGCGTGACGCAGCCGCCCGGCAGATCACCGTCTACAAGAACTACTCGCCGGAGATTCCGTCATTTCCGCTGGATGCCGAACTGATGGAGCGCGTCTTTCACAACCTGCTGCTGAATGCCGCCCAAGCCACCGCTCCCGGCGGCGCGATTACGGTGAAAACGCGGGTTGCCGACGACCACGCCGAGATCTCGGTGATCGATCGGGGGAACGGCATCGATCCCACGCTGATGAGCACGATCTTCAATCCGTTTTTCACCACCAAGCCGGATGGCGTCGGTCTCGGACTTGCGATCGTTTCCAAAATTGTGGAGCAGCACGGCGGCAAAATAGCCGTGGAGAGCGAGCCGGGCAACGGCAGCGTCTTCCGTGTATCTTTGCCGATGGCGGAGGCAGTATCCGACTCGAGACCGAACGGCTGAGTCTCTGTAATTGGGAACCGGAGGACTGGCTGGAATTTCGCGCCATCGCCGCCGACCCGGAGGTTATGCGCTACATCGGCGATGGCACGCCTTGGGCGGGAGAACGCTCACGCCAGTTTGTCGAGCGCCAGATCGAGCTCTATTGCGAGCGAGGTTTCTGCCTCTGGAAACTCGTGCCCAAAGAAGGCTGCGGGCTGATCGGATTTACGGGCTTGCAGCCACTTCCGGGCACTCCCGATATCGAAATAGGCTGGTGGCTGGCGCGTGCCTGGTGGGGCCGGGGTCTCGCCACGGAAGCCGCCCGCGGGGCTCTGCACGACGGCTTCGCACGCGTTGGTCTCAGGCGCATTGTGGCCATTGCGCAACCTGCCAATGCAGCTTCTCTCGGCATCCTGCGGAAGTTGGGAATGCGGTATGAGCGGATGATGGAGCCGCGCGGTATCGCGGTAGCGTTGTACAGCGTCGAAATGCCATAAATACGGGGAAAGCAATACGCACATCTGGCGGGTGCTGGTTGATGTGCATTGGGTTGCCTGAACTCGTAGTACTGGCCTAACCAAACCTCAGCCGCCCGCTATCTTACTGAGCTTTCTGGCACTAAACGGCTGTAACAAGATTTAAATAGAATAAGTGTACCTTATGAAGAGGCCCATGCAAATTTCTATTGCGTAATACTCAGACGCTTGTTACACTGGCTCTATTCCACGGAGAATAAATGACCGAGTCCACGTGTATCAATGGTCTACCTCCTGCGCGGGCACTGTATGACCCGCGTTTTGAACATGATGCCTGCGGCATAGGCTTCGTAGCCAGCATCAAGGGTCAGAAATCGCACGACATCATCCTCAAGGGCATCCAGGTGCTCATCAGCCTGACGCATCGGGGCGCCTGCGGCTGCGACCCGGAGACCGGCGACGGCGCCGGCATACTGATTCAGATTCCCCACAAGTTCTTTGCCCGCGAGTGCGCGGTACTAGGCTTCCCCCTTCCGCCCGCAGGCCAATACGGTGTGGGCATGACTTTCCTGCCTGTTGAAAAGCAGCAGCGGTTCTCCTGCGAGGGCATACTCGAGCGCATCCTGCGCGAGGAAGGGCTTACCGTGCTGGGCTGGCGCGACACGCCCGTGGATGGCGATGCCATCGGACGTGTGGCGCGCGCTTCACAACCCTATATCCAGCAGATTTTCGTGGGGCGCGGGCGCGGCATGGACGAAGACACGCTGGAGCGCAAGCTCTACGTGGCGCGCAAGCGCGCCGAGGCTGAGATCGCCCGCTCCAACATGCCGAACAAGGGCGATTTCTATCTGCCTTCGCTGTCCGCGCGCACCATCGTCTACAAGGGGCTGCTGCTGGCGCCCCAAATGGCGCACTTCTACGGCGAGCTTTCCGATCCGGACGTGATGAGCGCCTTGTGCCTGGTGCACCAGCGCTTCTCGACCAACACGTTTCCCACCTGGCAGCTCGCGCACCCGTTCCGCTACGTGGCGCACAACGGTGAGATCAACACGCTCAAAGGCAACGTGAACTGGATGCACGCGCGCCAGTCGGTGCTGCGCTCGCCGCTCTACGGCGACGATATCAAGAAGCTGTTTCCGATCATCGCGCCGGGCGGCAGCGATTCGGCGAACTTCGATAACGCGCTCGAGCTCCTGTTTCTGGCCGGACGCTCGCTGCCCCACGCCATGGCCATGCTGATCCCGGAAGCCTGGGCCAGCAATCCCCACATGAACCCGCAAAAGCGGGCGTTTTACGAATACCACGCGTCGCTCATGGAGCCGTGGGATGGCCCGGCGGCCATCACCTTTACGGACGGCCGGGTGATCGGCGCCACGCTCGACCGCAATGGCCTGCGTCCGGCACGTTACCTGGTCACGCACGATGACATGGTGATCATGTCTTCGGAGACCGGGGTGCTGCCGGTGCCGCCGGAGAACGTAATGAAGAAGGGCCGTCTGCAGCCCGGCAAGATGTTCCTGGTCGATACGGTAGAGGGCCGCATCGTCTCCGATCAGGAGCTGAAGCAGAGCCTCTATTCGCGCCAGCCCTATGCGCTGTGGCTCAAGGAACACCAGGTCACTCTCGAACAATTGGCCGATCCGCCGCGTCAGCACGGTACCGATCGCGATACCATTCTTTCGCGCCAGCGCGCCTTCGGCTATACCGACGAAGACCTGCGGATGCTGCTCGCGCCGATGGCCGAGAAGGGCGAAGAGCCGGTCGGCTCGATGGGCACGGATACACCGCTGGCCTGCCTTTCCGATAAGCCGCAGCCTCTGTTCCACTACTTCAAGCAGCTCTTCGCGCAGGTGACCAACCCGCCCATCGATCCGATTCGCGAAGAGATGGTGATGTCGCTCATCAGCTATATCGGAACGGAGCGCAACATACTCGAAGAGACTCCGCAGCACTGTCACACGCTCAAGCTGCCGCATCCCATCCTGACCAACAGCGACCTGGAAAAACTGCGGCGGGTTTCCCAGGGCGATTTCCTGGCCACCACATTGCCGACGCTGTTCCCCGCTGAAGATGGCGAGAAAGGCCTGGAGCGCGCGCTCGATCAGCTTTGCCGGCGCGCCTCGCTCTCGATACAGTCGGGCTATACACTACTGATCCTCTCCGACCGCGGCGTGGATCGGGAATACGCGCCTATCCCCAGCCTGCTGGCGCTGGCTGCCGTGCATAATCATCTGGTGCGCGAGGAGACTCGTACGCAGGTGGCCTTGATCATCGAATCCGGCGAGCCGCGCGAGGTGATGCATTTCGCACTGCTGATCGGCTATGGCGCGAGCGCCGTGAATCCGTACCTCGCCATTGAAACCCTCGAAGATCTGGCCGGCGGCGGCTACCTGGCGGAAGGCGTTACCTTCGACAAGGCCTTTGCGAACTACAAGAAAGCCGTGAACAAGGGCCTGTTGAAGACCTTCTCCAAGATGGGCATCTCCACGCTGCAGAGCTATCGCGGCGCGCAGGTGTTCGAGGCCATCGGTCTGAACAAGGCGGTGGTGGATAAGTATTTCACCGGCACCGCCTCGCGGATCGAGGGCGTGGGGCTCGGCGTATTGGCGCGCGAAGCGAAGATGAAGCACGACCTGGCGTTCCGCCCGATCACCGAGTCGGAAACGGATCTGCCAGTGGGGGGAAACTATCAATACAGGGTGCGCGGCGAGTATCACCTGTTGAATCCGCTGACCGTGAGCAAGCTGCAGCATGCCGTGAGGCAGGGCAGCTTCCAGACCTTTCAGGAATACACGGACCTGATCGACACCCAGAACCGCCAGTTGTGTACGCTGCGCGGTCTGCTCGAGCTGCGCAAGTCCGATGAGCCGGTTCCGCTCGAGGAAGTCGAGCCGGCTTCGGAGATCGTGAAACGCTTCGCTACGGGGGCCATGTCGTTCGGCTCCATCTCGAAGGAGGCGCACGAGACGCTGGCCATTGCCATGAACCGCATCGGCGGCAGGTCGAACACCGGCGAGGGCGGGGAAGACGAAGGCCGTTTCGAGCGCGACGGCAATGGCGACTGGCGCCGCAGCGCCATCAAGCAGGTGGCTTCGGCGCGCTTCGGCGTCACCACCAACTACCTGGTGAACGCCGACGAGCTGCAGATCAAAATGGCGCAGGGCGCCAAACCCGGCGAAGGCGGGCAATTGCCTGGCCACAAGGTGGACGATTTCATTGCGCGCGTACGGCATTCGATTCCGGGCGTGGGCCTGATCTCGCCGCCGCCGCACCACGACATCTATTCCATCGAGGACCTGGCGCAGCTCATTTACGATTTGAAGAACGCCAATCCGCGCGCGCGGATTTCGGTGAAGCTGGTGGCCGAAGTGGGCGTGGGAACAGTGGCGGCGGGTGTTTCGAAGGCCCATGCCGACGTGGTGCTGATCAGCGGCGACAGCGGTGGCACCGGCGCTTCGCCGCTCAGCTCCATCAAGCACGCCGGCATCCCCTGGGAGCTGGGCCTCGCGGAAACGCAGCAGGTGCTGGTGATGAACGATCTGCGCGGCCGCATACGCGTGCAAACCGATGGCAAGCTGCAAACCGGCCGTGACGTCGCCATCGCCGCGCTGCTGGGCGCTGAGGAGTTCGGCTTCGCCACTACGCCGCTGGTGACTCTGGGCTGCATCATGATGCGCAAGTGTCATCTGAATACCTGCCCGGTGGGCATCGCCACGCAGGATCCGGTGCTGCGCAGCAGATTCCAGGGCCAGCCCGAGCACGTTATCAATTTCTTTTTCTTTATCGCCGAGCAGGTGCGGCGGCACATGGCCCAACTGGGCTTCCGCAACTTCAATGAGATGGTCGGGCGCGTGGATATGCTGGAGACGCGCGACGCCCTCGACCATTGGAAGGCCAAGGGTCTGGATTTTTCCGCGATTCTGTATAGCCCGGAGGCGCCCGCGCGGGTGGCCCGGCGGTGCGTCGAAGCGCAGGATCACGGGCTCGACCAGGCGCTCGATTACAAGCTGATCGACCATGCGCGCGACGCGCTCGAAAACCGTACACCGATCGAGATCAACCTGCCGATTCGCAACGCGCATCGCACCGTGGGCGCCATGCTCAGCGGCGAGATCGCGCGCCGCTACGGCTCGGCGGGCTTGCCGGAAGACACCATCCGTTTCGATTTCACCGGCTCGGCGGGGCAAAGCTTTGGGGCGTTCCTGGCCCACGGCGTCACACTCACGCTCGAAGGCGATGCCAACGATTACGTGGGCAAAGGCCTGTCGGGCGGCAGGCTGATTGTGTATCCGCCGCGCGCTTCCACCTTCTTGCCGGAAGAAAACATTCTGATTGGCAACGTAGTGCTCTACGGCGCGACCAGCGGCGAAGCCTTTTTCAACGGCATGGCCGGTGAGCGCTTCGCCGTGCGCAACTCGGGCGCCACGGCGGTGATTGAAGGGTTGGGCGACCATGGCTGCGAATATATGACCAGGGGCGTGGTGGTGGTGCTTGGCAAGTGTGGCCGCAACTTCGCCGCGGGCATGAGCGGCGGTCTGGCCTATGTGCTCGACGAGCGTGGCGATTTCGCCGAGCGGCGCTGCAACACCGCCTCGGTGGATCTCGAGCCGGTGGTAGAGCAGCGGGATATAGAAAGGCTGCGGCAGCTCATCGCCCGCCATGTGGAATTCACCGGCAGCCCCCGCGCCAAATGGATTCTGGAGAATTGGTCCGGCATGCTGACGAAGTTCGTGAAGGTCTTCCCGCACGAATACAAGCGCGTTCTGCGCATGCCGCAGGCGCAGAGCCAGGTTTTGACATCCTCGGTGGGCAGGGAGCTCAAGCAGGCGGCCAATGGGTAAAGTCACAGGATTCCTCGAATACACGCGAGAACTGCCGCAGCGGCGTCCTCCGGTCGAGCGCATCAACGATTTTCTCGAGATCTACCTGGACTTTCCGGAAGACAGCATCCGCTCGCAGGGCGCCCGCTGCATGGATTGCGGCGTGCCCTTCTGCCACACCGGGTGTCCCGTGACCAACATCATTCCGGATTGGAACGACCTGGTCTACCGGGGCCGCTGGCGCGAAGCCGCGCGCGTGCTGCACTCGACCAACAATTTCCCCGAGTTTACCGGACGCATTTGCCCGGCGCCTTGTGAAGCCGCCTGCGTGCTTGGAATCAACGAGCCGCCGGTTACCATCAAGCAGATCGAAAAGACCATCATCGACCGGGCGTTTGCGGAAGGCTGGATACGCCCCGAGCCGCCCGCCGAGCGCACCGGCAAGCGCGTGGCGATCGTCGGCTCCGGGCCTGCAGGGCTCGCCGCCGCGCAGCAGCTGTGCCGCGCCGGGCACATCGTAACGGTATTCGAAAAAAACGACCGCATCGGCGGCCTGATGCGTTACGGCATTCCGAATTTCAAGATGGAAAAGCATCTGATCGACCGTCGTCTCGAGCAGATGCGGGCCGAGGGTGTGGAGTTCGCGCCCAACTCCCACGTGGGCGGCAACGTGCCGGTGGATGTCCTGCGCCGGGATTACGACGCCATCCTGCTGGCGGGCGGCGCCGAGCATCCGCGCGATCTGGCCGTTCCCGGCCGGGATCTGAAGGGCATCCACTTCGCCATGCAATTCCTGCCGCAGCAAAACCGCCGGTGCGAAGGCGATCTGGTGTGCGAGGCCGAAGCCATTATGGCCACTGGCAAGCGCGTGGTGATCATCGGAGGCGGCGATACCGGGGCGGATTGCCTGGGCACCACGCATCGCCACAAGGCGCTCTCGGTGCATCAGTTCGAGCTGCTGCCTAAGCCGCCCGACGCGCGCGCACCCACCACCCCATGGCCGCTCTGGCCCATGCAGCTTCGCACCGAGAGCTCGCACGAAGAAGGCGGCCTGCGCGAGTGGAGCGTGGCGACCACCGGTTTCACCGGCGACGAACAGGGCAACGTGAAGCGGTTGCACGCCACCCGCATCGGGCCGGCGCCCAAGTTCGAGCCGATTCCTGGAACCGAATTCTCGCTCGACGCGGACCTGGTATTGCTGGCCATGGGATTCCTCGGTCCGGTGAAAAACGGGATGATCGAGCAGCTAGGCGTGAAGCTCGATCCACGTGGCAACGTCCTGGCGGATGCGAATTATATGACATCGGTGCCCGGCGTATTCGCCGCGGGCGATATGCGGCGGGGCCAATCGCTGGTGGTGTGGGCGATCGCGGAAGGGCGCAAGGCGGCACGCGGGGTGGATGAGTATCTGGTGGGCGAAAGCAAGCTGGCGTAGCCCCCGGCTGGCCGGAGATGATCATCGGAAACGATTCCGCAGGGTTTTGTAGCATAATGCTTATCTGTTATGGCTAACCGGCGGCAAGCGTTCATTGTCGTTTGTCTGACTGTCACGGCCGCAACGCTACTCTCCGCGCAGTCGACGGAATGGTTTCAGAACAAGGACCACAATTTCCAAAATCGTTGGGAAGGGCTTGTCGGACAGAATCAGGGCAGCCCTGCCTGGGAACTGCGGTCTTTTCTCGGAAGTGTCGAGCCTTACCCAATGGGTTCCAATGTCCAACTCCGGATAAAGTACTACGTGCCGGACTCTACCGATGCCTTCGTCAAGGCGCAGGCAATCAAACCAGGGCCGCACTATTTCATGGAGCCCATGCCAGGGGCGCTGACCAAGAATCCGGGATGGCGCTGTTTCTTCCCGTGGCCGACCAAGGACGTTCTCCTTCCAAAGAAAATCGCCAGCGACAATCTGGGCATCTTGATCCGCTTGGGCGTAGACAGCGATGCGGTCAACCTGTTTGCGCCCGGCATTATTTACTATTCGGATCCGCCCAAACCCGTGAAGACTTTCCGTTTCGATTTTTTCACGGTACGTGGGCTTGCGCCGTTTTCTTTCGACGTTATCGCCGCGGGTTACAAGCGCACCTATAAAAATCAGCAGGGAACGGGTGACCGAAGCACGGTGCCGATCGAGTTTGCGGCGCCCGAAATTCCCGAAGGCTGGACCAGAGTGGTTCTGAACCCGAAGTACGAAGGCTCGGACGACACCTTGAGCCTTGAATGGAAGTTTTATAACAAGCGCTTGCCCTAAGGTGGCCGGACCATGCGGAAGCCGGGGCACTACAAACAACGTAAGTGGTTACGCGAGGCCGCTGTGTATGCAATACTCTTCGGGATCCCGCTGGCGCTTCTTTTTCCTTACACCCGCTGGCGCCCCAGCGCCGACTTTAACGCATCGGTTCGCACACAGGCGATCGATTTCGTAGTGGGCGCCAACCATCTGGCGGGTCCGTTCACAGACTCCCACGCCTGCGCCGATGTCAGTTTTGACAGTTTCGCCAAGGTGCAACTGCCCGGCAGTTGGAAGTGGAAGTCACTGGGCGGTGAGGAGGGGGCCGGCAGGACGGATGTCCTCTGGGGCGGAAGGGTCCGTTTCAGGAACGTAAAGTTTCGGTCGCTGTTACTGACCAACGGCACCCGAGTCAGGATGAACTGGTATGAGCAAAGTCCCAGCGGCGTGATAGTAATGGCTTTCTATACGGCTATGCCGCCTGCGGCCGCCGCGACGGTCTTCCTGAATGACAACTCCATCGTGGAGTTCACCTCCAGCAGGTTTTCCGAGTCCGGCAAACCGGAAAATGGAACGATACAGGGTTCGATCGACATGCATGGGGAGGCGAGCCTTTACCCGGGAGTGGACCTGTCGTTCCCCGTCAGCGTCAGTCCCTGTGCTCCCGGATTTGCAGAGGTTCCGGCGCTGGCACGTTCCTTAGAGCCGGGAAAGCCGGCGGCGGCGCAATCTTTCCGAACGCCGGGCGCGCCGAGGACATTGCCCGCGGTAACCGGCATACCTTTGTTGCGCGGATCCCGGATTTCTTTCCTCGCAGATGATGAAAGCAGCGCCATCCTGGGGTTCGACAATACCGTGCAGGTGGTGAATGCTGAAAGGAAGGAGACTTTGCTTGAGGGGCAAAGGCTGGAGATAGCAGACGTGCGCGACCGGAGTAAGAATGACCCGAGCCAGTTATCGTTGCAGATCAAGGATGGCATCGCTGTCAGGCTGCTGGGCTGTGCCGGAACCCTTTTGGTCGACGGGGCCGATGCGCGGCCATCGCAGGCAGAGTACCTCCGCGCCCAGAAGATATTGAGCGCGTGGTTGACAACGGCGATCCTGCTGGGAAGCGCCGCGCTAACCGTGGCGAGCAGGATCAAGCTTGTTAAACTCGACGAGAAGGATGGTTGATGTGATTACCCTTCGCAGGATCGGGCTCACGGCCGCGACTTTTTATCTCGCGATGGGGCGGATTCCGAACGGTTGGAGCCAGGGACTTGAACGTTTCATAAATGGTGTTGTAGAAGTCGAAGCCGGGAAGGGTGCGGACAAAGCAACGGAAAACGGAACCGGCTTTGTCGTCTCGGCCGACGGCGGCACGCTTTTGGTTCTGACAGCACGGCATTTGTTTTACGAGGGCAGGCAGGGCTTTACCAATGACATCTCCGTCACCTTTTACCTCGATAAACTCAATCCGCACAAGGCAGAGTTGGTAACGGATTCCGCTAATCTCGATTTGGCGGTGCTCAGGGTTTCCCGAGTCCCCGCATCCGTCTGTCAACAACTGCCCACGTTTTCGGTGCGTCCGGACAGTACGCCGCTCTCGATCGGAGATGCCCTCTACGTACTCGGCGGTAGGTCGCAGTCCTGGCAGGTTCCCACGGTCAGCGTCTCCGGCCTGAAAGACGAGGACCGTCCCGACAGGATCAGGTTTACAGGCATCAGGATCAGGGGCGGCTTTTCGGGATCGGCCCTGATCGACAGCAACGGCCGGCTGGCCGCAGTTCATCTGGGTGTTGTTGAAAGCGATGAAAATTTCGGATTCGCGCAGAGGATGGCCTACGCGTACGGGATTCTGAAAGACCGCGGCGTCACCATGAACAAGTTGGATATTAGCGCGACGGCGGTGACAGTCGAACCGCCGGTAGGTCCGGGTCGGGAGCGCGGGTTGGCCGCCATCCCGAATAGGTTACTCACTCCCAACCAGGAGGGTTCGATCCAAGAGCGACAAAGGGCAGAGGCTGCTTTTCGGCGCGGCCAGTATTACGCAGCCATGCCGATTTATCGCCAACTCGCTGATGCTGGTGACTCGTCGGCCATGGCGGCAGTCGGCACGATGTACGAAAAAGGGGGTGAAGGTGTTCCGAAAGATATCAGGCAGGCCGTGCAGTGGCATTTGAAGGCAGCCGAAGCCGGCAACTCGGCCGCAATGCAAACCATAGGTTTGGATTACATGTCCGGAGATGGAATGCCTCAAGATTACGCCAAGGCGGCATATTGGCTGCAGCAAGCGGCCGATGCGGGCCAACCTATGGCGATGGGGGCGATCGGAGTCCTTTATCGATATGGCCGGGGAGTGCCGAAGGATCTGAAACAAGCCGCGTTCTGGTTACGAAAGGCGGCGGCGACCGGCGATGAGACGGCTAAGCAGCAACTCCAGCAAATGGGATTAGGGCAGTGAGGATGTGCGTCGGAACAGAAAAGGCTTACGGCTCCCCAGCGGCCTTACCTTTCTTATATGCGGCAAAAGCTGCATTGGCTTCCGCTAGCGGTTATGCCGGCGGTAAGTTCGCCATCAAGGAACGCCTGGGTCTCGAAGTGCGCGCCGAAGCGTTCAACGCGTTCAACAATCACTACTTCACCTGCGACGGTCAGGCCTTCGGCGATTGCATCCCCTTTAACAACGATCCTTCGAGCGCGAGTTTCGGCTCCTGGAACGGCACGGTGACGCAGCCGCGCAACATCCAGTTGGTTGGCCGGATTACGTTCTAAACAGGGTAAGGGACCCTGTCTGAATCCCGGGGGCCTATTTACTTTCCCCTTTACTTCTTGCAAAAATGTAAAGCGATGGTACAGGCCACTCTGTCACGGAAAAACCAAATCGTCGTCCCCCGCGAGGCCCGCCAGGCTTTGCACGCCAAGGCGGGAGATAAACTGCTGGTCGTGGTGCGCGGGCCGGCTGTTATCATTCTGCAAAAGCCGGAGGTCCACCAACGGGCTATTCGCGGCCTGGGTAAGCGCGCCTACAAGAGCGGCTATCTGCAACGGGAGCGGCAAAGCTGGGATTGACCCGTCTGAACGCATTCCTGCGCCGGCATCGCCGCATTGCACTCGACACCAGCATTTTCATCTATGAACTGGAGGCCAACGACCGCTATGTCGCCTTGGCCGATACTGTCTTCACCTGGATCGAACAACCTGGCCACACCGCTGTAACCTCCACCATCACAATGACAGAATTGCTCGTCGCGCCTTACCGCGAATCCGATGAGGTCGGATTAATGTGTTCTATGGTCTGCTCACCACCTATCCCCATCTCGACTGGATCGCTCCGGACCTGGCCATCGCCGACATGGCCGCGCGTTTACGCGCTCTTCACCGTCTGAAAACACCGGACGCTCTGCAAGCGGCCACCGCGGCCCGCTCCGACGCAACCGGTTTTGTCACCAACGATCCTGTGTTTGAACGTGTGCAAGCGTTCGAGACACTCCTGTTCGACCAGCTTCTTTGACTCACGCCCTGCGCTGCTCGAAAAACTCCCGCAGCAACTCCACACATTCTACAGCCAGCACGCCCTCCACGATCTCCACACGATGGTTGAGTAACTCGGAATCGGCGATTCGGAATTTGCTGCGCACCCCGCCGAAGCGCAGATCGCGCGCGCCGAAGACCAGGCGCTTGACGCGCGCCGCCACCAGTGCGCCCGCGCACATAGGGCAGGGCTCGAGGGTGACGTAGACAGAAGCTTGCTCCAGACGGTAATTGCCTATGGCCATGGCCGCTTGCCGTAGCGCCAGCATCTCGGCGTGAGCCGTAGGATCATTTGAGGCAACCGGAGCATTGCGCCCACGGCCAACCACCGCGCCGTCCACTACCACCACCGCGCCCACGGGAACTTCGCCCGAGCGCTGCGCTTCGCGCGCCAAAGCCAGCGCCTCTCGCATGTAGCTGTCGTCCACGCCACTCATAGCTTAGAATAGTAAGAACCCCTATGTTCCGATACCTCCCGCTGATCGTCAAAAACTGTTGGCGCAACCGCCGCCGGACCAGCCTGACCATTGCCAGCATCGGGGTGTCCATGTGCCTGCTGGGCGTGCTCATGGCCGTCTATCACGCTTTCTACATGAGCGATCCTACGCCCGATCAGGCGCTCCGGCTGGTGACCCGTAACCGCGTGTCGCTGACCTTCCCCATCCCGCTCTTTTACCGCGACAAAATCCGCCAGGTGCCCGGCGTCAAGGACATCATGATGTCGCAATGGTATGGCGGCGTCTACAAGGATGCGCGCGATCCCAAGAACTTCTTCGCCCGCTTCGGAGTCGAGCCGCAGAAAATGTTTCAGATCTATGGCGAGCTCAAGATCCCCGAGGACCAGAAGCAGGCCTGGCTGCACGACCGCACCGGCTGCGTCATCGGCCGGGACCTGGCTAATAAGTTCAAATTCCATGTGGGTGACCGCATTACCCTGACCGGCGACATCTTCCCCGGCACACTGGAGTTGACCGTGCGCGGAATCTTCGACAGCCCGCGCACCAGCGAGTCGCTCTACTTCGACTGGGCGTATGTGGAAGAGGGCCTGGACGAAGCCCGTAAGGGCAATGTGGGCACCTTCAACATTGTGGTCGACAACGCCAATGACGTTCCGCGTGTGGCTCAAACCATCGACGACGAATTCCATAACTCGCCCGTGCAGACCCGTACGGAGACCGAGCAGGCCTTCATCCTCAGCTTTGTCGCCATGCTGGGCAACGTGAAACTGTTCCTGCTGGCGATTTGCGCCGCGGTGATGTTCACCATTCTGCTGGTTTCCGGCAATACCATGGCCATGTCGGTCCGGGAACGCGTCCGCGAAGTGGGCGTGCTGAAGACGCTGGGCTTCACGGGCGGCAATATATTGCAGATCATTCTGGGCGAGGCCTGCGCCATCGCGGTGGCGGGAGGGGTCATGGGCTTCCTGCTTTCCACCCTTCTCACCGGCGGCGTCAAGAAGAGCCCGGCCGGAGCCTTTCTTCCGCCGATCAAGCCATTCGATCCAACCGTGGCGGCGGCCTGTATCGTGGTGGCCCTTGCCATCGGTCTGGTCAGCTCATTCATACCTGCCTGGAACGCGTCGCGCACCAACATCGTGGAGGCGCTCCGCAGCACGGATTAAAAGTCGTATATGGCCATTCCTGTCGCTTATAATTTTCGAAATCTGGTGGTTCGCAAGACCACCACGCTGATGACCGCGCTCGGAATCGCGCTCACCGTGGCTGTCCTGCTGGCCATGATGGCGCTGCTGGGAGGGCTGCAGAAGACGCTCTCCTCCAGCGGCGATCCGCTGCAGATCATTGTCATGCGCAAGTCCTCGGAGTCGGAGCTGGTTTCGAACTTCACCCGCGGGCAGTTTCAGGATTTGAAATTCAAGCAGGGTATCGCCCGGATGAGCAATGGCGATCCCATGGCTTCGCTCGAACTGGTCACCGTCATCAACCTGGCCAGCGTGGATGCGCCGGAGGGATCCAACGTAACTCTGCGCGGCCTTAAACCGATCGGGATCGGGATGCGCCATGGCCTCAAAATCATGAGCGGCCGGTGGTTCGACACAGGCAAGCGCGAGTTGGTAGTTGGTAAATCGATTGCCAAGCGTTATCCGGGCGCGGCGCTGGGCAAGCGGTTGACGTTCGGGCGGGGCGACTGGGAAGTAGTTGGCGTTATGGACGCCGGCCAGAGCGCGCAAAACAGCGAAATCTTCGGCGACCTGGATCAGATCAGCTCCGACCTGCAACGTGTGGAAGTGCTCAGTTCGGCGCTGGTGCGTTCGACCGATGCGGCCGCGGCTGCTGCCCTGATCAATAGCATCAATGACGATCAGCGCCTGAACATGAACGCGGTATCCGAGAAAGAATACTACGCGCTACAAACGCAATCAGCCGCGCCGATCGAATATCTCGGAATCTTCGTATGTATCATCATGGCTATCGGAAGCAGTTTCGCCGCCATGAATACCATGTATGCGGCAGTCGCCCGGCGGGCTCGGGAGATCGGAACTTTGCGCGTGCTGGGTTTCTCGCGCGGCAGTATCCTCGTGAGTTTCTTTGTAGAATCGGTGCTTCTGGCCGGTTTGGGCGGGATTCTGGGCTGCCTGCTGGTTTTTCCCTTGAACGGCGTGACCACGGGCATCGGCAGCACGACCTTCAGTGAGCTGGCTTTCGCCTTCCGTGTTACGCCGGAGATCATGCTCGCGGGAGTCGCGTTCGCAGTGATTCTCGGAGCGGTCGGGGGAGTGTTCCCGGCGCGCATGGCCGCGAATAAAGAGATTCTGGTCGCGTTGCGCGAAGTGTAGGACGTATGGACGCCGAGTTAAAAAGCCTGCAAATCGATCGCGCAAAGAAGCGTCCGGCGGAGCCTTCCAAGTGGGCTGTCCGCTGGATCATCGGCGGTGTCCTGCTTTTCATGCTGTTAGGCGCCGGACGCTTCGCTTACAGCCGCTTGAACGCCTCGACCGAGGTCGACATCCAGCGGGTGAAGTCCCTCAGCTCGGGACATGCGGAGCAGGGTGTGGTGCTCAACGCGACAGGCTATATCGTGGCGGCGCACAAGATCGAGCTGGCGGCCAAAGTGATCGGGAAGGTCAAATGGATCGGAGTGGATAAAGGCGACCGAGTCAAGGAAGGCGACATGGTGGTGCGTCTGGAAGACGACGAATATAGGGCGCAGCTCGATCAGGCGAAAGGGAATCTGGCCAATCTGCAAGCCCATTTGGCCGAGCTGGAACACGGGTCACGGCCGGAAGAGGTCGCCCAGTCGATGGCCAATCTGAACCAGGGGAAGGCCGACCTGGAGAACGCGCGCGTCAGCCTGGAGCGCACCCGCAAGCTGGTCACGCAGGCGGTGATGTCGCAGCAGAATCTAGACGACGCCCAGGCCCGCTACGACTCTGCCCTGGCCAAGATGAATTCGCTGCAGAAGGCTTACGACCTGGTGCATATAGGCCCGCGGCAGGAGGAGATCGACGCCATGCGTGGCCAGGTGGAGCAGGCCCGCGGCGCGGTGGCTTATGCGGAGACCAACCTGTCCAACACCATCATACGCGCGCCGGTCACGGGAACGATTCTCGAGCGCGCCGTGGAAAAAGGCGAATTCGTTACCACCAGCTTCGTGGGCGACCGCGGCGCTAAGGGCTACGTGGTCTCGCTGGCCGATCTGAATGATCTCGAGGTGGAGTTGGACATCAGCCAGAACGATTTCGCCAAACTGCACATGGGCCAGAAGGGCACTATCACCACAGACGCTTTTCCCGACCGCAAGTACGACGGATTCATAAGGGAAATGTCGCCCGAGGCCAACCGCCAGAAGGCGACTGTGCAGGTGAAAGTCAAAGTCGCTCATCCGGACGGGTATTTACGCCCCGAGATGAACGCCAGCGTGGCTTTCCTTTCCGACGAGAAAAACGCGGCTGCCACTCCGTCTCAGCCGATCGTGATCGTGCCGGCAGCCGCCATTCACGACGGCAAAGTTTTTATCGTGCTGGATGGCCGTGCGGTCACGCGTCCCATCAAACCGGGTCCGGCCAACAGCCAGGGAGTACGCGTTGAACAAGGCCTGATCGGCGGCGAAGACCTGATCGTCAACCCGCCCGCCACCCTGAAGGACGGCGACCGTGTGCGCCAAAAAGTTTAAGAGTCCATGAATAGATATGAGTGAAACAGTCATCGAAACGCGCAGCTTGAGTAAGGAATTCATTCGCGACGAGTTCCATGTGGTCGCCTTGAAAGACATCAATATCCGGATCCAGAAGGGCGAATTCGTCGCGCTGATGGGCCCTTCCGGGTCCGGGAAATCCACGCTGCTGCACCTGATCGCGGCGATGGATAAAGCCACCGGCGGGGAGATACGGGTGCTGGATCACAACCTGCGGGAGCTCAACGACCGTCAGATCGCGCACTGGCGCAACGAGAACGTGGGCTTCATCTTTCAGCAATTCAACCTGATTCCGGTATTGACCGCGCTCGAGAATGTGGAGTTGCCGCTCAAGCTCACCCACCTGAAGAAGCAGGAGCGGCTGGATCACGCCGCTACGGCGCTCAAGCTGGTAGGCCTCGACGACCGTATGGGCCACTATCCGCGGCAGCTCTCCGGCGGGCAGGAGCAGCGCGTGGCGATTGCCCGTGCCATTGTCACCGATCCGTCGCTGATCCTGGCCGACGAGCCGACCGGCAATCTGGACGCGGCATCGGCCGACGACGTTCTGACCATGCTTTCCAAGTTGAACAGAGATTTCGGCAAGACGGTGGTGATGGTGACGCACGATCCGCACGCGGCGCGCTTTGCCACCACCGTGCGCCATCTCGAAAAGGGCGAGTTGCTGGCGGCCGACGCGGTTCCGGTCAACTGATCGAGGAGAAGAGCATGGCGGAGCTGGAGATCCATCACGAAGGGCACGAACCGGATGAGGCGGGAAAACGTGTGGGAATTCTGGCGGCGATGCTGGCCGTTTTTCTCGCCATCGTTACCATCGCCTCGCACCGCACCCACACCGAGGCCATCATTAAGAAATCCGAATCGAACGACCAGTGGGGATACTATCAGGCCACTCGTTTAAAATTGCACAACCTGGAGCTGGGCGAGCGATTGACGCGCACGCTCGGGGCGCCCAACGCGGTCACTCAGGCAAGCCTCGCGGAGTATGGCCCGGAGAAGAAGAAGTACGAAGCGCAGGGAAAAGCCTTGCAGACCAAGGCGCAGGAAAAGAGCGACGAATCCGAGGCCGCCGAGCGCCGCGGGCTGCGCTACGATTTGGGCGAAGGCCTGCTCGAGATCGCGCTGGTGCTGAGCTCGCTATACTTCATTTCGCGGAAGATGCTGTTTCCCGTGGTGGGCGTGATTGCCGGTCTCGCTGGAGTGGCGGTGGCGCTGACCGGCTTGTTTGCCTGAGCGTTTATTGGGCGCCCAGTGAGCCGTGTGGAGCGCTGGGCCTCGGTGGTGCTAGCATCGTCGTAAGTGGAGTTTACATGCCATATTCCAAAGTGAGCCGGCGCGGCTTATTCCGTTCCGGCGCCGTGCTGGCCGCGGCCGGAGTGACCGGCCTGAAAGAGCCTGTGCTGGCCGCGCCCCCGGCCTCGCTTGAGCTGGGGGCCAATCTGTATCAGTCCATCGGCGTCATTCCGCTGGTCAATTGCCGCGGCACCTACACCATCATTTCCGGCTCGCAGACGTTGCCTGAGGTGAAGCAGGCGATGGAAGCCGCCTCGCATGCCTACGTGCACATGGACGAGCTGATGGAGGCCGTAGGACAACGTTTAGCCGACCTGACCAAAGCGGATTGGGGCATGGTCACCGCCGGATGCGCGGCCGCCCTGACCCACGCGACCTCGTCATGCATCGCCGGCGGAGATCCCGAAAAGATGCAGCGGCTACCCGATCTCACGGGCCTCAAGAATGAAGTGGTGGTGCCGCTTTATTCGCGCAATGAGTACGATCATGCGGTGAGAATGCTGGGCGTGAAGATGGTCGAAGTCGAGACTGCCGCGCAATTCGAAGCGGCGTTGGGACCGCAAACCGCGATGGTCATGATGCTCTCCTGCCCGGCTGCGGAGAAGGGTGAGCTTTCCATACCGAACGCCTGCGCCATAGCGCGCACCAAGGGCGTGCCGGTGTTGGTGGACGCCGCGGCCGAGACGCTGACCATTCCGAATATACATCTGGGCCAGGGCGCTACCATGGTAGCCTACAGCGGCGGAAAGTGCCTGCGCGGTCCGCAAGCGGCGGGGCTGCTGCTCGGACCGAAGAACCTCATTCATGCGGCCTGGATTAACAGCGCGCCCCACCATGCCTTCGGACGCTCGCTCAAGGTGGGCAAAGAAGAGATCATGGGCATGCTCGCGGCCGTCGAGATGTGGGTGAAGCGCGACCACGATGCCGAGTGGAAGCAGTGGCAGTCCTGGCTCGACCATATCGCGGAGCAGGCAACCCAGGTGCCGGGAGTGTCGAGCGAGATCTTGCAGCCCGTGGATCTTTCGAATCACGCGCCCCGCTTGCGGCTGTATTGGGACGCGCGGCAACTGGGCATCACCGGGACCGAGGCAGAGGAGATTCTCTATCACGGCCAGCCGCGCATCGCCGTGAATGGAGGGAGCGGCACGCGCCGGGACGGCCGGCCAAGCTCGATCACCATCATGCCCTATATGATGATGCCCGGCGACGACAAGATGGCCGCGGCAGCCATCTACAAGCTGCTGGCCAAGCCACCGAAGATCACCGTTCCGGACCCGGAGGCACCGTCGGTTAACGTCGCCGGAGAATGGAATGCCGAATTGACTTTCATCTCCGGATCGGCACACCACCACCTGACCATCGAACAGCAGGAAGCCAGGCTTAGCGGCACCCACCGCGGCGATATTCTCTCCGGGAGTTTAACCGGCGACGTAGAAGGCCGGCGTGTCTTGATCCGCAGCAGCCAACGCGTCCAGGGCACGCATCTGCACTACGAATTCGCAGGCGATGTGCAGGGCGATCGCATCGAAGGCGTGGTGCAGTTGGGCGAATACGGCCACGCCAAGTGGACCGCCCAGCGCGCCTGAGCGCCGCTTCATGCAAAAAGTAAACCTGGCGGAAAAGCTGGCTCTTTTCGCCGATCACTGGAGCCCGAAGATTCTTGGTGAGCTGAATGGCCAGCAAGTCAAGGTGGCCAAGTTTCAGGGTGAGTTCATATGGCATCGGCACCAGGCGGAGGATGAGCTGTTCCTGGTCCTGCGCGGCAGTTTTCGCATGGACTACCGGGATGGCGAAGGGCGTGAACAGGCCATAGAGCTGCGCCAGGGCGAGTTCCTGATTGTGCCGCGAGGCATAGAGCATCGCCCGGTGGCGGCGGAAGAGGTGCACGTCCTGCTCTTTGAGCCGGCCGGCACTCTGAACACCGGCAACCTACGGGAGGCACTGACCAGGGACCATCTTGAGCGGCTATAGAAGGGCTGGGCGCCACATTGGCAAATCGTAGTTCAGCGACTGGCGGCGCGGGTTAGCCGATCCAGCACGCCGGCCCATTCCGGAGTGCCGGGCGGCCGCTCGACCGCGATCCAATCAAGACCCTCGGCATCCAGCCGGTGCAGCGCTTCATAGAGCCGCGCGGCATAGGCACGTGCTTCGGCGGGCATCTCGCGGCCGATACGCAACCACGCCCCGCGGCCGGCAGGCGTCGGGTCGTCCACGCTCCGCAACAAAAGCGGTGTGCGTGGGCGATAGTGCTGCGGGTGCATCCCTGGCGCAGGATGGGCGCCGGGCCCGATTTCGGCGCGACCGAGCGGGCCGATAAGCGCCTCGATCTCCGGTATAGGAATGACGCCGGGCCGCAGCAGCACAGGCCGGTCCCCGGCCAATGAGAGAACCGTGGACTCGATGCCAACCGCGGCAGGTCCGCCATCGAGCACCATCTCGACCGCGTTCCCGAGCGATTGCCGGACGTGCTCCGCGGTGGTCGGTGACAGCCCTGTAAACAGGTTGGCACTGGGCGCAGCGATGGGGACTCCGGCTGCCCGAATGAGTGCCAGCGCCAGCGGATGAGACGGCACACGCAGGCCCACGGTCGGCAAGCCAGCCGTTACCATATCGGGAATCGACGGCTGCTTGCGCAGCACCAGCGTCAAAGGCCCCGGCCAATATTTTCGCGCCAGCCGCTCGGCCGCCTCCGGCCATTCGAGCGCCAGTTCGCGCGCCATCTCGAGTGAGTCGACGTGCACGATCAACGGGCTGCCCAGGGGCCGGCCCTTGACCGCAAAGATTCGTGCAACAGCCGCGGCATCCAGCGCATTGGCCCCCAGCCCGTAGACCGTCTCAGTGGGAAAGCCGACCAGCTTGCCGGCCCGAATCAACGCGGCCGCTTCGGTTACACTCACTCGGGCAGCTCGTCCTTGTCGTCGCCCGCGATTCTGCCGGTCTTGCGGTAGACCAGGTAAGCATGCATGAAGGGCTCCAGGTCGCCTTCGAGTACGCGATCCACATCGCCCAACGACAGCTTGGTACGGTGATCCTTGATCATGCGATATGGTGCCAGAACATAGCTGCGGATCTGGCTGCCGAAATTGATGTCCAGCTTGGTCGCCTCGGTCTTGGCCGCCTCCGCGCGTTTCTTGTCCAGCTCGAATTCATACAGCCTGGCGCGAAGCTGCTTCATGGCGCTGTCGCGGTTCTTGTGCTGAGAGCGCTCGTTCTGGCACTGCACCACGATGCCGGTGGGGAAGTGCGTGATGCGCACGGCCGAATCGGTCATGTTGACGTGCTGACCGCCGGCGCCGCTGGCGCGGAAGGTATCGATGCGCAGATCGTCGAGCTTGATATCGATCTTGATCTCGTCGTCCACCTGGGGATAGACGAAGACCGACGCGAACGAAGTGTGGCGGCGCGCGTTTGCGTCGAAAGGCGAGATGCGCACCAGCCGATGCACGCCGATCTCCGACTGCAACAGCCCGTAGGCGTTTTCGCCGTTCACCTCGAAGGTCACCGACTTGATGCCGGCGCCCTCGCCCTCGAGGCGATCGGTGATCACGGTAGGGAAGCCCTCACGCTCGGCCCAGCGCAGATACATGCGCAGCAGCATCTCAGCCCAGTCCTGGCTCTCGGTCCCGCCGGCGCCGGGGTGTATGGTCACGATGGCGCTACGCTGGTCGTTCCCGCCGGAGAGCAGCATGGTGGTTTCCACGCGCTCCACAAACTGGGCGAACGATTGCAGATCGCGCTCGATATCGCCGTTAACGTTTTCGCCCTCGCGGGCCAGCTCAAACAGCGTATCGAGATCGGAAGTAAGCGAGGCGATGCGCTGCTCATTACCGAGGTTGTTTTCCAGGCGCTTGCGCTCCTGCATGACCTTCTGGCTCTTTTCGGGCTGGTTCCAGAAGTCTGGCGCGGCGACCTGTTGTTCTACTTTTTCGAGCTTGGATTTTTGCGCGGGGGCGTCAAAGATACCTCCGCACGGCCAGCGCCTGTTCGCGGAGGGGAGTGTACTCTCGTTCTAACTCGTCGACGGTCTTCATTCCGATTTCATTCTAACAGAGAAGGGGTTTGATTCCCGAGACCTGCTAACATTGGCCTGACGTTCAGGAGAAAGCAACCAGGCGCTGGTACCACTATGTGGCGTACTTCTTCGGAGGCGCATTCCTCGCGAACGCCCTGCCCCATCTCGGCAATGGCATCTCGGGGCATGCCTTCCAGAGCCCCTTCGCATCACCACCCGGGGTGGGATTGTCTTCCTCGACGGTCAATGTCCTGTGGGGCCTCTTCAACCTTGCTGTTGGCTACCTGCTGGTCTGTCGTGTCGGCAGTTTCAATCTGCGCAAGACCCAGCACGTGCTGGTCCTCGGGGCGGGCATCCTGATCATGTCGCTAATGGCTGCCCGCTCCTTCGGACCGCTCCACGGGGGGAGTAATCCACATTAACCTGAGTCTAAAGTGGGCTGCCGTTTCAGTACGTCGCCCGGCCCCCGCTGGCGTCGTAGCACTGGCCCGTTACAAACGAGCAATCCGGACTCGCCAGAAAGTGCACGACCGCCGCAATCTCCTCCGGGGTGCCTGTCCGGCGCATGGGGATGCGCTCGGTCATATAGTCCACCTGGGCCTGCGTCAACTGCTCCAGTATCTTCGTGCGGATCACCGCCGGCGCTACCGCATTCACGCAAATCCCTTCGGTAGCTACTTCCTTGCCGACCGACTTAGTAAGTCCGATCACGGCAGCCTTAGTTGCCGAGTAGCCGGACATATTGGGGTTACCTTCCTTGCCGGCGATCGAGGCAATATTCACAATCCGCCCGTAGTGGCGCGCGCGCATGTGCGGCAATGCGGCGCGGCAGCAGTTGAACACACCGGTCATATTCACCGCGATAATCCGCTGCCAGTCCTCGTCGCTAACTTCCCAAATCGGAGCGGTTCGCCCGGCGATCCCGGCGTTGTTCACCAGTACGTCAATGCGGCCGGTGCGCGACAGCACTTCGGCCACGGCCGCATTCACCGAGTCCGAGCGAGTGATATCGATAGCGACGGCGAAAGACGCGCCGCCGATCGACTGCGCCACTTCCGCGGCGCCTGCAGCGTCCAAATCGGCAACCGCCAGGGCCGCCCCGGCGCGCGCCAACCGGCGGGCGATAGCCTCGCCGATCCCGGTGGCGGCGCCTGTGACAATGGCCGTCTGGCCCGTCAGGTCGAAGAGCATTACTCTTCTTTCACCACTTGCACAGTGACTTCAGCGGTAACGTCGCGATGCAGGCGAACGGGAATTTTAAATTCCCCAAGCTGCTTGATGGGCTCGTCGAGCTGAATCTTGCGGCGATCGATGGTGTAGTTCTTCTGCGCCAGCGCCTCGGCCACGTCCTTGGAGGTGACCGAACCGAAAAGCTGGTCGTTCTCGCCGGCCTTCTGGGCGATGACCACCGTAACCCCGCTCAGCAGCTTCGACAGATCCTCCGCTTCGCCCTTCTGTTTGGCTTCGCGGCGCAGGTGCGCCTGGCGCTCCTGTTCGACAATTTTGCGATTGGAGTCCGTGGCGGCTACGGCGAGCCGCTTGGGCAGCAGAAAGTTGCGGGCATAACCATCGGCCACTTTGACTACCTGGCCGCGGCTGCCCAGCCGTTCGACATCTTCCCTGAGAATGATTTCCATGATCTGGCTCCCTAGAACTGCGCCGCGAACGGCAGCAGGGCGATGTTGCGCGCCTTCTTGATGGCGTCGGTCAGGCGGCGCTGGTGCGGCGCGCAGACGCCCGAGATGCGGCGCGGGATGATCTTGCCGCGCTCCGCTACGAAAGCGTGCAGCAGCTTCACATCTTTGTAGTTGATGTCGTCGATCTTCTCGACGCAGAAACGGCACACCTTCTTGCGCCGGAAATACTGCTTCTTCTGGGTGGCAACGGCTTTATCGCCGCCGGTGGGGCGTTGTCCGGCGCTGCCGGGTCTTCCTTTTGATTCGGGCATAGAATCCTTACGCCTCCTTTGGCAGGCCCGGCATGGCCGGCGCGCTGGGGCCTTCGCCCATCATCTGTTGCGCTACCGAAGGCTGCGGCTGCGCAGGCCCCGCAGTGGACTTCCGGTGCGCCCGCTTATCGCGCTCCTTCTTGCGTTTCTCGAGGCGCTTCAGGGTCTCGTCGATGCGCACGGTCAGGAACTTGATTACCAGGTCCGAGACACGCAGACGGCGCTCGAATTCCTTCACTGCTTCGGCTTCGGCGGTAAGTTGTAACAGAACGTAGGCGCCCTCGCGATACTTGTCCACTCTGTAGGCCAGCTTGCGCTTGCCCCACTTGTCCACTTTGTCCACCGTGCCGCCGGCGTTGGTGACAATGGTCTTCATCTGCTCGATGAAGGCGTCCACCTCTTCGTCCGGCGCGTCCGGCTTCGCTATAAACAACTGCTCGTAGATTCTCATGCTTCCTCGTTTAAGCCTTGGGCGCGACGATTGAATTTCGTCATGGCCTTTTCGACGCCTTCGGCGATTATGGAGACAACCGCGTCGGCCCCATCGGCCACCAGTTGCTCCAATTCCTTCGACTGTCCCCGCTTGAACGGCGACAGCAAATAATCCACTCCGCTGCGCAAAGGATGCCCGGGATGTATCCCCAACCGCACCCGCGTAAAATCGGCCGTCCCCAGTTCCCGGATCACCGAGTCGGTACCGTTATGGCCGGCCGCCGACCCGCGCGGCTTGATGCGCAAACCGGTCCACGGCAGGGCCAATTCATCGTAGACCAGAATCAGGTCCCCTGCCGTCAGCGAATGTTTCTCCATCAGCGGCTTCAGCGACGTGCCGCTCAAATTCATAAACGTCTGAGGCTTGGCCAGCATCACCTCATGCCCGGCAATCTGCCCCACTCCCGCCAGCGCCTTCGAATCTCTCCTGTTCACGCGGATCTGGTGCATTTCCGCAAGCCGGTCCACTACCATGAAGCCCAGATTGTGCGGGGTATTGGCGTACTCCTCGCCAGGGTTCCCGAGGCCGGCCACCAGGAACATGGGGCGCTACTTCTTCTTGGGCTTAGCCTCTTCGGCCGGTTCTTCCTTCTTACCCTTCTTGATGACTTCCGGTTCCCCGGCGGCCGGCGCAGCTTCCGCAGCCACGGGCGCCGTCTCCGCGGCGGGCGCAACTTCTTCAGCGCGCATGGTCACCACGTGCGCAATCACCGTTTCGGGCGAGCTGATCAGTCGCATCGAGCCGCTCATGGGCAGATCGCTGAAACGCTTGCTCTGGCCGATCAGCAACTCGGTCACGTCCACTACAAAGTGCTCCGGAATCTCATCCGGAAGACACTCGAATTCGGCCGCGCGCGTCACAATTTCCAGCAGACCGCCCTGCGTCTTAACGCCGCGAGGCTCGCCCGTGGTGCTCACCGGGATCGAGACGCGTATGCGCTTGGTTAAGTCGATACGTTTCAGATCGGCGTGCAACAGCGTGCCCCGGACCGGGTCGAACTGCTGGTCGACCACCATCACCGGCGTGTTTTCGATGCCTTCAATATCCAGGTTGAAGATCGTGTTGTAGCCGCTGGCGCTATGCACGATGTGCATAATTTCCCGTGGGCTTACAGCGACCGCCACGGGATCTTGGAACGCGCCGTAGACCACCGCCGGCACCAATCCATTTTTGCGTGTACGGCGGGCTTCATTTTTACCGCGCGATGCGCGAGGCTGCGCCGCGACGGTGATGTCTCTTCTCACTTCAGTTTCTCCTTAAAGGGGCGCAAGTCCGATGGACGTGGGTTGCGTTGCCCTTGATCTCTTTTCTACACAAACAAAATACTGACCGAAGTCTCTTCGTGGATCGATTGAATCGCCCTGGCCAGCAGCGGCGCCACCGACAGAGACTTGATCTTCGCCGACCCTTTGGCTTCGGCCGGCAACGGAATCGAATTGGTAAACAATACTTCCTTCAGCGGCGATTCTTCAATGCGCTCGACCGCCGGACCGGTTAGCACGGCGTGCGTGGCGCACGCGCTCACGCTTTTCGCGCCCTGTTCGAGCAGCGCTTCAGCACCCTTCACCAGCGTGCCGGCGGTATCGATCAGATCGTCCACCAGCAAACAATGGCGGCCTTCCACTTCGCCCACCACGTTCATTACTTCGGCCACATTGGCTTCTTCCCGCCGTTTGTCGATAATCGCCAGCGGCGCGTTCATCCTCTTGCCGAAAGCCCTGGCCCGTTCCACGCCACCCGCATCCGGCGATACCACGGTTATGTCGGGAACGTTCAGCGGTTTGAAATAATCGATCATCACCGGCGCCGAGAACAAGTGATCCACTGGAACGTCGAAGAAGCCCTGTATCTGGGCGGCGTGCAGGTCCATCGCCATGATGCGGTCTGCGCCGGCACGTTCCAGCAGCGAAGCGACCAGCTTGGCCGAGATCGGTACGCGTGGTTTGTCCTTGCGGTCCTGCCGCGCGTAGCCATAATAGGGTAACACCGCGGTGATCCGGTCCGCCGAAGCACGCTTGGCGGCGTCGATCATCAACAGCAGTTGCATCAGGTGATGGTCGACCGGCGCGCACGTCGGCTGAATCAGGAAAACGTCGGCTCCGCGGACATTTTCCTGAAACTGCAGGTACACCTCTCCATCGGAGAAGGTCTGGAGCATCAACTTGCCGAGTTCCATCCCCAGCGACCGGCAGATCTCATGGGCCAGCGCCGGGTTGGCATCTCCGGTGAAAATTTTGAGGCGATCGGGCGTCATTGCGCGTACCGGCTTAGCGGCGGCCATACGTTACCTTCGATATGGGGTTGCAACAGGCGCCACCAAAGCCTGCGGTAGCGCGCGCGGCCAACCAACGAAATCGTAAACACACGTTCTCCATCGAACGATTTTGCCGCAAGGCGAATCTGCTCCCGGGCGCCAAACAAACCATACAGCGCCGAACCGCTTCCGGTCAGCATGGCCGGATTCGCACCCAGTTTCACGAGCCGCCGTTTCAAGGAGGCGAGTCGCGGGAACTGCTCGAAAACTACCGTTTCAAAGTCATTACCGCCTGTCGCAGCAGCCCCGCCTCCAAATTCACTCCAGACCCTGGACTGGAAACTAACTATTTTATTTTGTTGTGATTCGGTTGTCAATCGGGGCGCGAGCGCGCGATAGGCCGCGGCTGTCGAAACGTGCAGGCCGGGAGCCACCACTAAGCCGGCGCGCGTCCGGCGATCCCGCCGGTCGGGCATGGGATAAAGCTCGGTTCCACGGCCGACGCCAATGGCCGCGCCGCCCATAAGAAAGAATGGGACGTCGCTGCCTAAGGAAGCGCCCAGTTCCATGAGCCGGCTCAACTCCAGGGGGCGTCCGGCGAGCGCGGGCAACGCCAGAAGTACGGCGGCTGCATCCGAAGATCCGCCGCCAAGTCCGGCGCCCATGGGAATGCGCTTACGCAGGCGCAATTCGATCCTGGCGGAGACGCGCATGGCATCGAGCACCAATCTGGCGGCTTTGACGATCAGGTTATCCGGGATCTGCAGCTCGTCGTGAAGCTCGATCGAGGTGCGGCGTGCCGGCGTGAAGGCGACGTCGATGGTATCGGCCAGCGATATGCTCTGGAAGATGGTGCGCAGCTCATGATAGTGGTCCGGGCGCGCGTACAGCACCCGCAGATCCAGATTGATCTTCGCAAGGGCGCGCAGGCTGGCCCGGCGAGTCGGGCTCATTGATCGTATTCGAGGAGCGAGAAGACATCGTAGCCCGCGAGCTTCTGACGGCCATGCAGGAAGGTCAGCTCGATGGCGAAGCCCAGCCCGGCAACTTGGCCTCCGGCCTGCTCGACCAGCCGGGCGACAGCGGCAGCCGTGCCGCCGGTCGCCAGCAGATCGTCGACAATCAGTACGCGGCTGCCCCCCACCACGGCATCCTTGTGCATCTCCAGGCTGTCGGAGCCGTATTCGAGATCGTAGCTGACGCGCAGGCATTCCGCGGGCAATTTTTTGGGCTTGCGCACAGGCACAAAGCCCGCGCCCAGAGCGTAGGCCAGTGCCGGGGCGAAGATAAAGCCGCGCGCTTCGATACCCAGAACAACGTCCACCTGCGCGTCGCGGTAATGGCTGCAAAGCGCGTCGAATACGCCATGCAGGCCGTCCTTGTCTTTTAACAGCGTGGTGATGTCGTAGAAGAGAATCCCAGGCTTGGGAAAGTCCGGCACCTCGCGGATCAATGTTTTGAGCTTCTGCATCAGACCTCGATTTGAAAATCGGAGTAATCGCGCACGGCGGCTTCCTGTTCCTCGACGCCGCGCACACCCGCCAGCCGCGGACCTTTGCGCAGCCCCCCGGCCAGCTCGGAAAGTTTATCCGGCGGACCAACCGCGTAAACTTCCACGCGCCCGTCGTCCAGGTTGCGGACGTATCCGCTCAAACCCAGGGCAGCCGCAAGCCGTTGGGTGTGATCGCGGAAGCCGACGCCGTGAACGCGTCCGTGCACCAGATACAACCGTGCGGCCACAGGCTGGCGAGACATCGAAAAACGAGAATAGCACGCGCTTCAGCGCCACGGCGGCCCGGCGCGGCAAATGATCGGCGCATAATCGCACTGGCGCCGCCACCTGGCAATGCGTCACAATCTTGCTATGCCCACAGCATCCCGCCGTTCATTTTTGTACACCAGTCTTGGCTCCGCCGGCTCGGCGCTCGCTCTCTCCCAGCGGGCTCGCGGTGCGCCGACTGCTCGCGACACTTCGGACTTCAAGCTTGGAGTTGCTTCCTATTCGTTGCGAAAATTCCCGCGCGCCGAAGCCATTCAGATCATCAAGCGGCTGGGCCTTCGCTATGTGAACATCAAGTCCTACCATCTGCCGCTCGATTCCACTCCGGACCAGATCCGCGAGGCCCGCAAAGAGTTCGAAGATGCGGGTCTGATCATCGTGGGTGGCGGCAATATCGAATTTCGCACCGATGACGAGCGCGACATGCGCCACAAATTCGATTACGCCAGGCTGGCCGGCATGCCGCTGATAGTCTGCGCGCCGACCAAGATCACCCTGCCGAAGCTGGAGAAGTTTGTTCAGGAGTACGACATCAAAATTGCGGTCCATAATCACGGCCCCAAGGACAACTTTCCAGCTCCGCAGGATGCCCTGAAGATTCTCCGGGATATGGACCCGCGCTGCGGCGTCTGCGTAGACGTGGGCCACACCGCGGAGGCGCATGTCGATCCGGTCGAAGCGATCAGGGCATCCGGAGCGCGGCTGCTCGACGTGCACATCAAGGATATGCGTGTGTTCGGAGATGTGAATACGCTATGCGATGTCGGCGATGGGGTGTTGCCTATACCAGCGATCTTCTCCGAGCTGCACAAGATGAACTATACGGCCAGCGTTAATCTCGAATACGAAATCAATGAGAACGATCCGTTTCCCGGCATGAGCCGCTCTTATGCCTACATGTTCGGCGTACTTGCCGGATTGAAAGGATAGTATAGTCTTGAGTTCCATGCTCCGCACTCTCGTGTTAATCGCTGTATCTCTGTCCGCAGCTTTGCAGTTGAGCTCCGCTGACTTTCGACATCCTCTGGATGCGCTGACCTCTGAAGAGTATTGGGCGGTCTTTGAGACTCTGAAAGCCTCCGGCAACGTGAATGCCGCCAGCCGTTACGCGAGTATCAATCTGCATGAGCCTCCCAAGGCGGAGGTGCTGCGCTGGCAGCCGGGCGATCGCTTCCGGCGCGAAGCGCTGGCCGTCGTCAAGCAGGGAAGGCGCACCTTCGAAGCCATCGTGGATGTCCCCGGCCGGAAGCTGATCTCGTGGAGAGAGATCAAGGGCGTCGAGCCGGTTCTGATCGAAGATGAATCCGACGCGGTCGACGACAAGGTAAAGGAAGATCCGCAAGTACTCGCCGGTTTGCGCAAGCGCGGCATCACCGATCTCGAAACCGTCGCGTGCGAGGGTAGCTCGCCGGGTTACTACGGCACCCCCGAAGAGCAGGGCCGCCGCCTGCAACGTGTCACGTGCTCGGTCGCCCGTGGATCCGCGAACCATGCCGGACACCCCATTGAAGGTCTGGTGGTCGTATGGGATTCCGAGGAGCAAAAGGTGATCAGGGTCATCGACACCGGCGTGGTTCCGGTGCCCGCCGGCAACGCCGATTATGATGACGATTCGATTCACCCACGCGCCATCCCTGGCCCGATTACCGTCCAGCAACCAGTCCGCGGTTTCCGGTTGGAGGGCAATCAGGTAAGCTGGCAGAACTGGCATTTCCACTTCAGTATCGACCCCAAGGTCGGCCTTATCGTAACGAATGTGGCGTACGACGATAACGGCAAGCTCCGGTCCATTCTGTATGAGGGCTCGCTTTCCGAGATCTTCGTGCCCTATCAGGATCCGGCCGAAGGCTGGTATCACTGGACCTTTCTCGATTTGGGCGAGGGCAACGTGTGGGGTAGCGTCGCCAGTACGCTCGAACCTGGCGCCGATTGTCCGGACAACGCCGCGTTCTTCGATTCCGTGATCGCCACTTCCCGCGGTATTCCACAACGGTTGCCTCGCGCGGCTTGCCTGTTCGAACGCGAAGCCGGTGACTTCGCCTGGCGGCACGCGCCCGGGGGCATGCAACCGGATAGCCGGCGCCGGCGCGATCTGGTTCTGCGGATGATCACGACCTTCGGCAATTACGATTACGCCGTCGATTGGACTTTCCTGCAGGACGGAAGCATCAAGGTCGGAGTCGGTGCTACCGGGAGTGTAGACGTGAAAGCCGTGCGCAGCCGGACCGCCGCGGAAGACACCACGGGTAACGATCGCCGTTATGGACACTTTGTCGCGGAAAACACGGTGGCCGTAAATCACGATCACTATTTCTGCTTCCGTCTGGACCTGGACGTCGATGGTGTGGAAAACAGCTTTCTTAAAGAAGAGCTGAAACCTCAAAAGCTGACCGGTGAGACTCCGCGCAAGAGCGTCTGGGTGACGGAATCCAAGATCGCCAAAGTCGAAGAAGAGGCGCAGTTACAGATGATGATGGAGCATCCGGCGCTCTGGCGCGTGGTCAATCCGAACGTGATGAGTCCGCTCGGGTATCCCGTGGGCTATGAAATCGCGCCGGGCCACAATGCCGTTTCCCTGATGAGTGATGAGGATTATCCGCAACGCCGCGCGGGCTTCGTCCACCACCAGCTATGGGTGACGCCCTATCGCCAGGATGAGCGCTACGCCGCTGGCGATTATCCCACGCAGAGCCACGGAGGCGACGGCCTGCCCGCATGGACCAAGACCAACCGGTCCATCGACAATACCGATATCGTGGTCTGGTATACGCTCGGGTTTCACCACGTGCCGCGTCCGGAAGACTGGCCGATCATGCCGGCGGCGTGGCACGAATTTGAATTGCGGCCTTTTGACTTTTTCGCGCGTAACCCGTCGGTGGACTTGCCGCGCACGCGATAGGCGCGCTGGTAACAGGTCACCCGCGCTTGTAATAGGTTACCTACTATCGATGGCCGCCTCTATTTTGTTGGAGACGTCCGCGAGCTTTTCATCAGACCGCATTGTCCCAATGTATCGCCTTCGCCTTCAGGTCCGCGCGCCGGGTTTCAGGAAGGTCCCCTTCTCGATATCCTGGAAAGCCTGCTGGAGTTGCTCCTGCGTGTTCATCACGATGGGGCCATACCACGCCACAGGCTCCTCGAGCGGCTTCCCCGACACGAGCAGAAAGCGGATTCCGTCCTCTCCCGCGTGGACCATCACCTCATCGCCACGATCAAAAAGAATCAGCGAGCGGTTGTCAGCTTCGGTCGGCGGCTTGGTGTCCGCCCATCCGACCGGCTCGGTCGGCACCGCTAGCGGGCCTGAAGCGTTGCAGAATTTCCCTCCACCGGCGAAAACATATGCGAATGAGTGATGCGTGGTCTCGACCGGCAGAGTCTTGGTCCTGCCCGGAGGCACTGAGACATCCAGGTAAATCGGATCGGCGGCGACGCCATCCACAGGACCGGTCGTGCCCCAAAATTTTCCGCAGACCACACGAACGTGAGTGCCGTCATCATCGCCGATCTCAGGAATGTCGGCTGCTTTGGCCTCCTGATAACGCGGCGCGCTCATCTTGAGTGACGAGGGAAGGTTCGCCCACAACTGGAATCCGTGCATTCTCCCGGCGCCGTCGCCCTTGGGCATCTCCTGGTGGATAATTCCACTCCCGGCCGTCATCCATTGGATATCGCCGGCTCCGATAACCCCGTGGTTTCCAATGCTGTCGCCATGCTCGACAGTTCCCGATAAAACGTAGGTGATGGTTTCGATGCCACGATGAGGGTGCCACGGAAAACCAGCCAGATAATCTTCCGGCACATCATTGCGGAAATCGTCGAGAAGAAGAAACGGATCGAAATCCGTGGTATTGCCGAAACCGAACGCGCGGCGCAGATGCACGCCAGCGCCTTCAAGGGTCGGCTTGGCTTTCACAACTCGCTTAACCGGACGAAGGGACATGGTGTCTCCAGCACTGTGATCCGCAATTATAACAACGTTGCGCTCAATGTCCGCGGAAGCGCGCCAGGTCCTCAGCTTTGCGGCGCGCGGCGCCGGAGTCAATAGCCGCCGTAGCCAGAGCCACCCCTTCGCGGAAATCGCCCGCTTTGGCGGCCGCCACTAATGCCGCCGCCGCGTTCACCACCACGATATCGCGCTGCGGTCCGCGATCGCCTTCGAGGATGGAGCGCGCGATCGCGTGATTCTTCTCGCTGTCACCGCCCTGCAGATCTTGCGGACGCGCCACGGCCACCCCAAAGTCGGCTGGGTACAGCGTGCGCTCGCGCACTTCGCCGTGGTCGATCTCGAACGCCAGCGTCGGTCCGGTGGTGGTGATTTCATCCAGACCGTCGGAACCGTGCACCACGAACCCGCGCTCGAGCCCCAACGCTGCCAGCGCGCCGGCGATTAACTTCGCCGCATGCGGGCTGGGCGCGCCGGCCAGTTGCGCGCTTGCGCCAGCAGGATTGGTGAGCGGACCGAGCAGGTTGAATACGGTGCGCATCTTTAACTCCAGCCGCACAGGATGCGCGTGCTTTGTGGCGGTATGGATGGCCGGCGCGAACAGGAAACCGATGCCGATTTCGCGTATGGCGCGGGCACTTTCGGCCGGCGACATCGGAACGCGCACGCCCATGGCCTCGAGCAGGTCGGCGCTGCCGCACTGGCTCGAGATGGAGCGGTTGCCATGCTTGGCTACGCGCACGCCCGCGCCAGCCACGACGAACGCCGCAATGGTCGAAATATTGAACGTCGAAAGCCCGTCGCCGCCGGTGCCGCAGGTGTCGAGCAATGGCTCGCCGTTGAGTCCGGGATCGATTGCAACCGCCATCCGCCGCATGGCGCGGGCAAACCCCACCAGTTCATCGACGGTCTCCCCTTTCATGCGCAGGGCGACCAAAAATCCCGCTATCTGCGGCGCGGTCGCCTCGCCGGTGAGGATGCTGTGCATGGCCTCCAAAGCCTCTGCGCTGGAGAGGTCCTGACGCTCGGCAACGCGATGCAGGTAGGGCAGAAGCGGCATGCTATAGTGGGATTCTTAAGTCCAAGTTAGCACAAGGTTTCCATGAAAATTCACGAGTATCAGGCCAAGGGCATCCTGGCCTCGTACAACGTTCCTGTGCCACGTGGCGAGGTGGCGTTTTCGGCGGATGAAGCTGAGGCGGCCGCCAAGAATATCGGTGGCAGCGTGGTGGTCAAGGCGCAGATACACGCCGGTGGCCGCGGCAAGGGCGGCGGGGTCAAAATCGCCGCGAGCGCCGCTGAAGCCGGCGAGATCGCCCGCAAGATGCTGGGCATGAAACTGGTGACCCACCAGACCGGGCCTGAAGGGCGCATCGTGCAGCGGCTGTTGATCGAGGAGACGCTCCCCATCGACCGCGAGCTCTATCTGGGCATCGTGCTCGATCGCGTGCAGGGCAGGCCGGTGTTTATGGCTTCGGCCGCGGGTGGCATGGATATTGAAGAAGTGGCCGCCAAAATGCCGGAGCTGATTCTGAAAGAAACTTTCGATGCATGGGACGGCTTGCTTCCGTTTCAGGCGCGCAAGCTGGCGTTCGGCATGGGGGTGCCGGCGGCCAGCGTACCTGCGGCCGCGGCGGCCATGATGGCTCTGGCCAAGGCCTACGTGGCCAAGGATTGCTCGCTCGCGGAGATCAATCCGTTCATCCTCACCAAAGATGGCAAAGCCGTTGCGCTGGACGCCAAGATCACTTTCGACGACAGCGCCCTTTACCGGCACAAGGAATTGCTCGAGCTGCGCGACCTCAACGAGGAAGATCCGCTGGAAGTGGAAGCGTCGCGATTCGGGATTAACTACATCAAGCTGGATGGGGCGGTGGGCTGCATGGTGAACGGCGCGGGCCTGGCCATGGCCACCATGGACATCATCAAGTACGCCGGCGGGAGTCCCGCTAACTTCCTCGACGTAGGTGGAGGCGCCAGCGCGGACCAGGTAAAAAACGCGTTTCGGATTCTGCTCTCGGACCCGCATGTAAAGGCCGTGCTGATCAATATTTTCGGCGGCATCCTGCGCTGCGACACGCTGGCCAACGGCGTGCTGGCGGCCGCGCGCGATCTGCATATTGCGGCGCCGATCGTAGTGCGCATGGAGGGCACCAACGTGGAGCTGGGCCGCAAGATCCTGCAGGAGTCGGGGTTCAATTTCACCGTTGCGGATGGGATGCGCGACGCGGCTGAAAAGGTAGTGCGTCTGGCCGCGCAATAGCCGCGCAGTAGAGGAGAGCATGAGCGTACTGGTTGACGAAAGCACTCGCCTGATCGTGCAGGGCTTCACCGGAAAGGAAGGCACCTTCCATGCGCAGCAGGCCATCGCGTACGGCACGCAGGTGATGGGCGGCGTGGTGCCTGGCCGGGGCGGCTCGACGCATCTGGACCTGCCCGTGTTCGACACCGTGGAGCAGGCGGTCCGGGAGACGGGCGCGAATGCGTCGGTAATCTTCGTGCCGCCGGCATTTGCGGCGGACGCCATTATGGAAGCCGCGGCCGCCGGTGTTCCGCTGGTGGTGGCCATCACCGAGGGCATTCCGGCGCTCGACATGGTCAAGGTGTGCGCTTATTTGAAAGACGGGCGTACGCGGCTCATCGGGCCCAACTGCCCCGGTGTCATCTCGCCCGGCAAGTGCAAGATCGGAATCATGCCCGGCCATATTCACCTGCAGGGCCATGTAGGCGTGGTGTCGCGCTCGGGCACGCTGACGTATGAAGCCGTGTGGCAATTGACCGGTCTTGGCATCGGCCAATCCACCTGCATCGGCATCGGCGGCGATCCGATCGTCGGCACGACCTTTCGGGACGCCCTGGAGCTGTTTCACGAAGACCCGGCTACCCACGCCATCGTGATGATCGGCGAAATCGGCGGAGACGCGGAGGAGACCGGGGCGCGCTTCGTGAAGGAGCATGTGCGCAAGCCGGTGATCGGTTTCATCGCGGGCCAGACGGCGCCGCCCGGCCGCCGCATGGGCCATGCCGGCGCGATCATTTCGGGCGGATCGGGCGCGGCGGCGGACAAGATTCGAGCTATGGAAGAGGCGGGTATTACGGTCTGCTCATCGCCCGCGGAGATCGGAGAAAAGGTAAAGAGCCGCTTATGAGTAAGCAGCGCACGTTTTCGATTATCAAGCCCGACGCGGTGGCGGCGGGACACACCGGCGAGATTCTCGCGACGATCGAAGGGGAAGGTTTCAAGATCGTGGCGCTGCGTATGACGCGCCTGAGCAGGCTGCAAGCGGAAGGCTTCTATGCGGTGCATCGGGAGCGGCCTTTTTATGCGAGCCTGGTGAAATTTATGACCGAGGGCCCGATCGTGGCGGTGGCTCTCGAGCGGGAGGATGCCGTCGCCAAGCTGCGCGAGATCATGGGGGCGACCAATCCCGCCAGCGCCATCGAAGGCACCATTCGCAGGCGGTACGCGGAGTCGATTGAACGCAATTGCATTCACGGATCGGACGCGCCGGAAACGGCGGAGGTGGAACTGGCATATTTCTTCAGCACGCTGGACTTGGCGGAATAGTGGGTGGGAGATTGACGCTGGGATAAGCCTGAATGGGATAAGTTTTCAGAGGGTGGCTCCGAGAGCGTTCTCGGCCAGTTGCCGGGTTACAGCCGCGGCGGGATCAATCCGGGCTCTGTACGAGTGGGGGACTTTCGGACGGAGCACAGTGGACCGGCTGATTTCCGCGTGGCACCGTAGCAGGACAAACTCCAAGCAGTGTGTAATCGAAGAGGGCAGGAATCAAGCCCAAGCGGGACACGCGGGTTCGAGCCCCGTCTCCCGCTCGATAGAATCCATTCGTTAGCGAACTTTCAGCCACCGTACTCGCTCTTTACGCATTAATTCAGCCGCGTCTCTACGTGAAATCAATAGCGAGAACGCCAGCGCTGCCGGCGGGTATTAGCATGTGCGTGACCTCTGTACGCATGGCCGCCGATCCGCCAGTGTCAGATGATCTATCTCAGCCGATGGCAGGTTTAGCCTGACCCGCCTGTCGGCACAAAACAGTACCGCAAGTTCTGGGATATGCTGGAAGCAAATGTAAGCCACATGGTTGTCGGCCCGGCTGGCGGCGACGACTTCGTTGTATTCAGGCCGGTCTAAACAAGAATTAGTCCGCAGAAAGGGACTCGGTGAAGCGCACGTGGACGATCATAGGGGTAGGCGACGTGCGGGACAGCTTCAAATGGTACCGGGCGCTGTTCGGTCAGCCGGCTGCCCTTCCTGCCCATGACTACTTTGGCCAAATCCTCGATTCAGATGGCACTGTCTTGCTCTGCCTCCACGAGTGGGGCGCCCACGGGCATCCCTCATTGATGAGCCCAGATCACGGGACACCCGGCAACGGCCTCCTGTTGTTCTTCCGTGTCGATGATTTCGACCTGGCGCTTCAACGGGCACGCTCTCTTGTCACTCGGCTCGAAGAGGAGCCACACGTGAATCCGAATACTCAAACCATGGAGTTCTCGCTTCGAGATCCGGACGGATATTACGTTACGATCAGTGCGCTCTCCGCAGCATGACACCGACGTGTTGTCCATGCTGTTCAAAGAAACACGGCCGCTTGACTACCGTTCCAACATCGACGCATCAACTACTGAGCGCCACGCGAACCAGTTGACTGCGCGTCCGCACACCCGCCTTTCGAAATACCTCCCGCAGGATCGATTTTGTGGCGCCTTCCGATATCCCCACCTGCCCGGCGATGGTCTTATTCGTCAGGCCATCCACAACGCCTTGCAAGACCTGCTGCTCCCGCTTGGTCAGCAGACTGTCCAGATTGCGAGTCCCGCGCTCGATAATCGAGCCTGCCAGAAGTTGGACGATTTCGAGATCTACCCATGCCTCGCCCGCCGCAACCTGCCGGATGGCTCTCGGCAGAGTGTCGAGCGAGCTATGTTTCAGGAAGATGCCGGATGCGCCGGCGCGCAGCGGCCGGAATAAGCTCCCGATATCTTTTTCGGACGCGAGCACCAGAATCTTTCCTTGATGTCCGGCCTCGCGGGCCGTGGAAATGAACCGCACCGCTTCATTCCCCACCACATCGCAATCCAATAGAACCACATCGACAGGGGAACGGCTGAGAATCTCCAGGCCTTCGGCCGGTGCGCCACACTCGTCGACGATTTCCAGGATGGGATCCAAGCCTAATTGACGGCTGAGGCTCTCCCGCACCAGGACGTAGTCAATCAATAAGAGTAATCTTATCCGCTCCACGAATGAAAATGCCCTGATTCCGTTATAGAGGAACAGGCCCGCCATTGCGAAGCGCGGCGACTGAAAGATAGGCGATTCTAGCCGAAAGATCGGCAACCCGGATCGAAAGTTGCGACTGTCGCAACGGAGCGCCAAAAACAGGTCCTGAAAAGATAGCCACAGTCGTATGAAAGATACGTGGCGCAATCACGGGCGCCCCCCTAGATTGAAATTAGTTCTTCTTTAAGCAATGATCCGCGGACTTGTCGATTTTGCGTTGAATAGCCGCTTCCTGGTGCTGGCGCTTGCCGTCCTGCTGTTTGCGTGGGGCGTGGTCTCCTTCAAAAACCTGCCCATAGAGGCCTATCCGGACGTGGCCAACAACTATGTGCAGGTCATCACGCAATGGCCTGGTATCGCCGCGGAAGAGGTTGAGCAGCAGGTCACCATTCCGCTCGAAATCGTGATGAACGGCCTGCCACACCTCGCGCATCTGCGCTCCGTCTCGCTGTTCGGCCTGTCCAGCCTGATGCTGATCTTTGACGACGAATCGGATAACGACTGGAACCGGCAAAAAGTGCTGGAGCGGCTTGCGCAGGTGACTCTGCCGAATAATCTGCAGCCCCAGATGGGCACCGACTATAGCCCGGTCGGGCAGATCATGTTCTACACCTTGACCAGCACCAACCCGGAGTATGACGTGATGGAGCTGAAGTCGCTCGAGGACTGGGTGCTGGAGAAGCAATTCAAATCCGTGCCGAACGTAGTGGACGTATCCAGCTTCGGCGGGCCGACCAAGGAATATCAGGTCAGGGTCGATCCGGACAAGCTCATCTCCTATGGGTTGAACCTCGGCGAGTTGGAACAGCAGCTTACCAACAACAACGTAAATGCCGGTGGAAGCTTCATCCAGGTAGGTTTGCAGCAGGTCAACGTGCGCGCGGTGGGCCTGGTCTCGACCGTCAGGGACATTGAAGACACCGTCATTAAAGCCAGTAACGGAACGCCGTTGCTGGTAAGCGACGTCGCTACCGTGGCGCAAGGCCCTAAGATCCGCCTGGGCCGGTTCGCCAAATCCACTCACCGCGCCGATGGCAGGATTCTCGACGACGACGATGTGGTTTCAGGCATTGTGCTGTTGCGCAAAGGCGCGCGGGCCGACGAAACCCTCGATCTCATACACCAAAAAATCGCTGAACTGAACGACCGTATTCTGCCCAAGGGAGTCAAGGTGGCGCCCTTCCTGGATCGCAGCGACCTGGTGCATTACACCACGCACACGGTTCTCCACAACCTGAGGGAAGGAATCATCCTGGTTTCGATCGTCCTTTTCCTGTTCCTCGGTAACCTTCGCGGCGCCCTGATCGTGGCGCTGACCATTCCGTTTTCGCTCTTGTTTGCGGCCATCTGCCTGGACCTTCGCCACATTCCCGCCAATCTGCTGTCGCTCGGAGCGCTGGATTTCGGCATGGTAGTGGACGGCGCCGTAGTCATGGTGGAGAACATCGTGCGGCACCTCGGCCGCGCCGGCGGCACTTCCAAAACGCCGCTCGCGTCCATCCGTGAAGCCGCTCACGAGGTGCAGCGGCCCGTGTTTTACGCCATCGGGATTATTATCACGGCGTATCTGCCGATCTTCACCCTGCAGAGTGTGGAAGGGCGGCTGTTTAAGCCGATGGCGTGGACGGTAGCCTTCGCTCTGCTCGGAGCACTGATCTTTTCCATGCTCCTGGCGCCTGTTCTTTCGAGTCTACTGTTCCGCCGCAATGTGCGGGAGTGGCGCAATCCGGTTCTGGCACTTCTCACGGACGGCTATCGCAAAGCCGTGGGCTGGGCCATACGCGCGCGCTGGCTGACCGTGGGAACAGGCCTGATCAGCCTGATCGCCGTCATCTACCTGGCTACCAGCGGCATCATCGGCTCGGAGTTTTTGCCGCATCTTGACGAGGGAGCCATCTGGGTCCGCGGCACCCTGGCGCCTAGCACCGGCCCGGACGAGGGCAGTCGCGTGGCCGAACAGGCGCGCCTGCGGCTGGCTTCCTTCCCGGAAGTTACCGTGGCCACCAGCCAGGTCGGCCGTCCCGACGACGGAACGGATACCACTGGCTTTTTCAATACGGAATACTTTGTCGATCTGAAGCCGAAAGAGCAGTGGCGTTCCGTATTTCACCAGAACAAGCAGGAACTCATCGGCGCCCTGAATCACGAACTCGAAAAAACGCCCGGCGTGATTTGGAATTTCTCCCAACCGATTGCGGACAACATGGAGGAAGCGGTGAGCGGCGTCAAAGGCCAACTCGCCACCAAAGTTTATGGGGACGACCTGAAACTACTCGAACAGAAGGGCACCGAGGTGGTGAACATCATGCGGCAGATCCGCGGAATCGAGGACCTCGGATTATTTCGGGTGATCGGCCAGCCCAACCTCAATTTCACAGTGGACCGGAAACAGGCCGCCCGCTATCAAATCAATGTTGCCGATGTGCAGGACGGCATTCAGACGGCGGTCGGTGGCAACGCGCTCACCCAGGTGCTGCAAGGCGAGCGCCGCTTCGACCTGGTCATGCGCTACCTGCCGCAATACCGCGATACACGCGAGGCGATCCGGAATATTCGCCTGCTGGCGCCCTCGAACGAGCGCGTATCGCTCGCGCAGCTCTGCAACATTGAAACGAAAGACGGAGCTTCGGAAATCTATCGGGAGGGCAACTCGCGATATGTGGCCATCAAGTACAGCGTTCGTGGGCGCGATCTGGGCGGCGCTGTCGAGGAAGCTATCCGGAAGGTGGACCGTGGAGTCAAGCTGCCGGCCGGTTATCAAGTCCGCTGGGAGGGCGAGTACGAGAGTGAGAAGCGCTCGGAACGGCGTCTCCTGATTATCGTGCCCATCACCGTCCTCATCATTTTCATCATTCTCTATACCATGTTCCATTCGTTCAAATGGGCCATGCTGATTCTGGCTAACGTGGCTATGGCGCGCATCGGAGGACTGCTGGCGCTGTTGGTCACTCACACCAACTTCAGCGTATCCTCGGGCGTCGGCTTTCTGGCGCTGTTCGGGGTGTCCGTTCAAACCGGTGTGATCATGCTGGAGTATATGAATCAGCTCCGTGCCCGGGGAAGGACGATTGAAGATTCTGCCATCGAAGGAGCCGTACTCAGACTTCGTCCTATTATGATGACCATGCTGGTGGCCACGCTGGGACTACTGCCGGCCGCGCTGTCACATGCCATTGGATCCGATTCACAGCGGCCGTTTGCTATCGTGATCGTCGGCGGCCTGATTGCCGACTTAGTCATGAGTATCTTCCTGCTCCCGACGTTGTATGTCTGGACCGCCCGGGATCACGATGTACTCCCGGAACCGGAGCCGGATTTCGATGCCCAGTGACAAGCTGTACGCCTGGGCTGTTGAAAAATGGCCGGGGATTCTCCTAAAAACCGGTTGGGCGCTGTTTTGGTTGGCGTGCATCAATAGTGCGCAACTTCCGATCGAGGCACTATTTGTGGGTCCGGCCATGATGGTTGCCGGGGCCATTATGAAAGAACGCAACAACGCGGAATCACGCGGCTTCGACGCCTAGGTAGCCCTGCGTATGACGCGCCTGAACAGGCTGCAAGCGGAGGGCTTCTATGCGGTGCATCGGGAGCGGCCTTTTTATGCGAGCCCGGTGAAATTTATGAGCGAGGGCCCGACCGCGGCGGTGGCGCTCGAGCGGGAGGATGCCGTCGCCAAGCTGCGCGAGATCATGGGGGCGGCCAATCCCGCCAGCGCTATGGAAGGCACCATTCGCAGACGGTACGCGGAGTCGATTGAGCGCAATTGCATTCACGGATCGGACGCGCCGGAAACGGCGGAGGTGGAACTGGCATATTTCTTCAGCACGCTGGATCTCGCGGAATAGCGGGTGGCCGATTGACGCTGGATAAGGCTGGCGGGGATTTCAGCCGTGGGATTCCTTGCTGTTCTTCATATGTCCGGGTGTCCCCATCAAGTTGACGTGACCCGAGCTTCACGGGACTGATCTCCCAGAGCGTCGTATCTGGACCGCGAGTGCAATGCGCCCATCGATGGAACAACAAGACGGGAACGGCGCAAACCGCAGTCCATGGGACGTGCCTACTGAAAGACGCGCACCAACGGGACAAGAAGACAGGACGTTGGTGAGCCGATGTTTATTGCGTCCCGTCTCCGTCCCGAAACTCCTTGGGCCGGCGGGTGTCGGGGACCGGGTTCTGCAGGTTCCACCCCGCCGCCTCTCACGCTACTGTTCGACCTTGAAAAAGCCGCTGGCTCAATCGGGCCTCTGGTGTGACGTGGGCACATTAACAAGCTCGGCCTCGCGGCCGATGAGCCAACGCAAAGGCGGAGATGACGTTTACACAAAGTACTTGACACTACCGGGTGGGCCGCCGGAGGTCGGGGGCAAATCGCCAGTTCTTTGAAGCGACCAATACTGATGCGACGTACTGTTACAAAAGTTCTGTTGAACTAAACCTTTCACCTCATCGTCGTTCAGGCCGGGGTAGGTCCCCCCCGAGCCATAGGCACACACATAGGCACAGGTCTCGCATTCCGTTCCGCACTGTTGGTAGCTCCAGCACTGGGCATTTCATTGAATGGGTCGTCCGAAGGAGTCTCTGCAGTCGCAGCTTATTGACGAAGCGTTGGAACTGACGCCGCACGAGCCCTGTCCTGGCGCGGGAGAGAGGCCGCGACCTAACAGTGTCCCGTCATGATGCACGGCCGGTCGATTCGGCTTCAACGCCCCATGTGTCGCGTTCTATTCCTTCGAGCCCGAACTCTCGCGATGCTCATTTCCTGGGTGGACCCTGGGCTCCTGCCTTATAGCGGGCATGGCAGGCACCGCAGGCTTGGCTCACCTCTTCGAGTTGTTTTGTGAAGCCTGCTGTGTCGTTGGCCGCAGCCAGGGCAGCCAGCCGGGCTGTCGCGGCGGCATAATTGGCCGCAGCCTGATCGAAGCCGGCGCGATCTTTCCAGATTGCGGGGAGCCCCTGTGAAAACGCAGACGTGTCACCCTGGCCAGTGCCAGGCGGAAACATTCGCGGAAGAGCCTTGGCCCATTTGGCAAGGGCGGCCGCCGGATAGCCTTGACTCTCCGCCTGGCGTCCCGCTTTCATGGCATCGCCCATCGAGCGGAACGTGATGGAAGACATATCAAGGCTCGCCTGCCGCGCGGCGATGGCATCCAGGCCCGATACCCCGGAGGAATCCTGTTGGGGTAAGCCAACAGCGGCGAGGCCAATTAATGCGCCAGATAAGACAATCAAATTTTTCAACAGCGTGCGCCTCCCATGGTGCGGGCTCACTCGCCTGCTCCATCGAAGCTCAATTTTAATCCGATCCGGGCGGACTCGCCGGCGACTTTGCATTTCTTGACACAGACGCATGAGGCTCAACCGCCGGAGGAAAGGAGAGGCGAACGATTCCCGCCTGGGCAGACGACTGGGATTGACAGGAGGGCCATTGGATGATACCTTGTTATCCAAGGATTGCAAAACAAAGCAATGGAGATCGACCGCCAGTTCTTAAAGGGAAGCATCAGTTTACTGTTGCTCAATCTGCTGTCGCGAGGCGAAATGTACGGCTATGAAATTCTTCAGGAGGCCGCGCGCCGCAGTGCCCATACTTTTGAGTTTAAGGAGGGTACGCTTTACCCTGCGCTCCATCAGCTTGAGAAGAAGGGTCAGATCAAGTCCGAATGGCGCACGGCCGAAAACGGCAGGGAACGCAAGTATTACTCGCTGACCGCGAAAGGCAGAAAGGTCGCGGCGGAGTACGAAAAGCAATGGCAGCATCTGACGGGTGCGATGGCCGCAATACTGGAGAGTAAGTAAATGCGCGCAACGGATCAACTGATCGACTCTATCGTGAACTCCTCTCAGATTCCCTCGGGCAAGCGGCGGGGTGAGATTCAACGCGAGCTTCGCTCCCATATCGAGGATTTCGTGGTCGCGGCGCGCGAGGCTGGCCGCGGCCAGGATGAGATCGAGAAACTGGCGCTGGCTAACTTTGGGGATCCCGGGCAGATCGCCCAAGGTTTTGCCTGCGTCTACCGGCACGACCGGCGAAGGCTTCGGGCTTTCACATACACACTTTCGACCGTGCTCCTGGCGAGTTGTCTTTTAGCGGTGATTCTGGCAGTGCAGGCCGGTCTGGCGTTCGGCTTTGGCACACCCATCATGAAAGTGCTCGCGAGCCGGCATACGGTGATTGAAGCGCTCGATATCTTGGCGTCCGTGGCGGTCTATCTGGGCGTGACTTCGCTTGAGAACGTTTTCAAAAGCCGCGCGTTTCAAAAAGCAGCATTGCTGCTCACGGTCATCCTCACCGTCCTCATGGTGGCGTGCGCCGCAGTGGGTTGGCACGCAACCTTTCTTTTTTATGGACTCGTCACGGGAGTCTTCTTTCGGGCAGTTCAGCGATTTGTCACGCCGAAGATCGCGCGTGCCGGCATCGTCGCGGTTTGTTTTCCGCTGGCCGGACTTGTTTCCGCCCTGCTACGGTCGCCGGTTTCTCATGTTGCCCCCGCGGCAATTTGCGCCAGCTGGTTAGCCATGGGGGCTGGCTACCAACTCATGACTCATCTCGCGGCGCGTGTCGATGCGGCGCTTCTGAACGGGCTCCAGCGGATTCAAGCAGGTTACTGAAGGGAGAGATCACATGAGAACGTTTACGATTTGGCTCGGCGGCTGCCTGCTGCTGGTGCTGGCGCCACGGGGCGTCGCGCATTTCAGGCTGCTCGAGCCCGCATCCTGGCTCGAGGAAGCGGAGTTCGGCGATCCGCAGTGGTCGCCTCCGTGCGGCGGAACGTTGACTGACCCTGGCAAACCCACCGGCGCCATTACGAAAATCCAGGGAGGTGACAAACTTCGCATCCGAATCCGGGAGATGGCTTTTCATCCAGGCTTTTACCGCGTGGCCCTCGCCGTGAATTCGCGCAGCGAGCTCCCGCCCGATCCCGAACCCATCAGCGAGACGGGGCCCGACGGTCGTCAACGGTCCGTTTCGGGGGCCATTCACTATCCGCCGTCACCGCCGGTTCTTGCCGACGGCTTGTTCATGCACGTGGCACCTTTCGATAAAGAACAGGAAGCCGATGTCGAGATTCCCAACATCAACTGCGAGAAATGTACCTTGCAGGTGATTGAGTTCATGGGGGCCCATGGCAGAAATCCAGACGGCGACTACAGCTACCATCATTGCGCCGACCTCCAGATCCGCGCCAACCCGAAGAAGCCGATCGATACAGGGTTTCCAGGCAAAAACAAACAGCGCTAAGATGCGGCGCCGAGCGGCGTGTAGACCCGCGGCGAACTCTTCCGTGAGATATGAGCGAAGGCCGGATCCTCATCGTGGACGACGATGTTTGCCTCGCAGGCATGCTGGTTGAACTCCTGACAGGGGAGAATTTTCAACCCGCACACGCGCCGAACGGAGCAGCCGCTCTCGCTTGTCTCGCGCGGCGCTCCTTCGACCTCTTGATCCTGGACGTGATGATGCCGAAGATGGATGGGCTCGAGCTGCTGCTGCGCGTGAGAAAGGAAGGAAGTGTACCGGTTCTGATGCTTACTGCACGGGGAGACGAGAAAGACCGGATTCTGGCGCTGGAACTCGGCGCAGACGATTGTCTTGTGAAACCGTTCAGCGTGCGTGAACTCGTCGCGCGCCTGCATGCGATTCTTCGCCGCTCCGCCAATGGCCGGCCGGATTCGACTGCGCTCGCACTAGGTGCGCTGGCGATCTACCCCGGGACGATGTCGGCCACGCTCGATGGAGTGCCCGTGCGGCTGACGACCGCCGAGTTCATGGTGCTTAAGGCTCTCGCCCGATCCGCCGGGCGAGTGCAGAGCCGGGAAACTCTCACTTATCAGGGGCTGGGACGCCCGCTCGAGCCGTTTGATCGTAGCATCGATACGCACATCTCGAATATCAGGCGCAAACTATGCCTCGATCCGGGGCGAGGCATAGAAATCAAGAGCTCGAGGGGACACGGCTACGTGCTCACCGTTCCCCGCCGGCGCGCATGAGAGCTTGTTCGTCTATCTCCTGAATCGCTGGTTATGGAACGCCGTTCCCGTTAGCAATGCTTCACACGTCAACAGAGACTCGATTACCCCTCCGGCAATCGCGAGCGCCACTCATGACGGTAGTCCTTCCGGTTCCCGAATTATTTGTGGGTCCGGCCATGATGGTTGCCGGGGCCATGATGAAAGAACGCAACAAGGCGGCATCACGCGGCTTCGACGCCCAGGTTCTTGGCCAGGAACGGCAGCCCGTGCACGCCATAGAAGACGTGTACGTCGTCGAAAATTTCCTGCTGCACATTGGGCGCGGCGTCGAAAACCTCGTATACTTTTTTCACCCGCGCAAAACTCGACAGGCTCGCATCGATGGGGAAAATGGGGTCTTTGCGGCCCGATTCGGCAAACAGTGGCCGCGGCGCAATCAGGCCGGCGACGTCGTACATCTCGGCCCAGTTGAGAATTCCAGGCACGTAATTGTCGATGCAGTGGGCCAGGCTCATGATACTATCGCGAAAAGTATTGAGATAGCCGCTGATCATGGCCACGCGGATGCGTGGCTCGAGCGCCGTAGCAAAAGTGGTGCAAGTCCCGCCGCCCGAGATACCCATGCAACCGACGCGGCGCGCGTCCAGTTCCTTGCGGGTCTCGATCCAGTCGATGGCGCGCATGACGTCGTAGACGCGCCAGCCGATCATGGTCTGGCCCAGCAGCAAGGCGGCGCCGGCTGAAGGCTGACAGGCGCTGGCCTCGGCGCCGCCTTTGCGGGTGATCGGATCCCGGCGGCAGCCGAACGCCAGCGGCTCGATAGCCACCGCGGCCATACCGTGCTCCACTACCTGGATGGCGAAATCGTGCTCGTAACCTTCCTTGTCGGTGCGGTCGTGACCCCCGGCGTCTATGCCCACAATGTCATCCACGCCGCGCCCGTGGCCGGGGATACAGATCATCGCCGGATATGGAGCAGCGGATTTCACGGGCGTCAGCAGGTAGCCGAGCACCAGCATTCCGGGCCGGCTCTGAAACACAAACCTCTCGCGGCGGTAATTGGGAAAATCGCGCACTTCGAGCGTCTGGGCGCCGAGCGCCTCACGCGCAGGAAAGCCGCCCAGAAGCTCGGTGATTTTCGCGCGCAGGCGCTTCTGCCAGGCTTCGGCCTGCTTGCGGTTTTCGGCGCGAAAGGTCATGCGCAGCGGCGCCGATTCGTAAAGTTTACGCGTGTAAAGAACAGGGTCGAACCCGGCTACATCTACCTTGCTTTCGAAACCCTCGAGAGGGCCGCCATACTTGCCTTCACCGGCTGCGCGCGTGGCCGGCAACAGCGCCATGCTTCCGGCCGCCGCCAATTTGCCCAGTTCTCTGCGGGTCATGCGAAATCACCTCCACTTGCTTCGTGAGCGAGTTTTGCGATATCAATTATATCCCGGAGGAATTTCATGAAAAAGTGGATGACAGTAGCCGCCGTGCTGGCAATTGCAGCGCCCGTCTTCGGCGCCGATGAAAGGGCCATGATCGCCAAACACTGGCAAACGAGCAAGGAGTTCACGCTGGCTGTCGCCGAAGCCATGCCAGCCGATCATTATGACTTCAAGCCGAACGCCGAAGAGATGGGCTTCGGCCGGGTAATGGTTCATATTGCTATGGCCAACAACAATGCCTGCGCGCTGGCCGGCGGAATAAAGGCGCCCACGCCGCCGGAAAAGGTCGCGGCGGCGTATAAAGATCCCAAAGGCGCGTTCGACAAAGAGACGGCGGTGCAGTTTCTGCGCGACTCTTTCGACTTCTGTACCAAAGTCGTCAACGACATCACCCCGGAGAAACTCGACGCCATGAGCGGACCGGAAGGCCGCCAGATGAGCGGACGTGAACGGCTCTGGGCCTACTTCACGCACACGGCGCACCATCGTGGGCAGGCGGAAGTTTATTTGCGCGTGAACGGGATCAAGCCGCCCGATTATCGGTTTTAGCGCAGCCGCCGGATTTCTTCCAAAAACAGAGCTGCCACGCGCGGCGCATCGAATTGCTCCACCCAGCGGGTTCCTGCCGCGGCCTGGCGGGTGCGCTGCTCGGGCGCGCGATAGAGCGATTCGATGCCGTGGGCGAGCGCTTCGGCATTGTCCCTCTCGACCAGCACGGCGTGCGGGACGACTTCGGGAATCGCCGCGGCGCTGGTGGCCACAATGGGCTTGCCGGCGGCCATGGCCTCCAGGAACACAACTCCAAAGCCTTCCTGGACGCTCGGCAGGCAGAACAGATCCGCACGATTGTATTCGGCGGCAAGCTGCTCGCGCGATACGTCTCCCACGAACTGGACCGTATCGCCGAGCTTCAGGTCGCGGTGCAATGCGCGCAGGCGGGTGGCTTCCGGCCCGTTTCCTACCAACCGTACCGACAGGCGCGGAATGCGCCTGCGCAACTGCGCGGCGGATTCTAACAGCACGTGCAGACGCTTGCGCGGATAGAACCGGCACACCGATAGAACCGTGAAGCCCCCGGCGGCCGGGGTCACGGGGTTGCCGAGCAGCAGGCCGCGCCATCCGGCAAGATCGATCAGCTCGGGGACGATGCGCGGCAGTTGCGGAAGATGGTAAGCTTCACGCGCGGCTTCGGCCGAATAGCGGCTGGTGCAGATCACTGCCGCGGCGCGCCGCACATGGATGGCTTCGAAGTGGGCCTGTACGCGCATGGTGGCGCCGGTTAATCCGGATTCGTTGCGCAGTTCGTCGGCGATCACGCCTTTGAGCGCGGCGAGGTGCGGATGGCCTGCGCGCCCGGCAATGCGATAGCCATCCAGGTCAAAGCCCACCGTGGCGTCGTACGTGTTTCGACCGGCGAAGCGCAGGGTTTCATTGAATACGATGCGCTCGAGCGTGTAGACAGGCAGGTGAAACCGCGGCGAGTCAAGATCCACTGCGACGCCCAGGTGGCGGAGCGCGTCGCAAAGACTCTGTATGCCCACGAACGTGCCGCTGCCCTGCCGCACGTTCATAGGCGTGGACGTGATGAAGCGTAGTCGCAGTACAAAGTATAATAACAGGACACCCGCGAATGACCGCTCCCAGCACGCTCGTCGCCGCAGAGCGAAGCTCAGGCGGCAGCCCTGATTGGTTGCCGCTGGCACTGTTCTGCATGGGGCATTTTTTCGTCGATTTGTATTCGGGCGCGCTCGGCACGCTGCAACCGGCGCTGCTCGATCGCTTCCGGCTGAGCTACACCGAAGCGGGTGTCCTGGCCGGAGTGCTGGTGTTTTCATCCTCGGTCATGCAACCGGTCTACGGCTACCTGTCCGACCGTTTGCATTCGCGCCTGTTCGCCGCACTGGGGCCGGCCATGGCCGGTGTGTTCATTTCTACGCTTGGCTGGGCGCCGGGTTACGCGGGTTTGCTGGCGATGGTGCTGTTGGGAGGAGCCGGCATCGCCGCATTTCATCCGCAGGCGGCCGCCAATGCGGTGGCGGGAGTGCGGCGCAACCGGGGCCGCGCCATGGCTGTCTTCGTCTGCTCCGGATCGCTGGGGCTGGCCATGGGTCCGCTGTTTTTTTCCGCTCTGACCAGGGGAGGCACGCTGGCGCATACGGCCTGGGGCGCGCTCCCTGGGCTGGCCACGACGATGCTGTTGCTGGTTTTGATGCGGCCTCCCGCCGGGCGGCCGCAGCCGGCGGCTAAGTTCGATTGGGAGCCGTTGCGGTCGGTCTGGAAGCCCATGCTGGTGCTCTATTTTCTGGTGGTGATCCGCTCCATCGTGCAGATCACCTTTACCCAGATGCTGCCGCTCTATCTGCATACCCAGCGTAACTATTCGCTCCCCGCCGCAAGCCTGTGCCTGGCGCTGTACCTGCTGGGTGGCGCCGCGGGCGGCATGGCGGGCGGCACTCTGGCCGATCGCTTCGGCGGCCGCCGCGTGATCATGATCTCCATGCTCGGATCGACGCCGCTGCTGGCGCTGTTCGTCTTCGGCCATGGCGCGCTCTCGGTGGCAGGCCTGTTCCTGGGAGGCGCGATCCTGTTGTTCACCATTCCGGTGAACGTGGTCATGGCGCAAGACCTCGTGCCGGCGCAGGCAGGCACCGTTTCCGCGCTGATGATGGGCTTTGCCTGGGGTATCGCCGGGTTGATCTTCATTCCCCTCACCGGTTGGATATCCGATCTTTACTCCATGCAGTGGGCTTTCGCCGGCTTGATCGCCTTTCCCCTCATCGGCTTCCTGCTGGCGCTCAGGCTGCCGAAATGAACGCCATCGGCAGCGCCGTGTGTCTATTGAGCGGCGGCCTGGATTCCGCGACTTGCCTGGCTCTGGCTCGCGGGCAAGGCTATGCCTGTTACGCGCTCTCGTTTGACTACGGGCAACGCCACCGCGTGGAGCTGGAGGCTGCAGCCAAGGTAGCCCGCGCGCTGGGCGCCGAGCAGCATGTCATCGCGCCCATCGATCTGCGCCAGATCGGCCATTCTGCTCTCACCGGCAACCTGGATGTGCCCAAAGGACGCTCAACTGAGGAGATGGCGCACGGTATTCCGGTCACCTATGTTCCGGCGCGCAACACCATCTTCCTCTCTTTCGCGCTGGCCTGGGCGGAGGTGCTGGAGGCGCCCGATATTTTCATCGGCGTCAACGCGCTCGATTACTCCGGTTATCCGGACTGCCGTCCCGAATTCATCGAAGCCTTCGAGCGTATGGCCAATCTGGCGATCAAGGCGGGCGTCGAAGGAAAGCTGCGCATCCGCATCCACACGCCCCTGATCAGCCTCTCGAAAGCGGAAATCGTGAAGCTTGCGGGCAAGCTTGGCCTGGATTTCAGCCTGACCCACAGTTGCTACGATCCCGACGCGCTGGGGCGTCCGTGCGGGCAGTGCGATTCCTGTCTGCTGCGCCGCAAGGGGTTTGAAGAGGCCGGCATTGAGGATCGCTGAAATTTTTTATTCCATTCAGGGCGAAGGGTCGCTGGTGGGCGTGCCTTCCGTATTCGTGCGTACCAGCGGCTGCAACCTGCGCTGCTCCTGGTGCGACACGCCCTATACTTCATGGCATCCGGAAGGCGAAAATTGGCCGGTCGAGCGAGTGTTGGCCGCGGTCGATGCATATCCAGCGCGGCATGTAGTGGTGACCGGCGGTGAGCCCATGATCGCGCCCGAGATCCTGGATCTGACGCGCGGCTTGCGCGGACGCGGACGGCACATCACCATCGAAACCGCCGGCACGGTATTCTCGCCGGTCGAGTGCGACCTGATGAGCATCAGCCCGAAACTCGCGCATTCGACGCCGGAAGGCGACTGGGCCGGGCGCCACGAGCGTCTGCGTATCCAACCCGGCGTGCTGCGGAGGCTCATTGCGGATTATGATTATCAGCTTAAATTCGTGATCGCGCAGCCGGACGATATGGCGGAGGTGCGGGAGCTGGTGCGCGCGCTCGATGCCGACGCGGCCAAGGTGATCCTGATGGCGGAAGGCATCGAAGCCGGCGCACTGCGCGATCGCGGGGTCTGGCTTGCGGAAATTGCCAAGCGCGAAGGCTTCCGCTTCAGTCCCCGGCTGCACGTAGAACTCTATGGGAACCGGCGCGCTACTTAGCCGCCGCGCCGGTGAAACGATTTTCAGGGGTACGTCACTATACTGTTTGGAGCGTGAACGGCGAAGTCAGACGCTGCATTGCCCCCCGCCTGTTCACCAGAACCAATAATCCCGCCCAAGGCCTACCCGCCCCAAGCGACGTTCACGCTCCGGAAGAATCTAACGCGCTGCTCGCCGTCACAGCAGGCGCCAGTTCACCTCGATGGTTGCCGCTACCGGCACGGGTTGGCCGTCCTTGAGTCCCGGCTTGAACCGCCATTGTTGAATGGCTTCGACGGCCTGCTCGTCCAGGCCGAGGCCGAGACCACTGAGAATCCGGGCATCGTGCGCCAGGCCGTCCAATCCGATCACCACCCCCACGATAATGGTGCCTTCGAGCGCCGCGGCGCGCCCTTCCTCGCTATACTCCGGCTCTACTTTGCTCACCAGCGATGGGGGTCTCACGCCCGCGCTCGACGCTTTGTAAACGGCCGGGCCTGTGTGCGAAACGGGAGACAGCGCATTGGCCGCCTGTATAGCGGCTGCACGCGTGTCCATCTCCCCTGCCTGGTCCACGCGCCCCTGCTTTCGAAGGAACTGACCGTAAACTTCCATGGTAATGGCCGCCTCCACCGACTTCGGATCTTGTATGGCGAGAGCGCCCTGATAGAGCTTCTCGGCTTCGTCCATGTGTTGCTGCCGCTGCTCGACCACGGCCATCCACATCATCGCCGCGCCGGCCTGCGTAGGATTGAGGCGGCGCACATGCTGGAAATACTCCATGGCCTGCGGGAAATCTTTTTTGTCAATCGCAGTGATCCCCAGATGGATCAACGCGGGCGCCGCTTCCGGCTGCTCTCCCAACAGATGAGCGGCTTTGGTGTAGAGCTCCCCGGCGGCCTGTTCATGGTTCAGCTTGTTTTCGAGCGCTGCGAGCTTCAGTATTCCAACGCCGTATTGCGGACTTTGTTCGCCAAACAGTTCCGCGCGAATGAGTAGCGCGGCGTCCAGAAGTTTGTGCGCGATGCCGTACATGCGCAGTTGTGCCGCGGCGTTCCCGGCATTCTCCAGTCTTTCGTAATTGTTCTGCGAGCGCGCCGCGCGGATTGCGGCATCGGCAGCGTTCCCATCGGTAGCTGCCGCCTGCGTCTGACTCTGCTGCGCCCGCACGGCCGCGAGCGGCGCAACCAGCGCCACAGCCAGCAGCACCGCTGCCAGCAGGGAGGCGCGGCCCGCGGCTGCCCGGTTGACGCCGGAGTCGAGGATAGCCCGCAGCCGGCCTTCGAGTTGCGATCGTCGCGCCATGGCGACCGCCGCCCATCCCATGGCCGGACCCGTTTGCAAGGTACGGGCAACTTCGAGCAAATGACCTGCGTATTCCGAAGCGCGCGCGCCGGCGCTCAGCACCAGATCGTCGGCAGCCCGCTCGCGCTCCTTGAGGAACTCGCGCCACGCCATCCAGGCCAGCGGATTCCACCAATAAATGTTCAACGCCGCGCGCGCCAACAGGTGCGTGGCTGCGTCGCCGCGACGCACATGCGCCAGCTCATGCAGCAACACGTTGCGGCGGCGTTCTGAGTCCCACTCCACAGCTTCGGATGGCACCAGAATGGCGGGACGCAGCAGCCCGAAAGTCATCGGCATGCTGCCCGCCGCGGCTTCGCGCACCTCCACCACTCGGTCGATTCCGAGCGCTCGTGACAATCCCGTGCAGAGAGCGCCATCGGGAAAGGGCCTGGCTGACTGGCGCAGGCGCCAGGCGGCCGCACAGGCTGCCAGCGTATGCGCGAAAGCCATGGTGAAGCCCGCCGCCCAGACGAGCATTAGCCAGACCTGCCAATCTGCTCGCCAGGGCGTGCCCATCGATGACGCAGTCGTCGAGCCGTGCACCTGCGAGCCGGCAGTGCGGGCCGCGGGCGAGACCGCGGCGCTCGCCTCAAACATCGCGTCCGCCGGGGTTGCCCAAAGCGCGGCTGTTGTGCGCACGCGCAGCGCCGGCAGCCAGACTGAAAGAAATGGCAGCGCCAGCACCGCCGCCAATGCCGCGGTCCACACCACGTGCCGCGCTGCCGCGGAACGCGGGCGCAGCAGCCTCGCCAAGAGCCATGCCAATCCCAATATCAAACTGCTTTTGACCGCTACGCCGATCCCAATGGAATACATTTATTTGCCCTCCTTCTTCGCCTTTTCGATCATCTCCGCCATACGATCCAACTCCGCGCGCGTCAGACGGGTGGAAGAGACATCCAGCAGCGCCGCCACCGCCTGATCCGGCGCGTCTCTGAAGAACGTGTCCAGCAGGTGTTTCACCGCCGATCGCTTGGCCTTCTCGCGCGCCACCGTCGGAAGATAGACGTACTTCAACGCTTCGGCCTGGTGCCGGACGTGTCCTTTGCGCTCGAGCACACGCAGCATCGCCCGCACTGCCGAATAGCCGGGCGGATCCGCCATGGCGGCGAGTACTTCGGAAGCCGAGGACTTGCCGCGCTGGTAGAGAATATCCATGATCTGCCGCTCGCGCCGGCTCAGCCCGCCTTCCGTCACCGCCCCGTCACCTGCTGTAATTTTAGCAACATGCTAAAAATCTAGCACCGGCGGCGCGGGCTGTCAAGCGAAAATATTTTGATCGAGGACGGGTTGGACCGCGCGGGCTAAAGCAGATGCTGGTACTCGGTCGGGTCGAGACCGAACTTCTCCATCTGCCGCGGCAGGTCGGGGCGAATGGTCTCGGGCGTATTGGCGATCCAGGCGGCGATCACCGTTTCGACACCCACCCGGTTCTTGCCATCCTCTTCGGCCAGACGTTCGGCGGTCTCGAGAAGCTGCGCTGCGGCGGCCTCGCGCACGGGGCGCGGGGTCTGCGCCACAATCTGTTGCAGCAGGTCTTCGGCGGCATCGTTCCAGTTCATTGGTAGAGTTTAGCGCGGTGCTGGCTTACACCAGCCCGTTTCTAATTTCCCTTGCAGCACCGGATTGGCTTTCAGCGCACCCCGATCGTCGAAACCCGGTAATCCTGTGCCTTTCCGCTTCCGCCCAGTCTTTGACGAACGACACGCACCGGCTCGAATGTCCCACCGCGAAGTA
>Ga0302325_10001569_pt1 | contig 58084 bp, 32 predicted proteins | sample Palsa_T0_2_FD_201948 | JGI IMG/M metagenome (GOLD analysis project Ga0302325, IMG submission 201948) | Peat permafrost microbial communities from Stordalen Mire near Abisko, Sweden - Palsa_T0_2 | ecosystem: Environmental > Terrestrial > Soil > Palsa > Peat permafrost | place: Sweden: Abisko... | reverse complement strand
TTTCAAAACGAATTTCAGCTGGTTCCTCAATGCCAGCCATACCATTACCTTCGGCGTGAATACCCTGCGGTATAAGCTGCACCCGGGATACTACGTGCCGCAAGGCGGTAAATCCCTGGTCGTACCTGATACTTTGCAGGCTGAACAGGCACTGGAAAGCGCCTTATACCTGAGCGACCATTATACCATCACCAATTCCTTGTCACTGGAGGCCGGTATTCGCTGGTCCGTTTATAATGACCTGGGGCCTGCCATGGTGAATAACTATGCGCCGGGACTGCCCATCACGACCGCGGACCAGACCGGCACGACCAGCTATGCGTCCGGTAAGATCATCAAGACCTATGGGGGGCCCGAGTACCGGGTTTCCGCCCGGTATATCGTGACAGATAACCTTTCCATTAAAGCAGGTTATAATACGCAACGTCAGTATATACACATGCTGTCGAACACGACTGCCATGGCGCCGACGGATATCTGGCAGCTCAGCGATCCGAATATCAGGCCGACGACCGGCGACCAGGTCTCCCTTGGGCTATACAGGAACTTCAAAGCCAACACGATCGAGACTTCGATAGAGGTGTATTACAAGCGGATGAATGACTTTCTCGATTACAAGAGCGGCGCGGTGCTGGTCATGAACCCGCAGATAGAGACGGCCCTGCTGGAAGACAAGGGAAAAGCATACGGTGTGGAACTGATGGTCAAAAAACTAACGGGTAAGCTGAATGGCTGGGTCAGCTATACTTATTCGCGGACCCTGCTGCAACAGAATAATCCCAATGAGGGGCAGTTGATCAATAACGGCAACTGGTTTCCGGCCGACTATGATAAGCCCAATGATGCAACGGTGGTCAGCAACTACCGCTTTACTCACCGGTTCAGCATTTCGTTGAACGCCACCTACAGCACGGGCCGTCCCATCACGCTGCCGATCGGCGTATATCAATATGCAGGTTCATTGAGGGCGCTGTATTCCGACAGGAATGCCTACCGCATTCCCGATTACTTCCGTACCGATTTAGGAATGAACATAGACGGCAATCATAAAGTGCATCAGAAGACACATAATTCCTGGACGATCGGCGTATACAACCTGACCGGCAGGAAGAACCCTTATTCTGTGTATTATGTATCGCAGGACGGCGTCATCAACGGTTATAAGCTGTCTATTTTTGGCAGCGCTATCCCTTATGTCAATTTTAATATCCGGTTTTAAACATATGAGGCCAAGAATCACATTCCTTTTGCTGTTATCCTGCCTCGCAGTCCCGCAGCTGCGATGTATACGAAAGTATAACAGTCCGTACACCTCACCTGCAACGGGTTACCTGGTTGTCGAAGGATATATTTGCGGTAACGGCCCAACCCAGTTCACTTTGAGTCGCACTATTCCCCTGCCCGGCGATTCGGCCATCCCGATGGAAACGGGCGCTAAGGTACAGGTGGAAGGAAATGATAATACGGTCTTTCCGCTTGCACAGCAGGGGAGTGGCATTTATGGCATAGATACATTGTCTCTTAATCCCGCCGCCCAATATCGATTGCGCATCAATGCTTCTGATGGCGAACAATATCTTTCCGATTACGTGCCATACGTTGCGACGCCGCCGATCGACAGCATTAGCTGGGTATACAATTCCGCCGGGTTCAATATATATGCCAACACCCACGACCCATCGGGCAATATCCGCTATTTTCAATGGGATTACACGGAGACATGGCAGTATATTTCTGCCGAGTTTTCGATTTTTATGTATGACGCCACCGACACTACGGTTATTCCCCGCCCCATACCGGCTGACCAGATTTACAATTGCTGGATGGCCGACAATTCTACCCGAATCATATTGGGCAATTCGGCTAAACTGGCACAGGCGGACATCTATGATCAGCCGATTATTTTTATTCCGATCGCCACTCAACGGCTGAGTGTGTTGTACACTATCATGGTCCGGCAATATGGGCTGACGGAAGCTGCCTATAATTTCCTGTACATGATGGAGCAAAATAGTGAAGCGCTTGGTACTATCTTCGATCCGCAGCCTTCACAACTGACCGGTAATATTCAATGCCTGACCAATCCCAGCGAGCCGGTGGTCGGGTATGTCTCGGCCGGCGCGGCGCAGCAGCAGCGTATCTGGATCAGTCCGGCGCAGGTACCGCAATGGTCTTATGTGTACGCTTGTACGGCGGGGGATAGAGTGGTTCCACAGATCAAGGATACTTTATTCGATTTCTTTAATTATTACGAGTACATACCCGTGTCGCAACCCAAGCCAAATGGGCCATACCTTGCCAATGGCTCCGGCTGTATCGATTGCAGGCTGCAAGGCGGAACGACACAGGAGCCGGCCTGGTGGCCGAATTGAAGCTTTGAACATTTATATATTAATTGAACATTATGTGGCGAACGAATAAATTATTACTGTTTTCACTTTTGCTGATCACGCTGCAGTGGCAATGTGTGCAAAAGTATAATAGTCCGTATACCTCACCTGTAACGGGCTATTTGGTCGTGGAAGGATATATCAGCGGTAATACCCCAACTCAGTATACGTTGAGCAGGACCATCCCATTGCCCGGCGATTCGACCATACCCCTGGAGACGGGAGCAAAGGTGCAGGTCGAGGGCACTGACAATTCGGTTGAGCCTCTGACGGAACAGAACCCCGGGACGTATGTTGCCGGTACGCTGGCGCTGAATGCCGCCACACAATACCGGCTGCGGATCACGACGAGTGCCGGGGAGCAATATCTTTCCAGCTACGTACAGTACAAACCGACGCCGCCTATCGATAGCGTCAGCTGGACCTACGGTTCCAGTGGGGTACAGATATATGTCAATACCCATGACCCGGCGAATGCTACCCGTTATTACCAATGGACGTATGGCGAGACCTGGGAATATACTTCAGCCGAATACTCCCAGGCTGAGTATGATACGGCGACTAACACCGTGGTACAAAGGCCGCTCGCCGACCAGATCTACACTTGCTGGCACTCGGATTCCTCTACGAATATCCTGGTCAGCAGTTCGGCAAAATTGGCGCAGGACGTCATCTATCTGCAGCCGCTGGTCCTGATCCCGTTAAATAGTGCACAGCTCGGTATAGAGTACAGCATCTATGTCCGGCAATATGCGCTGACAGCGGACGGATATAACTTCTTAACGCTGATGCAATCGAACACTGAATCCCTGGGCACGATCTTCGACCCCACACCTTCACAGCTAAAAGGAAATATTCAATGCCTGACCAACCCGAACGAGCCGGTGGTGGGGTATGTGTCAGCCGGAACGGTGCAGCAACAAAGGATCTTTATCAAGCATAGCCAGGTACCTTACTGGTATTATGCTTTTCTCTGCGCAGCGGCTGATACGCTGATAAAACCGCCGGATTCCGCTCACCTGAAAATCTTTTTTGATTTATATGGGTATATCCCGGTGTTCGCGGATGTCTCACCGACCGGAAGCCTGATAGGATGGTATGGCAACTTCCCGGATTGTATAGACTGCAGATTGCAGGGCGGGACCACTACGGAGCCGTCTTTCTGGCCGAATTGAAAATAAAATGAAATTAATATCATTCACGAATGAAGCAACAGATACCGATAACCTTTCTCCTTCTTTTTCTGGCCACGCAGCCGATGTCTTCCCTGGCGCAAGAGCCGGTGCCGGCAGCGGTAAAGAGCGACCTGGCCGAATACCATGCACAGCGCCTGGAAGAGAAACTGTATGTACATACAGATAAGGAGTTCTACCTGGCGGGCGAGATCTGCTGGTTCAAACTGTATGTTATGGATGCGGGCGGCCACCGGCCGCTCGACCTGAGCAAGGTAGCCTACCTCGAATGGCTCGATAAAGACAATCATCCCGTCCTGCAGGCTAAGATCGGCCTCAGCCAGGGGCATGGCGACGGATCTCTCTACCTGCCGCTGACCCTTCATTCAGGAAATTACAAACTGAGGGCCTATACCAATTGGATGAAAAACTATGGAGCAGACTGGTTCTTCGAAAAGATGGTGACGGTAGTCAATGCCCGCAAATCGGCAGAGAGGCCTGCTGCGCCGGTCCCCTTACAATACAATACCGTCTTTTTCCCTGAAGGGGGCAACCTCGTGCAAAATATCGCCAGTACCGTAGCTTTTAAGGTCACTGACCAGTATGGACGAGGTGTCGAATACAGCGGTGTCATAACGGAAGATGACCAGGATACCGTCGTCCGTTTTCATCCCTGGCGGTTTGGTATCGGCCATTTTATCCTAACACCCCGTGCCGGCCATCGTTATCGGTCGACTGTCAGGCTAGCCGATGGAACGGCTGTCAGTACATTGTTGCCGTCAGCCTATCCCGAAGGAATGGTGATGAGCGTATCGGAAGAAGATACGGCCCATTTCCGGGTGAATGTGCAGTCTACCGTGTCGGGTTCCGATATTTACCTGATAGCCCATACACGGCAGTCCGTCAAACTGGCTAAAGGAGCCACGCTGAAAGAAGGGAAAGCCAGTTTCCTGGTGGATAAGGACAGTCTGGGGGAGGGGATCTCCCATTTGACCTTATTCAATGCGGAACGGCAGCCGGTTTGTGAAAGGCTGGTTTTTACCTTCCCGTCCCGTCGCCTGCATATCGGGATCAGCACGGATAAAGAAAAATATGCTACGCGAAAACCAATCCGGCTGCAGGTCGGTCCCACAGGTGGGGATGACCGGCCGCTGAAGGCTGACTGTTCTCTTTCCGTTTTTCGGGTCGATTCCCTGCAAACGGCCCCGGCGGGTGATATCAGCAGCTATCTATGGCTGACTTCCGATCTGAAAGGGAAGATCGAATCGCCGGGCTATTATTTCGATCACCCGGAGGATGGGCAAGCCATCGACGACCTGATGATGTCTCATGGCTGGCGAAGGTTCCGCTGGGAGGAAGTGTTGCATCGGATCACCCCTTCTTTCGATTTTCCTCCTGAGTACAATGGCGCCATTATTTCCGGGAAGGTCACAGATACCCGGCCAGGGGCCGGGCCGGCGAAATTTGTACAGTGGTATCTATCGGTACCGGGCACTCGCACTCAATTTGCGTCAGCCTTTTGTGACAGTACGGGGCAGATAAGGTTCGAGATGAAGGATTTTTACGGTGGTCAGGAAGTGATCGTCCAGACCGATCCCTTCGCAGACAGCGTTTTCCGGGTAGATGTTACCAATCCTTTCTCGGAGAAGTATGCGGATGGGCTATTGCCGCCATTCCTTTTGCCTTCATATGACTCCGCTGTGGTGGCGGAAAAAAGCCTGGCCATGCAGGTACTGAACCGTTATGGCGGGGAAAAGCTCAAGCAATTCCGGTTGTCCGGCGTCGATACGAGTGCCTTCTACCTGTATCCTGATCATTCCTACCTGCTCGATGATTATACCCGGTTCACGACGATGGAAGAAGTGATGCGTGAGTATGTGGTCATGATGCTGGTGAAAAAGAAAGGGGGTCATTATCATCTGCCTGTCTTCGATTTGCCGAACAATGGCTTTTTTGAGGCTGATCCCCTGATCCTGCTGGACGGGGTGCCTGTTTTCAATATTGACAGTCTCATGGTGCTGGACCCTCTCAAGTTCCGCAAACTGGATATGGTGCAGCGGAGATATTTCCTGGGATCGACCAGTTACGATGGCGTCATGAACTGGATCACTTATAAGGGTGACCTGGGCGGATATGTGCTGGACCCGCATGCAACTGTAGTCGACTATGAGGGATTACAGCTACAAAGAGAATTCTACTCCCCGTCCTATGCAACGGAAGAACAGGCAGGCAGTCACCTGCCGGATTTCAGGAATGTCCTGTACTGGTGCCCGGCGGTGCCCCAGGATTCCACGGGTAAATCGACGCTGAGCTTTTATTCCTCCGATCTTCCGGGTAAATATGTGGTGCTGGTAGAAGGGCTGACCGCCGACGGCGATGGCGGCAGCGGGTTCGCGAGTTTCGAGGTGGATTGATGGGGCCGCCCGCGCTCAATACATCCTCAACAGGATCTTCCCGATATGACTGCCGTCTTCCATCAATTGCTGGGCTTCTGCCGCTGCCGCCAGAGGGAAGACGCGGAAGATCACCGGTTTCATCGCCCCCTTTTCTATCACTGGCCAGACGTGTGCCTCCACATCCGCGGTAAGGGCTGATTTGAAGGCTGTATCCCGGGGCTTCAGCATACTGCCGGTGATCACCAGCCGCCTGTTCATGACCACGCCGATATCTATGAGGGCCTGTTTGCCGCGCATGGAGTTGATATAGCACATCCGGCCTTCTTCGCGTAACAGGCGCAGGTTCTTCAACGTGAAATCGCCGCCCGTCATGTCCAGGATGACATCGATGCCGGTATCCCGCCATTCTGCCTCAAAATCCTGTGTTTTATAGTTGACAGCCTTTTTTGCGCCCAGGGCCTCGCACCACCGGCATTTTTCATCCGTTCCCGCAGTAGTATAGACTTGAGCGCCAAAAGCCACACCCAGTTGAATGGCTGTTATTCCGATGCCGCTGCTGCCGCCATGGACCAGGAAATTCTCCCCGGCCTGCAACCGGCATGTCCTGAATACATTGGACCACACTGTCAGCACTGTCTCCGGCAAGGTGGCGGCCTCTTCCAGGCTCCATCCTTTCGGCAACGGCAGGCATTGACCGGCCGGGACCGTCACATACTCCGCATAGCCGCCTCCGTTCACCAATGCGCAGACCGCGTCGCCTGCCTGCCACCGGGTTACACCCGGCCCGCAGGATTCGATGATGCCGGATACTTCCAGCCCCGGTATTTTCGATTCGTCAGTGCCATAGGCCATGGATGTCCGGGAATAGATATCACTGCGGTTCAGGCCGGCGGCCTTTACCCGGATCAATACTTCTCCGGCAGCGGCCTTCGGTCGCTCTAATTCTCTTAGTTCCAACACTTCAGGGCCGCCTTTTTGGGCTATCCAGATTGCTTTCATGGGCATAAAGTTGGCGATTTTTGCTATAATAATCGTTTCTTGCAGGATGCCTGGGGAAAAATTGCCGTTTAACAAACAACTGGCCTATGCTGCAGGAATGATGGGCTGGAGTATCCTGACCAATACGATTATTGTTATACTGCCTTATTATTATCTGCCACCTACCAATGCCGGTCTCATCCCCCTTGTTCCGCAATTGCTGGTACTGGGTGTCCTGAACATCATTTCGATCATTTTTGCCTCGGGACACCTGATCGATGCCGTCTATGATCCTTTTATCGCCTCTCTCAGCGACAAGAGCCGGAACCCCCGGGGCCGGCGGATCCCTTTTATGAAAATGTCTATCGTTCCGGCTGCGCTTTTTTGTTTCCTGATGTTCCATCCCCTGGTGCGGGCCGAGAGCATGCGTAATGCCTGGTGGCTTACTGTGACCATGGTCCTTTTCTTTCTGTCTGCCACCTCTTATATCATCCCTTATAATGCCTTACTTCCGGAAATGACGGACACACCGCATGAAAAGGTGAGGTTGTCCTCTTTTCAGCAGGTCGGTTTTGTCATGGGCATCATTGTAGCCTCTCTGACCAATAATTTTACCGATATCGTGCAGCGCTCGTTCCATCTCGCCGATCGCAATGCCTCACTGCAGTGGACGATTGCCGGGCAGTGCGTGCTGGCGGCGTTGATCATGTGGATACCTGTGGCGGCCATCGACGAAAAAAAATATTCTGTCAGCAAGCCCTCCCATCTTTCTATATGGCCCGCGATCCGCCAGACCTTTGCGAATACCAATTTCAAATACTACCTGATCTCGGATTTTTCCTATTACATGGCGCTCAGCATCATTTCCAGCGGGCTGTTGTTCTTTGTCAGGGTATTGCTCAATCTGCCCGAGTCCGAGGGCGGGCCTCTCATGGCCACCATGGTGCTGACCTCCTTGTTGTTCTATCCTTTGATCAACTGGCTGGCCGCCCACTGGGGGAAAAAACCGGTCGTGCTGGTGTCTTTTGCGATCCTCAGCATACTTTTCGTCGCCATTTATTTCCTGGGTAAATTCCCGGCGTCCCCGCGTGTCCAGATCTATTCGCTGATGATTGGGGCTGCCTTTCCCCTGGCTTCGCTCGGTATCCTGCCCAACGCCATTCTGGCGGAGATCGCGCAAAAGGATGCGATCGTTTCCGGGGAGAACCGGGAAGGCATGTTCTTCGCCGTCAAGTATTTCTTCGTGAAACTAGGCCAGACGCTGGGTATTGCTCTTTTTGCCTACCTGACAATATACGGCAAAGACCCAGGGCATGACTACGGGCTGCGGCTAAACGGGGTATGTGGATTTGCCCTTTGTATCCTGGCTTTCACCTTCTTCTCCCGGTTCAGGGAGCAATAACTAATTAATTCACTATATATGTTAAAAATATGTAAATAATATAACATAATTAGGCCATCGTATAACATCCATTAAGACAACAGCGCCCACCTTTGTAGTACAAAAATGATAAAGCTAAGGGAGGTTTCTACTTATTACAAGCCTATGAACAACCCACCGTCCAGTTGAGGAAAAAGCCCCTATGTTGAGCAGGGGCTTTTTTTTTGGCGGGCGGCTAAAACGAACCACAAAACCTAGAAATATGGCTGTTAAACTCTTGTCTAATTCAAGCGGCGTTAAGCAAAACGGTAATGGCTTCGGCTATTCCGGAATACGCATTGCCGATATCATCAGCAATGGATTCTTTAAGGTAGATCGCCAATGGACCGTCAGATATTGGAATAAGGCAGCCGAAAAATTATTAGGGGTCGCATCGAAGAACATCGTGGGAAAGAATATCTGGGACGTTTTTGCCGGCACCCTTTCGAAGGAGTTTTCCGCCTCCTACCGCAACAAGCCGTTACAGGATATTCCTGCTCATTTTGAAGAATACTGGCCGGAAATGGGATCCTGGTTTGACGTCATCACCTACTATTTCGACGATAACCTATCCGTTTCATTCAAAGGTCATAGCCAATCCGCGCATTCGAAGCATGCGGATCATCCGGAACAGCAGTTGAAGGTCTTGAACGAATTGTATCGTTTCGTGACGGAGGTTACGAACGATTGCCTCTGGGAATGGGATCTTCAGAATAAGGAAATGTTCTGGATAGACGGAGGCCATAAGCGGGTGTTTGGCTATCCCATTGAGAATACCCTGGTACCCCAGAGCTTTTGGGAGGAACTTCTGCATCCGGACGATAAAGAACGTATATGGAAAAAATTGGGGGAAGTCCTGGCCGGTCACGGCGATAGCTGGGAAATTGAATACAGGTTTAAAAAGGCCGATGGGACATATGCTTATGTACAAGACCGCGCCCATATATTTTATGACGATAAAAATTCCGCTGCCAGCATGATCGGGGCCACCCAGGATATCACGGCCAGAAAATCGGCCGATATTCAATTGCTTGAGGAAAGACTGTCTAAGCAAAGGGAGATTACAGAGGCGGTTCTGAACGCGCATGAGAACGAGCGAACGGCGATCGGAAAGGAACTGCATGATAACCTGAACCAGATCCTGGGTGCGGCAAAGTTGTATATAGAGATGGCAAAAACGGATGAGGAGGTAAGGGACATGTGCCTTGACCGGTCCTCGGGCTATATCATGAAAGTGATAGAAGAGATAAGGAAGATTTCGAAAACGTTGGCGAGCCCGAGCGTGCATTTGATGGGCCTCATTGAAAGCATAAGGAACGTGATAGATGACCTGGTCGTCGTCTACCCGATAAGAATCGAATTTCATGAGAGTGGAATTGTCGAAAAAGAGCTGGAGGAAAAACTGCAGCTGGACATTTTAAGGATCGTGCAGGAGCAATTGAATAATGTGATCAAGCATGCAAATGCAACGCTGGCTATTATTCATTTAAACAGGCTGGAAAACGAGATAACCCTTGTTATCTCGGATAACGGGGATGGTTGCGACACTTCGATAGAAAAATTTGGTGTGGGACTTATCAATATCAGGAGCAGGGCGGAATCCAATCATGGGTGGGTAACGATCGCGTCGAGGATCGGAGAAGGATACCTGTTAAAAGTTATATTGCATCCGGTAGTCATCCCGAAATAAGCTACAGATCTTCCAGCATGGCTCGCCGTTTGTCCTTCAGCTTCTTAAAATGCGAAACAGTCAGGCCGGTCACTTTTTTGAATTGAGCGGAAAGATGCGAAAGACTGCTATATCGCATCCTGCGGGCAATTTCGGTCAGGGTAAGCTCATCGTACACCAGCAATTCTTTTACCCTTTCTATTTTGTGTGAAATAAAAAACTTTTCAATCGTAGCGCCCTGCACTTCTGAAAACAGATTGGAGAGGTAAGTATAATCGTAGTCTAATTTCTGACTTAAATAGCTGGATAAATTATTGATCAGCGGCTTCTCTGAATAATGTACCAGTTCAATGATAATGCTTTTGATCTTCTGGATCAGGATGCTTTTTTTATCATCTATCAATTCAAGGCCCGACTTTCTTAGGATCATATCAATTTGATGACGTTGCGAAACGGAAATGCTTTCTGCAATTTCTATTTCGCCGAGCTCGACCTTGACAAGGTTGATTCCAATTTGCGACAGAACATCCCTGACCACGATCTTGCAACGTAGGCATATCATATTTTTGACGTAGAGCTTCAAGGGGCTTTTTAAAATGATGCTACTTCAGAGCCCCCTCAACAGGGCAGGTGCAATACCTGCCAACGTATAGCAAAATAAACAATATTTTCGATATTACCTTTCCATATTGTTCGGCCTGGTATAAATCAGCTGCATGACGTGAATATTCCGCATCCGGAACGCCGCCTCACAATAGCAGAGATAATAATTCCATTTGCGGATAAAGCGATCGTCGAAACCCATTGCTTTTACCTGCTCCAGACGGCTGTTAAAATGGAGGAACCATATCTTCAATGTAGCGGCATAGTGCAGTCCCAGGTCTTTCAGATCGACCAGGGTCATTTCGCCTGCCCGGTTGATCGCCGCGTTGATGGCGCTGACCGAAGGCAACAGGCTGCCGGGGAAGATGTGCTTTTGTATCCAGTCCACGCCCTTTCGCATGCTTTCGTAGCGTGAATCCGGGCAGGTGATCACCTGCAAGGCCAGTACGCCATCGCGTTTTAATAATTCATTACATTTACTGAAATAAGTGTCCAGGTATTTATGCCCCACGGCTTCCAGCATCTCCACCGAGACGATCTTGTCGAACTGTCCCGATAATTTGCGGTAATCTTCCAGCCTGATCTGAATCAGGTCTTCCAATCCTTCTGCCTTAACCCTTTTAGTAGCCAAATGGTATTGTTCAGCCGAGATGGTGACGGAAGTAACCCGACAGCCATAGCGTCGGGCCATATAAACGGCGCCAAAGCCCCAGCCGCTACCGATCTCCAGCACATGATCGGCCCGGGAAAGATGTAATTGCTGACAGAGCCGTTCGTATTTGGCCAGTTGCGCTTCTTCGAGGGTCATTCCATCACGCCGGAAATAGGCGCTGGAATAAGTCATCGTCTCATCCAGGAACAGGCGGAAGAACTCGTTGCTGAGATCATAATGATCAGAGATATTCTGCCGGGAACCTTTCAGGGTATTGGCCCGTTTGAAATATTTTCGCCTGTTCCACCATTTCAAAATATTCAATACCAGCGTCTGCGTTTTATTACCCGATATGCCCGGCGCCCGGTCTACGTTCAATAGCGCCCAGCTGATCACCGCTGTGATGTCGTCCGTGTCCCACAATCCGTCTACGTAGGCCTCGCCAAAACCGATGTCGCCGTAAAGGATACACCGCTGGTAAAATTCGGGGTCGCAGATCCGGATGTGTGCTCTTACGGCATCCAGGCCGTCACCAATGGTCAGACAGCTGCCATCCGGGAGTTCCAGCTCCAGGCGGCCTTTATCCATGCGAGCGAGTCGCCGGAGAACGATATTCTCGTACAGGCTGCTTTTGCGTGCTATATACAATGTGTTGTCCATCATACTTTATATTCTCTGTACACTCCCTGCTGCAAGTCGCGGTGTGATCCTTTTTTATGAAAGGGAATCTTCTTCGACCATAGGCGAAAGGCTTCCCAATGGATCAGCCCCATGACTTTCAGCGTGATCAGGGGAATACTGAAGAAGTAACGCAGGAGGTTAGCATCGTTCAACCGGCGGCGCTTGCCCGTCAGTGTGCTGATGAAAAACCGGTGGCCTTCCGAATCGTGGTCATCGATCCTGATGTGCAGCTTATCGTCGGGGATGTCCAGGCTGAAATCGAAATGCGTATCCATGTCGATGAAAGGGGAGACGTAGAAATATTTTGGCGTCCGTTGCCGGAATTTTTGTCCCCGCAAGGCCTGGAGGCCGATAAAATAGGGCTTCATTTCCCGGAAGGTATTGCCTACCTCTACCACCGAACACAATGGCTGCCCTTTCTCGTCATAACAAAAGTAGAAGGAGACAGGGTTGAACTGGTATCCAAGGGTACAGCAATTCGTCAGCAACTGTATCCGGCCCTTGCCTATCACAATATTTTGGGTCAGGAGGTAGTCAGCCAGGTGCTGGCGGATGTCTTTTGAGGTATCCGGCTTTTCCGCCGGCAATTGCAGGTGGTCGCGGTCCCGGAAATTAAAAAGGTTAAACCGGTTCCTGCTCAGCAAATGCAACCGCCTGTTCAGACCATCGATCTCGTCCAGGTCCAGGTAGAACATGAAAACCTGATATTGAAAGAAGTGCTCCCTGGGAGATAAACGGTAATGGATCACATTGGCCTTGTACAAGCAGGAATTCATATATTTCCAATATACGAGACGCGGGCAATTATAGTTCGGTTGTGGAAGATATCTGCCACAAATTCTCCGGATTGTTCAACTCCAGGAGCCTGGTACACAGCTCAACGGCGCTGGTAAAGGCGTCTTCGTGGAACCCGTAGTTGAAATAGCTGCCGCAGAAATACACCGGTCCGGAGGTGTTTAGCCGTTGCAGCTCCTGCTGGGCCCGGATGGCGGGTAGGTCGAATAGCGGGTGGTCATAGTCCAGTTCCAGCAGGATTTTCTTGTCATTCAGCCCCGGATGGGGATTGACCGACACAAAATATTGCCGGTTGTCGGAGACCCCCTGCAGCCGGTTCATCCAATATAAGGTACTGGGTACCAGCTGTCCTTTTTGTTCTTCTATCCGGTAATTCCAACTGCTCCAGGCCAGTTTTCGGGCCGGCATCAGCGAGACGTCCGTGTGAAGGACACAGCGGTTGTGCTGATAACGGAAACAACTGAGCAGCCGCCGTTGGTCCGGTGTGGGTTGTTCCAGCATGGCCAGGGCCTGGTCGCCATGGCAGGCTAGGATGACCCGGTCATACCGCTGGCGTTGACCGTCTGCGGTGACGACAATCGCGGCCCCGCGGTTGGATCCGTCGGCGCTGCCTGCGCCGTCCTCTTCCCGGATGACCCTCACCACTTTGGTATTGACTTGTATCCGATGACGGAAAGGCCGGATCAGTAAGTCCCGGTAGGATTGGCTGCCCTTGTCCAGCGTCCACCACTGATGTTGGGTGTTAAGCCCTAAAAATCCATGATTCAGAAAAAACCGGATCAGTGTCACTGCCGGAAAATCCAGCATTTTATCCATGGGCGTCGACCAAACCGCCGAGCTCATCGGCACCAGGTATTTCCACAGCATGTCATCTCCGTATCCGGCCTGTCGTATATATTCCCCAATGCTGACATTGGCGTAACCGGGGTCATCCAGGATACGGATACTCTCGGCATTGAAGCGGCCGATCTGCCGCAGCATTTTCCAGAAACGGGGGCGGAAAAGATTGCTGCGTTGTGCGAAGAGATGGTTAAGACTGGAGCCACTGTATTCCAGTCCCGAGGGGATATGCTGGATGCTGAAGGACATGTCCGTCTTTTTTACCGGTGCGCCGATCTGCCCGAACAGACGGCAGAGGTTAGGATAGGTCTGGTAGTTGAAGACCATGAAACCGGTGTCGATATGGACAGGTCCGGCCTGTTCCTGTACTGTTACCGTATGGGTATGGCCGCCGATATAGTCGTTCTGTTCATAAAGGGTCAGGTCATGCGTAGGGTGAAGGAAATAGGCGCAGCCCATGCCGGCGATGCCTGTACCTATAATGGCTGTTTTTGACATATAATTTCCAGGAACTTTTCCACGCTATACGTCGACAACTGGCCGCCGGGGCCATTCAGGCTATAGTCGAAGCCGTGCGTGCCCCAGGGCAGCGTCAGCAGAAAATGCTTAACCCCGCTGTCGGCCAGTTTGCGGTTCAGCCGGATGCTGTGCTCGTAGGCAACTAATACATCCTGCTGTCCATGGATCAGCAGGGTAGGGACGCTCTGGCGGGTGACGAAGGCGACAGGCGAACTGTTGACATAGTTCTGCGGCACAGCCGGATAAGGGCCGCCTAAGTAGTCGGACATCACCTTGCGCGAGTCCATGATCAGGGGATTGCCGGGGGCGGAATAGCCCCAAACCATATCTGCCGGACCATAAAAGTCAATGACGCCTTTTATCGCCGAATCCTGCAGGGTATAGGCAGCCAGCAGGGCGATCTGTGCGCCGGCCGAACGTCCCAGTAAGACAAATGTATTCGAGTCGATCGATAGCTCCGTCGCATGGCTGCGCAGATAGTCAAGGGCCGTATGAACGTCCTGTACCTGGCTGGGGTTATGATAGCGGGGCGCCAGCCGGTAATTGATAGCGGCTACCGTATACCCGTCTTTTGCCAGGCGGCTGTTCAGCTCCGGCAATTGCCTGCTGTCCCCTCCGGCCCAGGACCCGCCGTGTATAACGATGACGCAGGGCCTCGGACGGGGTTGCTGCGCGGGATACAGGTCCAGAGTGAGGTTGACGCCATCCGCCGATCCGTAGGTCAGTGTCCGGGAAGGAACCACGCCGGCGCCGGTGAACATTCGCTGCCATTGAAAAGCGGCAGATTTTTGCGCAGCCGCCATTTGTGCCTTGCCTTTGTTGATGCGATCGGCGTCTGCCGAATCTCCATGCAGCTCGATGACCCGGAATGCCAATTCCAGCTTCGGACCTAACCCGCGTGCAGTGGTGTAGGCGCGGATAACCGGAGAGACATAGAGCACCAGCGCCAGGGCGCTGGCTAGTGCATTGACCAATCCGTATCTGCCTCCGTACCCGCCCGTGATCAGCAGCAGCAGGACGATGGCGGCAAAGATCCAGGGGAAAGACTGTACGATGACGGCCAACAGCCATAAAGGATAGGCCGGCGCGGGAAAGACGGCCAGCAAGGAGATCAGCAGCAGACAAATAATCGCTATCAGGCGGAACATACGCAGGTTTTATGAAATAGGTAATGACTGACGAACCACTCTTTCCCGTTGCGGTAGTTCCACAATTCTGCACAGGCCATATAGAACAGTCGCCACCGCACCCACCATTTTACCGTTTCCGTCTTGCCGTAGGTTTGCGAGAAAAGGGCCAGGATCTCTGGTTTGTGCCGGTCCATATTCTGCAACCATGCCTCGGCCGTACGGCCATAATGAGTGCCATCCACCTGCCAGTGCTTTTCGACCAGCAGGTCTTCATTAAAATATAGCAGCAGGTCATCGCTGGGCATGATGCCGCCGGTGAAAAAGTACCGGCTCATCCAATCCGTCGCATCCTTCACGTCGAAAAGGTAAGAAAATTCCCGATGAGAAAAGATGTGGACGAACAGTTTGCCATCGGGTTTCAGGAAGGAAGCTACCTTTTTCATCAATAGCCGGTAGTTGCGCATGTGCTCGAACATCTCCACAGATACGACCCTGTCAAACGAGAGCGGAACCAGATCTTCCGTGCCCAGCGTATTTATATCGGCTGTGACCACTAGCAGGTTTGTCAACCCACGGATGGCGATTTGCCCGTCAATATATTCTTTTTGTGTCCGGGAATTCGATACCACGGTAAAACTGCTGGCCGGATACCGGGCCGCCATGAACAGTGACAGCGATCCCCAGCCACAACCCAGCTCGAGCACCTGTTGGCCGTCCGACAGATCTGCCCGCTGGCACGTCAATTTCAGCATATCCTGTTCGGCCGTGTCGAGATCGCTGACCCCCGGGCGCCAATATCCGCAGGAATATTTCAGGTGCCTGCCCAGGCAATATTGATAGAAGGCTGTCGGTACTTCATAATGCTGTTCGTTGGCATCGGTCGTGTGGACGGCTATAGGGGAAGCGCTCAGGTCGCCGATCAGATCAGACAGATGTGCCTGCTGCGCCTCGGGGCTGCCTTTATCTTCATCTCGCAGCCGCTGCCGCAATAATTGCCGGATGGCCGGACGCAGCATGAAGTCCGGCACCCTATCTTTTTCTACTATTGAAGTATACCACATCAGGCATTTTTTTTAAACCACGGTATAAATACGCTGGTTTGGCGCTGATAGTTTTCATAAGCGGCCGCTTTTGTCCGTAGGCTTTGTTGTTCCGTGGCAGGGATACCTGTGACCTTCAGCAACAAATAGAGGATAAAGAGGGGGCTGAAAAGTGCTAACCAGCCGTAGGGTGATCCCAGGGCATAGATAAAATAGGCCAGCCACATCAACCATTCGAAGAAATAATTGGGGTGCCGGGAGTAATTCCACAAACCTGCGGAACAAACCTTCCCTTTATTATCGGGATTTTGTTTGAAAGCGACCAGCTGACGATCCGCCATCCATTCGCCGGCTACTGCTATCAGCCATAAGGCAGCTCCTGAGTATTCCCAGCCTGACAAGGCCGGATAGGGATTAGCGGTGCTGATGAAAAATGGGATGGCGAGCAACACATTGCTGAAGGCTTGTACCTGAAAGAACCAGAAGAATTTTCTGTCGGCGTTGGGGGCCCATTCTTTTCGTAATTGCCGGTAGCGCCCTTCTTCCTCATCCAGGTGGCCGATCACTCTTACCCCCAGATGGGAGCCCAGCCGGATCCCTGCTGTGACCACCATGGCGGCGAGGAGTGCCTTCCTGGGCCCATAACCCGCACCCAGAACATATAGCAGCAGGCCGATAACGGGAAAATTAAAGGCCCAGAAAATATCTACCACCCCTGCGTTATGCACCCGTTTCGCCCATATCCACACAATAACCATGATGAGGCTGCATGCGAAAAGGCAGATCAGCACGCTGACATATAGCGGGACGGCGGCAGTTATCATGTGTTAGAATTTTCTTACACTTCGACCTCTTCCACTTCCACCAGTTTCTGTCGTTTAACCGGCCGCGCCGGAAGGGCGGGCCTCTTCCTGAGCCTGATGATGTGTGCTGCATTCAGAAGCCGGATGACTTGCCATGTAGGGTCGAATTCGAACCATCTTTTGGCGAAATTGGCGTCATTGGGGCTCTTATGATGGTTGTTCTGGAATAGTTCGCCCATCATCAGGAAATCCAGCGGCAGGGAATTTTTGCTGTGATCGTCATTGTCGTAATTGGAATAGCCGTACTTATGACCACACCAATTGACGAGAGCGCCATGGATCGGGCCCATGAAAAAATGGATCGGCAGCAGCAGGAACAGCCACCAATGAGTGGCAAAGGTCACATAGAAGGCGACGTATAACAAGCCGAAAGCGATCCTCGTCGGCCAAAGATCGCTGATCCGGTCGAGGGAAGGCCAGGTGGGATAATTGCCGCGAAACGCGGGTTCGGGTTCTTTCTTATAGAGCAGGTACTCCATATAGATGTTTTTTGTCTGAACTGTCATGGACCACACATCCTTGAAAAAGTGAGGTGAGTGGGGGTCTTTTTCCGTATCGCTGTAGGCGTGATGCATCCGGTGGAGGATGGCATAGGCCCGCGGGTTCAGAAAGGATGACCCTTGTGAGATGAAGGTGAATCCGTAAAAAAATCTCTCCCAGAACTTATTCATCTTAAACATCTTGTGCGAGGAGTAGCGGTGCAGGAAGAAAGTTTGCGAGAACAGGGACAGAAACCAGTGGCACAGAAAAAACACTAAAATAACCATAATCAGATGTATGAAACCTTGTAAAAAAAGAAACGAAATTAGGGTGTTTTTGGTTCACATATTAAAAAAGATAATCGGAGCGACAAGGGTTTATACGTTAATTTTTTTAACATTTCTCCACTCCGCGATGGGCGCCCACAGCAGCAGCGCCAGGAGAACGAATCCTGCCAGGATTTGCAGGGTGCGGCCGGTGTAATACGATGCAGGATGAAAAACAAAACGGATGTTGTGTTTCCCCGCCGGTACCGATAGTCCACGCAACATATAATTCGTCCGGATGATCGGCGTTTCTGCGCCATCGATGTAGGCTTTCCAGCCCCGGTCATAAAACACTTCGCTGAAGACGGCAAAGCGTTTTCGGGATGTTGTTGATGAGTAGTCCATCTCATCATTGTCATTTTTTGTCAATTCGATGGTGTCATGGGCATTGAGCGGTGAGGCGCCTGCTGTCATGGCCGAATCACTAGCCGGCGGGGCGTCATATGTCACCTTGCCGCTGTCCGCACTAAAAGCAATAGCCGTGTCCTTTGTATCCAGACCTGTCAGTGCGTCCATGACCTGTTGGGGAGTGGGCTTGAAACGTACCGATCTGACGAACCAGGCTGCGCCCAGTGCATCGGGGTTTTGCGCTACATGTTCCTTGCCGTCCTGCGTCTGCTGAAAGATGTACTTCGTGTTCAGCATGTTGAGCACCGGCAAACAATCAGGATATTTATTCAGCTGTTGTTCGATCAGGTCTTCATAGATACTCAGTTTTGCCGGGTGATAGCCGCCGATCGACCGGTGAAAATAAGAAGTAGCTGCTCCATAGGTCAGGGTCTCGAGTCCGCCCTGTCGAAGGTCGAAGACCCGATAATAGCTTTTGTCCTGCATCACCTGCTGATCGGCGGGGGTAGGGGAGAATGGGGTCTTTGCCTCTTCCGCGTCCTGGTAGAGGTCGTTGTTGAGGTAGTGGACGTCGATAGAGATCAGGTCGATAAAGGCCAGCGCCCCGATCAGCATGACGGATAAGAAGGGGCGCAGTCGTCCTTTGATCGCCAGGGCTGCGAGGACTGCGGCAGCGGCTATATAAAGAAAGGAACGGCCGATGCTGCTGAGGAAAAGCGACTGCCGGTCTTCGCGCAGTCCGGCCAGGAAGCTATGCACGTAATCGGCCTGTTGCGGCTCGAGATTGCCCATGGACTGGGTGATCCGTTGATCGATCATTCCCTTATAATCATAGCTGACATACAGCACCAGCAACAGGACGAATATAGCACCCGTGAGGTACAATCCTTTTTTAAAATTTGCCCAGACTACAGCCCGGTCGGCCGGGGTCACCGTGAGGATCTTTTGCAGGCTGAGCGTGGCCTGCATGCAAAGCAGGAAGTTGGGGATGACCAGGATTACGCTGGGGGCGCGAAATTTATTATAACCGGGCAGGACCTTCATCATCAGCCCGTTGAAATCGGCAAAGTAACCGCCCCAACTCAGTATGATGCTGAATACGCCAATGCCCAGCATCCACCATTTGTGCCGGCCGTCCAGCAGGAAGAACCCCAGCAAGGCCAACAGGCAGACGACCGCGCCCGCATAGGCTGGTCCCCCTGTATCTTCACCGATCCCCCCCCAATAGAGATGGAAGAATTGCTGTAATGACTGCCCGAATGGCTGTGGCATATTCTGCAGGGCTGCTATCGCTTTGGATTGATCTTCGGAAATATCGCCGCGCCAGTCACCGCCGCCGCCGAAGATTTTCGGCGCAAGCAGTTCCAGTGGTTCTGTCCTGTAGGCGCTGTAGCTAAAGGCATATTCCTGGCTCAGCCCGGTGTTAGTCACCGTACCGCCGGCTTTCGCCAGTTCGCTGCCACCCCGGATCGATGCTTTCGCATAATCAATGGTGGTCAAGCTGACCACGGCGTTGCAAAGCAGGCCGATGACCAGGCCGCTGACCGTCAGTGTGGCGGCGATGATCATGTGCCGGTAATCCCGTTGCCGAATCCACCGGATCGCATAGCCGATCGTCATCGCGGCCACGATCATGCCACCGTAATAGGCGATCTGCGGGTGGTTGGCTGCGATGAAGCAGGCAGTAAAAAGCCCTGTCAGCGCAACTCCCCAACGATATTTTTTTTCATAGATCAGCAGCACCCCGGCGATAAAAGCCGGCATGATAGCGATGGCCATCATTTTGGTGTCATGACCGACGGCAATAATGACAGCATTATAGGTAGCATAGGCATAGGTCAGCGATCCGATGATACCAACATAGGGATTTACCCGCAAGACCAATGCGAGGAAATAAAAGCAGATGCAGGCCATGAAAAAATAACCTGCAGGCTCCTTCAGCCACAGGGTCAGCAAACCATAAGCAAAATACTGCGGCGATGCCACCCGTGCATCGATTTCGATCATATATCCCGGCATACCGCTGAACATGCCTTCTGTCCACAGGGGAAAATACCCATGGGCCTCCTGGTACTGAGAGGAATTTTGCGCCATGGCTTTCCACTGCGTGACGTCCTGCTGTTGTAATACCTTACCGTCGAAAGCGGGTTTACAATAGACAATGGCGATCAGGAGGAAAACAACGACTGCTATTGCATGCGGCAGCAGCATTCGGAACCATTTATTTTGCATAGACGTCAATATTACTGAAATAAAAAATATTTTCGACACATTAGACAAAAGCAATATCCATCAAATTGGAGGTAATTTTTCGGGAGAATGATAAATATAGAATTGTGCTGAGCCAAGAGAAGGAGCAGGGATAAAATTTCTCTTGGTAATCGGCGAAGTAAATCGATTTAGTAAACACGCCCTGATAGACAGGGAAATGAGGAGGCTGGAATAGGGCCGGTGTTTTTTTTCTTCTGGTTGTTTGTTTGCAATAAAATAATATAACTTTAGGATCACAAGCCGATCGTGCTTGCAAAATCTAACGATTGCATACCAAATTTGATAGACCCCGGCCGTCCGGGGTTTATTCTTTCTTATCTTTATCCCTCACTATTTTATCAATTATGGCCAAGGAGTTTTACGAACTGAGTATGAATACCCCTCAGGGGCAGCCGGTCAGCATGTCCGGATATGAAGGTAAAGTTATACTTGTCGTCAATACTGCCACTCAATGCGGGCTTACCCCGCAGTTCGAGGGATTGGAGTATTTGTATCAGCAGTATAAGGATAAGGGGCTGGTCGTTCTTGGTTTCCCCTGCAATCAATTCGCCGGTCAGGAACCCGTGTCGAACGAGAATATGCAGCAAACCTGCCGGTTGAATCATGGTGTCACCTTCCCCTTATTCGAAAAGATAGATGTCAACGGCCCCAATACCCACCCGGTCTTTAAGCTGTTACGGCGTAGCCTGGGCGGTCTTTTCGGCAGTCGCATCAAATGGAATTTCACCAAATTTCTCATCGATGCCGAGGGTCGTCCTGTCAAGCGCTTTTCTCCGGTGACGAAGCCTGCGGCTATTGAGCCTTATATCAGCAAGCTTCTTTCCCGGGTCACTCCCTAAGCCTCCAGTTCTTCCAGTTGTTCTTCCGACAGCTGAATCTGTTCTGCCTGCAGGTTTTCCTCGAGATGTTTCACGCTGGACGTCCCGGGGATCAGCAGGTTATTGGGAGAGTGGTAGAGCAGCCAACTGAGGGCCAATTGATGGGGGGTGACCTTCAACTGACCCGCTACTTTTTCGATAGTGGTCATGTTGCCCGTATTGCCGGCATTCATAGGGTTCCAGGGAATGAAAGCCTTGCCAGTTACCTCACAATGTTCCAGCACTTCTTCCCATTTGCGGTAATCATGGCTGTATTTGTTCTGGACGGAAACGACCTCTACATATTCCTCCGCTTTCTGGATATCTTTTACACTCACTTCGGACAGGCCGATGTGTTTGATCAGACCTTCTTCCTGCGCGCCTTGCAGAAACTCCAGCGTCTTCTCAAAGGGGACCTGCGGATCGATCCGGTGCAACTGGTAAAGGTCGATGCTGTCCAGCTGCAAACGGTTCAGGCTGCCTTCCAGCGCTGATTTTAAATGATCGGGATGGGAATTGATCGTCCATTGGTTGGGGCCTGAACGCAGGAAGCCGCCTTTGGTAGCAATCACCAGTCCGGCAGGGTAGGGATACAATGCCTCTGCAATCAATTCTTCGGAAACATTGGGTCCGTAGCTGTCTGCCGTGTCGATGAAATTCACGCCCAATTCTACTGCCCGTTGCAGCACCCGTATGGCTTCGGCCTTGTCTTTAGGTGGACCCCAGATCCCTTGCCCGGTAATACGCATAGCGCCGAACCCCATCCGACGGACGGTCAGGGTTCCCCCGATCGTGAAATTTTTTTGAAAGCTGACTTTAGTGCTCATATAATAAAAGGTTTTAGACTAAATTCGTTACTACCAAACAGCCGCACATGAGATTTTGTTTATTCCTTTCCATCTTACTGGTCGTCCATGCTGCTTATGGACAGATTAAAAAACCCCTTGACCCTTCAGTCTACGATGGCTGGCAGAATGTCAATGAAAAGATACTCTCGTCCGACGGAAAATATATCGTGTATACCGTCACTCCGCAGGAAGGTGACGGGAGCCTCTTTATCCGGGCGACAGCGGGTAATTATGCAAAGGAGATACCACGCGGGACGAATGCCACCATTACCGGGGACGGCCGCTTTCTCGTCTTTCTTATCCGGCCCGTCTATAAAGATATCCGCGAAGCGCGTATCCGGAAAAAGACCCCTGATCAGTCACCCAAAGATACCCTGGCATGGATCGAACTGGGGACGGATAGCCTCACCCGCATCCCCAGGGTCCGGTCTTATAAGGTGCCTGAATTACAGGGCGCGTGGCTTGCCTACCTGTTGGAGAAACCGTTGCCTGCGACTGCCGGCCCCGGAGGTAAAATGGACTCGCTTACCCGTATCCGCCTGCTGACGTCCCGGGCAGACAGTCTATCAAGACTTGCTGACAGCCTGCGCCGGCAGATAGCGGAAGTGGGCGTAAAGGGATGGACCGCTATACCCGCTCCTGCCGCAAAAAAAGAGGGGCATGGCGCTGGAGAAAACGGGGAAGAAGGTACGGATCTCATCGCGCTCAATCTTGTAACCGGTGAGCAAAAGAAATTTGCGCTGGCCACAGAATATTATTTCAGTAAGAATGGTAATGCGCTGGTCATCGAAACCTCCCGCAAAAATGCAGACTCGGTTTCAAAAGCAAAGGTGCTCTGGCTCCATACCGATAGAGGCAGTGTCGACACCGTCTTTTCCGGGTTCCAGGACGCCCGTAGCTACGCCCTGGACGATGCCGGCACGCAACTGGCTTTTGTCGCGGACAGGGACAGCTCTGCAAAAGCCCTTGCCAGGTTCTATCGCCTGTGGTACTATACGCCGGGAATGGATAGTGCCGTCAGTCGTGCCGACCGCACCAGTATTTCTGCCGCGTTGACTGCAGCCCATGGAAGGCTGCAATATCCATCCATCCCAGCGTATGTCTCCAGGACTGCTGTCGAAGGTCAGGAAACTGCCGCTATTATCGGCCAACTCACCGTCAGCCCTGACTTCGTCAACTATTTCAGTAAAGATGGCAACCGGCTTTTCTTCGGGTTAGCGCCAGTCCGTCCGCCGAAAGACACCACGCTGGTTGATTTCGAGACCGCCCGTCTCGACGTATGGAATTACAATGACGATTATCTTTCACCCGAACAATTGATCAGGGTCGGCAACGAACTGAAGCGTTCCTATCTTGCCGTCCTGGCAAAAGGCGACAGCCACCTCGTTCCACTGGCCGACGACAATTGTGAGACAGTCCTGCCGGGCGAGAAGGGCAATGGCCGTTATGCGCTGGGATCAAGCAGCAAGGGTTATCGTATCCAGGAGCAATGGGAACAGAGCGGACTGGAAAAGATTGAGCTCGTCGATCTCACCGATGGATCGCGCAGGCAGATCGGGGACAAGGTCAGGGGAGGGGCGACCCTTTCACCTGGCGGAAAGTTTGTCCTTTGGTATGACTGGAAGAACAGGAATTGGAATACGTATGATATCGCCGGTGGAAAGACGTACAATATCACTGCAGGGGTCCATACACCGCTTTTCGATGAAGAAGACGACCATCCTGACGATCCGCCGCCGTACGGCAGCGCAGGGTGGATGGAAAATGACGGTTCTGTATTGATCTATGATAAATATGATATCTGGCAATGTGATCCTACCGGCAGTCTGCCGCCTGTGGTCCTCACACAGGGGCGTCATTATGAGTCGACCTTCCGTTATGTTCAACTCGACAGGGAAGATCCGGCCATTCATGCCTCTCAATGGGTACTGCTGACCATCTTCGATCACCGGTATAAGATGGCGGGAATAAAATGGTTCCGCATAGGCATGACCATTAATCCGGCGGACCGCGTTGGATGGAAGACGTATCAGCGGAGCTATAACAGTTTTGTCAGGGCCAAAAAGAGCCCTGTCCTCGCCTTCCTCGAAGGCAGTTTCGATCGTCCGTATGACCTTTACTTTACCGATTCGGCTAACCTTGCGGAAAACCAGCTGAGCCATATTAATCTGCAGCAGGCGTCCTACAACTGGATGACGGTTGAGTTGAAGCATTGGAAGATGTTCGACGGCCGCACCAGCGAAGGCTTGCTGTACAAACCTGCGGACTTCGACAGTACGAAGAAATACCCCATCATTTTCTATTTCTATGAAAGGGATGCCGACAACCTGTATGATTATATAGCGCCGCAGCCGATCCGCGCCAGCATCAATGTGGCTTACTTTGTCAGCAATGGTTATCTCGTTTTCGATCCGAATATTTATTACAAGACCGGCCAGCCCGGAGAAGACGCCTACAATTCCGTGGTCTCTGCTGCCCGCTACCTGTCCCGCTTCAAATGGGTCGACAGCACGAAGATGGCGCTGCAGGGACACAGCTGGGGCGGCTACCAGGTAGCCTATCTCGTCACCCGTACGCATATTTTTGCTGCTGCGGAGGCCGGGGCCCCCGTGGCCAACATGACCAGTGCCTATGGCGGTATCCGCTGGGGCGCCGGTATCAGCCGTCAGTTCCAGTATGAAAAATCCCAGAGCCGTATCGGGTCTACCCTCTGGCAACACCCGGAACTCTATATCAAAAATTCGCCGCTGTTCCGGGCCGATAAGGTGACGACGCCACTGCTGATGATGCACAATGATGCCGATGGCGCGGTGCCGTGGTACCAGGGAATCGAATATTTCTCCGCTCTCCGTCGCCTGGGCAAAAAGGCATGGCTGATCGAATACAATGGGGAAGATCATGGGCTGACCGAAAGGCGCGACCGGAAAGACTGGTCCATACGCATGTCACAATTCTTCGATTATTACCTCAAGGGTGCGCCCCCGGCCCGGTGGATTACCGATGGGGTCCCGGCAACGCTGAAAGGCATTGATTGGGGACTGGAAAGGCGTTAACAAAGATTTTAATGAAATTTTAATCTTTTCGTCTCACATGTATAATATTTTAATCTATAGATAGTTATTAACCTCGGTAAGTTAATAGAGAGAAACATCTAGCAGATGCCTGTTTTCTTTCCCTTTCATAGATGACATTCCCTATTTGGGAGGTGGCGCTTTCACTGAAACTACATAAAGAGCTGATTATTAGCCATTTTATTTATGGTGTCTTAATTGATATCATATATTTCGTAATAAATCCAATTTGTGAAAAGCACCCCTACCTTGTGCAGAGCGGTCCTGTTGACCCTATATATTATTTTTTCCTCTTTTCTATCCCGGGCAGGGGGATTAGGTAATGATACTATTTATAGCGCTCAGACCATTTGTTACAATACGATACCTGTTGCCTTGACAGGCACTACACCCACCGGAGGTATTGGGGTCTACACATACGTATGGCAGAAAAGTACTACTTCTGCTTCGGCTGGTTTTGCCAATATTTCCGGCGCTACCTCCACGGGGTATGCGCCGGGCGCTCTCACCGTCAACACCTGGTATCGCAGGATTTCGAATTCCGGCATTCTTTCCGATACGGCGGCCGTCATCGGGATCACCGTGACCCCCATCATCACTGCCGCGTCGAATACCATCGCTGCGGCCCAAACCATTTGTAATAATACCGCTCCCGCGACTATTACGGGCAGTACTCCTACGGGTGGGAACGGGGTATACAGCTATGCCTGGCAATCGGCGCCCGACAATGCTACCTGGACCACGATTGCCGGTGACAATTCCATCAGCGTTAGCCCCCCGGCCCTGACCGTCACCACTTATTACCGGCGGATCGTCAGTTCCGGCACCTGTTCTTCCACCAGCGCTTCCGTGAAGATCACTGTGTCTCCTGTTATCGCCAACAATACTATTACGGCCAATCAATCCATCTGTTCGGGACAAACGCCCCTGGCTTTGACAGGCGCTACTCCCACGGGAGGCAGCGGCTTATATACCTATCTCTGGCAGAGCAGCACTGTGTCTGCGACATCGGGCTATGCGACCGCCACGGGTACTACCAACGGTATCAACTATACACCGGGATCGCTGAGCCAGACCACCTGGTTCCGCAGGGTCGTGAGTTCCGGCGGCTGTACGGATTCATCGGCTATCGTACAGATAACGGCCGTCACCTCTGCGCCGGGTAACCCGACGGTATTCGGTAACAATGTGTGGAATGCCTATGCCTATTCCGATAACGCTTTTACAACTTATGCGGGCTATTATACCTTCCCGCAGCTTTCATTCATTTCTACGCAGAGTTATACGACAGCACAGAGCCCTTCTTCGGCTGCAGGCTATCAGGGTTGCCTGATTCAGCCTACCTATTTTTCAGTCAGCTTTAAACGCACCAATTTCACTCCCGGTGATTATCAGATAGATCTGACCGGCGTAGATGACAATATCTACCTTATTATCGATGGCGTGCAGGTGTACACGCACGGGTGTTGCATCGATCCGCCTACGGTCGTCAGCAATATCTGGACAGGTTACCTGGGCCCTACCGACCAGGTGGAGATCAGGTGGTCGCAGAATGCCGGGCCCTCCATTGCGGGGATGAATTTCACGGCTGTGACCCCGGCGCCGCTCAATCCGGGCGCCATCGGCGGCAGCCAGTCCGTCTGTTACGGGCAGCAACCCGCCAATGCTTTTACCAACACGACAACACCGACCAGCGGGTGCAGCATCATCAACGGTTACCAATGGCAAAGTTCCGTAGACAGTGTCACCTGGACCAATATTTCCGGAGCAACGGCACTCACCTATGCCGTCCCTTCCGCATTGACCGCGACCACGTGGTACCGGCGCGTCACCACCGACGCCTGCGATAATTCCGCTGCAACGATTCCCGTGAAGGTGACAGTGAATGTAGTTGCTCCCGGTAACCCGACAGTCTTTGGCAATGGGGTATGGAATGACTATGTTTATTCGGACGATGCCTTTACGACCTATGCGGGGTATTATACCGAGCCGCTGCTTTCTTTCATTACGACTTCACGTTACACGACGGCGCAGAGTCCATCTTCTGCTTCCGGCTATCAGGGATGTTTGGTGAATCCCACCTACTTTTCTGTAAGCATGAAGCGTACGAATTTCATGTCCGCCATTTATCAGATCGACCTGACAGCTGATGACGACCAGGTATTCCTGTTGATCAACGGCATCCAGGTATACACCAAGGGGTGCTGTACCGTGCCGGCCAGTCCGGTATACAATATCTGGACGGGGCCTTTGGGGCCTACTGACCAGGTGGAAATACGGTGGGTGCAGTTTGCAGGAGGTTCCGACGTGGGCATGAATTTTACTCCCGTTACCCCAACGACACTGCAGCCGTCTGTGATTACGCCCAGCCAGACCATTTGTATGGGCAACGTACCGCCGACCCCTTTAACTCAGTCGACGGCGCCTTCAGGAGGTTGTTATATCAGTGGCTACCAATGGGAATTGTCCACGAACAATGGCAGCAGCTGGGCGCCTGTCAGCGGGGCAACGGCAGCCAGCTATACCATCACCAATAGCATTTACGCCCAGACGCTCTACCGCCAGGTTGCTTATGATGTTTGTGGAGATTCCGCAGCGTCTCTGCCGGATACGATCTACATGAACAATAGCGCACCCGGTAACCCGGCCGTCTTCGGCAACAATGTCTGGAACGTCTATTGCTACCAGGATGTCAACTTTTCCATTTATGCCGGTTATTATACTGAACCGAACCTGACGTTCCAGACCACGAGTCGTTATCCAGCGACATCGCCTCCTTCTGACGCCAGCGGCTACCAGGGATGTCAGCTGGTCAATACCTATTATTCCACGAGTATGAAGCGGACCGGCTTTACCGCAGGTACTTACCAGATAGATGTTACGCTGGATGATGATTTCACGCAGGTATATATCGACGGAAGCCTGGTGTCGAGCCTCACTTATCCGACCGTCCAGAACAATATCTGGACCGGCAACCTCGGGCCAACCGATGAGATAGAGGTCAGATGGGGGAATTATGGCGGGCCGGGGAATACGGGGGTACGCTTTACGCTGGTCACGCCGACTCCGTTGGTCGCAGGGGCCATTTCGGCCGATAACCCTAATCTTTGTCCGGGTAACCTTCCGGTAATAAATAATGTGACCGCAGCTTCCGGCGGCTGTTATACCAGCTATTACTGGCAGTCTTCGATCGATGGCGGCACGACATGGACGCTTGACAGCGGGGCGACAGGTACTTCCTATACGGCGGCCACTGCTCCGACAGGGAATATTGAATACGAGCGGGTGGCCGTCGATATTTGCGGTGATACGGCGATTACGGCAGCGGTAAGCTTCATTTACGGTGGCGGGGCCATCGGTAATCCTGCGGTCTATGGGGCGGGACAATGGAATGTCTATTGCTATAATGCCAATACCACAGCCTTCTCCACTGCCACGTATATGGGCTATTATGTAGAACCATTGTTGTCTTTCAATTCTGCCAACCGATGGAACTCCAATACCGGTTCGCCTTCGGACGCTTCCGGTTATCAGGGTTGCCAGGTGGATCATGATAACGATTGGGTAAGTTACCGGCAAAAAGGGTTCCCGCCTGGTACTTACCAGCTGAATATCCCCGACCATGACGATGATGTATACCTCTATATAGACGGCAACCTGGTCTTTTCGCAGACGGGTTGTTGCGTCGCTACTAATAATGTCTGGACCGGTAACTTAGGCGCCGGTGATTCGATAGAATATCGATGGAGGCAGTATTACGGCGGCTCGATCGGCGAATTGACCTTTGTGCCGGTAACCCCTCCCACTTCGATGACGGCGGGCACCATTGGAACCAGCCAAACCATTTGCTATAATTCAACACCTGCGGCTTTCACCACCACTACCGCTGCCGCCAGCACCTGCTTCGTATACTATCAATGGCAATCGGCACCTGCAACGACAGGACCGTGGACGAATATCGGCGGGGCCACCGCCAGCAATTATTCCGTTGGTTCGCCGCTGACGGCCAATACCGTGTACCGGCAGCAGGCGTACGATGCCTGTGGCGACACCGCCTACTCAAACATCGTGACCGTCAGCCTGTATTCGAATACCCTGAATCCGGGAACCATTGGGGCAAGCCAGACCATTTGCGCGGGATCGGTTCCTGCCGCGCTGACCAGCACCGCACTGCCATCGGGCGGGGATGGCAATGACGTATACCAATGGCAATCTTCTCCGGACAATGTCGTATGGACGAATATTACAGGTGCGACCGGAACAGGTTATTCCCCCGGCGCGCTGTCGGCTATTACCTATTTCAGAAGAAATGTGACTTGTTGCGCGGGAGCGCTATCCGCCACTTCAGGAGTGGTGACCATCACCGTCAATCAACTGCCGGCTATCACCATTCAACCGGCCAATGCGGTAGCCTGTTCAGGTGGAAACACCAGCATTTCCGTGACGGCGACGGGTACATCCCTGACCTATCAATGGCAGGTCAATCCCGGAACGGGATGGGTCAACGCCACGAACGGCGCCATTTATGGCGGGGCTACGACCTCCACGCTGTCTATTACCGGCGTCACCGCGCTGATGAATGGATATACGTACAGGGTGGTCGTCAGCGGCGCTTGTACGCCTGCCGTAACATCCAATACCGTTACACTGACTATCGGGACTAATCCGACCATCAGCAGTCAGCCCGGCAATACCACAGTATGTGTCGGATCGATAGCCAACTTTTATGTGACAGCCTCCGGATCGGGCCTTGCGTACCAGTGGCAGCAGAAAATAGGCTCCGGTGCGTTTACGAATATTACCAATGGCGGTATCTATGGTGGCAGCCAGACCAATAACCTGGTATTGACGGGCGTGACGGCGGCCATGTCAGGGTATACCTATCAATGTGTGATCACCTCTTCCTGTGGCGGCACCGTCACCAGCGTAGTGGCCTCTTTGACAGTAGTCGCCGCCATCACCAACACCGTTGCAGCCAATCAAACGATTTGTGCGGGAATGGTGCCTGCTACGTTAACTGGCAGTACGGGCACCGGGTATACCTATCTGTGGCAAAGCAGTACCGTATCGGGGGCATCTGGTTTCGTCACCGCCAGCGGTACCAGCAATGGATCCAATTATAGCGCTAACCCGGGATCCACTTCGACCTGGTATCAGCGTGTAGTTTCTAATACAGGGTGCAGCAGCACCAGTAACGTCGTCAGCGTAACGGTCAATCCGACAGCTATTTCGATATCGGCACAACCTGTCAATCAGCCTATTTGTGCGGGCGGTACGGCCAATTTCAGCGTCACGGCGACCGGTCCGGGAACGCTGACCTATCAATGGTATGAGAACAGGGGCAGCGGGTGGAATGCACTGACAGACGGCGGGGTCTACAGCGGAAGCGCGACCTCTTCATTAACACTGACAGGTGTTCCCGCCTCTATGAGCGGATACACCTATTACGTAAAAATATTTTCTTCGGGGTGTACGTCAGGTTCCCTTAATTCCAATGCGGCATCCCTCACGACCAACAATAGTCCGGTCATTACGACAAACGGTCCCGCCACCCTTAATATTTGTCAGGGCAATACGACCAGCATCGCAATCGGCGCCTCCGGCATCGGCCTGACCTATCAGTGGCAGCTGAATACCGGCTCCGGCTGGAATAACCTTGGCAATAATGCGACGTATGGAAATGTCAACGGAAGTCAGATGACCCTTACGGGCGTGACAAACAGTATGAGCGGGCTTCAATACCGGTGTGTGGTGACGGGATCCTGTTCGCCCGGTGCTGCCAGTACGGCGACGACCCTGGCAGTAGACGGACCGCTTACCAATTCCATCAGCCAGAGCCAAACGCTTTGTGCCGGCACACCGCAGCCGTTTACCGCCAGCACACCTACCGGGGGCAATGGCAGCTATACTTATCAATGGGAACAAAATACCGGTTCCGGATGGAGCAATATTACCGGAGCGACCTCTGTCAATTATAGCCCTGTGCCATTAACGCAGACGACTTCGTATCTGCGGTATGTTTCGGATGGCGTTTGCAACAACAACAGCGCCTCCATTACCATGACTATCACTCCGGGTACCAGCACGGGCAATCCGTCGAATACGACAGTCTGCGCCGGAACGAATGCCAGTTTCTCGGTGGTCGCGGTAGGGACCAACCTGTCTTATCAGTGGCAGGTCAATACGGGATCGGGGATCTTCAGCAATATTACGAACGGCAGTCAATATACGGGATCGACTTCTGCTACCCTGACTATTGTCGCACCTGCGTATACCCTTAATGGATATCAATACCAGTGTGTGGTCAGCGGGAATTGTTCTCCGTCTTCCGTCACATCCAGCCCGGCTACGCTGACCGTCAATCCGGTTGCCCTTATTTCTTCACAACCGGCGAATGTGAGCTCGTGCCAGGGCAGCACCGTCAGTTTTTCCGTCACGGCCAGCGGCAGCGGGCTGACGTATCAGTGGTATCAAAAAGTGGGTAGCGGTGTTTTCAGTCCTACAACAGATGGGGGCATTTATAGCGGGTCTGCTACCCCCACCTTAACACTGACCGGCATTTCAACCGCGATGAATAATAACCAATACATGGTTGTGATCACCGATGGTGCTTGCCCGGTCAGTTCTTCCACTGCCTCGTTGACCGTCAATGCCGATCCGATGCTGGTCATTACGAATCCTGCAGCCGTATGTGCGCCCGCAACGGTTAACCTGACAGCAGCTGCCGTTACCTCCGGCAGTAACCTGGCAGGCGGAGTATTGAGCTATTGGCAGGATGCGGCGACAACGATTCCACTGACCAATCCAACGACAGTTGCTGTCTCCGGAACTTATTATATTAGGGTGGCGACTTCTCCGGTATGTTATGCCGTCAGCCCTGTGGTGGCAACCATCAATGCAGTGATCGCGGGTAATACCATCGGTGCAGCACAATCCATCTGTACGGGAACGGCGCCTGTTCCCCTGACGGGAAGTACTCCCTCGGGTGGGAATGGAACGTATACTTACCAATGGCTGAGCAGCCCGGATAATGCTACATGGTCAGGTATTTCGGGGGCGACGGGTGTCAATTATAGCCCTGGTGCGCTGACCAGTTCGGCTTACTATGAAAGGGTCGTGACTTCAGGGGCTTGTTCGAATACTTCGACATCGATAGAAATTACCGTGGTGGCCTATCCAACCGCCGGCATCTCGTATGGCGGATCGCCATACTGTGCAACAGGGACGGCGACGGTGACGCAGACAGGTACTGCTGGCGGTACCTATAGTTCGACGACCGGGCTGAGTATCAATGCGACGACCGGGGCCATTAATTTGGCGACGAGTACAGCGGGAACCTATACGGTTACTTACGCATTTACCAACGGCACATGCAGCAACACAACGACAACATCGGTAACGATCAATGCCTTGGCGACAGCGACGATAGCTTATGGTGGGTCGCCTTATTGTGCGACCGGTACGGCGACAGTAACGCAGACGGGTACTGCTGGCGGCACGTATAGTTCGACTTCCGGGTTGAGCATTAATGCGACGACCGGGGCTATCAATTTGGCGACGAGTACAGCGGGCACTTATACAGTGACCTATTCATTTACCAACGGCACTTGCAGCAATACTACGACGACGACGGTCACGATCAATGCGCTGCCGACAGCGGCCATCTCCTATTCCGGATCGCCTTATTGCGCGACGGGTACGGCGGCGGTGACACAGACGGGTACTTCCGGCGGCACCTATAGTTCGACAGCCGGGCTGAGCATCAATGCAACGACCGGGGCCATCAACCTGGCGACGAGCACGGCAGGCACTTATACGGTCATATATACATTTACCAACGGTACTTGCAGCAATACTACTACGACATCGGTGACGATCAATGCGCTGCCGATGGCGACGATAGCTTATACAGGATCGCCTTATTGTGCAACGGGGACGGCGACGGCGACGCAGACGGGTACTGCTGGCGGTACGTATAGTTCGACGACCGGGCTGAGCATCAATGCGACGACCGGAGCCATTAATTTGGTGACGAGTACAGCTGGGACGTATACGGTCATATATACATTTACCAACGGTACTTGCAGCAATACGACTACGACATCGGTGACGATCAATGCGCTGCCGACGGCGACGATCACTTATTCCGGGTCACCTTATTGTGCGACCGGTACGGCGGCAGTGACGCAGACGGGTACTGCTGGCGGTACTTATAGTACGACGACCGGGCTGAGTATTAATATGACGACCGGGACCATTAATTTGGCGACGAGCACCGCGGGCACCTATACCGTCACGTATAGTTTTTCTAACGGCACGTGCAGTAACACGACGACGACTTCTGTGACGATCAATGCGCTGCCGACGGCGACGATAGCTTATGGCGGATCGCCTTATTGTGCGACGGGCACGGCGACTGTGACACAGACGGGTACTTCCGGGGGAACCTATAGTTCGACGACCGGATTGGTCATTGATCCCGCCACGGGTGCCATCAACCTGGTGACGAGTACGGCAGGCATCTATACGGTTACTTACGCTTTTACCAATGGTACGTGCAGCAATACGACGACGACTACCGTCACGATCAATGCCTTGCCGACGGCGACGATATCCTACACCGGATCACCTTATTGTGCGACGGGTACGGCGACCGTGACGCGGACGGGCCAGGGCGGCGGCACATATAGTTCCATAGCCGGGCTGATTATCAATGCAACGACCGGAGTTATCAACCTGGCGACAAGCACGGCGGGTACGTATACGGTGACGTATGCTTTCACCAACGGCACCTGCAGCAACACGACTACGACGTCGGTGATGATCAACGCACTGCCGACGGCAGCGATATCTTATGGTGCATCGCCTTATTGCGCGACCGGTACAGCGACGGTAACCCAGACGGGTACTTCCGGCGGCACCTATAGTTCGACGACCGGATTGGTCATCGACCCCGCCACGGGTGCCATCAACCTGGCGGCGAGTACAGCGGGAACCTATACAGTAACCTATTCATTCACCAACGGCACCTGCAGTAACACGACCACGACATCGGTCACGATCAATGCGCTGCCGACGGCGACGATAGTTTATACAGGATCACCTTATTGCGCGACGGGTACGGCGACCGTGACGCGGACGGGCCAGGGCGGCGGCACGTATAGTTCCACAGCCGGGCTGACTATCAATGCAACGACCGGCGCTATCAACCTGGCTGCCAGCACAGCAGGCACCTATACAGTAACCTATTCATTCACCAACGGCACATGCAGCAACACAATAACGACGTCGGTGACCATCAATGCGCTGCCGACGGCGGCCATCTCGTATGCAGGAACTCCTTATTGCGCGACAGGGACGGCGGCGGTGACGCAGACGGGCACTTCCGGCGGCATCTATAGTTCGACGACCGGATTGGTCATCGACCCCGTCACGGGGACCATCAACCTGGCGACGAGTGCAGCGGGCACGTACACCGTGACATACGCCTTTACCAACGGTACTTGCAGCAATACGACCACGACATCGGTAACGATCAATGCGCTGCCGATGGCGACGATAGCTTATACAGGATCACCTTATTGTGCGACGGGCACGGCGGCGGTGACACAGACGGGTACTGCTGGCGGTACTTATAGTTCAACGGCCGGGCTGAGTATCAATGCAGCGACCGGTGCGGTCGATCTGGTTAGCAGCACGGCTGGAACTTATACAGTCACCTATAGCTTTAGTAATGGCACTTGCAGCAATACGATTACGACGTCGGTAACCATCAATGCCTTGCCTACGGCGACGATAGCTTATTCCGGGTCACCATATTGTGCAACCGGGACGGCAACAGTGACGCAGACGGGTCAGGGTGGTGGAGCTTATAGCTCGACGGCCGGGTTAAGTATCAATTCAACGACGGGGGCGATCAACCTGGTGACGAGCACAGCGGGCACTTATACAGTGACGTATTCATTTACCAACGGTACTTGCAGCAATACGACGACGACTCCGGTAACGATCAATGCGCTGCCGACGGCGGCGATAGCTTATGGCGGATCACCATACTGCGCAATCGGGACGGCGACGGTGACGCAGACGGGTACTTCCGGGGGGACCTATAGTTCAACTACAGGGCTGGTCATCGATCCGGTAGCGGGCATGATCAACCTGGCGACGAGCACAGCGGGAACGTATACCGTTACCTATACATTCACCAATGGCACCTGCAGTAATACAACTACGACGACGGTAACCATCAATGCCTTGCCGACGGCGACGATATCCTACGCCGGATCACCATACTGTGCAATCGGTACGGCGGCGGTGACGCAGACGGGCATTTCCGGCGGCACCTATAATTCGACGACCGGACTGAGCATCAATGCAACGACCGGCGCTATCAACCTGGTGACCAGCACAGCAGGCACGTATACGGTGACATATTCATATACCAACGGTACCTGCAACAATACGACGACGACGACGGTGACGATCAATGCGCTGCCGACAGCGACGATAGCTTACAGCGGGTCCCCTTATTGTGCGACGGGCACGGCGACGGTGACGCAGACGGGCATTTCCGGCGGCACCTACAGTTCAACTACGGGGCTGATTATCAACGCGACGACCGGGGCCGTCAACCTGGCGGCAAGCACAGCGGGCACCTATACGGTGGCTTACAGCTTCAGTAATGGAACCTGCAGCAATACAGTTGTCACCACGATCACTGTGATTGCGCTGCCTTCGGCGACGATCAGCTATGCTGCTAACCCCTATTGTACGACCGGCGCCGCTACGGTGACGCAAACGGGGCCGACAGGGGGGATCTATAGCAGTACGGCGGGGCTGACTATCAACAGCAATAACGGTACGGTAGACCTGGCTGCCAGTAGTCCCGGCACCTATACCGTTACTTATAGTTTCAGTGCCGGAGCATGCAGCAACACGACTACAACGACGATCCTTCTGGGCAATCCGGCACTATCGATCGACAATCCCCCGGCAGTCTGTGCCCCGGCCACCGTCAACCTGACCGCTGCTAACGTTACCGCCGGCAGTGCGGCAGGGCTCAGCTATTCATATTTCAGCGATGCCGGGGGGACTAGCCCCGTTGGCGATCCGGCGGCGATGGAGCTTCCGGGAACTTATTACATCCGGGGGACCATTCCTGCTACAGGCTGTACTACGGCGATGGAGCCAGTCATTGTCCAGATTAATGAACCACCGACGCTGACGTTGACCGGGGATACCGATGTCTGTAAAGGCAGCCCGGATACCCTGATGGCCAACTCGCCCGGCAGTGCGATCAACTGGCTCAATGTAGGCACCGGCGATAGTGTCGTGATTAACCCGATGGTCACCGCGACGTACGAGGCTGTTGCCACCAATGCTCCCGGCTGTACCGCTACAGCTGAGATTACTGTCCATATCCGCCCGTTCACTGTCACCCTGACGGCAACACCTGAGCCTGTGCTGTCGGGTAATACCGTCACGCTGACGACTGCTGCCAACTTCAGCTATCAGGTTATCGCCTGGGAGCCCGAGGTCACGTTCCAGGATCAGACGGCAGTATCGCAGACCTTCACCGTCCACGATACGGCCACGCAGTTCTATGTGATTGCCGAATCCAGCCAGGGATGTCTTGACACCGCCGGGTACTCGGTCGACGTCGACCCCAACCTGAAGGATTTCTTTATTCCCAATGCCTTTACGCCCAACAATGACGGCAAAAACGATGTGTTCAAGGTCTATGGATCGTCGATCCGTGAGGTGGAGATGAAGATATTCAGTCAATGGGGCCAGTTGGTCTTCGAGTCCCATGATCCGCAGGGCGACTGGGATGGGACAATGGGAGGTCATCCTGCACCGGTAGGTATCTATTTATATGCGATAAAAGTTGTCTTTACGAATGATCATACGTTGAATAGGAAAGGAACGGTCAGCCTGATCCGCTAACGCGGAAGGCCGGACGTGAGCCCATAAATCCAGTAGAATATGAAAAATTTTTTACTCTTTCTCTGCCTGCGATTATTCCTGACCACCTGTCTGTTGCAGGGGCGGGCGCATGCACAGATCGACCCACATTTCTCGCAGTACTACAACCAGCCGATGCTGCTGAATCCCGCGTTGACGGGCGCCATCGACGGAGAGTGCCGGGCAGCTTCCATCTGGCGGAGCCAGTACGGGAATACACTGACTACGAAAGGGCTGTCGGGTGAGCTGGTCACGGATAAGAATGCCAATTTTGGACTCAGTCTCCTCAACCAGGGATCTTCCGATCAGGCGTACAGTTTTACGAATGCCTATATCAGTATGGCTTATACCGGCGTACGCTTTGGCCCCAATGCCGACCATTACTTAGTGCTCGCTCTTCAGGGTGGGTTTATCGACCGGCACTTCGATCCCACCAAACTGCAATTCGGTGACCAATGGACTTCAGGTCTTGGGTATGAGAGTACCGCTTCTTCCGGGGAAATATTTAGCCGTACTTCAGTGATGTCTTTTGACGCCGGCGTGGGCATTGCCTATTATGATGCCGTTCCGGACAAGACCACCAGTTTTTTTGGCGGCTTGTCGGCCTTCCATCTCAACAGTCCCGCCAATCCCTTTCTGTCCGGTGACGATGGCGAACGGCTGCCTGTTCGGTATGTGGCTCAGGCCGGTGTGCGCATTAATAATTCCGATATCTACAATATTGTCCCGAGTTTCATTATCATGAAAGAAGGCGCTTTCACTGAAAAAGTGATTGGCGGTTACCTGCAGTTGTACGCCAGCGATGCCACCGATTTTATATGCGGGGCGAACTGGCGGATGGGTGATGCCATCATTCCTTTCGCTGGCATCTACTATAAGGGGATGACCTTCGGCATGAGCTATGATGCGACGGCCTCTTCGCTGTCCTCGGCCGCCACCCGGACCAACACCATTGAATTTTCAATTTCGTATATCGGGATTGGAAAAAATACGATCAAAACGAAACCTTTTTATTGTCCGCGTTTTTAATCTTTTTGCCATGCATTCCAGCCGTCTTACTCTACTTTGTATCTTCTTCCTGACCCGGGCTACGGCGCAGGTCAATCACCTGGGTTATTTTAACAAGGGAGAGCAGCTATTCCGTCAGAAGGAATACTATGAAGCTGCCCAATACTACGAGAAATACCTGGGAGGGAAAAAAACCGGGCCTCCGGCGCAACCCTTTGCCGTGGAGAAAAAGGTGAAAGGGCAGACCCATCGTAATCCCCGGCAGGAAGCTATCTATCACCTGGCCGAGTGTTACCGGCAGGTGAATGATTATACGAGGGCGGAACCCTGGTACGGACAGGCCAGCAAATTTCCATCGGCTGCTTACCCGGAGTGCCATTACTGGTATGGCGTTGTCCTGAGGGCAAATGGTCACTATGCGCTGGCGATAGACCAACTGACCCTGTTCGAAAAGGAATATACCGGAATGAGCCCTATACTGGTCGATGCCGACAGGCAATTGGAAAGCCTCCGCTACATCCAGGACCAGCTGGCAAGAGAGGATAAGAATGGCTGGCAACTCGACCGGCAGTCCAACTATGGCAATACTTCTGCCTATGCCCTGTCGGTCCGCAATAGCAACACCATGGTATTCACATCAATCCATGCTGTATCCACAGGCGTCAAAACGGCTGCTACTGAATATCGCAACGAGTTGTATGAAGTGGACGGCGCCGAAACCGCTGTCGGGCCGATTGGACCTCAGCCAGCTGATAGCGGGGCGCTGGCTTCAGCATACCCGATGCCGGTCGCATTCGATAATAAAGTCCACAACGGGTTGGCAGCCTTTTCTGCCGATGGGCAAAGAATGTTCTTTACCCGATGGACAAAAAAAGAAGGCCTGACGCAGGCTGCTATCTGGTCCTCGCGACATACCGATACCGGCTGGACGCGACCCCTTCCTATGGGTGCGCCCATTGACCTGGAAGGCTACAATAGCACTCAGCCTTTTGTGACAGCCGATGGACGTTACCTGTTGTTTTCTTCCGACCGCCCAGGCGGCGTCGGGAAATACGATCTTTGGTATGCCCGGCTCGACAGTGATTACCAGGTCATCACCGTAGCCAACCTGGGCGAGACGATCAACACCCCGGAAGATGACGAAGCACCCTACTATCACCAGAACAGCCGCATGCTGGTCTTTGCGAGCAATGGCCGGACCGGGATGGGCGGCTTCGATATTTACTATTCGCATGGGAATTTCGATTTTTCCCGCTGGGAGAAACCACAAAATCCCGGTATACCGCTCAACTCGTCGAAAGACGATCTGTATTTTGTCAGCACCGATGAGGACAATTGCTGGAATACCGGCTGGTTAAGCTCAGACCGGGGATCCGGCTGTTGCCTGGCCCTGTACAGCGTGCGCCAGAACAATGTCCAGTATATAGCAGGCAGGGTAGTGGATGACAAATCCCGGCGGCCGATCGCCGGTGTGCAACTTATCCTGACAGACCCGCGTCATAAAGGAAGGGAGCTGGCACAGGGGGTGACCGACAGTTCCGGAAATTATAGCTTCGTTCTGAGAAATACTTCCCGTATACAGCTGGCTGCCGTAAAAGATGGTTACCGGCCCGGTTCAGGCGATCTGGTCATACAGATGCTAACGGGCAAGGATACGCTTCATTCCCGAGACCTGGCCCTTCAACCCGTGCCGCCGCCGGCGCAGCTCGTAGCCCATTCGACCATTGTCGGCAATTTCCCGTATAAGAAATCCGCGCTGCCCGCATCGGCGTATTACGTGCTCGATTCATTGGTCATCGTGCTGAACAGCGACGCATCGCTGAACCTGCAAGTGGAAGGGTATACGGACGGAATCGGCGGAGATGCCTATAATATCCGGCTGGCGAAGGCCCGTGTGGATGCCTGTATCCGATACCTGGTGAAGAAAGGTATCGCTGCCGGAAGATTGCGCGGCAAGTCCTTCGGCAAATGCTGTCCGCTGGAGCCCGAGACCATCGATGGCAAGGATAATCCGGCAGGACGCGAGGCCAACCGCCGAGTGGAATACCGTATATATCGATAGACGACGAATCCGTATATTAGCGGCTAAAACGAGCGCATGAAAAAGAGCCGCCTGGAGGCATTCAGCGATGGCGTGATCGCCATCATCATTACCATTATGGTGTTGGATCTGCATGTTCCGCACAGCGCCAATATCACCGACCTGTTACCTGTTGTTCCCGTGCTGGGCACCTATATTCTGAGCTTCATCTATATAGGCATTTATTGGAATAATCACCATCACATGCTTTATGCCGCGGAGAAGATCAACGGCGCCGTTCTGTGGGGCAACCTCCTCCTATTGTTCTGGCTATCCCTGATACCATTTGTTACGGCCTGGATGGGAGAAAATCATTTCGCCCGGTGGCCTGTCATCCTGTATGGCGCGGTGCTCTTTATGAACGGCATCTCTTATACCATCCTTTGCAACCAGTTGATCCGGGTGGCCGGCCCCGGCTCGCCACTGGCTATAGCGCTGGGAAGGGACTGGAAAGGCAAACTCTCACTGGTCATCTATGCAGTCGCTATCCTGCTGGCCTTTGTCAACTCCTGGCTGGCCTTTGGTCTGTATATAGCGGTAGCGTTAATGTGGTTTATCCCTGACCGGCGGATAGAAAAGACGGTCAGTACATAAAAAAAGGAAGGTCTGTAGAAACAGACCTTCGATTATGACATATTTCACGTCACATGAGAAAATTCGTTGGGCGATGTTTTTGCCCTATAACTTTGAACGCAATCTGCGTCATTTTGTTACATCCGGGGCCAAATTAATTATGCCCAACCGACGAAGTGTACGGTTAATTCCGCAAGAACCGGGTTTTCCGGCAGTCGGTGCCGGGCTACTTTTGTGTTGTAAATTTGAATAACATGAAAGAGCAGGAAAAAATCAATTATGACCGGATCGCCGAAGCGATCGATTATATCCGGGAAAATTTCAGGACGCAGCCCGGTCTGGAAGAGATTGCGGAGAAGGTCCATCTCAGCCCATATCATTTCCAACGGCTGTTCACGGATTGGGCAGGCGTCAGTCCTAAAAAATTTCTCCAGTACATTAGTTTGGAGCATGCCAAGGCCATGCTGAAGGAGCAGCGTGCCACCGTCTTCGACGCAGCGCTTGAAACAGGCCTTTCCGGCACCGGCCGTTTACACGACCTGTTTATCAGTATTGAAGGCATGACACCCGGAGAATACCGCCATGGCGGCGCCGACCTGGAGATCAACTACAGCTTTGCGGAGAGCCCCTTTGGCAATATACTGGTAGCTTCCACGTCTAAAGGTATCTGCTATATGGCTTTCGTGGATATTGCCACCGAGGGTTTGGCCGATCTGCAAGCTCATTTTCCGCAGGCGCGCCTGCGCCAGATGACAGACCTGATCCAGCAGAACGCATTGAATATCTTTACCAAGGACTGGAGCCAGCTGCAACAGATCCGGCTGCACCTGAAAGGGACAGAATTTCAGCTGAAGGTTTGGGAGGCGCTACTGAAAATCCCCATGGGAGGGTTATCGAGCTATAAAGGCATTGCCGGGCAGTTGGGAAACCCCAATGCCTCCCGGGCGGTAGGGTCTGCTGTCGGCGATAATCCGGTTGCATTCATCATACCTTGTCACCGGGTCATCCAATCGGAGGGCAGCTTCGGGCAATATCATTGGGGAACGACAAGAAAAACAGCTATGATCGGCTGGGAAGCAGCGAGGACAGCGGGATGAGTATCATTAACCTATTGCCTTTCGACGGCGCAGCAGATTATTATGGGATGGCGTTGACGGCGGAGGAGGCGTATCTATACCTCGATCGCCTGCTGCATCATATCGAATGGCGTAATGACGAGGCCGTGATCTTTGGCCGGCATATCATCACCAAGAGAAAAGTGGCCTGGTACGGCGATGGCAACTATGCATATGCCTATTCCGGCAAGACGCGACAGTCGCTGGCCTGGACTCCGGATCTGCTGACACTGAAGGCGAGAGTGGAGACGCTGACAGGCAAGACGTTCAACTCCTGTCTGCTGAATCTCTACCATACCGGCGAAGAAGGGATGGCCTGGCATAGCGACGATGAGAAGACGCTTGAAAAGGATGGCGCCATTGCCTCGCTGAGCCTTGGCGCCGAACGGAAATTTTCTTTTCGGCACAGAAAGACACGTGAGACAATCTCCCTACAACTGGAACCCGGCAGCCTGCTGGTCATGCATGGCGTCACGCAGGATCACTGGCTTCACTCGCTGCCGAAAACAACCAAAGTGAGGAGTCCCCGGATCAATCTCACCTTTCGCACCATGGTAGTATACTGATCCGGGAACATCCTAATTCCTGAGCACCATATACTGGTAGGGCGCCAGGCTCACCTGGGTTCCTATTGTCACTGCCGTACCGGCCAACGCATCCGTCCATGACGTATTCTGCAATGCCGCAGGTACCGCATAGCCGGTCGTCGCATTTCGCAGGTTCACCAGGACAAGCACGGAGGAGTCGCCGGCTGTCTTGGTGAATGCGCAGACATCATTATTATCATAAGAGACCAGTGTTCCCCGCCGGATGGCTACACTGGTGTCCCGGAAGGCGATAACCTGCTTATAGAAAGCCGTCACGTCCGGGTTGATGCCCCAGTTAATAGTGACAGTGGTAAATGGAAAGACGATAGCTGTCGGGAAGGCTTCTTCCGTGCCGTTGTAGACAAAGGGTATGCCCTTCATATAGACCACTACCACGAAAGCTGCATTGGCAGCCGGAATGCCCCCCAGCCGGGTCACCGGCGCCCCATCCGAACCATCCACATCATGGTTGGTTAGATAACGGACAATGGCCTGTGTACCTGTAGCGCCGGCGAATTCCGAAGTGTTAGCATTGTCGATCAGCGTGACGGAGCTGCCTTGAATGATCGGCAGAAGGTTACCATAGAAGGTAAAACCAAAATTATAGTCGAAGCCGGCCCCATAATTAGCCGAACGGGTGCCTTCGGCGAGCAACAATAAATGATGGGTGGTAATATTCCGCAGCGTGTCGATCGTCTGTTGCCAGAAATCGATGGGCGGATTGTCGGCATAGTCGCAGCGGAAGCCGTCAATATTGGCTCGGTAAACCCACGATTTCATCGCAAATATCATTGCGCTGCGCATCGAGTCATTGGAAAAATTCAGCGCGGCCACATCTGTATACCCCGACAGGGCCTGGATATTTCCGCTGCCATCCTGTAGGTACCAGTTGGGATGCTGCGTGATCCAGGGGTGATCCCAGGATGTCTGGTTGACTACCCAATCCAGGATCACGGCCATATTCCGGCTATGGGCTCCATCCACCAGGTTACGCAGATCGGTCAGCGTGCCGAACTCCGTTCCTACCGAGTCCAGACTCCGGATACAGTAGGGGGAGTTGATCGATTTATATACTCCGACCGGGTAAATGGGCATCAGGTAGATCACGTTCACACCCAGGGCTTTAATGCTGTCGAGCCGGTTAATCACACCCTGGAAATTATGCGTTTGGCTAAAGGCCCGCATATTAACCTGGTAAATGGTCACATCACGGGGATCGGGAACACCCGTAAAGGGCGTCCCATACTGGTCCGGGAGGGTATCGGAAGTGACAGTTGTAGCGGGTGGCGGCGTCACCGGCGGCGGCGTAACGGGTCCGGAATGGGTCTTGCTGCAAGCCAGCAGGACGATCAATGCAAGAGCTGGAAAATTCATTTTCATGATGCTTTATTGTAGTACGGCACTATAGGTATACTTCCCGGAAACATGCAGGTCCAGCGTGATGAGGTAAGTGCCATTGGCCGGAACGGTCAGGTTGTTGAGCGTTCCATTGTATGGGAACAAAGGATTATCGGCGTATTGCAGATTCCCGGAATTGTCGATACCGAAATCGATGACCCACGCATCATTGGCGCGGAACTTAAAGGAGCCGGCCTGTATCATCGGCGCGGTGACCGTCCATACCTGCGTCGTCGCGTTATAGCTCATTTGGGTATCGGTATTCCAGCCGCCCGGAGTAGCATCACCGATGATGCTCCAGGTCGTCGCCGTTGCCGTCCAGCTATTTGTATTGAGGTTGGCCGATAATTCATAATAGCCGCCGTTGGGGACGGTAAGATCACCTGCCAGGCCATTGGTTGTAAGAGTACCGCCGCCGCCATCCCCATAATTGGTGTGGTTCCAGTCCGGCGCATTCGTAAATTTAAAGTCCTGGGTTCCGGTACCGGTGATATTCACATACCCTTCGAACAGCCCGGCATACCCCGGAAATGGGTTGAGTGTCGGCGCAGTGGCCGGTGCCCACCCCTGGTAGGCGCCGGGTACCCATAAGTTGGTCGTATAAGGGGTGACGACCACGGCGACGGCAGAAGAGTAACTGCCCGGAATCTTTGATGCGGAACCGTTATATTGATTGACATTGGAGAGTACGCGGAATGCCAGCGGGGTAGAGCCGAACAGCCCTAAGGTTTGCATCAGGTTATTCAGATCCTGGCCCGCAAAAGAATAATGCAGCACATCGTTGCCGGCTATATATTGAGTAGCCTTGCCCCACGCGGCGGTGCCGCTGGTATCGCTGACCTGGTCCAGTTCCAGCGTATAGGTGACGGCGATACCCGATCCGTAATTGACGGCCGGCCAGGTGAACGTCACCACGGAGTCGCTGTCATTGGCCGGCGTCAGCGTGACGCTGTCTACCGATGCCTTCAGCGAGGCAGAAAAAGCCGCGTTCTCATTCGCGACCAGTATGGAGCCCTCTTTCTTACAGGAGATGGCAGCCAGCAGAAAAACAACACCAATTAATATTTTTCGCATATAATAGGTTGAATAGTTGATTAATAACCGGGGTTTTGAACCAGGCTCGGGTTGGAATTCAATTCTGTCGCGGGCAGTGGCAGCAGGTTGAGGTGAGCGTCTACGCTCGTCCCGTTCTGCACGCCGCCTTTCCAGGGCCAGATATAAGCCGATCCGGTGAACATGCCATAGCGTATCAGGTCAGTCCGGCGAAAGCACTCCCAGTACAATTCTTTTTGCCGTTCATTCAGGATGTCGGTCAGCGTATAGCTGGTGACATTGCCGCTGCTGTTGCCATAAGCCCTTGTCCGCAGGAGGTTGAAATAATTCAGCGCTGTCGCAGCATCGCCTCCGCTGCCGCCGCGGGCAACTGCCTCGATATAGATCAGGTACTGTTCTGCGAGCCGGAACAGCGGAAAGTCAGTGCTGCAAAGGACGCCGTCGGGAGAATAAGGAGTGGTACCGGTAGAAGTTTTATTGGAATATTTATAGACCTCTACGCCCTGCGTAAAGTCAAGCACCGAATTGATCGTCGTAGTGCCGGGACCGAAGAGCCCTCGTGTGTCGGCTGCGTCAGTGAATACAGCGGGCAGGGGAGAGGTACTGCGATTACCCAGCCAGCCACCGCCGGGGATGCCATAAGCGGCGTCATCCGTGGGATCAGTGTTATGTGCCGAGCAGATCAGGAAGGTCGTTCCACCATAATTCTGGGCGGTAGTGGCGTCATAAGGTATGGGCAGGATCACTTCCGGATTGTTGATATTGTTGTCGCTCATGAACAGGTTCTTGAAGGTGGGCATCAGCGAATAGCCGGCATTGATGACCTTCGACGCGTACGTGATGGCCTGCGTGTAATGATCATTGCCGCTTCCCAGGTAAGTATCCGCATTGAGATACATCCGGGCCAGGAGCGACCATTCGGCGGCCTGGTCGAGCCGGCCATATTCGTTCTGGCGCGGAGCAACCAGTGAAGAGTCGATCGCCAGCAGTTCCGATTCGATATAGCTGAATAAGTTGGCGCGGGTGATCTGTTTGGGGATATAATCACCTACCGGATCATTCTCATCTACAAAAGCGGGATTGCCAAACAGGTCCATCAGCTCATAATACTGGAAGGCCCTTAGAAAGCGGGCTTCTGCGCGATAGTGCCGGATGTTTTCAGCATCTGCGCCGGTAATACCGCGGGCCGCGACCGCGGCGTCCGTCGACTGACGGATAAAATCATTCGCCACCGTGATCTGGAAGAAGCTGCGATCGTACATCGCGGCTACATATACGTTGCTGCTGACGATATTGAGGTTATGAAGCGGTTGCAGGTAGGAGTCGTCCCATGCGCAAATGGCGTTATCCGTTGTCAATTCCTCCATGTTAAATAGAAGGCGGACAAAATCAGTCTCGCCGACATCCGAGATGCCGGCAACATTGATATCGCTGGCGCCCGTTCCCTGGCTGCTGATCAGCGCATAGCTGCCATATACTTTTGCCAGCACCTGCTTATAACCGGCTGCAGTAGCATACTGGACATCGGCCGTATTCGTATCGGCCGGTTCTCTGTTGAGGTTCTTGGTACAGGAGGTCAGCATGCTGACCAGCAGTAGCCCGAATGTCCCGGATAATAATAATTTTGTTGTCATATTTTCTGTGTTGAATCGTTAGAATTGAAGATTAAAGCCAAGCGTATAAGTACGTGGCCGGGGATAGAAGGCATTATCGATACCGCCATATACCTCAGGGTCCTGGCCGGGATATTTGGTGATGGTGAACACGTTTTGGCAATTGGCATTGATGCGCAGGTTGGCGTCATTGCGGAAGATATGCCCGGCGTTATAGGACAGCCCCAGGTTATCCATTTTTAAGAAGGACGCATTCTGGACATACATGTCGGATTGCGGATTGGTATACACAAAATGCGTGGACAATACGTCTTTCAGGGTGTTGGCCAGGTAACCCAGCGGGTTGAAGACATTTGACTCGGCCGCAGCGGCGGACAGACCATTGTACATGTAGTTGCCGATGTTCGCACGCAGCACTGTGCTGATCGTCCATTTCTTATAGCTGATATCTGTGCTGAAACCGAAGATATACGGCGGGAATGGGGACTTGTACCGATAGAGGTCCTCGCTATTGATGATACCGTCGCCGTTCACGTCTTTGTATACTCCTTCGATCGGCTTGCCACTTTTGTCATACACCTGGTGATAGACGTAAAAGGCATCGGCAGGATAGCCGACAGAATTGATCTGCACATTGTTGGTCTGCAAAGCACCCTGGTAGGCGGGGTCATTCACCTCCGTGAGTTTGGTGATCTTGTTGGCATTATAAGCGATATTGAAGCTCACGTTCCACCGCCAGTCCTTTGTCCGGACAGGGATGGCGCCGATCGCAAATTCAATGCCCTTGTTGGTCATATTGCCTACGTTCACCAGCAGCGTGTTGCTGAAGTTGGAGCCGGCAGGTACCGGGACGGTGTTCAGCAGATTGGATGTCTTCTTGTAATAAACGTCGATACTACCGTAGATCCGGTTGTTAAGAAAGCCATAGTCGATACCGCTGTTCCAGGTGGCTGTCTGTTCCCATTTGAGGTTGGCATCATACGCCGAAGCCGTAGCCATAGTGGAAGTCGTATCCCCGAACTGGTATCGCGATCCATTGGAACTCACCGCGTAGACGGGCAGATAAGAATAGGGGAGGATGCCGTCCTGGTTCCCCGTGAGGCCGTAGCTGATGCGAAGGTTCAGGTTAGAGAGGACGGTGGCGGACTCAAGGAATTTTTCCTGCTGGACGCGCCAGGTGAAGGCAGCGGACGGAAAAACTCCCCACCGGTCGGAGGATCCGAACCGGGAAGACCCATCGTCACGGATTGATCCGGACAAGATATACTTGTTGTCGAAAGTATAGATCAGGCGGCCATAAAAGGAGATCAATGTCGTCTCGATCGGTGTCGTAGGGAATGGCGGGGTGCTGGACGGGATGGTATCGCCATTGGCCCGGACGCTGGGATAATTATAATTGGTCGTCAGGTTATTATAATAACCGTAACCTGCGACGGCATTGATACTGCTTTTGATCGACTTAAGATCTTTAATATAACTTAAGTAGTACTCAGCGACGACGTTCTGCATGGTGCTTTTATACAGATTGTTCTCACCGGAATCCAGGAAAGTCTGGGCCGCATAAGCAGGCACCTGCACAATCCCGTTGCCATGTGCCACATCGTAACCCAGGTTGGCATTGGCATGCAGTCCGGAGATCCAGGGTATGGCATAGTCGAGAACGATGTTGCCGAAGCTGCGTTGTACCGTTCCGTGGTTGTTGTACTGATCCAACAGGGCCACCGGGTTGCGGGGCGCCAGTTTATTAAGGGTTAACGTACTGCCGCTACCCGTCTGCCATTCGTAGAAGTTGCCGTACGGAGAGGTCGCATGCACCGGCTGGGTCGGGTCGAAGTACAGCGCCGAGCTGATCGCGGCGCCTGAATTGGCGAACTGCGACTGGAGAACGGCCCCATGCAGGTTGAGCTCTACCTTCAGCGCGTCTTTAAAGAAATGCGGCGTCAGCGAGATGCTGCCGGTATATCGCTGGAGGTTGTCTGTTTTGACGATACCTTCCTGGTTGAGATAGCCGAAGGATGCCCGATAGGGGACACTGCCGATCGCTCCGGTGGCATTCAGGTCATTGTCCGTGCTGATGGCCGTCTGGAAGATCTGTTTCTGCCAGTCGGTGTTCGTATTGCCCAGCAGGGCGCTGAAGGGCTGACCATTGTAGGTGCCCAGTGAGCCCGAGTCCACGAATTGTCTGAACTGCGACGCCGACATCACATCTTCTTCCTTGATCAGTTTTCCGGCAGAGACCTGGCTGCCGAAGTTGAATCTCGTGGCGCCCGGCCTTCCTTTCTTGGTGGTGATGAGGATGACTCCATTGGAGGCGCGCGAACCATAGATGGCTGTTGCTGCCGCATCTTTCAGAACTGTAAAGGAGGCGATATCATTGGGATTGACCAGGCTGAGCGGATTGGACGCACCGGCAATGGTGTTGCCGCTGAATGGTAACCCGTCGATCACGACCAGGGGATCATTGCTGCCATTGATGGATACGACACCGCGGATCCTGATCACGCTGCCCGAGCCGGGCGATCCGCCGTTGGAGGTAACTGACACCCCGGCTACTTTGCCGGCGATCAGTTGCTCGGGCGTTGTGATTTCGCCGGTCTGAAAATCCTTTTCGCTAACGACAGCCAGCGAGCCGGTCAGATCCTTGCGCTGCTGGGTGCCATAGCCTATAACGATCACATCGTTCAGCGAACCGGCCGTCACCCTCAGCGTGATGGAGACAGATGGGCTGGCATGGACATGGACGGTATCGTAACCAATATACGTGATCACCAGGATGGCGTCTGCGGGCGCCGATAAGGTGAATAGCCCCTTGCTGTCGGTGATGGCTCCTTTTGCAGAGCCGGCAATACTAATGGACGCTCCCTCGATGGGGACGCCTTTGTCCGATAGTACGGTTCCTTTGACAGAAAGGGCAGGGGCCTGCGCCCGTCCCGGCAGTTGCAGGAGACAGAGCAGGACGGAAGCAATCAATAAAAGTGTTGTTTTGGAAAGATGCATATATGACAAGATTAAAATGAATGATCAATATTGCAGGCTGATAATACGGGCTTCATTGACGAGTACGGCTGTCTTCACCAGGTTGGCAAACCCGGCCACACCTTCTATCGGAGAGGCGTCACCAGCCGGCATGGATTCTTTTGTTGCCAGCGGGTTGTCAGGCAGGAAAACACTGGCGGTGTTGGTCATGGTAACAACGGCCTGGTCTTTTCTGACCTGAGCTGAATCAAATCCGTGCAACAGCAGCCGGATATGGCCGAAATGCGTTGGCCGCTGCCCTTCCGGCTTATCCAGCACAATCAGCCGGTGGACCGGATCGAAGTGGATGGCACGCTGATAATAATCTCCTTTTTCATAGTCGTAGGAAGTACCATCGTCCTCATAATAGATAAATGTGTTAGGCTCGCTGCCCTGGTAGATATGCAGGTCGAGCGTATCGGATGGTTTTTCAGTTGTGTTCTGAACAAGGGACTGGCGGGGAATGATGCTGCCGCCTTTGACATACACCGGTAAAAGGTTCGGTCTCAGTTCGATGACCTTCTCCTGTTCTCCTTTGCTGCGTTCATCGGTATAGGCGTCGTACCATTCACCGGCCGGCAGATAAATTTTCGCGAAGGATATGCCGCTGATCTCCGGGACGACCAGTAAAGCGCCGCCGCAGAAGAACTCATTCTGGAACTGCGGATCGTAGACATGCGGGTCCCGTGTATAGCCGATCGCCAGGCTACGCATGACCGGCATGCCGTCCAGAGAGGCTTCGCGGAAATGGGAATACAGATATGGCAGCAGCGTATACCTCAGCCCGATATACTTCCGAGCAATATCCAGCACATCTTCGCCGAAGGCCCAGGGTTCGTCTGCCTTCGAATTATAGGCCGTATGATTGCGGTAGTAGGGAATGAAGGCCCCCAATTGTATCCAGCGGGTGTAGAGTGCTGCGGAAGGATTGCCCGTGAAGCCGCCGATGTCCATCCCGGCAAAGGGGATGCCGCTGAGCCCCAGGCTGTTGATCAACCTTACCCCTGCAAGCATATGGTCGTCCTCGGCCCGGTTATCACCCGTCCAGATGGCCGCATAGCGTTGCAGACCGGCATAGCCCGACCGGCTCAGAACGAAGGGGCGCTGATTCGAGGCTGCCCGGGCGCCTTCATAGCTGCTGCGAGCCATTTCCAGTCCGAAGACGTTATGCCCCTGCAGATGGGTGGTAGGATGGCCATCGAAATCGAACAGTACATTGTCCGGCATATTCTGCCCCCATGTAGAGATCTCGTTCATATCATTCCAGATTCCTGCGACGCCTATGTCGGTATATTGACGGACTTCGCTTCGCCACCAGGCCCGGCCCTTTTCAGCCGTGAAGTCAGGAAAATGACACCAGCCCGGCCATACCTGACCGGTATAGTACTCGCCATCGGAATATTTCAGGAAGACATTTCCGGCAAGGCCACTCTCATAGGCGGGGTATCCTTTTTCCACTTTGATGCCCGGATCGACGATCACCGTGGTCTTAAAGCCCATCCGGCCTAACCGGGCCATCATCGACTTTGGATCGGGAAACCGTTGCGGGTCCCAGGTAAAGAGTTTGTAATGGTCCATGTAATGGATGTCCAGGGTTATACCGTCGGCCGGGATCTGCTTTTCCCGCAGGGTTCGCGCAATTCGCAGTACTTCGTCATCCGGGTAGTAGGAATACCGGTTTTGCTGATAACCCAGGCTCCACATCGGGGGCAGAGGCATCCTGCCCGTCAGCCCGGTATAGCAGCGGAGGATACCGGCCACCGTAGGATGGTAGATAAAATAATAATTCATTTCGCCCCCTTCTGCCCCAAAGGACGAAAAGCGATTATTGCTTGCGCCGAAGTTGAAGTCTGTCCGATAGCTGTTGTCCAGAAAAATGCCATAGCACAGGCTGTCGTGGACGCCGATATAAAAGGGGATGGTAGAATACAAGGGGTCCTGGGCGATGGTATAACCGTACACATCGGAGTTCCAGTTGGTGTAGGCGCTGCCTGCCCTGTCGAGGTTTCCTGTTTTTTCTCCCAGCCCTATGAATCGTTCGCCCGGCTGCAGTTTCTTGTAATCCGTGATTTTTGTCCCTTGCCAGGAAATGCCGAGCCCTTTTTCGTCTTCATTGATCATTTGGCCCTCCGGCGTATAAAAACCCATGGCCAAAGACGATCGCTGTATCCGTAGTTCGAGAGAGTCGGTCCTGATCAGGATCTCCGTTGCGTTGTCCTGGTATTGGTAAGACGCAGGGGAGGGTCCGGCAATGATCGCAAAGGAATGGTCGGCGGCCAGGGGCTGATCCGACAACCGAACCCGGATCACATTGGCGCTATAGACAGTCACCCGTGCCCAGGCATGTTCCGCCCGGATATCGATATCGGTACCGCTGCGATGGATCTCCCTGATGGAGCCGGGAGATGTAATACCATCCTGTGCCAGAGTTCGTCCCGGTGCGAAAAGGAAAGGGAAGACCAGAAAACATAAGTATGCACGTCCGGGAAAGACAATTCTCATATAGCAAGTCATTGTGATCCCAAAGGAACCCAGACAGGAGAAAAAGTGCAATTAATACAGGTCGAATATGGAAAATATAAGGAAAATGAGAGGGGGATACCTTTTTAAACTGTTGAATGATAATCTATTGCGGACGTATGTAAATTTTGATAATATAGATGATTTTCCACCTTTTTACACGCCCTTTATGTCCATGATACGGGCTTCGAACTCGTCATTGGGTACCAAAGACCTGTTTTTGATCCGCGTCTTATAGGCATAGATCGTATTGACTGAATATTCGAGGATCTGGGCGATCTTGTCATTATCGGTGATGCCCATACGGATCAGGGCGAAGATCCGAAGATCGATATTCAGCGGTTCATTGTCCTTCAGCCTGACCTGGTCTTCTTCTTTGAAAAGGGAATTGAATTGGGTGACGAAATGAGGAAAGATCCGCAGGAAGACTGTGTCGAAGCTCCGCAGCAATTCCTCTTTCTCTTTTTTAAGCTGGATATTATTGACGATGAAGCGGATATCTTCGAATTTCCGGTCTGCGACCTTCTGGTCGAGGGTGCGTTTGAGCCGTTCCAGTTTGACGAAGAATTCGGAATCCAGGCTGAAAAAGTAACCGATATATTCTTCCTTGATCTTGTTGGCCTCTTCCAGTTTATCGTTGATCAGCCGTTGGGCGGCGTGGGCCTCAGTGATCATTTGCTGGGCTTTTTGGAGTTTTTTCACCTGGCGGCGGATGACGACGATCAGGACGGCCAGTACGATCCCCAGCAGCGTAACGACGATGGCATACTGCACGAGCAGGCGGCGCTGCGCCTCGACGGCATTGATCCTTTCCCCTTCGATCAGTGACAGGACGCTGCTGACTTGAACCTTACGCTGCCGGGCCCCATAGAATTCTGCATTGGCAAGGGCCGTTTCGATGCAGAGCGAGGCATGCCGGACATCACCTCTTTTATATAGGAGATCGGCCAGATTGAAGATGGCGAAGGTTTCCTTCGTAGACGACCGGATATCGGCAATAGCGGCAGTGATCATCAGGTCGATAGCCTCGTTCTGCCGGCCATTCTTCATATAGAGTCCGCTGAGCGTAGAGGCAGTGAGGGCCAGTTGGTGGTCCGTCAGGGAGCTATTCAGCAATTTTTCAAAATAGGTGGTGGCTTCTGCGTCATTATTCAGCTTAAAATCCCGCAGTCCCCGGTAATAGGCATACTCGAAGGTGGCAGGTGAATAATAAGTGAGGGCGGAGTCCATACAGGCATTCCCTTGCTGGTCATATTCAGTGGAATGCTGACTCCCGTCATAGTCATAATTGGCCAGATCATAGTAATACCTCCCCATAAGGGTATAGTAGATCGCCTTTAGCGTGTCCGGCTGCCGGCGGATGTCGATGGCCCGCAGTGAATCGTATGTTTCGCGGAACAGACCGGATGACAGGAGAATAAAGCAATTCCGCAGCCGGGCCTTGGTGATGAGTCCTGTGTCACCGAGCCGCCGGGCAATGGCCTGCAGTTTGCCGGCATACTGATAGGCGCTGTCATAATTAAAGATCTGGTATTCTTCGTACAGCTGTTCGTAGATATCGAATAGCGTTCTGGCGGAGAGGGCGGTACCCGGGGTGGCCAATGCCGTTGTGTCTGCACGCAGTAAAGTCTGCAGCCGGGCTATCCGTTGCAGCTTTGCCGTGTCGTATTCGGGAGCCTTTCCGACAGCAATCGTCAGTTCATGCAGCAGGCTGTCTGTATTGGCCCGGGTTCCCAATACCATGAGCATCAGTGCCAGGCCGAGAAATAACCGATTCATCTAAGGATTTAAGGCGGCAAGATAAATTAAAATCGTGCTGCATTCTGTCTATATTAAGAATATATTCATTTGTCGACAAAAATTTGGCTACCAACATTTTATTTTCCTGCTTTTATTTTTTGCAGCCTTTTTCTTCTATATCCGGGCTATATTTTTTGTTTTCCTTTCCTCTTCCCCGAATCTTTGGCTCTTTATCCACCATTAAACTTTGTCATATGAAAAAGCATTTACACGCTTATCCTGTCTTGCTATGCATTCTTCTTTTTTTCACCACTTTCTTTTTTACCAACACCATCTTCGCGCAATATCCGCCCCAGTACGGGACGCCTTTTACCGGCGTACCCGATCCGCGGGACGTGACGATCTACCAGGTGAATATGCGGGCCTTCAGTGCTACGCATAATTTCCAGGGTGTGATCAATCGCCTGGATAGCATTAAGGCCCTGGGCGTTAACGTGATCTACCTGATGCCCATTTATCCCGTAGGAGTACTGAATTCAGTGAATTCACCGTACTGTATCCGCAGTTTCGATTCTGTCGGTACCGAATTCGGTGCACTGACCGATCTGCAAAACCTTGTCAATGGGGCTCATAGCCGCAACATGGCCGTCATCCTGGATTGGGTGGTCAATCAGACTTCCTGGGATCATCCCTGGATCGCTGCACATCCCGGCTGGTACCTGCATAATAGCAGCGGTGCAATCGAGCAGCTCGATAGTTATACGGATGTCGCAGCATTGAATTTTGCCAATGATACTATGCGTATAGCTATGATTACTGCGATGAAGTCCTGGGTCTATCGGGCCAACGTGGATGGTTTCCGCTGCGACTTTGCAGACAATCCGCCGATCGATTTCTGGCAGCAGACGATCGATACGTTGCGGAATATTACTACGCATAAATTATTGTTGCTGGCGGAAGGAAGTCGTTCTGCGAACTACGGGGCCGGCTTCGATTATAACTTTGGTTTTCAGTTCTACGGCAGCAGTCTGCAGCCGATTTTTACCGGGGCACCTGTCACTGACATCGAGGTCTCCGATTCTGTCGAGTACATCGGTGCTTCCGGTACCAACCAGATCGTGCGATACCTGACCAATCACGACGTGGACGGCACCGATGGACCGCCGGTGACGCAGTTCGGCGGCATTCCCGGTTCAACGGCCGCTTTTGTCGTGGTGGCTTATCGTAAAGGTGTTCCGTTCGTTTATAATGGCACGGAGGAAGCATTCCCGACACCCATTACCTTTCCTTATCTGTCGGTTACGATCAACTGGGGCATCAACCCCGCAGTGACGACAGCCTATAAACAAATCATCGCCTTCCGCGACAGCAGCGAAGCTATCCGACGGGGAACGCTGGTATCCTATGACAACAATGATATTTGCGCTTTTACCAAAACATATGAATCCCAGAAAGCGCTCGTGCTGGTGAATCTCCGTAATTCCACTATTACTTATCCGATCCCGGCAGCTTTACAGCAAACGACCTGGAACAATGCGTTTACTGCGGCTTCGACCACCCTCGGCACTTCGCTGTCGCTCTCACCCTATCAATACCTGGTGTTGACCAATGCCAATGTTCCCGTTGTTACGGTAACGGGCGTAAAAGTTACACCTACCCGTGATACGGTCAATGTCGGCCTGACGGCTCAACTTACTGCAACGGTGTCTCCTGCCAACGCTTCCAATCAGGGAGTTTCCTGGACGTCGAACAATACGGCTGTCGCTACGGTCAGCGCTACGGGCCTTATTACCGGCGTTGCCGCAGGAACAGCTGTCATCACCGTGACGACGTCAGACCAGGGTAAGACGGCGAATGACACGGTCGTTGTCAGGCCTGCCTCCGGCTTCACGGTGCATTTCTACCAGCCAACCGGCTGGGGTTCGGGGATCAATATTTATTGGTGGGATGCTCAGCCCACCGGCATTCTTGCCGATGGTACCTGGCCAGGTGTTCCCATGACAAACCAGGGTAACAGTTGGTACGAGTATACTTTTGCGAACATCGATTCCACCAACCTTATCTTCAACGATGGCAGTAACCAGACGGCCAACCTCAGCAGGGGTAGCAATGGCTGGTACTACAACAATACCTGGTACGATACGCTGCCTGCCGTCCTCAGCGGAACTACATATTACCAGATCCTCAACCGCTGGCAACCGAATACTTACCTGTATGATGGCGGTTCCGGGAAGGTGCTGTATGGTACCAATCCGTCACCTACCGACCCAACCTACCAATGGACGGAGGTCAGCGCAGGCAGCGGTTATGTTTTTTTGCAAAACCGTAGTACCGGTAACTATATGCATGTACAGGATCAGACCGGCTATGTTGAATCCGGGACCATCAATACAACCTGGTATAGCGCCATGTGGTCGATAGCCACTGCCGGCAGCGGATGGAACTATATTGAGAACCGCTGGCAGGCCAATCAATGGATACATATCCAGGACTTGTTGGGGTATGCCGAATATGCCAACGCCCAGACCGGCTGGTACAGCGCGATGTGGCAACTGGTCAATCCGGTCACGGTCGCGAATACAACAACCGATGCGCTGCGTTTAGGTTCGGTTGCCGGCTTACCGGGAGATAGCGTTTCGGCGCAGATCCTGCTGTACCCTAATCCGGCGCCCGGCGGCAGCTTCTATCTCAGCCTGCCGGATCTGGGTGGTATCGGCCAGGCCAATACGCCGGCCTGGGTCATCATCCGGGATGTCAATGGAAAAACCCTGCTGATCACCCAATTGTCAGCTTCCGGCCCGATCACGCACTCGCTGCCGGCCGGTACCTATTTCGTCACCGTTCGCATCGGCAATACGATTACAACAAAGAAACTGACAGTGCTCTAGAGTAGTCACGAAAATTGATGCAGGCCGTCTCAATGACTGGGACGGCCTTTTTAAATTCATGAAGGCGGCGCCAGCCTGTTAATCCGGTGTTTGTACAGTTTGCCGATCGGAATTTCTATCCCGTGGATCTCCACGTCATTTTGGGTATAGGCTGTCACCTTTTTCAGGGCGATGATATAGGACCGGTGTATTCGGACAAAAAGATTGTCTGGCAGCATTTCTTCTACCATACTGATGGGCTGCTTTACCACCTGCGGTTGTTGTCCGGTACGGACGATATGATAAAGTATTTAATCGGCATACTTCTTCTCCTGTCAGTCAATCATACAATGGCTCAGAGAAACGCCTGCTGCATGCCGGACAACGGGTACTGGGAATTAGTGACTAACATCCATGACCCGACAGCGATAACGGTAAGGTTCTACGACCTGGAATCTCATCTTATTGACCAGGAAAAAATGACTTCGGTTCCGAACTCGCATAAAAAAAAGACCTGTCGGTGGCTCAATGAGAGGCTTCAATCGACCCTGGTCACCTGGCAGCGTACCCGCCATCGGGAACAAAAATTATCAGCAGCCTTCATATAAGACAGCTGGTTTTGCAACCTGGTCGTGTCTACGGCCAGGTTTGTTATTTTCTGCCTTAGGGCAACGCGCTCACATCCACAGCAGGTAAATTCCCGACGGGATCTTCCGGCCGTTCGAACCATGAATTCGCCGGCGTATAGGTCGCGAAATGCCCGCAGTTCTCCAAATAAAAAGCCGAGTCACGCAGACCTCCTGCATAATCCATCCGGTAGCCTTTCCGGCCGGTATTGTCGACGGTAAACTGGGCCTTGTGCAGGGCGATCCAGCGCCCGGCGGTATCCCTGATCCATTGATGATTGAACAGGACATACCGCTGATGGTTGCCTTGTTCCGGCTCGAAATTCTCCAGGAAGGAATGCAGCCCCGTCAGCCAGGTCTGGGTCTGCGGCCGGCTGAAGCTCGCGATCAGCCGCCAGTGGCCTTCTTCAGGAGCATAGAACCAGGCGGTAAAGACAGTATGCCGGCCGGCCGCTGGCCGGGCATGCACTAAAAACTTATACGTATGCCCCGCCTTCCACATATAGTTAAGATAGCTTTGCCCTCCCGATCCCTCATTTCCAAAGGCCTGCGCATGTACATCTTCCCCTTTCTTCA
>Ga0302325_10001565_pt1 | contig 58131 bp, 45 predicted proteins | sample Palsa_T0_2_FD_201948 | JGI IMG/M metagenome (GOLD analysis project Ga0302325, IMG submission 201948) | Peat permafrost microbial communities from Stordalen Mire near Abisko, Sweden - Palsa_T0_2 | ecosystem: Environmental > Terrestrial > Soil > Palsa > Peat permafrost | place: Sweden: Abisko... | reverse complement strand
AGCTATCGGTGGTCATGCCGGCGCGCGACGAAGAGGGATCGATCGAGCAGACGGTCGCCGAAATCGCGACGGTCCTGTCGGGAGAGCGGATTTCATTTGAAATCGTAGTAGTGGATGACGGCAGCACCGATCGAACGGCGGCCCGCGTCCGGCAATCGATGGAGCGTTATCCGGGTGTCCGGCTGGTGAGCAATACAGGTCGCCACGGCTTTGGTATGGCCGTACGCGCCGGGTTGGCGCAAGCCACCGGCGAGGCCCTCACGGTGATGATGGCCGACGGGTCCGACAGCCCGGAAGATCTGGTTCGATACTATCGGAAGGTGCAAGAAGGATACGATTGCGCTTTCGGGTCGCGGTTCATCCAAGGCAGCAGAATTGTGGATTATCCGGTGCACAAGCTGGCCATCAACCGGATGGCCAACTGGTTTATCCGGATATTGTTCCGCCTGCGATACAACGACATCACCAACGCGTTCAAATGTTACCGGCGGCAAGCCATTGAAGGCATGCAGCCGCTGATCTCGCAGCACTTCAATCTGACCGTGGAGATGCCCTTGAAAGCCATCGTGCGCGGGTATTCCTACGCGGTGCTGCCGATTTCGTGGACCAATCGCAAGTCGGGCATGTCCAAGCTGAAGATCAAAGAGATGGGAAGCCGCTACCTGTTCATCGTGCTGCATGTGTGGCTTGAGCATAACCTTTCGCGCGGCGATTACCTGCGGCGGAAGGAAGAGGAAGAGCACGCCGCGACCCAGGCGTCCCCAGGAGTGGGGACGCGACACGCAGGAGTGCGTGCGCCACGCGGTTAGAGACGCTTGGGAAGCACACGGGTGAATCGCAGCTTTAGATCGACCCATATCCAGGTGAGCGGATCGCGGAACAAGCGCACTTTCTTGCCTTCCCAAAAGGAGCGCGAGCGGTAGTTCACGGGGACTTCCAGCGGCCGGTAGCCTTTCCGGACAAGCTTGATGACCAGTTCGTGATCGAAATCGAACCGGTTGCATTGGAACTCGAGCCCGAACAGGCAATCGCGTCGAAAGACCTTGAACATCGTGAACGGGTCCGTCATGTTCTGGCGGAAGAGAACATTGATCAGGCCGGTAAACAACGCATGCCCCAAGTTCAGCCCAGCCGATAGGACTCTCTGCCTGGCGAACGTCCGCATCTTCCAGTCGCCGGCATGCCGCGTACCGAGGACGAAGAGCGCGCGGTTGGAAAGAATGGGCGCCAGCAATGCGTCATAATCGTCCAGGTCGTACTCAAGGTCGGCATCCTGGATCAGCACGATGTCTCCGGTGGCGTGCTGGAATCCCTCGCGGATTGCGTTGCCCTTCCCGCGTGGGCGATCCTGGAGTACGAGTTTGATCTCGGGATGACCCTGGTATTGTTTCGCCAGCTCGCGTGTGCCGTCCGTCGAATTACTCTCGATCACGATAATTTCGCGATCGACCCCGGGGATGGCCTTCTTCAGCAGCGCATCCATGAGAACCCCAAACGTCCGGTTCTCGTTGAATGCGGCCACCATGATCGAGCATTTGGGGCGCCCCGGCGGCTCCTCCCTTACGGCGGTTACGATCATGCAGGCGGCGGCGGGTTTGCGCACCAGAACTTCGTGAAAGCCGTGCCGCAGCAATAACAACTGGATCGTGGATTCGTCGAAGTACCAGCGGTTGCCGGTCCGCCACTCCGTCCGCTGCCGTGTGAAGGAACTGAGATCGAGGCGCGGAACCGTCAGCAGCAATGGAGCGCCGCGCCGGAGCGCCGCCCGGGTTCCGCGGAGCAGTTGGCCGGGCGCTGGTTGCGTCTGCAATTGATGCAGCATAATGGCTGCGTCGAAACCGGCCGGCGCCGGGTTGGCGGATGCAGTCGAAAGATCCACAAACTCGGCCCGGTAGCCGTCCGCCTTGGTTCGGTCGAGAAAAATTTCAAGACCCGCCCGCGCTTCGGCGGCGGCGGCGACCAGCAGCGACCCGCTGCGAAAGCCACGGCGCCTGAGAGCATCCATATAGCGCGCGGCGTGGCGCGAGACCGCACCTGGCTCCGGTTCGGGGTCCGCCGAGCGCTCCGTGGCTGCGCAGTCCGCCGGTGCAGGCAGCGCGTCCAGAGCCACACACCCGCAGCCCTGGCAGCGTGTCAACGCTCGGCCTGAGACGGCCAAGAGATGGGCGAAGCGCGACTCGTCACAAACCGGGCAGTTCATTTGGGCCGATGCGCACCCGCCTTCCGGGCAATCGCCATCAACCCGCTGGCGGAGACCAGCAGGTGCCGGTGGGCGATTCGGTTGGGAACCGCCCGCCGCAACAGGCCAACCAGCGGACTCAGAATTGGCACGCGGAACCGGTCAAAGTGACGCGAGAGGTAGTCGATCGTCAGCACCTTGCGGTTGGGCGAGATGCGAATTTCGTCGAACCCGCACCGTTCCAGCAGCAGCCGGATGGACCGCGCACTGAAATAATACAAATGCTCGACCTTGTATTCCATCCAGCGGCTGCGCATCAGGCGGCGCGTCCAACTATCCAGCGAGGGCGCGATCAAGAGCAGGATGCCGCCCGGGATCAGCAGTTTATGGATGCGCAGCAGCCAGTCTTCCGGATCGCGAACGTGCTCGATCACGTCTGCCGCCAGAACAGCGGCGAAGTGGTCCAGCGCGAAGGGAAGCGTCTCGACGGCGCCAACCGAGACCGCCTGCGCCCCCAGGCAGCGGTTTGCAAGCGCCGCGGCATGCGCGGATAGCTCGACGCCGGACACGCGAAACCCCCGTTTGCGGGCCTCCAGCAGCACTTCGCCGTGGCCGCAGCCGATCTCGAGCAAGTCCGCGTTTTCCGGCCGCACAAGCTTGGCGAGCGCATCGATGTACAAGGCCCCCGTGGCACTTTTCATTTTCGATCGCCGCTCGGCCGCTTCGGCGCTCCGTTCCCCGAGGAAGTAACGATCGCCGTAAATAGCCCCCAGAACCGAATCGTCCGGCTGCGGGTGCAGAAATTCCAGTCTGCATTCCGGGCACGCGCGCAACGCGTAGTTCGGAACGGCTGAGCGGCGCAGGAGCGCTGGCCGTTCGCACAAGGGGCAGCGGGGAGAAGTGGGCCGGCGGCTGTGCAAAGAACCACAGATTGTATCAGCGTTTTGGCGCCACAGCGCGCTGTGACGCCAGTGTGGGCAGTGGGCTGCCGAGGCCTGCGGCGAGGCCATTCAAATACGCCAAGTCATGAGAACTAGCACCCTTGCTTGCCGGCGTTTCCCCCAAGAACCGCTTATACGCGATATACTGCAATCTTTGGAGCAAATTATGAGCTTACAAAATAGTACGAGTTTGGCTGCGGTGCTCGTTTTTTCCCTGAGTACGTTATCGATCGCAGCGAATCGCGCTGGCACCGGTCGCGTATCGGAGGAGGTAAAGGCGCAGGCGTTTGCCAACTACGGCAAATTGCCGTTGAGTTTTGAAGAAAATCGAGGGCAGACCGACGCCCGCGTGAAGTTCCTGTCGCACGGAAGCGATTACTCGATTCTGTTAGCTCCTTCCGAAGTCTTGTTGAACCTGCAGTCCGCGGGCAAAGCGCGGCACCGGTCCAGCATCCGGATCGGCTTTCCGGGCGCGAAATCTTCGCCGGTCATGGCTGGCGGCGAGCGGCAAAGCGCCATCAGCAGCTACTTTATTGGAAACGATCCGGCCAAGTGGGTGAAGGGCGCTCCAAATTTCGCACGTGTGCATTACCGGGGACTTTACCCCGGGGTCGATCTGGCTTTCTACGGAAACCAAGGGCAGCTTGAGTACGATTTTGTGATTGCTCCGGGCGCCGATCCCAGAGCTATTCGGCTGGCGTTTGACGGCGTCGATAGCATGCGCATCGATGGCGCCGGCGACCTGGTGGTGAGCACCGCGGCGGGCGAGATGCGCCAGCACAAGCCCATAGTCTATCAGGAAAGCGGCGGCCCGCGACACACGATAGATGGCCGATATGTCCTGCAATCGCACAACCGCGTAGCATTCGAGGTCGGCCGGTATGACGCCCGCGAACCTCTGATCATCGATCCCGTCCTCAGTTTTGCGACCTACCTGGGTTCGCCTGGCGATGAGCTGGACGGCATCTCGGCGGCCGCATCTCAGGCCACCTATCCGGCCATTGCGGTGGACGCGCAAGGAAACGTTTACGTCACCGGCTACAACGGAGGAACTCCTTTCGCCGGTCGGGCCATATCACCGCTGGCTGGCGTCGGCACGCATGTGTTCGTGGTCAAAATGAATCCCACCGGAACCTTAATCTATGCCGTCTTTTTCGGCGGCGGCCTAACCGATGTCGGTGGCGGAATCGCTGTGGACTCTGCGGGAAACGCCTATGTTACGGGGTTTACCACTTCCCCGAACTTCCCGCTTACGGCAACCACGCCGCCGCAGAACACTTTCTACGGTAATTCCAGCGATCCTAATGCGTTTGTGACCGAGGTGAATGCCGCGGGAACCGAGCTGGTCTACTCTATATATCTCGGTGGAAGTGGAAGTTTTTGGGGACGCGCCATCGCGGTCGATCATTCCGGAAACGCGTATGTGACGGGAACAGCGGCCGCATCGGGCAGTACACCCTTTCCCTTGCTCAATGAAATCTCCAGCACGCCGTCGGCCGGCTTTCTGACCAAAGTCAACACCGGCGGCAGCACGGGATTTGCGTATTCCACATACCTGCCCGCAGGTATCGGGTACGGCGTTGCCGTGGATAGCAGCGGCGATGCTTACGTAACCGGCTCGACCGGTACCGCGTCGGCCCCCTCGCCCGCTCAAGGATATGTTCTGAAAGTCAACAACGCAGGGGGCACGAGCGGAGGTTATGGACCGGTACTTTTGGGAAACTCCGGTGCCACGCTGCAGACCGTAGGCTTCGGAATCGCGCTGGACTCGCAAAACGACGTGTATGCCACGGGCATGACGAACGATCCGAACTTCCCACAGATTTACCCTCAGCCCGGCGCCGCGCAAACTAAATATGGCGGCGGATTATACGATGGCTTCGCCCTCAAGCTGAACTCCAGTGGCGGTCTGGTCTATGGCACCTATATCGGCGGGCTGGGCAGCAACTTGCTCCCGGAGCGCGGATCGGGCATCGGCGTGGATGCGCAGGGGAACGCCTACGTGTCCGGAACCACTCAGTGCATCGGTTTTCCAACGGTGAATGCGATTTCCGGCGCGCGGAATGGCGGTCCGGCCGTGCTCATGGAAGGCACTGTTAACGGTTCGAGCTCCAGTTGGTCGCCGACGACTCTGGCAGGACCTTTCGACCAGGTGGACGCGTTGGCCTTCGACCCGACTGGCGCCACTCTTTACGCCGGCACCAGCGCGCTCAACGCCACAGGAGGTGGAGTCTACAAGCTGGCGAGCGGCGTCTGGACGCACGTGGGTGGCGAAACAGCTATAGACGCGATCGCGGTGGATCCGAATACGCCGGCTACCATTTATGCAACCGGCAGCGGCCACATTTATCAGACTACGAATGGCGGCACGAGCTGGACGCAACTGGCCCAAGCGGTGGGTACCCCTGCCGTGATCGCGATCGCCAAGACGAGCCCTTCGACGGTGTACGTGGGAGCTAGTGCGGAACCGATCTACAGCACAAATGGAGGTTCATCCTGGAGCAACCCTACGACTCCGCCCCCAGCAGGGCCCGTCAATGCCCTGATCGTCGATCCGAATAATTTATTAACGGCGTACGCGGGCACTCCCTTCGGCGTGTATCAGACCACCGACGGGGGCCTCCAGTGGATTGCGGTCAACACCGGATTACCGACGGTTTCAGGGGGAAGTGCGACTGTAGCCGTGACCAGCTTGGCTATTAACGGCTCAACGAGAACAATCTACGCCGTGACAGGGAACGGATTGTTCTACACGACGAACGCAGGCTCCAGTTGGCAGCAGGCGATGCTGGGACAAGTTGCGAGCACGCCGTTGTTGGTGGCCGTAGACGCCGGCAACAACGTCTATGTGGCATTTGAAGGAGCCGGCCTGGCCACCGGGACGGGCGGTGGCACCCAAACAACCGAGTGGAGTTCGCTCACGTACAACGGCCTGACGCAGAACCAGATTCTGGCTCTGGCTGTGCCGCCTAACAGCCCGGGAACCGCCTATGCCGGCATGGTTTCGGCCACCACCGCCTTCCTGACCCAGATCAGCCCCAGCGGCCAATCGTTCTTGTCATCGACCTGCATAGGCGGCTCGGACAACAACCTCGGCCAGAACATCGCCGTAACGCCGGGCGGTGCGGCGTATGTCTCCGGCGCCACCATCGCGACGAATTTCCCGGCCACCCCTGGTGCTGTGCAGACCGCCAACGCCGGGCTCTACGATGCGTTCGTGGTGGGAGTCGATGTTCCCGCAGATCAGATTGGCAGCCCGTTGCCAGGCATCACCCTTTCGGACAGTTTGGCGGACTTCTCGTGGACTGCCGCTACCGGAGCCACTGAGTATCAACTGTCCGTCGGCACCACTGCGGGAGGTACAAATATTTTCTCCGGTACCACGGGTGGGCTATCGCAAACGGTGGGTTCCATCCCCTGCGCGGATGCGGTGGGGGGAACCATCTACGTGCAATTAGCCGCCGAAGTGAACGGCACCTTCCAGCCGGCCACCGACTACACCTATACGTGCAAATTGGGTCTCGGCAATTTCAATGGAAACGGCTACCAGGACTTGGTTTGGATGAACAACAGCACGCGCCAGGTAACCGTGCATTACTACGACGGGATGCCGGATATAAACGATATCGGCTGGAATTGGCTGAACGAGGCCGGCGAGCCGGGCGGCTGGGTGCTGGTGGGAGCGGCGGACTTCGATGGCAACGGCGTGCCGGATCTGGTCTGGGAATATATGCCGACCGGCCAAGTCACAGTGAACTACTATGGCGGACCGGGCGGAGCCACGTACCAGGGTTGGAACTGGCTAAATGAAACCGGCGCGCCGGGCTGGACGGTAGTGGCCGTGGCCGATATGAACAACGATGGGGCGCCCGACCTCATCTGGCAAAACAATACGACGAATCAGGTCACGGTCAACTATTACGGCGGTACGGGCGGGGCGGTTTACCAAGGATGGAATTGGCTCAACAGCGGAGGCGAGCCGGCGGGCTGGCGGGTAGTAGGGGCAGCCGATTTTGACGGCAACGGGACACCGGATCTAGTGTGGCAATACGCGCCGACGCGGCAAGTTTCGGTGAACTATTACGGCGGGGCCGGAGGGGCGACGTATCAGGGCTGGAACTGGCTGAATGAAGCCGGGGTTCCGGGGTGGACGGTAGTGGGGGCCAGCGACTTCAATGGAGACGGCGTGCCGGACTTGGTCTGGCAGAACGATGCGACCGCCCAGGTGACGGTGAATTATTACGGCGGAACTGGCGGCGCGACCTATATCGGCTGGAACTGGCTGGCGTCCTCCGGCTTCCCCGGGTGGACGGCCGTGGTCCCCAGATAAATCAAGCGCGGGGACGGCGGGGACGCCGCACTGCTTGGCGAAATCGGAAGTCTTCTTGATTTGGGCGATGCGCGCATCGCGGTATTCGCGCGGCACCAGGCCGATGGTGAGCGGACCTTGATAGAAGTCGTAGACTTCGGGGCCAGGCCCGCCGAAGACCAGCGAAGTGGCCTCGATTTTGTATTGGTCGAGCGCGGCGCGCAGGCGTGCGGGCATTCCGGGATCGAACGCGCTTACGCCCACCTGGCAGGTGAGGAAACCGAAGCTGTTAACCTTGCGGATGGCGGTTTCGGGATGAGTGCCGGCGGAGACGACGAGGCCGAGTTGCAAGGCGGGCGTCTGTGATTTCAGGGGGTGCGCAGCGACGGCCGCCGCGAACGAGACGAAACGTCTGCGGGTGCATGCCGAATATTTTAAGCACCATTTGCGGATCAGGCAGCGGCAGGGCTCGAATGGACGATTTTAGGCGGAGGCATCGGCAGGGATTGGGCATATCGGAGCTGTAACTCTCACCAGTCAGTGCTAATTGTGGGTCGTCGGGAATCATGTGGTAAGGCACGGATGTAACCCCCTCGAAGACAAAGCACGACGCTCCACGCGAAGCCGCGGCTGGGAAGCAAAGCGGGCGAAGGAGAGAGGGTCTGAGAAACCGCTTGAAATGCGGCACTTGCAGATGTTTACGTACCCGGAGGAGGCAAAAGGAGCCCTTCTGGAGCCACTGGAGTCGCTCGGGATGGAACAATGGGATAAACGGCTCCGCTCTGTGCGGTTGGATGTATAATCGCCACCGGGCAGGATGGCACGGCGGAGATCCCGGCTGGATGGCGCCAACACGTTTCCAAGAAAAGAACAGCGGAGGCAGTTTGGGTGTAAAATACCTCCAACCAGGTCCAAAAATGGAATCCTGGCCAAGGAGGAATGCCATACGAGTATCAACCAAGTTCGCGCTGACCCTGGCCCGTGTGCTCTTAGGGCTTTTGCTCGCCCCCGGGCTGCTGGCTGGGGCCAACGACTGTCCTGTCGAGCCGCAGCGGGCAGTATTTCTGAAATGGTTTGCTAAATTCGGACATATGGTAGTGACCTCGGGTGCTCGATTCGAACTCTTTGGGGGAACAATGATACGGGCCGGGATTGGCTGGACGATTCTTAGGCGGAAAAGTCGGCAGGGCCTAGAAGTTACTGGAGCCTCAGCGAGGGGAAAGACAGAAGAATGACAGTTCAAGAAAAAGCATCAGTGGATGAATGTCTACGGTATACAACGACCGGAGGCTGTGCTCCAAAATGGAACTCCTGGTCAAGGAGGAATGTCATGCGAGTATCAATCAAGTTCGTGCTGGCCGTGGCTCCTGTGCTTCTAGGGATGCTGTTCCTCCCGCGGGCCGCGCTGGCTCAGGTTAACAACTGTCCCATTGAGCCTGCCTCGAACGTGCCCATCGCCGACGGCGGTATCTTCACAGGTACCAACTGCAACCTCTACAGCGTCGGAGATGTCGATTCCTTTGTGTTCAATGCTAACAACGGGGACACCTACCAGCTTGTTTTGGCGCTAAACGGCGCCGAACCGACCGACATCTGCTTGACACTCTACGACCCCAATGGGCGCCAGATCTTCTCCGGGTTGTGCACCAATTTGCAAGGTGCGACTTACTCCGTCGTGACGCCCCAGACGTTGACTACGACTGGCCTCTATACCATGGACATAACTGAGCCTGCCACTGGCACCGTCAACTACGCGTTATCGCTGGAACGCCTCTACCCGTTTCCCCCAAACGCGCAACAAGTCGCACTCGCAACAGTGGTCGCAGGTGACGTCACCCCGCTGACAGACTCGAACGCCTTCACTTTCGAGGGTGCTACCTCCGGGAAGTACGAAGTGTCCGCCACTCTTGTCACAGGCTCCTCCCAGGACCTGTGTATGACCGTGTATGAGCCCGGCGGAGCCAGCGCCGGATCGGGGTGCACCAATTTTGAGGGCGCGACTTTTACCGTCCAGATCCAGTTTACGCCGCCTCAAACCGGCACGTACATGGCGTTTCTCTCTGAGGCGGGGTACGATGGGACCGTCGCCTACAATCTGGAAGTCTCGTGCCTGGTCGGCACCTGCCCGCCCTGGCCGGCCATATCCAGCCTGAGCCCCCCCTCGGCGACGGCGGGAGGGCCGGGGTTCACCCTAACGGTCAACGGGTCGGGCTTTCTCTCTGGCGCGACAGTGCAGTGGAACGGCTCTGCGTTGGGTACCAGCTATGTCAATGGAAACCAGTTGACGGCTGCGGTGCCGGGCAGCATGATTGACGCCGCAGGCAGCGCTAGCGTCGTGGTGGTGAACCCTGGCGTGTTAGGCTCCAACACGGCAACGTTTACGATCAACCCCACTGCGGCCATTACCAGCCCCATGCCGGGAATCACGATTTCGGACAGTTTGGCGGACTTCTCGTGGAACGCCGCTACCGGAGCCACTCAGTATCAACTGTCCGTCGGCACCACTCCGGGAGGCACGAATATCTTCTCCGGCACCACCACTGGGACCTCGCAAATCGTGGGATCCATCCCCTGCGCGGACACGGTGGGTGGAAGCATCTACGTGCAGTTAGCCGCCGAAGTGGGCGGCACCTTCCAGCCGGCCACCGACTACACCTATACGTGCAAATTGGGCCTCGGCAATTTCAATGGAAACGGCTACCAGGACTTGGTTTGGATGAACAACAGCACCCAGCAGGTAACCGTGCATTATTACGACGGGACGCCGGACATAAACGATATTGGCTGGAATTGGCTGAATGAACCCGGCGAGCCGACCGGCTGGGTGCTGGTGGGAGCGGCGGACTTCGATGGCAACGGCGTGCCGGATCTGGTCTGGGAATACATGCCGACCGGCCAAGTTTCAGTGAACTACTATGGCGGACCGGGTGGGGCTACGTACCTCGGTTGGAACTGGCTAAATGAAGCGGGCGCGCCTGGCTGGACGGTAGTGGCCGTGGCCGATATGAACAACGATGGGGTGCCCGACCTGATATGGCAAAACAATACGACGAATCAGGTCACGGTCAACTATTACGGGGGTACGGGTGGTGCGGTATACCAAGGATGGAATTGGCTCAACAGCGGTGGCGAGCCGGCGGGCTGGCGGGTAGTGGGGGCAGCCGATTTCGACGGGAACGGGACACCGGATCTGGTGTGGCAATACGCTCCGACGCGGCAGGTTTCGGTGAACTATTACGGCGGGGCTGGAGGGGCGACGTATCAGGGCTGGAGCTGGCTGAATGAAGCCGGGGTACTGGGGTGGACGGTAGTGGGGGCCAGCGACTTCAATGGAGACGGGGTGCCGGACTTGGTCTGGCAGGACGATGCGACCGCACAGGTGACGGTGAATTATTACGGTGGGACGGGAGGAGCGACATACGAGGGCTGGAATTGGCTGGCGTCCTCCGGCTTCCCCGGGTGGACGGCCGTGGTGCCCAGGTAATCGTTCCCAAGTCTCGGCGAGACTCTCGTTCGCAGTGGCGGACCTTAGATCGCCAAGGGTGTAGCCCTAAAGCGGGCGGACAAAAGTACCGATGTAGTGGGCATGAAATCGAGTTTCCGGATCTGCCCACGAGCGGTTTTCCTCACCAGTTTCGCCCACGCTTTGCTTTTGGGGGATGGCCGGGAAATCGACGCGGCGGCCTACGGAAAAATGCCGCTGACATTTGAATGGCGTGGGACGGAAGCCGTAGGACAGTCGTTCATCACGCATGTTTCCGGGCATGTCGTGGCATTTGCCGCTTCCGGCGCGGTTATCGAGCGTCCGGGCGCGGACGGTTCTCCTCAGCCTGAGGCCACGCTCCGGTTCGTAGGCGCGCGTCCGAACGTGCAGCCCCGGGTAGCCGGGCCGCAAGCCGGAATTGCCAATTACTTTACGGGCTCGCGTCCCGAGCAGTGGCGCACCGGCGTGCCGTTGTTCAAGGCCATCAATTACTCTAATCTCTATCCTGGCATCGACCTGATCTACTATGGAAACCAAAACCGGCTGGAATACGACCTCGTAGTGGCTCCTGGCGCATCCTGGCGATCGATCCGCTTGGCATTTGGCGGCGCCACGAAAATCGAAATCGACAGGAAAGGCAATCTGAGGTTACAGACCGGCTCGGGATGGGTAACGCACGGCCGGCCAGTGGTCTACCAGACCGTGCGAGGCAACCGGCGCGAAGTCTTCGGGCAGTACGTCTTCAGCGGCGGGCATGAGGTTGGGTTCGACATAGGCGCGCATGATCCCAGCCGTCCGTTAATCATCGATCCGACACTGGCATTTTCGAGCTACCTGGGCGGCAGTGCCGACGATTACGGCCACGCCGTAGCCATAGATAGCTCCGGTTCCGCTTACGTAGTTGGAGAAACCGGGTCGGCGGATTTTCCGACGCTTGGCCCGGAGCAGGCATTGATGGCCGGGGACACGGACGTATTCGTCACCAAATGGAACGCAACAGGGACCGGCCTAGTGTACTCCACCTACATTGGGGGCAGTAACCGGGATGTGGGGCTTGGCGTGGCGGTGGATGCGGCCGGCGACGCCTACGTTACGGGCTTCACCTATTCGGGAGATTTTCCGATCACCCCGGGCGCGTTGCGTACCAGCTTCGTGGGTGACAGCAAAGCCTTTGTCCTCGAATTGAACCCGGCCGGCAGCGGGCTGATTTACTCGACTTACCTGGGAGGAAGCGGCGACGACTATGGCGCTGGAATCGCAGTGGATGCGGCCGGCGAGGCGCATATTGCCGGCTATACGGCTTCGGTCGACTTTCCCACCACGACGGGCGCGTTTCAGGTACTTTATGGCGGCGGTTCTTATGACGGGTTCCTGGCCAAGCTCAACGCTGGAGGCTCCGCCTTGATCTTTGCAACTTATCTTGGCGGCATTGCGAACGACACGGCCTCCGGGGTCGCGCTGGACCCGTCCGGGAACATTTATGTGACCGGGCAGACGCAATCGGTGAATTTTCCGACGTTGAACCCGGTGCAGGCAACCGGCAGCGAAAGCGACGCCTTTGTGGTGAAAATGAATGCCACCGGCCAAGTTCAGTACTCCACTTATCTGGGCGGCACGGGGCTGAACAATGGGACCGCCATCGCGGCGGACGCGGCCGGGAACGCCTACGTCACCGGCTTTACCGATGCAGCGGATTTTCCAGTTACGTCCAATGCATATCAGAGCGTCAACAATGGCTCCTACAATGCTTTCGTAGCCGTTCTCAACACTTATGGGAGCAGCGTCCTGAACGCAACCTACTTGGGCGGCTCCGGGCCGGATAGCAGTTATGGGATCGCGCTGGATGGCTCCGGCAACATTTACATTGCCGGATCGACGAATTCGATCAATTTTCCGGTGTATGCCGCGGTGCAACCGGCATACGGCGGCGGCGGCGATGCGTTCGTGGCCGCATTCAGCAACCAATTGAACAACCTGGAGTATGCGACGTATTTCGGCGGCAGCGGGAACGACGTGGCGGCTAGCGTCGCGGCGGACTCCGCGGGGGACGCTTACATAACGGGGTGGACCAGCAGCGGGGAATCGTCCTTAGGCACCCCCATCACAGCGGGAGCATTCCAACCCATCGGCATGGGCGGTATAGACGCCTTTTTGGCGAAGCTCGCCTTCGCCAGTGCTCCCCTGATCGCTAGCCCGCTACCGGGCATCACGCTTTCGGACAGTTTGGCAGATTTCTCGTGGACTGCCGTTAGCGGAGCCACTGAGTATCAATTGATTGTGGGCACCACTTCGGGTGGTACGAATGTCTTCTCCGGTACTACGGCTGGCACATCGCAAACCGTGGGATCCATCCCCTGCGCGGACACCGTCGGTGGAATCATTTACATGCAGTTAGCCGCCGAAGTGAACGGCAGCTTCCAGCCGGCGGCCGACTACACCTATAAGTGCAAATTGGGCCTCGGCAATTTCAATGGAAACGGCTACCAGGACTTGGTTTGGATGAACAACAGCACCCAGCAAGTAACCGTGCATTACTACGACGGGACGCCGGACATAAACGATATTGGCTGGAATTGGCTGAACGAGCCCGGCGAGCCGAGCGGTTGGGTGCTGGTGGGAGCGGCGGACTTTGACGGAAACGGCGTGCCGGATCTGGTCTGGGAATACATGCCGACCGGCCAAGTCACGGTGCAATACTATAACGGACCGGGCGGGGCCACGAACATCGGTTGGAACTGGCTGAATGAAACCGGGGTGCCGGGCTGGACGGTAGTGGCGGTGGCGGATATGAACAACGACGGGGTACCCGACCTGATATGGCAAAACAACAGCACGAACCAGGTGACCGTCAACTATTACGGCGGTACGGGCGGGGCGGTATACCAAGGGTGGAATTGGCTGAACAGCGGCGGCGAGCCAGCGGGCTGGCGGGTCGTAGCGGCGGCCGATTTTGACGGAAATGGGACGCCGGATCTGGTGTGGCAATACGCGCCGACGCGGCAAGTTTCGGTGAACTATTACGGCGGGGCCGGAGGGGCGACCTATCTGGGCTGGGCTTGGCTGAACGAAATCGGGGTGCCGGGGTGGACGGTAGTGGGGGCCAACGACTTCAATGGAGACGGGGTGCCGGACTTGGTCTGGCAGGACGATGCGACCGCACAGGTGACCGTGAATTATTACGGCGGGACGGGAGGAGCGACCTACATCGGGTGGAACTGGCTGGCGTCGTCCGGATACCCCGGGTGGACGGCCGTGGTTCCCAGATAAATGGGCGCGGATCGCCGCCGCGCATATACGCAGTCATCCGGGCCAGGCAACTGTTCACATCCCGACAACCCGAAACTGCCGGATGACATCTACTACCTCCGCCTGTTCCGATACCGAAAGGTCGTTATAAAAGGGCAGACGCAGCAGGCAATCGCCGACTCGCTCGGTGACCGGGCACTGGCCTTGGCGGCCGCCAGCCTGGACACCCATTGCGGAAAGATGCAGCGGAAGATAATGGAAAACGCTGAGGATGCCGTGCTCGTTCAATTTCCCGATGAGCGCCTGCCGCGCTTCCAGCGAAGGCATAATTAAATAGAACATATGGTACGACTGTGTACAATAGGCCGGTACATGCGGTAAGTGTACGTTATTCGCGCAAGCCCATTCTTCTAAATGCGTGTAGTAATATGTCCAAATGCGTTGGCGCGTGGCTGTGATCTGCCCGTGTTTTTCAAGTTGTGCGTATAGGAACGCCGCCAGAATGTCGGATGGTAGATAGCTGGAACCGATATCGACCCAACTGTACTTGTCGACCTGTCCACGGAAGAACCGGCTCCTGTTAGTGCCCTTTTCGCGGACAATCTCCGCGCGCTCGACGAGCGCGGGATCGTTGATCACCAAAGCACCGCCCTCGCCGCAGATGATATTCTTAGTCTCATGAAAACTCTGGGCGGCCAGACAGCCAAACGTGCCGAGGTACCTCTGTTTGTAGCGGGCAAACAGTCCGTGGGCATTATCTTCCACGACCGCTATGCCGTGCCGCCCGGCTATCTCCAGGATTTGGTCCATTTCCGCGGCGACGCCTGCGTAGTGCACAGGTACGATGGCGCGCGTACGCGGTGTAATAAGAGATTCCAGTTGCGCTTCGTCCAGATTCAGGGTGTCCGGCCGGATGTCGATGAATACAGGTCTGCCGCCCCGCAGAACAAAGGCGTTGAAGGTCGAGACGAAGGTGAAGGACGGAGCGATTACCTCGTCTCCCGGCCGGATGTTTAACAGAAGAGCGGCCATGTCCAGCGCGTGCGTGCACGATGTGGTCAGCAGGACGCGTGGTGCGCCCAGCGTCTCTTGCAGCATGGCATGGCAGCGGCGCGTATAAGCTCCGTCGCCGGCAGTGTGTCCCAAGGTGAGCGCGTCGGCTACGTAGCGCAACTCATTTCCCGTAAGGCCAGGCTTGTTAAACGGGATGCGGTAGCGCACGGAGGGATCGCTCATCGTTTTCGGAAGACAAAGAGCTTCTGAGTGCCATAATCGCCCGAAGCCGGCAATTGCGAGAACCAGCGATTCCATTCCATGTTCGGATTCGCGACGTCGACAACACTGCCGAGTGCCTGATTGAGCAAGGGTTTCAGGACACGCGTCCCTACATAATAAGTGCTGGCAAAATTTACGATGTCCATCAATTCCAGATCGCGGGAGGTGGCTTGGCACACTTGGCTTTCATCCAGATAGCGATTGAATGGCGGCATGGGGATGTCCGGTAGCCCCCATTCCGCGCGAAACTGATTCAGACGCTGCCAGCCCTGTATGGTTGCTTCCGACAGCAGTAGTGTCCCACGTGTCTTCAAGACGCGAGCGCATTCCTGGAGACCCCTTAGCTGGCGGTCCCAATCGCCAAGGTTGATGATGACACGAATTGCCACCACCTTGTCGAAAGTCCCAGAGCGTTCTGTCAACGCGGTGACATCGCCCTGTGCAAATTGGACGGAACCTTGCAGAGAGACGGGAAAGGCAGCCAAACGGCAGCGGGCCTGCTCAATCATCTCAGGGATATAATCAATGCCGTGAATTTCCACTTTCCGCTGCGCGGCGAACTGTACGGTGGAAAACCCATTGGCGCAACCGACATCCAGCACTCGGTCACCATCGCACAGACGCTCGCATATCGTGCGGATTTCCAGATCCATCAGCATTCGATCGGACCATGATGCGGTGGGCGCCTGGCCGTGCTCGCGGGCCTGCTGTGTCCAAAACTCGCGAATCTGGTCCAGGGTAAACTTGTCCGGCATGGAATGGCTGGGGTCGCGCTGAGCAACTCGCGCCCATGGTAACAGACGTAGATACGTGCGGTCAATGCATGCTACTGGCCGTCCGTGGTAGCCCGAATTGCATAACTGGGTTTGTCCATGCTTCGGGAATGCATCCTGGCTATATACTCCCCCAGGATGCCCAATGCGAACAACTGTGCGCCGGAGAAAATCGAAATGATGGATGCGAGAAACGGGAATCCTGGCATAGTTGTTCCTTGCGCCAAATATCGCAGCAAGACGTAGAGCAGGACCAAGGCTCCGAACAGCGTCAAGACGAAGCCCAAGATACTGGCAATCTGCAGCGGGACGGTGCTGAAGCCGGTCATCATGTTCAGGGCATGCACGATGAGTTTGCGGACGGTGTAGTTGGAAGCGCCGATGGTGCGCGGCCGGTTGACGACGGGGATGGCGGCGAAGCGCTCGGTGCCCCATGTCAGGAGCACGTCGATGGAGATGTACGGCCCGCTGTACCTCTCGAATGCGTCGCGCAGATGCGCGCGAAAGACGCGGAAGGCACTGACGTTGCGCGCGGTGGCTGCGCCCATGGTGCTCTGCAGGGCGATTTTCGTAATGCGCGAAGCGGCATTACGCAAGAATCCGTGGCTCTCCCTTAGCGGCGTGCCGTATACGACATCGTAGCCTTCGCCGAGCTTGGCCAGCATACGCGGCACCGCTTCCGGCGGATTCTGCAGGTCGTCGTCCATGGTGACGATGATTTCGTGGGATGCCACGCGTATTCCGCAGAGCAGCGCATTATGCTGGCCATAGTTGCGAGACAGGTTGATGCCCCGAATCCAGGCATGTTCGGCGGCTAACCCGCAAATGACTTCCCAACTGCGGTCGCGGCTGGCGTCGTTAACAAAGACGAGTTCCAGAGGCTGGAGTTCCGGGACAGCAGCCAAGGCATGCGCCAGCGGCCAAAGCGTGTTCTCGGCATTGAACACCGGGACTACGATCGAGACAGCCATAGGACATATCATAACCGGTACCACCGGCGTGATGAAGCACATGGACCGTGAGCGCCGGCTCGTGCAGGAGGAGGCCGCTACCTGGGCGCAGCGGGGCGGTTCGTTGCCACGGCGAGCAGGTACTCGTGATATATCGAAAAGCGCTCCGAATGGACTATCGAGAACTGTTCCGACAAGAACGCCAGTAACTGCTCGGGGGTCTTGGGGTAAGCGCCCCTGTCAAGCCTCCAGAGCAGCCTGCTTTGCCAGCGGCCACGGTTCGAGACCGGATCGATAAAGACGAAGCGGCCGGTGCTCGTGAGGACGCGACGGGCCTCGCATAACAGAGCCGAGAATTCACTCGTCCGCAGATGATGAGCGACAAAGACGCAGACTACCAGTTGTATGGTGTTGTCCGCCAAGGGTACACGGGTGGCGTCGGCCATAAGCGCGTGGCCTCGCGACCGTCCGGCAAGGAATCGCCGGAGCTTCGGGTGCTCGACGTCCAAACAAATGTATCGCGATCCCGGCGGGGCCAATGCACTTACACGGCCGGTACCGCCGCCAAGATCGAGAATATTCGCGCCATCGGACGATGCGACCCAAGCCGCCAGCTTTCTGTCGACGAGACTTACGCCCGCCAAGCGCTGAATCCAATCGTAGACCTGGCCGTTCGAGGCCAAACGGTGTAATAGCCGCAGCATCAGGCCGTCGCGACCGTTATTCCCCATGTTTTCGACAGTCTAACACAAAGCCACAGTCAGAGTCTTATCTCACGCAAGATGAGCTGGAGGAGAAGGCTGTTGGGCATACAAATGCGCTTGGGGCGCGAATGGGGGAGAAGATTTTGGCCGGGCTGGGGCGTACGGCGCGTGGTCTGGTGCGACGGTATAGGGAGAAGACGACAGGGGCCGAGCGCCAGATCGCGCGTTTTGATCACGCGCTTTCGGAGAGGATGGAGAAGTGCGGGTTAAGCGCAGCCGTCGCCACCATTTCCCGACGGTGTACCGTGGCCAGGATGCCGCGCTGCTGGTAAACGGGGATAAAGCACACGAGACGCTCAGGGGGCCGGCCACGCAGAAGATCTCGCAGCGCGAGCTCTATAATTTCGGCAAAATGTCGGCGTCCGGGCTATCGGTAGCTTCGGGTGCTCGATATCCACGCAAATGTATCGCGATACCGCCGGTGCCAGCGCACTCAAGCGGCCGGTACTGCGCCGAGATCGCTAAGGGGTGCAGTCGGACGTTGCGATTTAAGCCGTCAACTTCTATCGACTTCACCCACGCCAGTCATGCGCCGAATCCAATCCTAGGCTTAGCCGTGTGCGGCCGTCTCGGGCGCGTCTCGAGGCGTACGAGCTACAATGCTCGCTCGGGCAACGCAGCGGCTGAGCCAGGCATTCGATGTCCGCTTCTAATTGGCCTGGGATGAGTGACCAGGTCATGCAGGGGCCGCCTTTACAGTTTGGCAGTTGTCGCGCCCCGCATAACTGGCTTGTCCATGCTCCGCGGAATACAGCCTGGAAACGTGTTCCCGATGCCGTGTCATAGCCTTTACGAACGAGGGCCGCAGTCCGCAAAGCAGTCGCGCCGGTTTTGCGCTACAATAATTCGCTTGGATCTGGCATGTGTCTTCTTCCCCTCTATCCGGGTAAAATCAGGCGAGCGCTCTCTTGGCGATCGCTGGTGACACGATTCTGGCGGTCGTGGCCGAAAGGAGGCTATATCGGCCTACAGCGAGGTACGGATACGTGAAATCCAACCCAGCCGCTTCCGCGACAGAGAGCCGGCCTGTGAGCGACGGCGAGCCTCAGGGCGGACGCCCCACAACGGGAAATCTGTCCGCCGACCAGAGGCCCGGAGCGGCCCTGCTGATCGTTCTCGGAACTTTGTTGGGCGCCAGCCTTATCTTCCTGGCCGTATACCATTTCCGAACCTATCGGACGGGCTTTCATTCCGATGGCGCCTACCGAAACATCCTGGCTGCGGAGATGCTCAGGACCGGGCAGGTGTTTCCAGCGCATTTCGTTTTTGTAAACGACATCCCCATTTTCTTCGGCCATATCTTCATCGTCTTGCTGGGCCTTCTCGGGGCTAATCCGAGCACTTACTTCATGAATGCGCTGTCGGGGTTCATTGACTCGCTTCTTCTGCTAGCAACCGTGGCGTTTTTCTTCCAGACGGCGGGCACGAGCCTTGTGAGTAAATTGCTCGGACTGGCGCTGATCATGTCAGGTTTCTCCGTACGGCTCCTCGAGATAATCTACGGCCAAAATGCGTATGGTCCTTTTGCGATCGAGATGCTGCTTGCGCTGACGCTGGCCTACCGAGTTCTATTCGGAAGCGACCAAAGGTACTGGCGCGGGGTTCCGTTGTCAGCCGCTTACTTCGGCGGGCTAATAGCGGTCATGTCCATGGACGGCCCGCGTGGATTTATGAGCGTCACAGTGCCGCTGAGTCTCACAGTCGGGTGCATGGCGCTGATGGAGTGTCGAAACATTCCGGAGTTGCGCGGGTATGGCCGCAGAGTGGCGGTGCTGGCAGTCTGCTGCCTGCTCGCGACGACGGTCGGAACCGCTGTCTTCCTGTACGCGCGAGGCCATACGGCTTACACTCCTCAATTTGTGGCGCAAACGTTTTCTACAGTTGACGAGATTAGCGCACACATCGGCCTGTTCCTATCAGGGTCTCTCGACTACTTTGGCGCGCTGCCGATCGCGGGAAGGATTCCATACTCGGTGTATGGGCTGGTGACGGCATACCGCCTGGCACTCGCCATCCTTTTCATGTCACTGCCATTCCTGCTACTATACCGCTACAAGGCCCTCCAATGCAGATTTCTTCGATTTGCGTTGCTGTTTTATCTGATCAACTTTGTCTGCCTGCTGTACTATTACATTTTTGGCCATGTCGCGCAGGATATCAACTCCTATCGCTACTTCGCCAACAACCTGGTGCTGCTGATAGTCATTGTGGCAATGAGCATCGACGAGATTCGCGTGCATACCTGGCGGCGCGAGTTCGTCACCGCCGTAGTTGTGGCGGCGCTATTGCCGGCGCTTCTTTCCGCGTATGCGGTGACGAGTTACGATGTTTTTCACGAGATTCCGCGTACAGCACCCGGCGACGCTCCGCGCCCACTCAACTCGCACGACCCGCTAACGCGGGCGCTAGTCGCGCATGGGCTGCGCTATGGATACGCTACGTTCTGGCATGCGGCAGTGATTACGGTGTTGTCCAATGGCGCCAGCCAGGTGCGCCAGTTGTATATCACGAGCGATGGCAAATTCTTGCCCTTCCACCATCTTGCCTCGAACGACTGGTACAGGCCGGACTACTACCGCGGCCCGACCTTTTTGATCGTCGCGGACGACGAGTCGCCACGGGTCGATCAACTCTTTTTGGAACAGCTCTGTGGCCTGCCTCGGGAGACGATTCGTGTGCCTGGATTTAGTGTGCTTGTATTCTCGTTCAACGTTGCATCGCGGCTACCCGGCTGGAATTGAGCCCGCAGGCCGACGCAGTGCTTCGGGTGGCATTGAAGTATCATAGGAAGGACCACATGACCGGACGGATTGTATTGTTTCCAGTAATCGGAGTTGTGATGTGCATGCTGCAGGGATGCACGGGCGAGCCACCTACGGAAACTGACTCTGTACTCTTTTCTTTTAAGCAGGAGATCTCATCGACGGTGCACGAGCTGAGCTTACGGAGAAATGAATCGACGCGTATACCCGTCGCGGTGCGAAACGTGGGCGAGCAGACGTGGAGCAGCGTCGGAAGGGCGCCGGTAAACGTATCCTACAAGTGGTTTAGGGACGGGGTTGTGCTGCCGATCGAGGGCGAGCGCACTGTACTGCCTCGGCCGCTTGCTCCAGGCGACAGCGAGCCTGTGGACCTCACTGTGGTTGCGCCCCCTGAGGGCGGCCGTCTGCTGCTAAGGATTACGCTGGTGCAGGAGAGCGTCGCATGGTTTATGGCGCGAGGCGGCAAGCCGCTGGAAATCTGGGTAACGGTGAGCTGAGCGGGCTGCTTGCCGGGGCGCGCAAGCCGGTCGCGCACGGGATTGCCTCAAGACGCTTCATCCCGTGCGCCGAGGGCTGCTATGCCGAAAGTGAGGGCCAGTCCAGGGCAGTGGCGGTACGATCAAGGTCGCTGAAAGTCGCCAGGGCTCGCCCTACAACTTAAAGGAAGCGGCAACGGCCGTTGGATGCGGCAGCTCAGCGTCGCTCATTGGCGCGCCAAATCGAATCCCCAGGAGTTTAGCGCTTCCTGGTACCGCGCCGCGACGGTATCGGGACGGAAATTCTCCAATACGTATTGTCTGCCGCTCGCACCCAGAGCGGCGCAAAGGTTCTCGTCATCGCCGAGGAGGCATAGGATTTCGCGAAACTCCTCGTACTGGGAAAAGTACAATCCGCCGTTGCTTTGGATGCAGAAATCAGTCGTAACGCCGCAGTCTGCGTTGACTATGGTGGGTCGGCCGGCCAGCCAGCTTTCCATGGTTACAATGGAAAAGCTCTCCATGCGGCTGGGAACGCACAAGGCGATCGCGGCGGCGTAGGCGTCGAACTTGTCCTGTGCCGGCAGGAAGCCGAGTTGGACGATGCGGGACGCACGGCCCGGCGGGATTTCCAGTTCGCCGCCGCCGATAAAAACGAGCTTTTCTGTGCGCCCGGTTTCGGCCGAATAGCGGCCAAAGTATTCGAGCAGCAGATCGCTTCCTTTGCCCTTTTCGGTACGGCCGGCGTACAGAAAGAAGTCCGACAAGCCATACTTGGCGCGGAAGCGCAGCGGGTCGGCGTGCCATTCGCAGTCCACGGGCACCCCCGCAACAGCCACCTGGTCGGGGTTCAAGCTATAGAGCGTCTCTGCAAGCCGCCTCTCATGGCCGGAGTTAAAAATGAGGCCCTTCACGGATTCAAACATGCGGCGGACGATCCGCATGCGCGCGTAGGCTTCATCGTGCAGGCAGGGGATCAGCACGGAACGTTCCGGACAAACACAGCTTCCCCAGTAAGTGGTGCCGAACATGTAAGGAATGAACAGAAAAACGTACTCGTGCCGATGGTCCGCTATGAAAGCGTAGAGGTCGGGGCTGTTAATCATCTCCGTCATGAATACGCCTTCGTCAGCGGGGCTCAGGGGCTCGTTATGCATCAATTTGTAGTTGACCCGGTCAAATATGGCCGTGTTACGCTCCCGCACCCGAAATCTGCGTACAGGGACGCCGTGATCGATAGCAACACCTTCGGGGTGGAAGTTTCGATTCCAATCCGAGTGAAACTGTTGCACACATGTGGTGAGGACTTCGGCGTCCAAACCCGCCCTTAGGAGGGCTTTAACGATATCCCGACACAACGATTCGGCGCCACCCGGGATGTTATCGCCATACCATGGAATCACGAATCCGGCCTTGACACTCATGCGGGTTCGAAAGACGCACTTCGATGTCCGAAGTCTGCTTGGGCCGGTGCGATCGAAGATAGAACTCCCATTACGCGCCTGTCCACTTCCTCCCACGTGTAGTTGGCTCGGACGAACGCTTCGCCCTGCATTCCCAGCGCGCGAACGAGGGAATCGTCGTGCAGCAGGCAATGCATGGCCTCGCGAAATTCCTCGTAGTTGGCATACCACAATCCGCCATTGCTGCGGATGCACTGACCTCGCAGCACGGCGCAATCGCCATTGGCCAGAACCGGTTTTTGGAGCAGCCAGGACTCCAGAGCCGCGATACACAGACTCTCATACGGTGAGGGTGCCACCATAAATCGGCATTGGCGAATCGCCCAATATTTCGTGGCTTCCGGGACGAAACCGCTCATGACGATCCGCGGATGGCCGGGAACAGGCATGACCGCTTTCCCTACCATAAGCAGTTTCAAATCCGTCCCTGGGGACTCCGCTAGATAGCGTTCAAAAAACTCAGTCAAGATCCTGCATCCCTTAGATTCGTCAATTCGTCCGACATAGAGGATAAACGGAGAATCCCCTAATCGCTCACGCAACGCCTCCCATTCAGGGTTCGGGGACGGGTCGGGTATCGGAGCGATTCCGGAGCCTAACACGTCTCCTTTCAGGTCGATGTCGAAAAAACGCCTCCTTAAGAACGCGAACTCCTCGGGAGTGAGGCACAGCAGATGCCGGGCGTTCCGAAATAGCCGGCCGAAAATATCGAGATAAATCGGCAGCTCGTCATGCGCGGTCGGGATCAGAACCGCACGGTCTGAAACAAGGGGCAATGCGAAATACGTGGTCGCATAAAGATATGTCTGGAACAGAAAGACGTCATAAGCCGAGCGATGGTGTTCCACATACGAGAGCAGCCGGCTCGAGTATGGTCCTTGCAACTTCATCCAATGAATCTCATCCGCTTCAGTATGGCGTTTTAGAAAGACCGTCCGGGAAGCCGCGTCGAATCGCGCAGGACTTCGCGGCTGATCCACCCCAAATCGCCGAACACACACACCGTTGATGTCGGTTGCGCCTTCGGGGTATTCGTCTTTCCAGGTCACGTAATCAATCGCCCGCGTGGTCAGCACGTCGACGTCGTTATTGCGTGCCAGGTGTTCGGCGAGTCCCCGGCAGTGAGCTTCCGATCCGCCGTTCACCTCGATGCCGTAGCGTTGGACTACATATGCGATTCGGAGGCGTTTCATGGACCGATTCCCGCAGGCAGTCTCGCTATGATATCAAATAGCTTCCTGTGGAGCACGGCAGGGCTGAAGACCTCTTGGTAGCGCTTGCGGCCCAAGTCTCCGAAGCGGGTTGCCAAGTCAGTGTCGTTCACCAGTTCGGAGATATAGGACGCACACTGCAGCTCGTCCCAATGCTCCAGGACGAAACCGCACCCGCCCATCGTCTCGGGAACTGCGGTTTTGCCCCAGGCAATAATGGGAACACGGAAGTACATGGCTTCCACCAGCGGAACACAGAACCCCTCGTGTTCGCTGGTACATAGAAATATATCCGCGGCAACGTAGAGGCTTTTGAGCTGGCTGCCGGTGACGGAACCGGTAAAAATGACCTGGTCGGCGACACTGAGACTTGCTGCAAGCTGCCGCAGATCTTCTACATAGTTCCGCAGGCGGTCGTCTATACCGCCGGAGAAGATCAGTTGGGACCGGGTATTGAATTCGTGGCGATATACTGAAAACGCCCGAATGGCGCGCGCATGACCCTTGTTGGGCTTAATACCGCCAACAAACAGTATGTTGACCACTTCGCCGGAATAGCGTTGGATGGCGGAAGTGTCGAAGGGTTCACGTCCCAGTTCTTCTGTCAAATGCAGCGGGGCCAGTACATGGCAGCTTCGTGCAGGGACGCCCAGTGCAATCAGATCGTCACAATTGAAAGTAGAGTCGCCGAGAACAAGCATGTTCCGCAGGCGCGCGATGCGTTTGGTCGTTTCCTGGCCTTCCGCACACGCCTGCTGGTATGGAATCGAATAGCGGGCAAAGAATTGCGGCGGAGTAACGTTGTGGTGTCGAAGGACGATTCGATTCCTGGTGTTGAAAAGAATTGCCTCTCCCGATGCCCACCCCATGGAATGATGGTAGACGAGAATATCTTCGGAGGATTGCCAGAAGTCCGCGGGAGCGCTCGAAAGCGGTTCCGCAATGCCGGCACAACGCGGATCGATGCCTTCGGCAAAGACACGTACGGGATATCCGCGCAGCAGAAATGCCTCCCGCATTTGGGCGACATCATTACCGATAGCGTCGTATGGCGCCAGGCTCGGCGTGAGAATGCGAATGCGGGGACTTCTATTCACATGAGTCAAACTCGCCGCCCGATAACGGCGTAATCTTGCGGCCCGTAGAAGTATGCATTGAACCGCCGCGCCAGTTCCATGCCGCCGTCCGGGACGTTGAACGATTCGGGGTAGGGATGCAGTTGCAGGATCTCAACGTCACAGAGTCCGCGCGCCTCCAGCAAGAACTGCGCAGTAAGACATGGGATGGGATGGCGGTGCGTGGGATCGATGTAGAAGTTGTGGGACCCCACCAGCACGTTTTGAGGATTGGGCGTTTCAAAAATCGCCAGGCCGCCGGGTTTCAGGACGCGCACGGTTTCATCGATCAGTTTGATCAAGACATCCAGCGGGAGATGTTCGATAATGTGAAATCCGGTTACCGCACCAAGCCGGCTATCGGGCAAGCTGCGAAGGTGCCGGAGAGCATCCTCCTCCGTCACGCGCAAGCCTCTTTCCGTGCACTGGGCGATGAAGATACGGTTTGTGTCGACTCCATAGGCATCCAGATTGGCTTGGGCAAGGATTTCGAGCCATTCGCCGCGTCCGCAGCCGAGGTCCAATATCGGCATCCGCTGCGTGCCGATCTGGTATTTTTCGAGCAAGGGAAGGTAGAATCGCAGGCGCTCCTCAATGTCTGCCCGGCTGCCGCGAAAGCGATCTTCGAGGGCCATGTAGAACCCGTCCAGCATATGGCGGTCTTCGTCGGAAAGCTTGACTGGCTGAGCTTCAGCGGAAGCGGCGGCGCCCTTTTTGCGTACCTCTTCCAGTAGAATCGAGATCCGGGCGTGCTGATAGGAATTCTCCGCCCGCAATTGCTGGATGGCAATATCGACGTGACGTGATTTTTCAGCCATAGAAAGGCTTAGGGCCTCCCTTGCACCGGTCTGCTCGGCCAGGTCGGACGACAACCGCTCACGTTCTGCTATCTCGGCCTGCAGGCGTTCCCCCAGGTGTCCACGTGCGCGGGCCTCGGCCTCTACGCGTTGCACCAAGTGTTCACGTGCGCGGGTTTCGGCCTCTGCGCGTTGCACCAAGTGTTCACGTGCGCGGGTTTCGGCATCCAAAGCCCGCTCCAGTTTCTCGAAACGGTTTTCGACTTCCAGCAAAAGACGCCAATTCTGCTGGGTAGCGGCCGCCATACTTCTGAGCGCAGCCACTTGCTGGTCGAAGCCCGCCGCCACACCCGCCTGAAAATCCCGGATCTGGGGTGTATACCAAAAGAGCATCCTTCGAACGGCTTTGACCAGCAGATTTCCAAGGCTTCCGCGGAACGACGGTGGCTTTGGAGGCAGCTCCCCGACCAGCGACTTGCTTAAATGCAGCGACCGTACAGTCGTTTCCAGTGAGTTCATGTCCAGCAAGTCCGGATTGGGTGGAAATTCGGATTCAACGGGCAGCCGGGGCGGAGCCGAGCGCTGCCGGATTCGCTCCCTGATTTCCTGCATGATGGTCCGGACGTCTAAATCGTTAGCCATAGAGCTTTTCACAAAGGCGGTTGCTGTACGTTTACCTGTATTCTGCATCCGTTCGCATTATCGAGGTCGTCGAACCACGCCACCCATTCTTGAACTAGGCTGAAGGCGAGGCTGTACGAACCCGAAACTGAGGGTGTTGGAAGGCTGACCTCCCACTTCAGCTTTCCGCCGGGCGCGAGTGCGTGAGGCAGCGGGAAACGTAAAGTGTCCACCTGTGGCTCGCCGGTCGATTCGTCTAGCCCGAACCAGCGGTAGCCGAGGTGAATGGGATGAGGCAGGGCCGTGAACAATGTGACCGGCCCGCAATTTGTAAGTTCGACTTCCACTGGAAGTGCGGTGCCTGTAATCACCTCAGTGGCGGCCTTGGCGGCAATCATGCAACGGCAGTCATCAGGTGGCAGCGCGTCCATCGGTGTGAAACGGCCGTGTGGACGGATGTTTCCGACAGCGCGAAACATGTCCTCGCGATCCTGCGCAGAAACGCGCGTCGCGTTTGTGCGAAATCCACGCCGCAATGCAGGCAGGAACCTTCGGGGCACCAGGCTCAGATTGTACAATTCCACGCAGGGCAGACTTATCCGGGCGAGGGGTGTCCAGTTCTTGCGGTCTAGAACGACAATCGCACCGCGGCTCGGATCACCCGTGGAATGACGATCCCCACTGACGCCAACAAGAATGTATCTCTCGGAAACAGCTAATCCCCGCGTCCATCCGCCCATATTGACCTTCCGTGCTACGGAACCGGATTCGTCGATGAACAGGAGGTCACCTGGGCGGGAGTTGCAAACCAGCCATCCGCCGTCAACTCGGAGAGGGTCGTGCGGACAGCACAAACCCGTAACGGCATCGGTTTGGCTCTCTACGTCGAAGATCATTCCAGCCGGGGCGTCCATATCATGGCTCCATCCGTAGTTTTCCTCAAAGCGCCCGAACGCCGAAGCGTAGAGCCTTCCCTGGTATACTTGAACACCATTCACATGCCAGGCGTCAGCGGCGCCGGGAGCAGTCCAGGCGCGCTTTACCGCGCCATCGAGGCCCAGCCAGAATATAGTATTGACAGCGGGGCAGGGCGTCACCAGATGTTCTCCATCGTAGATTAAGGCATGTGGATCGTCCAAACAATCGATCCGGTAATAATTAACCGCGCCTAGCTCATCGTACACGAGCAGTTCCCCGGCGGCCCTGGATTTTGGATCCGAGCGTGTGCACAGCAAACGGAATAGACGATCGCGCGCCACTGCGATGCCGCTCGAATACAAAGAGTCGATTTTTTCCCAGGTGTCGCCTTCGATTGAAAAAAGCCAACCTGCGGACTCCGGGCCGTCACCCGCAGCCAGAAGAATTTCCTCGTCAAGCGAGAGATTGTTGTAGGCCAGACGTTCAAACTCCACTCGCTCTATTCCTCCCGATCGTCAGGGGCTGCCCAATGGCTTCGGTATCCTCCAAGGGTCGTCGTGGAAAGGTACGGGGGCAGCCCACCCGCATCCCCAGAATTAATAGCACGTCCCATTGGTGTGGCACCCTGCGAGATCGGAGCGGGGCCTCTAGCCCCGGCGGACATGAAGCGGCGGCGCCGAATGACGCGCAAACTCTGACACGATTTTGCGAAGTTTATTATAACCCAACCGCCCGCGCACGCAAGGGGTTGAAGCAATCTGGTGGTATGCTATACGAACAAGGCGTGGCAGTGGAGGGCATCTGCCCGATCAGGCTGGAACTCGTTCGGACGCAACGAACGTCAGCAACCTGGCCGCGAACCGATTCTGAGGGCCGCGAACTGCCGTATCGGTTCCCGCACCAATCCTGGTTAGGATTGGTTAGATTGAAGCTGAAAATCCGTTCGTGAGACGAATGTTTTCCGTATGCTTCAAGAGATTCTTCATCGCGCATCGGCCTCGACGTATGATTTCCGAGTGACAGCTTGCCCACAAGATCCTTTAAAGTACAACTTTGCCGAATGGGTTCCATACTATCGGCTAAAGTGGGCGATCAGCCGCGTGCTTCAACCGCGCCGGATACTCGAGATTGGCGTCCGATTCGGCTACTCCGCCGCCGCATTCCTCGATGCCAGCCCAGGTGCAACCTATTTGGGAATTGATAACGATTCAGAATCGTATGGAGGCCACAAAGGCTCCATCCAATGGGCTCGTCAGATTACCAGCGGCGCCGCCGCCGAATATCTGATCGCCGATTCCCAGCAGTTGGCGGAGTTTCCTGGAAACGCATACGACCTCATTCACATCGATGGACAACAGGACGGCGTGGGATCCATCCAGGACCTGCGAAAGGCGTTGGGGCGGACAAAATACATACTCGTCGACGGCTTTTTCTGGACCCGAGAAAACTTCCTTCATGTTTCCGAGTTTCTATACCGTTATCGCGATCTGCTGCAGAGCATCGTCGTCATTCCCGGTTATGCCGGGGAGTTGCTGATCAGTCCCTTGCCGGTACAACCGCTAGACGGGCCGGTGGCGAGCAGCGCCGCGCTGAAACGCACATACTCAGAAAGCTATTACCTACGAGATTGCGGCGGATTTGACTCGTATAAGAACGATAAAGGCCTTGGCCTGTCCGACTGGCGCCTTCGGTCCGTAGCAGATTTGGCTGACCTCGCGCCAGTAGGGCGCGCTCTTGATTTAGGCTGTGGGCGAGGAGAAATTAGCGTTCATCTGGCCAGAATCGGTCATGAGGTATTGGCTATCGATTATTCGAATAGCGCCATCGCATTGGCGCAGGCCGCAGCCGCGGAAAATGCCGATCAGCCTTCGAAGATCGCTTTTCACTGTGGTGATGTGAATGAAGCTCCTTTTTCGGGCCGATACGAGGTCGCTGTGGCATCAGACCTCGTGGAGCATATGTCGCCTGGCGAACTGGAGCGCCTGTACTCTCGAGTAGCATCGCATTTGTCGCCCCAGGGCGTGTTTGTAGTTCATACCTTCCCCAATCTCTGGTATTACACATACGAATACAGGCGGCGGTTGCGGGAAGCCAGAAAGCTTCAGGCTTATTTGCCAATCGAACCCAGGAGCCGATATGAAGAGTTGATGCACATCAACGAGCAGTCTCCAAGGGTACTGAGGCGCCAACTCCAAACGTACTTTGAGCACGTGGTGTTGTGGTTCGCAGCCCACACCCTTGAGAATCGGTTCGAAAATCTGGAGAGGCCGTTCCGCATAGCGGAATTGCGTTCCGCAGGCGATCTGTTTGCGCTGGCCTCGCATTCGCCGATCAATAAAAGAGCATTGCTGGATGGCCTCGCCATGCGTCCCATTTCGGCTGTCAATGAGGTTAGTCTTCACGTACGGCAGGGACCCGCGAGTATTCCGGCCGGATCTCGATTTCGCGTTCAGGTGCGGCTGCTGAATCATAGCGGGGGCGAGTTGAAGAGCCAGCCGCCGAATCCCATCCACCTCTCTTATCACTGCTATTCGTTGAACGGGGAATTGGCCGTATTCGACGGCCTCCGAACACGCATTCCGGTCGCCAAGCCGGGCTTCGCCGTGAACACTAGCATGGATCTCGAAGCCCCTGCCGCTCAGGGCCGCTTCCGTTTCCGGCTGACGCTTGTACAGGAAGGGGTTCGGTGGTTTGATGAGATTCCAGAGGGAGCGTTCGAAGACTGGTGGATTGATGTGATGTAATTGGGACTTTTTAGGCTGGTGCAGTGGCAAGAGGGGGCATGGCTGCCGCGAGCCGGCACCCTTCAAGCAGTTCTCCATCGACGGTGCACAAGTCCCCGATTTCCTGCGCCTTCACGGGAATTCGCGCGAGCTCTTTGAATGTACGCCGGCAGAGAACCGCGATACTGGCGTTGTTGTCCCGCCGGAGCGGATCGTGCCGCGCAGCACTTATGCCGACGAAAATTGAATCGGCGGTCTCGGCAATCCCACGGGTCCATCCGCCGAGATCGACTTCAGCTATCTTCTTTTTGGTGCCAGGCTCAATCACCAATAGCTTATGCTGGGACGAACTGCAGACCACCCAATTCCCATCGATTAGCCGCGGGTGGTGGGGAGCTGAGATATTTGCCAGCACGTCATCGCCGGTTTGCAGGTCAAAAACAACCCCGGATCCGTCAGTACGATGATCGTTCCATGCCCGCTCTTGAAGGAACCTGCCAAACGCCGAAACGTATACCGTTTTTCCATGGACGAACACCCCGTTCATATGCCAAGCGTCACCGTGGCCGGGAGCGATCCATTGATCGACGATTTCCAGCGCTGAATTCAATGTAATGATGCTGTTGGTACTGGTTGAAGCGATTACATAGCCGTCTCCGTACACAGCGACGTGATGCGCATCGCCATGACCTTTCAGACGGCGATATGCCAGCAAGCCCATCCGGTCATAAACCAAAAGGCCAACGTCTCCTCCCGGCTGAGACCATGATAGACGCACAAGTTCCCCAGGTCGTGTCGTAGCACTGGAGGAATTCAACCCGTCAATCCGTTGCATACCAGAGCCGTCGAAAACATAGAGCCCTCCGGTGCCCTCTAGATCGGCACAAAACGCCGCCAGAACTTGAGTCCCCTGCATTCCTCCATCACCATGCCCTTCATTGCACCGACGATGCGAGTATGGAAAAGCCACCCGGTCGGCACCTTCGAAAAGTAACACCAAATCACCTCAGCTCGGTAGCCGCCACGGACGCAGACGGTGCTGCTTATTTCGGGGAAAGCCAGTTCACTGCGTGTAGGACCTCCGTTGCCGCGATGCGGCTGGCGAAGGGGAGGTCTTTTTGTGTTGGCTGTCGCGTATAATGGTGAATTCGGTTTTGCCGAAGGCCGATTGAAAGTCGGGCAAATGGCCCCGGCGTTTACCGGGCGGGGTGGCACTCTAATAACTTAATGGGCAAACGTGCGTTGATTACCGGAATCACCGGGCAAGACGGGTCTTATCTTGCCGAGTTCCTTCTTTCGAAAGGCTACGAAGTACACGGCGCCGTGAGGAGGGTCGCCCTGGAGGATCCTGAGCATCGGCTGGTGCGCTTGAACGCCGTCCGCACCGAAGTGACGCTGCATGCCGCTTCGCTCGAAAGCTTCGCGAGCGTATATCAAGTGGTCGCCAAGGTGGCGCCCGACGAATGCTACCATCTCGCGGCGCAGAGCTTCGTCAGCTATTCGTTCGACGATGAGTTCTCGACGCTTAACACCAACATCAACGGCACGCATTTTCTGCTCTCGGCGGTCAGGGACCTGGCTCCTAAGTGCCGGTTTTATTTCGCCGGCTCGAGCGAAATGTTTGGCAAAGCGGAGGAGTTGCCGCAAACCGAGCTGACACGCTTCCATCCGCGCTCAAGCTACGGCATCAGCAAGGTCTGCGGCTTCGAGTTGACCCGGAATTATCGTGAAGCGTACGGCCTGCATGCCAGCAGCGGCATCCTGTTCAATCATGAGTCCCCGCGGCGCGGTTTTGAATTTGTTACGCGAAAAATCACGTCCGGCGTTGCCCGTATCCTGGCGGGGCGGAGCGGGAGCGTACAGTTAGGAAATCTGGAAGCAAAGCGGGACTGGGGGCACGCGCGGGAATACGTGAAGGCAATGTGGCTGATGCTGCAGCAGCCCGATCCGGACGACTATGTGATCGCAACCGGCGAGACGCACTCCGTACGGGAATTCGTGGAACTCGCCTTTTCTCACGCCGGCCTGGATTACAGAGACTATGTCGCGACCGATCCGACGCTCTTCCGTCCGGCGGAAGTAAATCTTCTGCTCGGCGACTACACCAAGGCGCGGACGAAATTGGGATGGACGCCGTGTACCACGTTCGAAGCCTTGGTCCGCGAAATGGTGGAAGCGGATTGCCGGGCACTTGGGGTGGAGCGCGATTTCTCGCGAAGCGCAGCCGGGCAGCGCGCGTAAGGCAGCGTCGCGCGGATGGGGAAGGAAATTTTACAACAGATTCGAGACGAAATGGAACGGGCGTACCGCCCTGCGGAAGCAAACCAACGCATCGAACGAGACCAAGCCGACGACTCGCCGTCGCTTGAAACCGCGGCGTTGCGATCCGTGTTATCGGCGATGCACGCCAGTTATGCGCTGGTCGGCCGGTTGCCGCCGGAGCCGCCGACCTTTCGCGGCCGTGTTGGCGCCCGCTTGGTCAAGCTCGTACAGCGGATGCTTTTCTGGTACACACCCCAGATCGTGCATTTCCAGTATTCCGCCATGCGCGCGCTGGATGAGCAGGCAAAGATTTTGCAGCGCGCCGAGGGCCGTATCCGCCAACTCGAAGTCGAGGTCGGCGAGGAGCGCGCGAAGAACGAGAATCTATGCCGGGTGTGGGAAGATCTGAAGGTTGCCATGGCCGCCAATGTGGAGAGGCGCGAACGATATTGAGAGTTCTGGCCTAAGGTGGCAAGAGGCCGCGGATTGCGAATACTGATTGTCACAGTGCGAGTTCCATTTGTGCGGGGCGGCGCCGAGGTACTTGCCGAGGACTTGCGCGGAGTGCTGATGGAAGCCGGTCATCAGGCTGAAATCGTCGCGATCCCTTTCAAGTCGTATCCTCCGGAGCGTATTCCGGACCAGATGCTTGCTTGCCGGCTCCTGGACCTGAGTGAAATCGCCGGCACACGCATCGATCGCCTGATCGGGCTAAAATTTCCCGCTTACCTGGTACCGCACCCACGCAAGGTAATCTGGATGCTCCACCAACACCGGCAGGCGTATGATTTGTGGCAGCATCCGCTCAACGACTTGCATACGTATGCAAATGGCCTTGAGGTGCGCAACGTCATTCATGCCGCGGATATGAAGCTGCTTCCGCAGAGTCGCGGGTTGTTCACGATTTCGCGCAATGTCGCTCTCCGCCTGAAGACTTATTGCGGGCTGAACGCCATTCCGCTGTATCCTCCCCCTCGGGATGGAGGCCACTTCCATACTCGCCCAGCGGAAGATTTTCTGTATTTCCCCAGCCGGATCAACCGGCTCAAGAGGCAGGATCTCGTGTTACAGGCGCTGGCCCTAACACGCTCCCAGGTACGGATATGCTTTTCCGGTCCGGCCGACGAAGCCGGTTTTGAGCGGAAGTGCGCGGATTTGTCGCGCAAAGAGGCCCTGGGAAACCGCGTGCAATGGTTGGGCGCGGTATCCGAAGAGGAGAAGCGCGATCTCTACGCCCGCTGTCTGGGAGTGCTCTTTCCGCCCCTGGACGAAGATTACGGCTATATCACGCTGGAAGCCATGCTCGCCCGTAAGGCCGTCGTCACCTGTGCCGATTCGGGCGGTCCGCTGGAATTCGTCGTGCACCGCGAGACCGGCATTATTGCGGAGCCGACTCCCGAATCGCTCGCCGCCGCCATGGACGATCTATGGGACGATCGCGAGCGGGCCAGGCAGTGGGGCGATGCCGGCCGGCAGCGCTATAGCGACCTGCGGATCGACTGGGGCAACGTCCTAGAGAACCTTCTGCAATGAAGATCTTGATCGCTACCTCGAGTGCGCCCTTCATACGCGGCGATGCCGAAGTCCTTGCCGGTAATCTTGTCGAAGCGCTCTCCGAGGCTGGCCACGAAGCCGAACTGGCCGTTATTCCTTTCAAGGGCTACCCGCCCGGCCGTATCCCGGCTCAGATTCTCGCCTGCCGGCTGTTGGACCTCACCGAAACCTGCGGCACTCGCATTGACCGGGTGGTCGGGCTGAAATTCCCCGCTTATCTGATCCCACACCCCAACAAAGTCATCTGGCTGCTGCACCAGCATCGTGCGGCTTATGAACTGTGGGACCATCCGGCGGGCGACCTTATGCATTATCCGGACGGCCCCGTCGTTCGAGAAGCAATTCGCCAGGCCGATCGCGAACTGATCCCCGAAGCCAAGGCCGTATACGCGCAATCGCAAAGTGTGTCGGGCCGGCTGCTCCGGTATTGCGGAATCGCTTCGGAACCGTTGTACCATCCTCCGGCGAACGCTCTCCTGTTTCACAAAAGCTCCCCCGGCGACTACTTGTTTTTCCCGGGCCCTATCAACTCCGCAGATCGGCAGCGGCTGGCAATGCAAGCCATTGCCCAATGCCGGGAGCGCGTGCGCATACGCTTTGCCGGGGAACCCGGCAGTCTTACCGAGCAAGCCGAATACTTCAACGCCGTCCGGAAACGCAAGTTGAGCGATCGGATTGAGTGGCTCGGCAGGGTATCCGAGGACCAAAAACGCGATTTGTACGCCAACTGCCTAGGCGTCATCTTTCCTCCTGTGGACGAAGATTACGGATACGTGACGCTGGAGGCCATGTTATCTTCGAAGCCGGTGATCACCTGTTCGGACTCCGTCAGCCTTCTGGAGTTTGTTTTGGATCGGCAGACGGGATTAGTGGCGCACCCCACTCCCGAGTCGCTGGCGCAAGCCATGGATATGTTGTGGGCCGACCGCCGCTGGGGGGCCGCCATGGGCGAAGCCGGCCGGGCGCGTTATCGGGATTTGCGTATTTCCTGGGCGAACGTAGCGGAGAAACTGCTGTGCTGAAGATCAACTGGTTTTCAGCGCTCCCGCCGGCGCGGAGCGGTATCGCGCGTTATGCGATGCAGGTTCTGCCGGTGCTCGCCAAGAGCCACGAAGTGGTCTTATGGACAGACCAGGACCATGTGGCGCCAGAAGTGCACAAGATAGCGCACGTAGCGCACTACGAGCCGGGAACTCCTCCCTGGCGCGAGATCAACAACGGCACGATTTCCATCTATCACCTGGGGAATCACCCGGAAATTCACGCCAGCATCTGGCAGATCAGCATACAGCAGCCAGGTATTGTCGTGTTGCACGATCTTTGCCTGCACGATTTGTTTTTCACGTTTTCAGTCCGCCACAGGAACGATCGCGCCGCCTACTTGAATGCGATGGAGCGCTGGTATGGCCAGGAGGGCCGCCAGAGTGCCGAGGCGTTCTGCGCAGGCGGAGTCAGCGCCGAATCCATGCCACAAGACTTCCCGCTCACACGAGAAGCCACCCGCAACGCGCTTGGAGCCATTACGCACTGCGGCGGGGCGCTCGCAGAACTCAATGAAACGCCTGCCTGTCCCACAGCCGCTCTGGACCTCCCGTATGCGGCCACCGAGGAGCCGCGTTACCGCGTATGGCTCGCGGCGCGCGATGGCGTGCCGCATCCCCCCTATCGCCTCGTGGTTTTCGGCTACCTTAACCGGAACCGGCGCATGGGGGCCGTGCTTGAGGCGCTGGCGGGGATCGGCGAGCGGGAGCAGTTCCGCTTGGATATATGCGGGCAGCTCTGGGACGAGAGCCACATCCGGGCGGAGATCGAACGCCTCGGATTGAACTCTATAGTAAGCCTGCATGGCTTTCTTTCCGACGACCAAGTGGAGCAGAAGCTCAGCACCGCCCATCTTTCAATCAATCTTCGATACCCTTCCATGGGAGAGGCGTCGCTCAGCCAGCTACAGTTCTGGGACTATGGCCTACCCACCCTCGTTACCCGCACAGGCTGGTACGCCTCGCTGCCGGAAGACGCCACCGCGTTTGTCCGGCCCGAATCCGAAGTCGCGGACATCCAGGCGCATTTGCGCGCCTTTTTGGCCGATCCCGGCGCCTTTCGCGCCATGGGGGAACGCGGCCGGCGGTCGCTAAAGAACCACGATCCGGAGAGATACGTGGATGCCATGACGCGCTTCGCCGCGGAAGCATTAGGGCTTTCACCGCGCGTTTCCGCTCTGGCTCTCGCGCGAAAAATCGGAAGCGATTTGACGGAGTGGCTGCCTGCCGCCTCAAGCTCGTACCTGTTGGAGCGGGCCAGCAAAGAGATCTACACGATTTTCGCGGGACGCCGACGCGGGTGATGCCTGTAATCGAGGTGCTGCCTCGCGTTCGGATTTGGCGGCACGCACCTGCTAACTTAGAGTGAGGCCCGGCTAGCGCTGCCCTTCAGCATGCCATCACAAGATAAACAGCCTACGGCGGCGCCCACCCAACCGAAGGCGCGTTTCCAATTGCGCCCGCTGGAATACGTAGCAGTGTGCGCCATCCTTTGGATGCTGGCTGCACTCCTGCAGTGGAAAGCGGGAGCCTTTGCGGTGGAACTTTCAGGAAATCCGGACGAATCCGCACACTATATCACCGGCTTGATGATCCGGGACTACATCGTATCAGGCCACTTCATCCGGCCGATGACGTATGCGGAACACTACTATGCGCACTATCCGAAGGTCGCTTTCGGTATGTGGCCGCCATTCTTTCACATTACCGAGGCCCTCTGGACGCTCATCTTTTCACCCGGAAAGGTATCCGTCCTGTCGCTGATGGCGCTGATTACAGCCGCCACTGGAACCTCTCTCTACTACGTGCTTCGCCGGAAGTATTGGCGGCTGGCGGCGTTCGCGGGTGGCGCACTGTTTGTGCTGACGCCGCTGGTGCAGGCATCCACCTCGGCGGTGATGGCGGACGGTCTGGTTGCGCTGCTGGACTTGTGGGCGATGATCTACCTAGTCCGGTATCTCGAAGGCGGGCGCACCCGGGCGGCGGTTGTTTTCGGGGTGTTCACGGCGCTGAGCATGGCTACGAAAGCCAATGGAGTGGCGTTGGTGCTGCTGCTGGTCCTGGCAATTGCGCTTACCCGGCGTTGGCATCTGTTGCGGGCGCGAGGGCTTTACTGTGCCGCGGCCATTATCCTGGTATTCGGCGCTCCGTGGCCGGCGCTTTCCTACTGGCTGATCAAGCGTTCGATGGGTGGCGAGGCGGTTACCGTTTCGATAATCGCAGGCACCGCGCTGGCTTATGTGCGGGTGCTTTGGGCGGCATTGGGGTGGGGCCTGAGCCTATTCTGCATACTTGGCGTGGCCGGGTTTCTCGTGCGGCTGTTCCGTAATGACACAGATTTCACGCTGGCCGGGTCGCTTGCCTTACTGATCGGCGTTTGGGCCTACCATAGTTTGATCGGCAATGGAGCCGACCGCTACATGGTGGCCGCGCTGCCGCCAGCCCTGATCCTGACGGTGGCGGGCCTCGAGTGGGCCGCTCGGCGCATCCTGCCGCATGCAGTGCCGTTGTCCGCCCGCGCCGTGGCGTTGGGAGCGCTCGCGATCGGTTTATTCGCGACCCAAACCTGGGCGCTGCCGCACAAACCCTACCAAGGCTTCGACCAGCCCGCGAATTTCTTGTTGACAACTCCGGAGTTCGCCGCCGGCAACTTTCTGGTAATCTCCAATGCACGCGGGGAAGGCGCATTTATCACGGAAGTGGCCATGCACGACCACCGGCCCGGACATTTGGTGCTGCGTTCGACTAAGGTTATGATCAGCACTAACTGGTACGGGAATGTTTACCATTTGCGATACAAGGATTCCCGAGAGATCCGCGACTTTCTAGACCGGGCCCCCATCGATGCCGTGCTTTTGGATACGCGGCCGGCGCAGGTATTGCTGGACGATTCGGCCTTCCAGTTGGAAAGGAAGGTGGGCGAGGCCCTCCAGTCCGACCCAAACTGGAAACTTCGCGGTCGCTTCCCAAAGCTCCGCGATGCCGCCCCTTGGATCGACCTGTACAGCCGCCTGGGGCCACAACCTACCGGCTCAGTCAAGCTGGACTTGAGCTACACCTTGGGAAAAGATATTGTGGCGACCGGCGGCAAAGACAGCAAGTAGCGCCGCTGGCCGTGGACCGATTGTTAGAGAGCCGGAGGGCGACGCTTGCCGGATGCTACACTGAACCGGTACGGCGCCGAATCCGCCGCTGCCATGACTCCGCTCCACTCACAGCCGCTGCGCGGCGGTTACCTTGCGCACCCAGCCAGGCCCTCAGGGCCGGCCGGCCCGGCGGCTACGTACCGCCCGGCATTTTATCTTACTGTAATCTTTGTATTTGTGGTGTGGGCCCGTTTTCCGGAGATTATGGATATGGTCACCGGGTATGCGCTGCATTCGGCACGGATTGTCATGGGTCTTGCGTTTTTGGCGACGCTGCTTTTTGGCGGAGACCTACGCGCCGTTTTCTCCAAGATTGGCATCGGCCTGTTTGCCTTTACCCTTTGGTTGTGCGTCTGTATCCCATTCAGCGTATGGCGCGGCGGCAGCGTTAGAATGCTCCGGGATTTTTGGGCGCTGTCGCTTTTCTCCTACGTGATCGTCGCATCCGCGGTGCAGGGAGTGGAGCAATGCCGCAAGATCATGTACACTCTGGCGGCGGCCACCGTTTTCATCGAGGTCTTCACATTGGTCATAGGCCGCGCACAAGGCGGCCGTATAGCCCTGCTGGGAGGCATTCTGGGCAACGCCAACTATCTGGCCCTCATGCTGCTCATGGGTCTGCCGTTTTGTCTCTTCGTGGTGCGCACCAAGCCGGGATTGCCGCCCTTGAAGTTCGTTTGTCTGCTAATGCTCTTTTGCATTCCCGTGACGATAACGGCGACCGGCTCGCGTGGCGGTCTGGTGACCCTCGCCATCATGTTCCTGCTGTATTTTATGCCGCTGCCGCCAAGCCAGAAAGTGGTTGTGGGTATTGCGGCGCTGGTTCTCTCGGTATTTGCCATCGCTTGGTCGGCCCGGAGCGCTTTAGACCGGTTTAGGACTATCTTCGCCGGCTCCACCCCTGTGCATTTATCCGACTCGGAGCAATCCGCGATAGATTCCATGGGGCTGCGAAAAGAGCTGCTATTCTCCAGTTTGCAACTGACCATGCGGCATCCCTTGCTGGGCGTGGGGCCGGGGATGTTCGCAGTCGCCAACGCAGACTATACTGAGGAAACTACCGGGCGATCCAGCTATAACGCGTGGCACGAAACGCATAACACGTTCACGCAACTATCCTGCGAAGATGGCCTACCCGGATTGTTTCTATATTGCCTGACGCTGCTGTTCTGTTTCAAGAGTTTACTTTCGGTCGAAAAACGGGCTCGCCAGTACCCTGCCTTGTCCTCTGTACGGCACATAGCGTTCGCTCTTCGGCTGGCGCTCATCGCGTTCGCGGGAACAGCCATGTTCGCCAGCAACGCCTATGCGTATTACTTTCCGATGCTGGCGGGTTTATGCGTGGCCGTGGAACGGGCCAGCGCGGAGCAATTCGCATCCCAAATGGCGGCCGGATCGGAGCAGTCCGTTACCGCGCCACAGCCGGGTTGGGATCCGGCGCGCTTCCAGCCGGGAACGCCGGGCGGCAGCAGGGCTAGGGCGTGGAAAAGACCGCTCACCAGATAAACATGCCCCGACCATCCGCGGCCACGGCGCTCGTTGCACTGCTGACCGCTTCGGCGGGGCTGTGCTGCGGAGCCATCGGCGACCTGCGCGTGATCGGCGCCACAGCCACGCAGGCGGTCGTCGGATATACCGCGCCCGATCGGAACCCCTGTACTATCGAGGTGAGCGAGAATAGCTCCCTCTCGCCATTGGTGCATGATACGGACCCGGCTATTTTCGCGGACTCCGGCCTGGATAACCGGCCGGGTGACCTCAGCAGCGGACAGGCGCGGCTGGCCGTTATCGGCAAACGTTCGGCGGAATTGGCCACCGCCGGACTATACGCCGGGATACGGCATTTCTCGCGGGCTCTGCAAGCCTACACACACCATTTTGGGCGGGTCGTGTGCGGCCCGGATTCGGCTACGTTCACGTTCACTACCACGAACATCCCTCTGGGCAATACGTACGGAGATCCATGGCTGCAAGATGCCACCCATCCCGGAGACCAGCCCTGGCCGGAATCCATCGGCGGCCTTACGCCGGAGTCTTTCATCGATCCGCTGACTGGCGTCCTGCTGCAACGGATCGGTCTGCGCGGCCTAAACTGGGGCTACTGGTCCAATATGCCGTTTGGGACCGCCTATAACCAAGGCCAAATGCCATGCGATTCCGCCGGACCGTGGACCGATCCTTGCAATGTCTTGGCCGGCGACGGCGCCCCCGCTTCGGCCGGCAACAGCACGGCGTGGCTGGTGCTCCGCGCCCCGCTGACCAACGGCAACGCTTGGAATGCCGGCTATGGAAGTGCGAACTATGGCCAAAACTGGACCCTCGATCAACTCGCGGTGACATTCAAGGGCTATGTGAGCTCGCCGGCATCCGCCAACCGGCAGGTAGACGTGTGTGTTTCCCTGAACGGCGGGGCTTCCTGTGCAAGCCGGATTCAGACGATCACGCTCGGCAGCCAAGCCAACGGCGCGCCGCAGACCGCCGGACAAGCCGATACCACGCGCTTCGGGATCATTCCCTGGTTGCTGGACACGAAGCCTCGGTTCAATGTACAGGAATCTTCTCCCCACTCGGGCCGAGCCAGCGTAGCCTCCGCTCCCGCAGGAGCCGTCGCCTGGGCCAGCGGGCAGCTTTTCAGTTTGTATTGGATCGACGGCGGCAATGGACGCATCCGCCTGTCCACCAAAGACGATGCTTGCATCACCCCTCCGGCGGCCACCACTTCGCAGGAGTTTGTCATTTCTTCTTTCCTGGATGGCGGACATATTGTTGTTTCGGGGACGCCGCCGCCGGGCGGCAATCTCTATTGGTGCGCGAATAATTTAGCCGTGATGATCCGGCGGCATCAAGCGCCTACCGACGGTTCGACCGCATACCTGCAATCCGCGAGTATGGCGGCGGTGGAGAGCGCGTCGCCAACCTATCCGGACAACGGCGCTGGGACGGCTTGCTTCAATAAGTTGGTGAACGGCGGGTTTTTCTGTTTATATGGTGGTCTGTACTGGATCGATCCAACCACGGCGTCTACGGCTTATTACGGATACGCGGGATCTTCGGGGAAGGACGCAAGCGGTGCGCCAATCGCCAACACGTGGAAAGGCATTCCGTTTCCGGATGGTGAGACCGCCGACATCGACCAGTCGCAATCGGCCTTGACGTTTTATGGCGTCTCGCAGGACCCTGCCGGTGGCGGCCCGCTGGTGATCCGCGGCGTGTTCAACCCAGCGTCGATTGCACAGCCGGCCACGCCTTACGCCAATGGATCGCAAATCGGGAACGCCAGGGTCAAGAGCACCACGGCTCACTCCGTTACTTACGATAACGGCCTGACGTTTACCAACCTGACGCCGCAGGCAAGCGCGTCCGAAAGCGTCGTCGATCAGATGGCCAGCCTAGACCTCGCCTTCAGTGCCGCAAAATTTAAGAGCGGCCCGAACGGATGGAATTGCAGTCCGGGCGCCATGTCCAACGGTATTTTTTTCTTCTTCTGCCTGTCACTAGGCGCGGACAGCCCAGGGTGGCTATTTGCATTCTCGCCCGGCGATGGAAACCCGGCCCACGCCGGCGCCGCCGGGGGGCCGCGCATCATTGGCGCCGTCAACACGTTCAACACGCCGGCGCGGCCGGTCGGTGCTACCCAGACTGCTGCCACGGGACGCAGTCTGCATGCCGTGGTGGAAACCGGCGAAACCGGCTGGGTAGTGATTCAGATGAATCCGTACCCTTCGATCAACACCTCGAATATTCCGGGCATCCCGGCCGCCAGCGCGGCGTGCTCCAGTATGGGTGTCGGCGGGGACGGCCAGTGCGTCCGGATCGATATCAACAGCTATACAGCCGCCGGGGTGACGGGATACGAGCCATATTTGGCAGGTCCTTATCGACAATTTCAGTTTACCGGGGCGCCCGGCGAGTTGCGCACCACACAACTTGGAGACACTGCCTGTGTGGCAGCCAGTACCGTGGCAAACTGCAACTGGTCCGCGCGTGCAAATGAGTTAATGACGCTGGCGCAGAAGAACACCGATGGCCATTGGATATTCCGGCGGAAAGGTTATGGCGCTCAGATGGCCATCCCCAGCGGTCCTGTGACCCTATGGTGGATCGCCAATCAATGGAGCGTCCCCGCTGGCGGCGCCACGGCGAACGGGTCTTTAGCGGCCTATTGGAATCCCGTTGCCGGATGCGGCGGCGCGCCGGATCCGCATGGAAACTGCATGATGCAGGACAGCAACAATACCAGTGGGCACGGCGAATGGCGGGATGGCGGCGAAGCGGTAGCTACCAACGTGCCCGCATGGAACAAACCGATTACAGGGTGGCCGACGGACTACCAGACCGCCGTGGGGTCTGTCCCGAAAATCCTGGGGTTTCCCTTTGCTAACGTTACACCCGGCCAAGCGGCCGGGGTGAACTACACCAGCGCCAATCCGCCTTTCGCGGGAGTGTTCGGCGTTCCCTGGGGTTTTGACGCAGGCGCGCACCCCAATGCCGCGGGCGCGAATGCCTCACCTTACGAATCGATTCGCGCATTCGATAACACTCCGGTCCAAGGCGGAGCTATCGACCCGGCTTTCACTCCGGTGACGGGACAGCTTTACGTGGCGACGCCCGGCTTGGCGACCAGTCCGGACGACATCTTCGGCTCGGGCGGCGTGGCCTCCATCAACCGTAAGCTGATGGCCACCGGCGCGAGTTGCGGCTCGCATCCGTTGATCGACCTGAGCGGGCCAGGCTCCAGCATCGTCACAGACGCGCCGGGTTCGTATACTTACTGCGTTGCGCGGGTGAAGGGCGAATGCGTCTCCAGCAGCGCCGTTGGGCAGGTCTACGTCAACTGTCCGGGAGTAGTGTGGAATCATTGCTCCGGGAGCGGCATTCACGGCGGCACTCCTCTGGGCGTGGGCAACGACATCTGCGTGGGCAACCTCGGCGCGGCGGCGAATACGATCCGGCAGTTCACTTTGGACCATACCGACTTTGCCGGCGCCTTTACCCGCACGCTGGTGAGCGCCACATCCCGTTTACGTATGGTCGCCGGCTTTGAAAACAACCGTCTGCTGCCGGACAATTCATGGCTGCTGTTCCGTGCCGAATGGCTCAATTACGACCGGGAAGAGATGTGGATGGCGAAAATGCCGCCATACCCCACGCCGGATTCGATCAACCGGGGGACCTTCGTGCCCGTGATCCTTAAGTTGCAGCCGCCGGAGGGCATTAGCGTCGACAATGCGGTTGTCGAGTTTGGTTATACGGAGTACTCCGGTAACTGTACCAGCCGCCACGACCCGTGCGTGGCCAACTCCGCCGCTATCGGTGCGCCGCCCTTCCGGTTTGCGAGCGAAAATCCCCCTGGAATGCCCTGTTCTTCCGCCTGCACGATTGCCATTCCGGCGATTTCACAGCGGGTACTCTACTATCAGGTAAAGTACCGGGACAAATCCAACCATACGCTGGCTACAGGTCCTTACCAGGCAGCCGCGATGCCGTAGGCCTTGGTTGCCGGGGTACGCGCGCCACGCAGAAACCCCGCTTAGGCACTTAACCAGAGCCGGCGTTCGTTCAACGCCCGGGTGAATCTCTCGAAGAGTGACGCGCGTGCACGTCCCACCAGCACTCGTGTTCCTTGGCGGCCCTGCGATAGTCGCTCTTCAGGACTCCGAACCAGCGGAGGGCGGCGGCGCGCGTGAGCCACGAACCGGCGGCCTGCTCTCCAAATGGGCCGGAACTGTGAGGCCCGAATGGATAGCCTATTGGACTGTACTTGCCAGGAGGGTCGTACTCGGACCTGGGATGAAGCCGCTGCGGAAGCCTGCCGATTGCGTTCCGCACGAACGGAGCAAGCCGCCCGATTTTCCTCAAAAGTCGCCAGCCGATCTGATGATCGAATATCGGAGGCGTAGGCCGGTAGGTTTCGCCGTTCACGAATTTGAAGGCGGAGTAGCCCAACTCGATCAATCTCTCCAGGATGGGATCGGCGCAATTCAGTTCGAGGCTGACATAGGCAGGGGCCGTCGCGGGTGTTATCGAGTGCAAAGTCTGGAGGTCTGCGCCTTCGATATCGACCTTCATAAAGAAGGGCTTTCCCTGCTCCACTATGAGTTGTTGTGTCGCGACGCAGGGGATTTTGAGCTCTTCCCACGCCCCGCCCTTCTTTCCTCTTTCCGGATGGAAGGAAGACCAGACATCGTCTCGAAGGTTGCGATAAAAGATGAACTCTCCCGGATCCTTCAACACCCCGGCATTGATCACTTTCATGCGCCCTTGCCGGATCTCGTTTTCGAACCGCAGGGCGCATTGGGACGCCAGTAGCGGATTGGCTTCAACTCCGACAACGCGGTATCCGAGTTCGAGATAATAAGCAGAGTCGTCACCATTGTGAAGGCCGATATCGAAAACAAGATCCCGATCCATACAATTTGCCACAGCGATTCCAGTCATTATAATGCAAGCTTCGATCTCGCGCGGCTCCAGCCTCATGAGGCCGGTGCGGAGACCTCCGTGGTACGCATGTCATACTAGGGACGTGAACGCGTCCACTGGTGAAACCCGGGTTGCGGTACTTGGGCTGGGATATGTCGGGTCAGTCACGGCTGCTTGCCTGGCGCATCTGGGTCACTGCGTAACCGGCGTCGACCGGGATGAGTACAAGGTCAAGAGCATCGAGGCCGGGCGGGCCCCTTTCTACGAACCCGGGCTGGCGGAACTGATCCAGGAAGGCCGCGCGCACGGCCGCCTGTCGGCAACCACGCTGCTGGAACCGGCTGTCGAGCAAGCGGATATTGCCCTGATCTGCGTGGGCACACCCTCCGAGCGGAACGGAAATCTGGGGCTGGATCAACTGCGGCGGGTCTGCCGCCAGATAGCCGCCGCGTGGAAGGCCAGAAACCGCCAGTTGATTCTGGCGGTGCGCAGCACCGTTTTTCCAGGCACATGCGAGGAATTGACCGCCGAGTGTCTGGGCGGTTCCGATCGCTTTGCGGTCGTATCGAACCCGGAGTTCCTGCGCGAAGGCAATGCCGTACGCGACTTTCTGGAGCCTTCTCTGCTGGTGGTGGGCGGCATGGATCACGGCGCCGTAGAAAAAGTGGCGGAACTCTACCGGCCGCTCGCTGTCGAAGCTTGCCTGGTGTCACTGCGAACGGCTGAGATGATCAAGTACGCCTGCAACACCTTCCACGCGCTGAAAGTGGCCTTCGCCAACGAGATGGGCGCGCTCAGCGGCGCGTTGGGTATTCCCGGAGCGGAAGTCATGGAAACCTTGTGCCGGGATACGAAGCTGAACATCTCGCCGGCATATCTCAAGCCCGGCTTCGCGTTTGGTGGGTCGTGCCTGCCGAAGGATCTGCGCGCGCTCGTGTACCGCGCCAGCCGGCTGGATTTGAAAGTGCCGTTACTTGAGACGGTCCTGCCGAGCAACGACCAGCACCTGCGGCGGGCGACCCAGACTGTGATGGATCTGCCAGGCGCACGGCTCGGCGTATTCGGTCTGGCGTTCAAAGAAAACACCGACGACTTGCGCGAAAGTCCGGTGGTTGCGTTGCTGGAGTACTTGATCGGCAAGGGTCGCCAAGTCCGGGTCTACGATCCGCATATCCGGCTGGAGGAGATTTACGGCAGCAACCAGCGATTTGTGCTGGCCGCTATCCCGCACATCGCCAATCTGCTCGAATCCAAACTGGAACACTTGCTGGAATGGGCGGACCACGTCATCGTGACGCAGCGGCCCCCGGCTGCCGCTGCCGGGTTAATGCAACGCAGCGGTCTTCCGACATTGGATTTGACCGGCGTGGCGCACTCAATCCATGCGGATCTCTAGGTCCGCGCCAATAGCGCGGAAATCTTCCGCTGAACAATCCCTTTTTCTTCGGGCGTCGGAATTCCAACCAACAAAACGGCGCCAAGATACACCAGGGAAAATACCATACCACAGGCAACTAAAATGATTAACGGCTTGTTACCCAGCAGCAGCAACCGGACACCTTCCGCCACCAAGCCGGCCGCCGCCGCGGCGATCGCCAGTTTACCGACGTCCTTCAGAAGGACGATATCCTTGCGGCTGACTCCCAGGATGCGCCCGAACCGTACGGCCATAACGATGCGTTCGGTTACCCCCACGAGGACCACGGCTGAAATCGCCCCCACCAAGCCATAACGGGTGGTCCCAAACCAGAGACCGGCGGTCAATAACACGCATAAGACGACCCTCAGCCGGATGAGAAAGAAGCGCTGCTCCACATAGGCGCGGAACAGTGGATCCTGCAGCAGGACGCCCAGAAGCAACAGGGTCAAATTGATCAGGAACACCGGAACGCTCGCCAGGTAACGCCGGGTGAAGAGAAAGGCGATAAACTCATGGGCGACAACTACAAGAAGAGCGTAGACCGGGAAGTAAACGGCAGCCAACTTCCGCATGGCGCGCGCCATCAACTGGATGATCTCGTGCGTATCGTTTTGTTGCTGCAAGGCGCTGACGCGAGGGATCACCACGGCATTGGTAGCTTCCTGCAGCATGGTCAACAGGGGTATCTGCGCCGTCCCCACGCCGTAGATGGCGTAAGCTACCGCACCCAGCCGGTTCGAGACGAAATAACTGTGCAGGTCGGTCTGCACCGTGTAGAGTATGCCGGCCAGGCCAAGCGGCAAGGCGTAGGACAATTGGCTGCGCATCAGGCTCCAATCGAGATGCCGCCAGAAAGCGCCAAAGCGGGATTGCAGGTACCACCACAAGACGCCTATTTGCAGCACCCCTTGCACCACTGCCGCCCAGATCAGCGCCCGCACCGATCCGAACATAATGACGGCCAAAAGATAGATAGCCGTCCGGGTAAGCTGCACACCCATAATCAGGGCGCTGGCCATTTTCATTTCTCCGTGGGCGATGGGAATAATCTCCAGGGCCTGCGAGACGATCCAGAGCAGGATCACGAAGCCGATCAAGTGAGCGTAGCCAGCCAGTCCGGGTTGATGGAAGATGAGGTCCAACAACACCGGCCACAATAGAAACGCGCCGCAGGCCAGGCTCCCCACGGCCACGTTGTATATCAGAATGTTCAGCACCGTTTCCCGCTGCCGGTCCCGCTCGCGGGGCAAAAAGTAATAGGCGCTCATGGCGAAGCCCAGCGGCAGCACCGTGACTGAGGTTCCGATGACCAGGAAGAGTTGTTTGTATACGCCGAACTGCGCCTGATCGAGCCTGCGCACGAGCAGCATCGGCAGCGCCAGGTTGAAGATAAACGCAATCGTCTTAGCGAACATCAGCCACGAAACGTGCACTGTCAAAGACGCGCTGTTCGCGGTAACTGGTGAGTGCCGGGAAGAGTTCGTCACGATTGTATCTTCAGCTTGTAGGCGTGGCGGTCGCGCCATTGATAGAGCGCTCGCAGGAAGCCGGGCGCTACCCGCAACAGCATCAGCACAGTAGCGAGTTTCAAAGACTTGTGTTGGGCGTTCACCTGCATCAGATGACCCACGGCCGCTTCGGTATCGCCCGCTAGAAAAGCGTTCCGGCCTTTTTCGAGCTCCAGGCTGGTGCGCTCCACGGCGCGCTGGCGTTCGAGGACTTCGCGTTGTGCGGCGGTGAGATCGGGATCGCGTGCGGCTTTCGCCAGCACGGCGAGAAAACCTTCCAGCATGGAAACCCGGTTGGCCGACAGACTTCCCGCGTGGCGGCGATAGCAACCCAGCACGCGGCGCTGGTAGGCAATCCGCCCGCCCTGTCTGGCGATGCGCAGCCACATGTCGATGTCCTCAGTCCCGCGAAACGCCGGATCGAACAGTCCGGCCCGCAAAAGCGCTTCCCGGCGGCAGACACTTACACAGATATGTACCGTGCACTGGCGCGTGACCAGCCGCTCAAAGGTGACCTCGCCGGCGGAGGGACATAACTCCATGACGGTTCTGCCGGCTTCCGGTACATCGCCGACGATACGTGCGTCGGCATACACCATATCCATGGATGGATCGGATTCAAGCACCGCGAGTTGCGCCGCCAGGTGCTCGGGGGCCCACATGTCGTCGGCGTCCAGCAACGCGACGTATCGACCGCGCGCCGCCAGGATACCCGTGTTGCGGGCACCGCCCGGGCCTTGATTCTCCTGACGCAAGTAATTGATGCGATCGCGGTAGGGTTCCAGAGCCGTCTCCAGCGCGTCGCTGTCCGGCGAGCCGTCGTTCACTACGATGATTTCCCAATCCTCAAAAGTCTGAGCCAGCACTGAATCCAACGTGGTTGCGATGGATTCGGCAGCCCGAAAGGCGGGGATAATTACGCTGACCAAGGGGGCCGTTCCGGTTGTTTCCACGTCCCACACGACTTGCAGAATAGCACAGCTTTACGATACTTTAGCGTAAGGCCGCGTGTCATAAAAGCATTCACAGTTCCACAAAATGGGTTCCCCGCAAGGTTACCGTAGATGGCGTCTAGGGATCGGTGCCGTGGCCATATTGGCATCGTACGCTGCACTGAGCGCGGGCACCGCGCATGCTTTGCGCCCCTGGATCGACGAAGGCTGGCACGGAGCGCCAGCCTGGTCGTTAGCGTTCCGGGGATACATGGGTACGCCCTGCTTTGTGGAGGCTGGACTCAAGGACATTGATCGGTACACTTACTGGATCATGCCGATTTACCCTGTGGCGCAGGCCATCTGGTACCGGCTATTCAGTTTCAGTCTGGCGTCCATGCGCGCGCTGTCGATTTTGTGCGGCTTACTGGGGTTGCTGGCCTGGACGCTGGTCTTCCGCCGCTTGACCGGAGACAGTTTCGGCGCGTTGCTGTTCATGGCCTTGATGGCATGCGACTATATCAACCAGAGCGACGTCGGTACCGGCCGTCCCGACGCGATGGCTTTCGCCTTTCAGGCCGGGACGTTTGCAGCATATCTGCATTGGCGGGAGAAGAATCTGCGCTTGGCGATTCTGCTCAGCCAAACCCTGGTGGTCTCTAGCGGCCTCACGCATCCGAATGGCGGCATGCTCTCCTTTCTGGGCGCCCTTTGGCTGGTGCTTTATTTCGACCGCCGCCGCATCCGTCCTGTGCACGTGGCCATTGCAGCCATTCCCTATGCCGTCGGCGCGCTCGCTTGGGGCGCCTACATCGCGCAAGACCCGTCCGCCTTCGTATCCCAGTACGGTTATCAAATCGCCACGCGCTCCGAGATCCTGACCGCGCCCTGGATGGCTGTGCGGGATGAGCTGGTGAAGCGTTACCTTACCAACATGGGCCTCGGCGGGCATTCTCCGGGCAGCTATGGCCCCCATTTTCTGAAGTCCTTGATTTTCGGTGCGTATGCGGCCGGCATCGCCGGATTGCTCGCCATTCCCTCCCTCTGCCGAAACAGTGCGAGCCGTGTTCTGCTTGGGCTGATCGGCATTTACTTTCTGTTTTATACGTTCCTGGAAGGCACCAAGGCAGCTTACTATTTCATCTATCTAGTCTATCCGTACACGGCTGCGCTGGTGGTATTCGTCCGCTGGTGCTGGCAGAACTCGGTCCGCACACGCCCGCTAGTTGCACTGGGCCTGGCTGGCATGTTCGTAGTCCAGTTGGGCGGCGTGGTTTACCGCATACGGCGAGATCCTTATCATCGGGAGTATCTCCCGGCTGTAGATTTCTTGCGCGCCCGGGTCCAACCGGGCGATTTGATCATGGGCAGCAACGAGCTGGGATTTACCATCGGCTTCCGGAGCAATTTTGTGGACGATCACTTGCTGGGCCTGGAAACGGGGAAGCGGGCCGATTTCATCTTTGTCGAAGAGATCTATCAAGGACGGTTCGATACCGTACACCTGAAGAATCCGGCACAGTTCATCAGGCTACAAGATAGGTTAAGCCAGTATCAGGTGATTTACGACGCGAAGAACTATCAGGTGCTTGCGTTGCGGCCCGAGTTCAAGGGAGCGGCGCCGGGGCGCGCGGTGCGTTGCGGAGCGCCCCAGGTTACGATGCCCGTAGCCCCGAAGTTCCATACCGAAGCGATGGCCAGACCGCAAAGGCTGGCCAAGGGCCACCAGATACCGCCAGCCACCAAAAACTTGGCAACGGCGTAATTACTCAAACTCCCTATCGAACAGGCCGCGCAGAACAACAGCAAGCCGGTTACAAATCTCTTGCCGCGGCGGCGCCGATCGCGGTAGGTGAGCATGTTATTCAACGCAAAGTTTCCGACCATGGCCAGCACGATGGCCGCGATCAGGGCGGCGGAAAACGAACAGCCGAGGGCGCGGTAGAGCACCCACAGCGCGCCCAGATGCACGGCTACACCTGCCAATCCCACCAGGCAAAACACCACGAAGCGGGTCGGTAGCCAGGCGCCGACCAGCTTGTCGGAGATCAAATAAAGGTACTCGACCCCCACGTTGATGTCCAGCTTGCTCTCCCCGTGCTGGCGTGTCCGGAAGATATATGGCACTTCGGCGATACGCACTGGCCGCGGCGAGGAAGCCACCAGGTCCAGCAGGATCTTGAACCCTACGCCGGTGGTGCGCCGCATCACTTCATCGAAGAATTCCCGCGTAAGCATGAAATACCCGCTCATGGGATCGCTCAGATCGTGCCGGCTGACGAGCTTGCTGATATGGCGGCCCAACTGGCTCAGGGCTATCCTTTCGCGCGCGAACGTTCCCATTCCACCGCCCTGGATGTTCCGGCTGCCCACGACTAGGTCGTACTTTCCGCTACGGATCTTTTCGAGCATGATGGGCAGAGCGGACTCGTCGTGCTGCAGGTCGGCGTCCATGATGGCTATATAAGGCGCGCTGCTGCTCAACATCCCTTCCAATCCGGCCGAGGCCAGCCCCCGCCTGCCGATGCGCTGAATGACGCGCACCCGGGGCGCGGTGCGCGCGATCTGCCGGACCAGATCCGCCGTGCCGTCCGGAGAGTCGTCGTCCACGAAGACCACCTCGAAGATGGTGCCGTTCAGTGCGTACTGCAGCCGCTGCAACAACGGTGAGACGTTTTCCCGCTCGTTAAACGCCGGGACAATGATGGATAGTTCCAGCGCTTCACCGTCGCGCATCCAATTATTGGCTGCTGTCGCCACGCCTCATGTTATCCTACCGTCATGAAATTTGCATCGCCCCGCGTGCTCCTCGGGGTGACATTTCTGCTCATATTGCCGGGGGTATTCTGGGGGCTGCCCAGTGCTCTGACTCCGCAGGTCGACGCGCCCGTTCCGCTGGGCCCGCTCCTCTTTGTCGCCGAGTATGGGAATCCCACTCTGAACACCGTTTATCCCGCCTTCCATCAGTTGCTGCTCCTGCCTGTCTATGCCGCAGCCATGGCCGTGTACTGGGTGATGGGCGGCATTTCACACCTCAGTTCGGTATGGCCGTACGGCTTTCGTGACGCTTCAGCCTTCTTTTCCGCCTTAATCCTGCTCGGCAATCTGGTTTCGAGCGGTATGGGGTTGATCATCCTCTACATCGCAATGCGGTTCGTCGATCCACACGAAGACTGGGCGTGGTTCGGAGTTATGCTAGCGGCTGTAAACGGCGTCTTTATCTATTACTGCCGGACCGCTACTTTAGACATACCCTATAACTGTTGGTGGGCTGTCGCTCTATTCTTCTTATGGGGATACTTCGTTCATGACAAGCCCTTCGGGTCGTCACTGATCCCGGCTGCGTTAGCGGCCGCCTGCGCAGTGGGTTCGAAGGATCAGGCGGTCGGCCTGGTGATCGGAGCCGGCCCGCTGTTCCTGTTCTGCCCTACGCGTCGGGCCGGCTCATTTGCGGCCCGCGTCCGCGCCGCGGCGCTGTTTACTGTGTTGCTGCTGATCGGTTATGGCGTAGTGGCGATTCTGCCTCAACCGGCGCGCTGGTGGCATCACGCCCGGTTTGTGGTTTCGGATCACGCCCCTACGCCCATCCCGCTTTCTCCGGCCGGCGAGGCTCAGATTCTTGGGGTCACCGTGGATTGGCTGGTCAGGGTGTTTACGATTCCCATACTGGCTTTGGCATTGGCGGGCGCCTACTTCCTCTTTCGCAACCGGCGCGCGCGGGAATTCTGGATTCTAGTGGTCCCCCTGATATCTTACTACTGCGTAATCATCGGCAAGACCCGCGTATTTTATCCCAGGTTTTCGCTCCCGTTCTTTATCCCCGTCATCGTTCTGGTGACGCATGGAACGGCGTATTTAGCGGAGCGCGTGTTTGCCGCGCCGCGCATCCGCATGGTCTGGACCGCGGCATTGGGGGCATTCATCGTCTTCCAGTTCGCCGTTAGCTACCTGCCCGTAACATACGCTCAGGTATTCGATTTAAAGCGCCAACTTGCCGCCGACCTGCCTGCGATACTCCCGCCGGGAAGCTCGCTCCTGATTTCTCACATGCAGTCTTATAACTATCCCAACCGGGTGGTGTATGACGCGTATGCGCTGATGAAACTGCCACAGGATCCCGTGCAGCCGCCGAGCCGTCACGCGGCAGGCATTTTCCGGCGGCTGGACGAGAATGTTGCGTATTTCCTGTGGGGATCGGGCAATGCCGGCCTGCCTTGGAATCCGGTTGGCGACTATCCGGCGCTTGCTGGAGAACTGGTACGCGAATGGCGGTATCCGGATTGGGTTAAACAAAAGGTGCTGGTGCCGTGCATTTACGAGTTTGCTCTGTACCGCCGGACCGGCCCGCTGCCGGCGATCCGCGTCACTCGGTAGGCTCGTCCAACTTCGCGAACAGGCTCTTGAAATCGACGCGGCCAACCAACTCGGTTTTCAGCACCAGATCGGCGCAATACCGGATACCTTCACGGTCGGCCTCCTGCACGGTTCGCTTGTACGGATCTGCTATCCAGATATGCGAAACACCGAACCGCAAATAGTCGGCCACTCTCGCCAGCGTGTCGGCCGTCTCATCGTCCGGAGATAGGATCTCGATAATCAAGTGGGGTGGGGTGGCGAGCACAGGCTCCGAGCGGTAGGGCAGCGCCATCACGCAGACATCCGGAATGCGGTACCTGTGTTTCGTTCCCAGCACGCGCACCCGCTGTTCGGTGAAAACGTGGAACCCGTGCTCGCGTTCACGGGGGCCGAGTTCGAGAACCAACAGTGTCTGCAGACGGCTGTGCTTACGTTCGCCCACGTGGCGCTCCACAAGTTCCCCATCCACGTATTCCATATCGGGACGGTAAGTAGTCCGCAAATACTCTTCGACGGGGATACCGATTGACGTGACCATGCATTAATTCTACTCCTTCCGGGCCGCCTCAATCTGGCCGGCCCAGCCGACCGGCGCGTCAAACTGCCCGGCAGTGCTATGCACTGTTGGTGTCTCTCCCCGAAAATCGCTGAACGCCCGCGCTTCGGCATCGCACAAGTGGCTTAACAGCGGAATCCTGCGCCAATCGAAGCCCATCAGGGTGGCGCAGGTCACATCCACCATGCCGGGATCTGCGCCCCATACCAGCAGCCCGCACGGCTTGGGACGCGGCTTCAACGGGCCGCAGTCTTCGCCCGCCACGATGGCATCCACCAGCGTCAGGATGGTTCGGGGTCGCGGTCGTGGGGCGCCGCCCACGCCGTAGTTGCGCGCGATATCCACCAGGTCGTGTATGGTGCGCCATAGAGTATCGTTGCCGTGCCAGCCGCCGCCATGAATCAGGGGTGACGAAGCGGCCTGCGCCCCCGCGCGCGCCAGTTTCCACATCCACAGCGGCGCGCGCGTCTGCAGAAGCTCGCGGACGGGGCTGGCCGCATAGCTGAGCCAGTTCTTGTCCGGGTATTCGTCGCCCCCGGCGCTCGCGGATCCGGAGCGAAAGTGCGGCAGGAAATCCTTCGATCCGACGATGCCCACGAAATTCTTGAGCGCGCCGGTCATGCCGGCCTTCATGTGCGTCTTGAGCTTCGGAACGTTCAGGATCACGTCGGCGCTCAGCACGGTATTGCTCACCGAATAACGATGCGCGCCGTGATGATGGCCGTTGGTGTTTGCGGAGCTATAATCGGTGACCCCGAAGCGGGCATTTACGCCGAAGCACGCGAGACGGCTGCGCGCCCCCAGATCCACCAGCGAATAGCCGTTTGGATCGCCCGCGAGCGCGTGTACGCTATGCACGTAACTGCTGGCATCGTCGATTTCGGCCCATTGCTGCCGCAAGTCGAGGAACGCGACCGGCGCGCGCGCGTAGTCCCGCTCCAGTTCGGCAAGTCCGCTTTGACGCCGGAAGCGGGCGAAGTCGCAGCCTTGTAAAGGAGCGTCCGCCACGTAGACGCGCCCGGCGCCATCGAGCGCCTGCAGCGCGGCATCGACGAGCACGCGCACGAGCGATGCATGCGTGCATAGCACGTTCCGGCCAATGGTAGCGCCGAACTCGTGCTTCACCCAGTTGGGTTTGACGACCACGCTCATGCCCGGCCTGATCCACCGGCCCAGCGGATTGGCTGCGTCGAGGCCCAGGAAGCGGAAAAGGCCGCGTACGCTGGCCGCCACCTCGCCGTAATCCGGCGCAGGCCAGACCACGGCTCCCGGAGCGGCAGCGGTGTTCATGACACCGCGTCCCATACCTGCCGCCATTCCAGCAATTCATTGTCGTTGAGCGCGGCATAGCGTGAGCGCAGCCAGGCGGCGTCCGCATGGGCCGCGACCGCTACAACGTCCCAGCAGCTCTTGAATGCCTCCAGCGCTCCCACCTGCAGACGCTCGGCGCCGCTCAAATAGCGCCCCGAACAATGGAACCACATCCAGCGCCCGCGCAAGCACTTCCGCAAATCGAGGGAACCCTGCCGGTAACCCAGCACGATCTCCTGCAGGTTGGCAAAACGGCTGCCCAGACAGGATCGAAACAGCAGATCCATGTCTTCGCAACGGATGGCATCGGTGCGATAACGGTAGCGCCGGAACCAGGACGTTTTTCCCATGAAAGTGGGATGCATCAGCTTGAACCAATGCAGCGGCCTACGGGCAATATCGGCGTGCGCGGTGGGATAGTTGCGTTTGCCGAGGGGAGCGCCCCCGTCGGCGAAAACCACGGCACATCCGCCAGTCAGGTCCACTTCCGGATGGTCTTCCAGAAAACCGAGTTGCTTTTCCAGGCGCCGCGGGTAAGAAATGTCGTCGGCATCCATCCGCGCGACATATTCGCCGCGAGCGCGGTCGATGCACTCGTTCAAGCGCGCTCCCAATTGGAGACGCTGATGGTCGCCCCACACCACGATACGCGGATCGTCAAATGCGCGCGCCAGTTCGCGGCTGGCATCCGTGGAACCGTCGTCGCAGAGCAGCAGTTCCCAGTTCGAATGGCTTTGCATCAGAATCGACCGTATGGAAGCGCCAATAGTGCGCTCTGCGTTGTAAAACGGCATGGCGATGCTCACCAGCGGTTCGCTCATAGTGTGGCGTAAACCTCCTGGCAGCGCTGCACGATGCGAGGCCAGTCGTAGCGCGCCGCATTTTCGCGGGCGCCGGCTCCCAGCGCACTCAGCAGGTCGGGCCTGCCCAGGAGCGCTTCCAGGTGCGTGGCCAGGTCCGCGGCATCTCCAGTCCGGAAACGCACTCCCGCGGTTTCCGGCACGGTCTCCCGCAGACCGCCATGGTCGCTGGCGACCACCGGCTTGCCGCAGGCCTGCGCCTCCACCGCCGCCATGCCGAACATCTCCAGTTCCCGCGTAGGCATTACGAAAACGTCGCAAGCGTTGTAGATTCCAGGCATGTCCGCGTCGTCGAGCGGCGGCAGATAGACGCCGCCGGCTTCCTGGACCTGGGCGGCTAGCGCGGTGACCTGCGTGGCGCCGAACTGCTCGCACGGGCCGGCCACTACCAGCGCGGCCGGCCGCTTCAACATGCGGTAAGCGGCGATTAGCAGGTCGGTGCCCTTCTGCTCGCACAGGCGGCCCACATATAGAATCATCGGGCGCGCATCCAGGCCCAGGCGCACACGCCACTCCGCGCGCAGGGCGGCGTCGGGATGCAATCGCGCGCAATCCACGCCATTGGGAATCAGCGTCAACTTGCCGGCGGGCAAACCCCAATATTCGTGGTAGACCTCACGGCAATAGTCCGAGACCGGTGCGATGCGGTCGCAAGACATCAAAAATTGCCGCCACAACGCTTTGCTGGCCTTACGCAGGTGCGCAAATCGCCGGCAGGGCTCGAAATGGTAATCGCAGCTCAGCACGGCGGGACCCAGCCCAGCGGTCTTCGCCAGCCATGCAATCTCCGCGCGGTTATGTACGTGAATCACGCGTGGAGTGCGGCGTACAACATCGTGAACGAAGCGCAGCCCGAACTCCGCCCGCGAGCCGCTCAGATAACGGATGGAGGCTCCGCGATATTCCCGCCATCCGGTCTCCGGGCCGCCCGAATACACGATGACGCGTTCACTGCCGCGAGCCTGCGCCTCGGCCAACTCCAACATGCGCCGCTCGATGGCGCCGCCGAGCCGAGCCGGCAGCGGCAGGTGCGAAGGCCCTATGTGGACGATCACCGCTGGGACCTCCAAGGCACCTGCGCCACGGCTATCGCGCAGAGCCAAGGCACGAATGCCAGAAACGTGAGCGGAAACCACGATGTGGATGCGGTGGCCAGTTGATGCACGGCGCGAAACAGGCACAGTCCGTACCCCAGCGCCACAATTGGATGGCGGCTATGATGGCACCGTCCGTCCAGAAATGCCGCGCCGAACCCCACGAACAGAAATCCCCCCAGCACGCCGAAATTGCCGAAATTGGCGTACAATTCGCCGACCAGGGACGCTTCCTGGGAAACCAGTCCCCGGTCAAACGCGCCATAGATCAGCTCGCCCAGTTCCTCACGCACCCCGCGCGAACGCTCGAATCCCGCCGAAACCGGCAGCACTTGCAAGGGGGCCATCAGAAATGTTTCGCCGTAGTAATAAGGCAGCGTCTCGCGATTGACGATCAGCGCCGCCGTGGTATCGAACCGGCCGACGGAGTTATCCACCATGTCGAAAACTTTGTCGCCGTCGGCGAGCGCGCGGATGTCGATGGCGTCCGCCGCCGCGTACCAGCCGATGTTTTTAGTGGCCTCCATCCAAAGCGACACCAGCAGCACCAGCGGCAGTGCTACCGCCAGGTATCGCGCGCGCAGCGTGAAGATGCCGCGTACTTTGCATAAATGAAAAACCAACAGCATGGTGCCCGCCCACATCAATCGTCTACCGCAGCCCAGGTGCAGGGCGGCAATCAAGAACAGGCCAGCCAGAGTCAGTATTCGGGAATATCGCCGCTTTGGTTTTGAGAAATACCAAAGCCCTACAGCGGTGGTAGGCAGCATGAAGAAAAGATCGGCGTACCGGCCCATGCCCTCGCGCGGAGAAAGTCCGACATGTTCGAAGAAAAGCTGTTGCCGGCTCTCGGGATCGAGGAGCAGCACTACGATGCTCAACACGCCGGCGACGGTAAAGAAGAGGAACACGGCGCGTTGCAGCCGCTCACGGCGAAACGCGTGCCGGCGGGCCCGGAGAGCGGCGATCAATGCCCGCGCGGCGCTCCGCGCACCCCGGCTGATACACGATCTGGCGAAGCCGGTGTGGGCCCCGCAGGCGAACGCCAAGAACGCCAGTGCGCCTACCAGGTACGTGCGCGAATAGGCTTCGTCCATCGATGCCGGCAAGGGCGTCTTGCTCCGCTGAAGCACCGAGACGGCGGTGCCGTACGCGCAGTAATCGAAGATGAACCAAGCCTCCACCAGCCCGGTCAGGCTCAACCAGTAGTTCTGTCGGCGCATTCCGCGGCAGTAAATTCCAAAGGACAGCAACAGCACGGCGAAGAACAAGTAAGCATTTGCCCCTGCGGGCGATCCATTAGCGAAGTGCACTGCCCCGGCAACCAGGACTAGCGTTACGATGAACGCAATCCTCATCTGGCTCCCAGCCCCCAGCCTGCGGTTGCCAGCCCAGTGGCCAGCACGGCTTTGATGCTCGTCTGCGCGATCAGCAGCGCCCATGCCACGCCGACGGCTCCGTAAGCCGGTGCCAGCCAAAAGGCCATCGCGCCGAACAGCAGCGTGATAAGAGCGTCGGACGCCGTGCACCACTCCGGGCGACCCGCGCCGTACAGCAGGAACTGCACCGGATTGGCTACCAGCAACGCGATATGCGCCGTGGCGAGCAGTTGGAAGACGCGCACTGCGCCCCGCATGGCAGTTGGGAACAGATGCGCGGCCAGCG
>Ga0302325_10001564_pt1 | contig 58133 bp, 57 predicted proteins | sample Palsa_T0_2_FD_201948 | JGI IMG/M metagenome (GOLD analysis project Ga0302325, IMG submission 201948) | Peat permafrost microbial communities from Stordalen Mire near Abisko, Sweden - Palsa_T0_2 | ecosystem: Environmental > Terrestrial > Soil > Palsa > Peat permafrost | place: Sweden: Abisko... | reverse complement strand
GGACGGCCGAGAGGCAGGTGTGCACGAACGTGTCGAGGTACTTGTTCTGGACCGTGCGCAGATGCACCAGGCGCGCGCCCTTGTAGGTCCGTAGCCGGCGGTCGACCACGTGGGGCCGGCAGTAGACGGTCACCTCGTGGCCGCGCGCGGTCAGCCGCGAGGCGAGTTGCTCGACGGCCGTCTCGAAGCCGGAGTACGAGGCGGGGATCCCGCGCGTTCCGAGGATGGCGATCTTCACGGGTTGGCCGGTTCAGCGGGCATCGTTCACCGCGAGAGAGTATGCGGCCAGATGGATACGCGCCGAGTCAGTCCACGAGAACCTCTCGGCGCGACGTCGCCCGCGTTCGGACAGGTCGGCGGTGAGACCCTGATCGGCGGCAATCTCGGCCATCGCGGCCGCAAACGAGTCCGGGTCCGTCGGGTCGGCGTACCGGGCCGCGTCGCCACACACCTCGACGACGCCGGGCGAGCGCGCGGCGAGCACCGGGGCGCCGGCGGCCATCGCCTCCACCAGCGTCATCCCGAATCCCTCGTGCAGCGAGCAGTGCACGAGCGCCACCGCCCCAGCGTACAACGAGGCGAGCCGCTGCGGCGGGGGCACGAGCTCGACGCGGACCCCGGCCTCCGCGACAATCGCGGACCCGGCGAGCACGAGCGCGAGCGGCTCGTCCGAGCGCTCGCGGTAGAGCCGGTAGGCGGCGATCAGGCCGGCGAGGTTCTTACGGGGTTCGTCATCGCCGACGTAGAGAAAGTAGCCGCCCCGCGAGGCGGGCTTCGGCGCCTCGCCCGCCGCCGGTGGCGTGCCGAGGTCCTGGCCCGCGCCGTGAGGGGCGACGAGGATGCGCTCCGGGCTAACCCCCCAGCGTGCCTCGACGTCGCGGGCGGTGCTCTGGCTGACGCAGACGACCGCGCCGGCGCGCCGCGCGGCCGCCCGATGGGTTCGCCGTGCGATCTGCCGGAAGGCGGGGTCGAATTTGTCTGGCAGTGCCTCGAACGCGAGGTCGTGCACGGTCACGACCTGGGGCAGGCCCGAGGCATACGCGAACGCGGGCAGCGGATGATGGATGAGCTGCGCACCGGCGGCGCGCGCGCGGCGCGGAAGCTCGATCTGCGTCCAGCGCTCATCTGCGACTAGGTTCCGGACGCTGCCGAGCCCGCCGCCTGCGGGCGGGCGACGGCGGGCGTTGGCGGCCGTCGCCACGTCGACCCCGTCGAGCGCCGCCAGCGCCGCGCAGAGTCGCTCCACGTAGATTCCGGTCCCGGACAGCGGCGCGCGGCGCGCGAAGGTCGTGTCGATCAGGATCCGCAAGCGTCTAGCGTACGGCGCTCGCCAGCAGCATCCGTCGCAGCGGCGGCAGACCGCCGCGACTGCGGACCTCGAGCTCTGAGAAGCCGAAATCCGACAGCAGCCCGAGCAGCGAGCGTCGCGTATAGAGGTGCAGGTGGTCGCCGACCGGGTCGGAGTAGCTCTCGACGCCCCGCAACGCGATCGCCACGCGCCCGTGCGCGGGCGTCGTCAGCAGCAGGCGACCGCGAGGCACGAGCACGCGCCTGACCTCGGACAACCAGCGTGCGGTGTCGGCGACGTGCTCGATCACCTCGCTCGCCCATACCAGCTCGAAGCGCGAGTCCGCGAACGGCAGCGGCGCGTCGAGCGTGGCAAGCTCGAACGCGAGCTCGGGATGCGCCGCCCTCGCGCGGGCGAGCGCCGCCTCGGCGACGTCGACGCCGACCGCGTCGGCGCCGGCGCGCGCGAGCAGCTCGGTGAAGTCACCCCCGCCGCAGCCGAGATCGAGAGCGCGTGCTCCCGGCGCGATCTTCGAGCGCAGGAGGAAGTCGCGGCGGAGCGCAAGCTCGGGGGGCTCGAGGTCGCCCGGGAGGCGCTCCCACAAGTCTTCGAAGTAGTCCTTCAAGGGACGGAATCTAGACCGCCCGACATCCGGCCAGCGGCAGGACTATCGTCGTTTGATCATGTCGCCCAGGCTGATCGCGGTCGCACCTGTCGACCATCCGGGCGGAGCAGAGATCCACCTGATGCGGCTGCTGGCGGGCCTCGAGCGCCGTGGCTGGTCGATCGCCCTGACGACGCCCGGTGCCGGACCGCTGCGCGACAGCGCCCTGGAGGCCGGCTACGAGTGGCACGCGCTGCCGCTCGGAGGCCTCGCCCGTCGTGCCGGGGCGCGCGCGGTCCGGTCCTGGCGCCACGCCCGGACGCTTGCACGTGGCGCGAGCGTCGTCTACCTGAACGGCACCGTCTGCGGGCGGCTGCTCCCCGCGTTGCCGCGCGCACCGAAGATCGTGCTGCACGTGCACGACATGGTCGATCGCGTGCCGCCCTTCTGGCGGCTGGCGGACGTCGTCCTCGCCGACTCCTTCGCCGTCGCCGGGCGCCTCCGGGGTCTGTCGGCGCACGTGGTCTACGGACCTGTCGACCCTGATCCTCCGCCGGTGGAGGCGCCGTGGCCGACGGGAAACGGGCCGGTGATCGGGTTCGTCGGGCGGCTCGAGCCGCGCAAGGGCCCGCTCGACCTCGTCCGGGCCGCCCCCGCGATCCGCGCCGGCGCCCCGGGCGCACGGGTCGTGCTCGTCGGCGACGACCCCTACGGCACCGACCCCGGTTATGCGCGTGTCGTGCGCGCGGCGCCCGAGGTCGAGCACCATCCATGGAGCTCGAACGCGCCCGGCCTGATGCGTCACCTCGACGTCCTCGTGCTGCCTTCCCGCGGCGAGCCGTTCGGGACCGTGCTCGCGGAGGCGATGGCGGTCGGCACGCCGGTCGTCGCGACGAGGGTCGACGGACTGCCGGAGGTCGTCGAGGACGGCGTGACGGGACGGCTCGTCCCACCGGGTGAGCCGGACCGGCTCGCGGCGGCGGTTCTCGAGGTGCTCGCACGACACGACGAGATGGCGGCGGCGGCGCGCCGAAGCGCGCGGCGGTTCTTCGCCGAGGACTACGTCGAGCGCGTGGAGGCGCTGATCATGCCGTGAAGGTTGCGTTCGACAGCCGCCCCGCGGCGGACTATCGAGGAGTAGGCCGCTACGCCCGCTGCCTGCTCGAGGCGCTGCGCGAGAACGGTCACGGAGACGTCGTCGAGTCTCACGATCCGCGCCGTTTCGACGTTTTCCACGCGCCCTGGATCGACGGCGCGCTGCTTCGCTCGCCGGTGCCGATGGTGGTCACGCTCCACGACCTGATTCCATTGAAGCGGCGCGGCGAGTATCTCCGCTCCGGGCTTCGCTTCCGGCTGCGTTACCTGGCCGTGCAGCGCGCGGTGCGGGTGATAGTGCCGACGCGCGCGGTGGCCGACGACGCGATCACCCATCTCGAGATCCCGGCCGACCGGCTCGTCGTCATCAACGAGGCCGCGGCGGCGGCCTTCCACCCCCGCTCGGAGCAGGAGGTCGATGCCGTCCGCCGACGCTACGGGCTGCCGAGCGATTATCTACTCTGGGTCGGCGGCCTGAAGGTACCGGATCCCCGCAAGCGCGTGGCGGCGCTCGCGCGAACTGCGCGAACGATGCCACTCGTGCTAGCCGGTCAGACCGGACGCTGGGCCAAGGAGCTACCCGACGTCATGCTCACCGGTGCGGTCAGCGACGACGACCTTGCCGCGATCTACACCGGTGCCCATGCACTGGTGTTCCCGAGCGACGACGAGGGGTTCGGGCTACCTCCGGTCGAGGCGCTGGCGTGCGGTGCGCCTGTCGTCACGTGCGACGTCCCGGCGCTGCGCGAGGTGCTCGACGGTCGCGCGACGTTCGCCGCAGTCGACGACCTCGACTCGCTGGTCGCCGCGGCCGAGGCCGCCGAGCGCCCTGCACCGGCACCGCCGCCTTGGACATGGCGCGATGCGGCTGAGACGACGTGGGAGGTGTACGAGGAGGCCGCGGCGGCGCCGCCGGCGTGGCGCGGCGCGCGGCGGCGGCGACCGCGGAGCGTCGACGGCGGGGAGGACTGAAACCCGCGCGCGGGGGATCGCCCCGGCGGGCCGGCTCACCGTTGCGCCCGCAACCCGAACGGGGGAACGGCCACGCGGCGCCGTGCCTGCACCAGTCTGCGCCGTGCGCGGGCAGCGCCTGCGAGCCGGGCCGCGTCGCGGTAGCCGCCGAGCAGGTGACGCTCGCGTAGGAGCACATGTCCGAGCGCAAGCACCTCGTAGCCGGCGATCCGGGCGCCGTCGCGGGCCAGCCCGCGACCGGTCTCGTTCTTGATCATCATCAGATAGCGGTTGCCGAACTGCATGCGCCGCGCCGCTTCGCTCATCTGCGCGCGGGTCGTGGGGCTGTAGCTGCGGATGTGATGGGCGATCGCGCGTGGCTCGTACAGGCACCGCCAGCCGTAGAGCCGGGCCCGCCACGCGAGGTCGGCGTCCGACGCCCACAGCTCCATGTCCTCGTCGAGCACCTCGCGGCCGCCCAGCGCGCAGTCCTCGAGCGTCTCGCGCCGGTACAGCGCGGCCGCGCCGTCTGCCCCGAACGCCTCGCCCGGAAGGCTGAAGCTGCCGGCGGGCTCGGCGTGGCCGACGAGCCCGTTCTTGCGCCGGCGGTCGACGACCATCCCGGCGGTGTCGAGCTGACCGAGCGGCCGGCCCGGGGAGGCCAGCCGGAGGAGCATCGGGGCGATCGAGCCGACGCGCGGCTCGTCCAGGCGCGGCCGGGCCACGGCGAGGAAGCTCGGCTCGAGGATGCAGTCGGCGTTCAGGAGCAGGACGGCCTCGCCGGTGGTGGCGGCGATCGCCTGATTGAGTGCGGCGGCATAGCTCAGGCGCTTGTCGAGTCGCAGGTGCCTCGCGCCGAGCCGTGCGGCGAGCCCGGGCGTCTCGTCGCTCGAGGCGTTGTCGACGACGACCACCTCGGCGTCCGCCTGGGCGAGGGCGGCGGGAAGCGAGTGGGTGAGCATCGGTGCCTCGTCGACGCTGAGGAGGAGGATCGTGGTGGCCATCGTCACAGCAACTCGCGGTATACCGCTGCGGTGGCGCGCGCGGTCCGCTCCCAGGTGAATCCGGCCGCCCGCTCGAGACCCCGGCGTGCCAGCACGGCGCGCGCGCCGGCGTCGTGCAGCAGCGACCCGACGACGGCGGCGATGTCGTCGGGGTCGCAGGGATCGAAGTACGCGGCGGCGTCGCCCCCGGTCTGTGGCAGCGCTGTCGCGCGGGCGAGGGCAACGGGCGTGCCACGGACCATCGCCTCGAGCACGACCAGACCGAAGCCCTCGTACCGGCTCGGGTGGACGACCACGTCGGCGCCGCGAATGAGCTGGTCGAGCCGCGCGTCGGTGACGTAGCCGGTGAGCTCCACGGGCTCACCGCCGGCGAGCGCGCGGAGGCGCTCGCTCTCTCCGGAATCGACCCCGGCCAGGACCAGCCGATGCGGTACCGCGCCCGCACCGGACCGCAGGCGGCGGAAGGCGCTGACCAGCGCGCTCAGGTTCTTCTTTGGCCGCAGGTCGCCGACCGCGAGAAGATAGGGGGTCGCGGCGGCGGGGGGGGCGGCCGCAAGCGGGAGCGCGGGCGCCAGCGGGATGACCCGGACCTTGGCCGCGTCGACTCCGTACCGGGCGCAGATGTCGTCGCGGGTGAAGTCCGACGGGCAGACGATGCGCTCCGCCGAGCGGGCGGCGAGCGGCGCGAGCGTCCGGTACTTCGTGCCCGTGACGCGGCCGAAATCCTCGCGCCAGTCCTCGAACGCGAGGTCCTGGATCGTGACCACGCCCGCGCACGGGCGCACGAGCGGCAGGAAGCAGTTCGTCGCATGCACGACGACGGCGCGAGCGCGGCGCAGCATCCACGGTAGCTTGACCTGCTCGAACAGCAGCTCGGGGCCGGGACCGCCACGCTCGAACACGCGCAGGTCGAGCTCGTCGCAGGCGCCGGCTCGCAGCGCGTTCACGAGCTCGAGCTCGTAGCGGCCCCAGCCACGGAGCTGGGTCGCGGTGGCGTCGCGGGCGTCGATGGCGACGATCGGTGCGGACACGTGGTCGTCCATTGTGTCGCCGGCGAGCCTGTGCGACGAGTTCACCCGCAGCACGAGTACCATCCCGCGGGCTGTGCAGGCGAATCATGCCCTCATCGAGGAGGCGGGGCGGAATGGCGGCGGCGCGGCCGCCAGTCATCGGCCGTCATCGCCGATCTTCGATATTCCGATCGACCTCGCCCAGCCGGCGGAGCTGCTGCGCACGATCTCGAGCTGGGCCTCCGAAGGCCGTACCCGCAGGGTGATGTACGTGAACGCCCACGTCGTCAACCAGTCGCGTGCGACTTCCGGCCTGGGAGACGCGCTGCGGCGGGCGGATCTCGTGTATTGCGACGGCTACGGCGTCAGGCTCGCCGCTCGCTTCCTGAATCTGCCGATTCCCCATCGGATGACTGGCGCCGACTGGATCTGGGGGCTGGCCGCGCTGTGCGAGCTCTCAGACCAATCGATCTACCTGCTCGGATCGGAGCCGCCGGTCGCGCGGGAGGCGGCGGCGCGGCTGCGGCGGTGGTATCCGCGCCTCGACGTGGTCGGCGCCCACCACGGCTTCTTCGAGCTCGACTCGCCACACAATGAGCGCGTGATCGAGGACATCACCGCCCGCCGGCCGACGATCGTCCTGGTCGGCATGGGCACGCCGAAGCAAGAGCTGTGGATCGATCGCTACGCTGATCGCCTGGACGGCGCCGTCGTGTGGACGGTGGGAGCGCTGTTCGACTACGTATCCGGACATACGCCGCGCGCGCCCCGGTGGCTGTCCGACAATGGACTCGAATGGATCTTCAGACTCGCGATCGAGCCCCAGCGGATGTGGAGGCGGTACCTGCTCGGGAATCCGGTGTTCCTGTCACGGGTGCTGAGCGAATCGAAGCGCCTGAGCGAGACGGACAAGCTCCCGCCTCGCTGACCCAGCGCCTGCGCGGACCGGCGGTGGCGGCGCTGGTGGCAGCGGCGGCGGTGCGGATCGCGCACTCCTCGGGCGTGGTGGGGATCTCGGCCGTCGGCGCGGTCGCGGGGCTGATGCTCGCTGCGACCCTGTTCTTCGGCGTCTGTGGCTTCGGCGCGACGCGGCTACTGCTTCCGGCCGGGCTGCGGCGCTACGAGCTCGCGTGGGTCGTCCCGGTCGGGGCGTGCACCTCGGCGCTGGGCATGACGGTGCTCGGCTTCGCCTTCGTCCCGTTCAAGATCTCGATCGCGGTGCTCGTCCTCGCCGGCCTTGCCCTCGCGGCCTTCGCGGTCCGGCGGACCGGCGGACCCACGCGTCCGCCGCGCTGGCGTGAGCTCACCTGGCCCGCCTACGTGGCGATGATCATCGCCTGTATCGCGCTCGTGCCGCTGTTCCGCGCCGGCTATCCCACCGTCATCGGCGATGGCTCAGACGCGCATCTCGCCGTCGGGGCAGCCCAGTTCCTGCAGCACGACTACCCGACCAGCGTCAACGTCAACGAGCCGGTCGACGAGTTCCCGCTCGTGTGGAAGTCGAAGTATCCGATCTACTACGACCTCGGCGTCGTCGCGACCCTTACCGGGCGCCCGACATATCAGGCGATCTCGACGTTGGCGGCGATCATGCTCGCGCTCGCCGCGCTCGGCTGGTTCCTGTTCGCGCGCGAACTGCTGCGGGTGCGAATGCTCGGCGCCGTGGGTGCGATGGGCATCGTCGGACTCGATCAGATGGTGCTCCACACCGGCATGCATCCGTACTTCAACCAGACCTGGGGGTATTTCACGCTCCCATTCTCGCTCGTGCTCGCCTGGTGGACGGTCCGGCATCGCAGCGGCGGCGCGCTCGCGCTGCTCGTGCTCTTCCTCGCAGTGGCGGCGTTCGCGTATCCTCTCGAGTTGCCGATTCCGCTCGTGGCGCTGGTGGTATTCGCCGCGCTCGATCCGAACCTGCGGCACAGCGCCGGCGCGATCCGGCGCAGTCGCCTACTGCGCGGCCGCCGGGCGCTCTGGCTGGCGATCCCGATCGCGGCGGCTTTCGCGATCCCGGTCTACGGCGTCGGCGAGAAGCTCATCAGCGGTGGCGTGGTCCTGCTCGTTCCTGGCCACTCACTCCTCACCTGGGGAGGAGATCTGCTCGCGTTCATCCCCACTTACGAGTTCTTCTCGCTCGGGGGATCGACGCTGTGGCAACTCGCGGTCGCGGTGATGGTCGCGTTCGCGTTCTACGCGCTCCGCGACCGCCCGCGGGAGCTGCGGATCGGGGTCTTCGGGCTGCTCGCGGTCGCGGCGCTCGCCGCGATCGACTTCCGCTCGCGCACTTACGGCTGGTACTTCGAATTCAAGATCCTTGCGTTCGTCGCGCCGCTGCTCGTCGTCTGCGCCGCCGCGGGCATTTCCCTACTGCGTCCGCGCGCCGTCGCATGGGTGCTGCTCGGCGCGTTCGCGCTGACGGCCTCGAGCGCTGCGCTGGCGGAGACGAGCACGACCTACGACCAGACCCCGAAGGCGTTGCTCGCGCTCCGAACCTGGTCCCGCGCCCTGCCACGCGATGACTCGATCCGGCTCGATATCACTCCGGGCGCACAGCTCTGGGCGCAGTACATGTTCGCCGGGCATCCGACCTGCTCCGAGCTACCGCTGCTCGGCACGAGCTATCCGCACGTCACGTTCTCGGCGAAGGCAGACTATGCCCTGGTCGAGGTCGGGCCGGCCAAGAGCCCCGCGCCGCGCCTGGACCCGCCCTACGGGTCAGTCGGGCCGCCCGTGTTCGCGAACTCCGACTACGCCCTCTACAAGCTCAGCCCGAGCCTACCCGGGCGCGACACCTGCGCGCGGGGGACGCTCCAGACGGTCACGAGCGTGCCGCTGTCTTGAGCACCGCTTCGCGCAGGGACTCGAGCGCCCTTTCCGGTGCGTATGCGATCAGCCGGCGCACGGCCCGGGCGGCGAGCTCGGTGCGCAGCTCTCGATCGGAGACGGCGAGCTCGAGCAGCTCGGCGACGATCGCGAGATCCTCGCCGCCGTAGAGGAGCGCCGCGTCACCGGCCACCTCGGGAATCCCGCCGACCGGACGCGCGATCACCGGGACGCCGAAGCTGAACGCCTCGAGCAGCGGAATGCAGAAGCCCTCGTGCTCGGACATCGACAGGAACACGTCTGCGGCCCGGTAGCGCTGCCACAGCGCGGCGGGCGCGATGCCGCTCTCGATCGTGACCGCGCCGGGCGCGAGCTCCTCGGCGAGCGCGCGGACGGCTGCGCCGTAGGCGGGGGATACCGTCTCGCCCACGAGCTGCAGGCGCGCGTCCGGGGCGCGGTGGCGGCGGTAGAGCGCGAACGCTCGCAGCAGCAGGTCGTGACGCTTGTGGGGCGTGATCCTGCCGACGAACAGGACGTTCGGGGGGTGGGGCTCAGCGGTGCTTGGCTCTGGCGCGCCGGCGACCGGTGGCTCGAACACGATCGGCACGACGGCGGTCGCGGCGGCGCCCGCGGCGACGAGCTCGGCGACGTTGTATTCCGACACACCGGCGGCGACGTCGACGCTGCGAGCGAACTCGGGGAGCTGCTCCCTGCCGACCGAGCAATAGACCGCGGCAAGCGGCTCGTAGCTCCAGAGGTACCGCGCCGGCGTGACGTTGTGCGAGATCAGCAGCTTGCGGTTGGGGAGCTCGAGCAGCGGCCGCAGGCGCGGTCCGTAAGCCGAGTAGTGCAGGAGCAGGATGTCGTCCGGCTGGGCGCGGAGGTTCTCGATCGGCTTCACGGCGCGACCGACGCGCGGGTCGATCGACGCCGCGTGGTCTGAGCCGCCCCAGCCCCAGCGCTCGAACGCCTTGCGGTACGCGGACGCCTGGCCGGTTACGGCGTCGACCGGGCCGGCGCCGCTCAGTAGCTGATGTACGACCACCGCTTATACGTCGTCGACCTGCTCGCCCGGCGGCTGGGCCAACTGCTGCTCGAGCGCTTCGACGCGCTCGGTCAGCCTGCTCACATAGGCGATCAGCTGGATGTTGAAGCGTGTCTGCTGGGCCGTGATCTCGCCGAGGTACTGGCGCAGGCCGCGCAGCAGCAGACGCTTCGCGAACGTGATCGGCGCACCCAGCCTGCGCGTCGAATACAGGTTCGCGGGGTCCGGCTCGATCAGCGCCCATTCGAGCAGTCGCTGCGGGGTGACGGTGTCGGTGGGCTCGATCCGGAAGCCGGCGAGGTCGTCGCCATAGGCGCCGGATGCCCTCATCGCGTCGGCCGATGCCCGTGCCCGAGCCAGCGCCTGCTCGGGTTCGGTCATCGCCCGGCTTCCGGGACGGGTGAGAGCGCCTCCCAGGTGCCGCGCAGGTCGGCGATCCCCTCGGCGTCGTGCTCGTGGGCGACGGCGAAGCGCACCGTCCGGTCGAACGCCGACCCCTCCTCGCCGTCGTGGCCGGAGAGGGCGAGGTCGTAGTCGCCGCCGAGCAGCCCGAGGCGTCCGATGCCGAACGCGAGCTGAGCGCTGCCGTCGGGCTGGAGCTCTATCGGCGTCACGGTCCGGAACGCCCGCGACCCGTCTTGCGCCCTGACCTCGAGCGCGAGCCGGGGCGCGCTCACCGGCCGCAGTGCGCGCAGCGAGACGACGATCCGCACCGGGTCGCCGCACCGGAACACGCGACTCGCGCGGCCGGCGGCGTCCCTGAGCTCGACCTCGCTGACCTCGATCGAACGATCGGGGCTGGGGCGTACGGACTCACCGCTGCCGTGCTCGGTGCCCATCAGCCGGTGGTAGAACAGCAGGCCCTCCGCGGTCGGGCCGTCGAAGGCGACCTCACCGGCGTCCATCACGACCACGCGCTCGCACACACGCTCGATCGATCCCGCGTCGTGGGAGACGAGGACGAGGGTGCGGCCGGCGGCGATCTGCTCGGAGATCCGGCGCAGGCACTTGCGCTGGAAGGCCTCGTCGCCGACGGCGAGCACCTCGTCGATCAGCAGCGTGTCGGCATCGAGGTGGGCGGCGATCGAGAACCCGAGCCGGACGTACATCCCTGCGGAGTAGGTCTTGACCGGAACGTCGATGAACTCGCCGAGCTCGGAGAAGGCGATGATGCGATCGACGCGCTGTTCGAGCTCGTCTTTGGAGAGGCCGTAAAGGGCGCCGCCGAGGTAGATGTTCTCGCGACCGGAGAAGTCACGACTGAAGCCCGCGCCCAGCTCGAGCAGCGCCACCGTCCGGCCACCGCACGCGACCTCGCCCGAATGGAGCGGGATGATCCCGGCGAGTACGCGCAGCGTCGAGGTCTTGCCGGCGCCGTTGCGTCCGACCATCCCGACCGTCTCGCCCGGGGCGATCCGCAGGTCGACGCCGCGTAGCGCGGGGACCGGTGGGGGGCCGCCGGCCCGCCGGCCCAGCAGGACCTCCTTCAGCGTGCGCGCCTGGTCGGCGCGGATGCTGAACGAGCGGGTGGCGTCCCGGAGGACGATCTCGCCCGGTGCGACGGTCGGCTCGACGGACGCGGATCGTCTCACAACACCACCGCCAGCTCGCCCTGCATGCGGCGGAAGACCGAGCTGCCGATCAGGAGGGCGACGGTCGCGGCCGCGAGAGCGTAGAGGAGCTGTCCCCATTCGGGCGCTGTGCCGCTGTACATCACGCTTCGGAAGGCGTTGACGAAAGGCGCGATCGGGTTCACCCAGTTGAGCACCGTGCCCGTCCAGGGATGGCTCTTGACGAAATGGATCGTGCTCAGCTGCAGGAAGATCGGGGTGATGAAGAACCAGGGCAGCAGCGCGGCGGTGAGGATCGGCTCGACGTCCCGGAAGTAAGCGTGGAGCACGGCGGCGATCACCGAGCAGCCGAGCACGAAGCCGAACAGGAGTGCCATCAGCACCGGCAGCAGTAGCAGCGCCGGCGTGAGCGTCCCCCTGATCGCGACCGCGAGCGGCAGCAGCATCGCCAGTACCGCCGTGAAGATCACGAGCTGGACGGTCACCGTCGCGGTGGGGATCGCCTCGCGCGGAAAGCGTGCCTTGCGCACGAGCCCAGCTTGATCGATCAGCGACGGCGCCGCCGACAGCAGCGACTGTTGAAAGAACGTCCAAACGAGAATGCCGACCATCAGGTAGATGGGGAAGTCGGGGATCGCCTTCGGCGGCGTCAATATCAGCCCGAACATGAACCAGTACGCCCCCATCAGCACGATTGGGTTGACCAGGTACCACAGCACGCCGAACGCCGATCCCTTGTACTTCCGGCGCAGCTCTCGGCGCACGAGCTGTGAGAACAGGTAGCGGTAGCGGAGCATCTGCGAACGGATTATCGGGCAGCGGGCAGTCGCGTCAGGAGCTCTCGAGGAGCAACGTCACCGGCCCGTCGTTCACGAGCTCGACCGCCATCCTCGCGCCAAACACGCCGCGACGCGCGCCAAGACGCTCCGCGAAGCGCTCGTACAGCGGTTCGGCGACCTCCGGGTGGGCGGCTGCGACGTAACTCGGGCGGTTGCCGCGGCGTGCATCGCCGTAGAGCGTGAACTGGCTCACGCACAGGACCTCGCGGTCTTCGAGGGCAACGTTCATCCGCCCGTCCGCGTCGTCGAAGACGCGCAGCGCCCTCACCTTGTCGGCGAGCCGGTCGGAATCCTGCGGTAGGTCGCCGGTGGTTACGCCGAGCAGGACGAGCAGGCCGGGACCGATCGCGGCCACCTGCTCGCCGTCTACCGACACGGAGGCTCGTGTGACGCGCTGGACCAGGGCGCGCACTAATTGCCCGGATCGAGCCGGTTCGGCGCCGCCGGCTCGGGGGGCGGATCGGCGGCGGGGCGGGCGAGCTCGAGCTGCCACCATCCGACGTCGCGCCATGAACCCAGCTTGTATCCGATCCGGCGGTAGACCCCGACCGGGACGAAACCGAACGACTCGTGCAACGCGACGCTCGCATCGTTGGGGAGCGTGATCCCCGCGCACGCGATCAGCAGGCGCTGGCCGCGCAGGAGCTGCAGCAGCGTGCCATACAGGGCGCGCCCGACGCCGCGGCGATGGCTCGCCGGCTCGACATAGACGCTGACGTCCGCGGCCCAACGGTACGCGGCGCGGTCGCGGTGCGGGCACCCGTACGCGAACCCGACCACCTCGCCGTCGATTTCGGCCACCAGCCAGGGGTGGGTCCGCGAGATCCGCTCGATCCGCGCCGCGAAGTCCTCGGCGCGCGGGGGGGAGTCCTCGAACGACGTCGCCGTGTCACTTACGAACTCGTGGTAGATCGCCGCCACCGCGGGGCCGTCGCGCCCAGAGTCGGCGCTGCGGATCAGGGGAAGTCGATTGTGCTCGAGAACGCTCGACTGCTCAGCGTCCGTGGTGCCGGCGGCGATCCCGGCCCCGGTGCTTGCTCGCGATCCGGTGAAGTGTCCCGTCGGCGAGATAGCCCTCGCTCGGGACCGGCTGGAACAGGTCATACAAGCCGGATCCCTCAAGCTTCAGGCAATCGACGCCGCCACCTTGGCAGGTCACGCCGCTCGCCAGCAACTCGGTGTAGTGGTGATAGCCGTTGGAGATGTCCTTCAGTTTCAGAGCACCGTGGCAGCTGGTGCTCACCGCCCAGCTGCCGCCGGTCTCGCTGTCGGTGATCACGATCCGCAGGACGGGGCGATTCACGCCGCTGCCAGACACGGATCCCGTCCAGTTGCCGGTCAGGGGCCCGCCCTGCGAGAACGCGTCGGGTGCCAGGATCGCGAGCAGGATCCCGCTCGCGAGGACAGCCGACAATAAGCTCTTGCGCCGAAAGGACATGCGCGCACTATAGGGGGCGCCACCGGCAGGACGACGCCACTTGGACTTTTGGCCAGGCCCCCCCAGTTCTCTCGGTGGGGGGACATACTGCCGATACTCGCCCGGTTCGACACCAGGAGACCAATGATCAGTGAGACTCTCACCGACGAGCAGCGCGCTTTCGTGGAGGCGATCCGCGACTTCGCCAAGCGCGAGTGCGGCACCCGTGAACAGCGCGACGCGCTCACCGACCACGGGAACGACCCGCACAACCAGGAGCTGTATCACCGGATCGCCGAGCTCGGATGGCTTGGGGCCTCGATCCCCGAGCAGTACGGCGGCTCGGGTGGCGGCGCCGTCGAACTGTGTCTCCTGTGCGAGGAGTTCGCGCGCGGGTTGATCCCGATGGGCTTCTATTCGGTCAGCATGATCACCGCCGGCGCCTACCAGCGCTTCGGCACCGAGGAGCAGAAGCAGGAGATCCTCGGCGGCATCGTCGGCGGAGCAGTCGAGGCGATCGCGATGTCCGAGCCCGACTCGGGCTCAGACGTCGGCAGCCTCACATGCAGGGCCGAGCGCCAGAACGGGGGCTACGTGATCAACGGCCAGAAGACCTGGATCACCGGCGCGCACAAGGCCGAGCACATCCTGCTCGTGTGCCGCACCCACCGAGGCGAGAACAAGCACGAGGGCCTGAGCATGATCTCCGTCCCCGCCGACATCGAGGGCATCGAGATCCGGGCGATCGACACGCTGGGCGGCCGCGAGGTCAACGACGTCTTCTTCACCGACTGTCACGTACCCGAGGATCGCCTGCTCGGCAAGCAGGACCACGCGTGGATGCAGCTGATGGCCGGACTCAACCACGAGCGGCTGATCATCGCCGCCCAGCTCCTCGGCGTCGCCGAGCGTGCGTTCGAGGACACGATCTCCTACGTCAAGGAGCGCAAGCAGTTCGGCCGCGCGATCGGCAGCTTCCAGGCGCTGCGGCACCGCCTGGCCGACCTCGCCACCGAGATCGAGACGGCCCGCCTGCTCGTCTACGACGTCGCGGCGAAGACCGATGCCGACCCGGCTCGGCTCCTTCCGCGAGAGGCCTCGATGGCCAAGCTCAAGGCGACGGAGACCGCCAAGCGCACCGCGCTCGAGGGGATGCAGATGATGGGCGGCTACGGGTACGCGACCGAGTACGACATGCAGCACCACGTCCGCGTCGCGCTCGCGGCGACGATCTACGGCGGCACGAGCGAGATCCAGCGCGAGATCATCGCGAAGACCTACGGGTTATGAAGGGACGGCGCCTCTCACGGCGCGGCCGCGGCCGCCGGCGCCCTCCCTGAGCGCATCCGGGCGTGCGCTAGAGTCGGCGCCCGCGGCCTCATCGGTGCGCTGCCCAGATGAACGCAGAGGACTGGATCTCAGCCAACGCCCGCCACCTCGGCGGCCGATCGTGAACCCCGCCGAGCACGACATCGTCCTCTTCGGCGCGACCGGGTTCACCGGCGGTCTGACCGCGGAGTACCTGGCGGCGCAGGCTCCGACCGGCACGCGGATCGCGCTGGCCGGGCGTACCCCGGGTAAGCTCGCGGCTGTCAGGGCGCGGCTTGGCGCGGCGCACGCCGACATGCCCCTGCTGCACGCCGACGTCGAGGATCGAGGATCGCTGCGATCGCTGGCCGAGTCTGCCCGCGTGGTGATCAGCACGGTCGGCCCTTACATCCTCTACGGCGAGCCGCTCGTGGCCGCGTGCGCCGCGGCGGGAACCGACTACGTCGACCTCACCGGCGAGCCGGAGTTCGTCGATCTGATGTGGTTGCGCTACCACGAGGAGGCGGAGCGCAGCGGGGCCAGGCTCGTCCACTGCTGTGGCTTCGACTCGATCCCGCACGACCTCGGGGCGCTGTTCACCGTCCGGCAGCTCCCGGAGGACACGCCGCTGCGCGTGAACGGGTTCGTCAGGACGGGAGCGAGCTTCTCTGGCGGCACCTACCACACCGCGATCAACGCCTTCGCGCGCCTGCGCCAGTCCGCGCGGGCCGCGTCCGAGCGGCGCCGGCTCGAGCCCCGCCCGGCCGGCCGCCGAGTCAGGGGAATCGTCGGGCGACCGCACCGGGACGCGGAGGCCGGGGGCTGGGTGATGCCGCTCCCGACGATCGATCCGCAGATCGTCCTGCGCTCGGCGCGGGCGCTGCCGCGTTACGGCCCCGACTTCGGATACGGGCATTACCTGGTGCAGAAGCGGTTCTCGACGCTCGCGGCGCTCGCCGGCGGCGCCGGCGCCGCGATCGCACTCGCCCAGCTTCCCCCGACGCGCCGGCTGCTGCTGTCGCTGCGAAGCCCAGGCGAGGGACCAGCCGCCGGGCAACGGGAGAAATCATGGTTCCGGGTTCGGTTCATCGGTGAGGGCGGTGGCGAGCGGGTGGTCACTGAGGTGACCGGCGGCGACCCCGGCTACGGCGAGACCGCCAAGATGCTTGGCGAGTCGGCGCTCTGCCTGGCCTACGACGAGCTGCCGTTGCTGAGCGGCCAACTGACTACCGCTGTCGCGATGGGCCAGCCGCTCCTCGACAGGCTCGAGCGGGCCGGCATCCGGTTCCGTACGGTGACCGACCGGTGACCCTGACTCCCGACGAGGCCGTCGACGCGGCCAATGAGGTGTTCGGACGCCACGCCGGCTACCGCGCCCTGCACGCCAAGGGAGCGCTCCTCACCGGCACCTTCACCGCCACGACCGCCGGTACGCGACTGACCCGCGCGGCCCACATGCAGGGCAAGCCGGTGAGAGTCACGGTGCGCGTCTCCAATGCCGGCGGCAACCCGCAGGTTCCCGACTACACGCCGGACGTGCGCGGCCTCGCGATCAAGTGTTACCTCCCTGACGGTTCGCGCACCGATCTCGTCGCGCAGTCGGCCCCGCGCTTCCCGGCACGAACGCCGGAGGCGTTCGTGGAGCTGATGCGGGCAAGCCGGCCGAGCCCGTCGATGCCGCTCAAGTTCGCCCGCTTCCTGGCGCGCAACCCGGTCGCGATCCGCGGGCTGCCTGCCAATACCGTCGCTCTGCTGCCGCCGGCCAGCTATGCGTCGATCCGCTACTACGGGGTTCACGCCTACCGCTGGATCGATCTCCACGGCGCATCGTGCTACGTCCGCTACACGCTTGTGCCCCATGCCGGCGAGCGACCGCTGTCGCCGCTGCAGGCGCGCCACCGCGGCCCGGACTACCTCCAGCACGATATTCGCGACCGGCTCGCGCGCGGGCCGGTCCGCTTCAAGCTGGAGCTCCAGCTCGCCGAGGAGGGGGACCGGGTGGACGACCCGACCGCGGTCTGGCCGAAGCGGCGCCAGGTGGTGATCGCCGGCACGCTCGAGCTGACCGGGCTCGACACCGAGCGCGAGACCGGGAGCGACGTGCTGGTGTTCGACCCGGTGCGGGTCACCGACGGCATCGAGCTCTCTGACGACCCCGTCCTTCGCTTCCGCGAGCGAGCCTACTCGGCCTCGGTCGCGCGGCGGACTGCGCCCTAGGGGGAAGACGAGATCGAGATGCCAGACAAGTGGACCGCCAAGGACATCCCCGATCAGACCGGCCGCCTCGCCGTCATCACCGGCGCCAACAGCGGGCTCGGGCTGGTTACAGCGCGAGAGCTCGCACGCGCGGGCGCGAGGGTCGTACTCGCGTGCCGGAACACCGACAAGGGGGCGCACGCGGCGGACGCGATCCGGGCCGCCGTGCCGGTGGCCGCGGTCGAGGTGGAGGAGCTCGATCTCGCCTCGCTGGAGTCGGTCCGCGCCTTCGCGGCGCGCGTCGAAGCCGCGAACGATCGCGTCGATCTGCTGATCAACAACGCAGGCGTGATGGCACCGCCACACCGGATTACCGCCGACGGCTTCGAGTCGCAGCTCGGAACCAACCACCTCGGCCACTTCGCGCTCACCGGGCTGCTGCTGCCGAAGCTGCTCGCCGCGTCCCGCCCACGCGTGGTGACGCTGAGCAGCGCTGCCCACCGGATGGGCAAGGTCAGCTTCGACAACCTCCAGGGCGAGCGGCGCTACCAGCACTGGCTCGCCTACGCCCAGTCGAAGCTCGCCAACCTGCTGTTCTGCTTCGAGCTCCAGCGCCGCGCGAGCGCGGCCGGGACGAATCTCGAGAGCTTGGCCGCGCACCCGGGATACGCCGCCACGAACCTGCAGTCGGCCGGGCCGGCAATCGCCGTCGAGCGATGGGCGATGGCGATCGCGAACAGGGTGATCGCACAGAGCGCCGACAGGGGGGCGCTGCCGACGCTGTACGCAGCCACTGCCCCCGATCTCCCCGGCGGAACCTTCGTGGGTCCGGACTCGTTGGGGGAGATGCGCGGCCATCCGCAGGTCGTGAGCGCCGGCGGCCGGGCCTACGACGCCGAGACCGCCCGCCGGCTGTGGGCGATCTCCGAGGAGCTCACCGGCGTCCGGTACGAGTTCGGCGCCGCGGTCGCCACCTGAGGTCGCCGGTGGCCGGGTCCGAGTCGCGCGCGGACGGGCCTGCCCTGAGCGTGCTGCGCGCGGACGGGCCGGCGGCGCTCGAGTGGGCCGCGAGCTACCTCGAGCGCGTCGGCGATCTGCCGGTACTCGCGCAAGTCGAGCCAGGAGCGATCCGAGCGGCGCTCCCGAAGGCGGCGCCCGAGCAGGGCGAGCCGTTCTCGGCCGTGCTGCGCGATCTCGAGGAGGTCCTGCTGCCTGGGGTCACCCATTGGCAGCATCCGCGCTACTTCGGCTACTTCGCGACCAGCTCCTCGGAGCCCGCGATCCTGGCCGAGCTGCTCGCGGCGACGCTGAACTCGGTGGCGATCCTGTGGCGAACCGCTCCCGCCGCAACCGAGCTCGAGGCGGTCGTGCTCGACTGGACCGCGCAGCTCCTCGGTCTCCCCGCGGGCTGGCACGGTCAGATCGAGGACAGCGCCTCGACCTCGACGCTGGCCGCGATCATCGCCGCGCGGGATGCGACCGGGCGCGATCTCGTGGTCTGCTCCGAGCAGGCCCACTCGTCGGTCGAGAAGGCGGCGCGGATGCTCGCGATGCGGCTGCGTAAGGTCCCTTGCGACGCGTCGTTCCGGATCCGCCCCGAGCTGCTCGGGGATCTGCACGACGTCGCCGCCGTCGTCGCCACCGTCGGCACCACGGCGACGACGTCGGTCGATCCGGTCGGCGCGGTCGCCGATGCCTGCGCGCGGGCCGGCGCCTGGTTGCACGTCGACGCCGCGTACGCCGGCACGGCGATGGTCTGCCCCGAGCACCGGTGGGCGTTCGACGGCGTCGGTCGCGCCGATTCGCTCGTGGTCAACGCACACAAATGGATGCTCACGCCGATGGATTGCTCGCTGCTGTGGACGAACCGTCCGGCCGACTTCCGCGCCGCGTTCAGCCTCGTCCCCGAGTACCTGCGCACGCCGGACGCCGAGGACTCGCTGAGCCTGAGCGAGTACGGCCCCGCGCTCGGCCGCCGCTTCCGCGCGCTCAAGCTGTGGGCCGTGCTCCGCTGCTACGGCCGCAGCGGTCTGCAGGCGCACATTCGCTCCGGCGTGCGGTTGGCCGAGCTGTTCGAGGGCTGGGTCGCCGCCGAGCCGGGCTGGGAGCTGTGCGCGCCGCGACCGTTCTCGGTCGTCTGCTTCCGCGTCGACGGACCCGACGAACGCAACCGCGAGCTGCTCGACCGCGTCAACGCCGGCGGCGAGATCTTCATCTCGCACGCGGTCCTGAACGGGCGCTACGTGCTCAGGCTCGCGGTCGGCCAGATGCACACCACCGAGGCGAGCGTCGAGCTGGCGTGGGAGGTGCTGCGAGACGCGGCCGGGGTGGGTGATGCGCGTTAAGCCGCATATACCGGCTTAACGCGCATCAGGGTCGCTATTTGAGCTCGGCCGAGCTCTTGCCGAGCAGCAGGCGCGCGATCACGAGCAGCTGGATCTGCTGTGTGCCTTCGAAGATGTCGAGAATCTTCGCGTCTCGTGCCCACTTCTCGAGCAGCTCGCCCTCGCCGTAACCGACCGTGCCGCAGAGCGCGACGCAACGGAGCGCGACGTCGGTCCCCGTGCGGCCGGCCTTGGCCTTGGCCATCGAGGCCTGGAGCGAGTTCGGCTTCCCGTTGTCGGCCATCCACGCGGCCTGGAGCGTGAGCAGGCGCGCGGCTTCGTAGTCGGCCTCCATCGCGAGGAACTCGGCGGCGGCGGCGCTCTGGGAGAGGGGGGGAGTCACGTAGTCGATCCGGATCCCCGCCTGACCGAGACGCTCGCGCGTCTCCTCGAGGCAGGCGCGGGCGACGCCGAGCGCCATCGCGGCGACCAGGGGGCGGGTGTTATCGAACGTCTGCATCACGCCGGCGAAGCCCCGCCCCAGCTCGATCTCGGGGCTCCCGAGCAGGTTCTCCCTGGGCACGCGGCAGTCCGAGAGGACGAAGTTCGCGGTGTCGGAGGCACGGATCCCGAGCTTGTGCTCGAGGCGATCGAGCTTCAGCCCGGGGTTGTCGCGCTCGACGACGAAGGACTTGATCGCGGCCCGGCCCTGGTCGCGGTCGAGCGAAGCCCAGACCACGATCAGCTCGGCGCGGTCGCCGGAGGTGACGAAGATCTTCTCGCCGTTCAAGACGTACTCGTCGCCGTCGAGCTTCGCAGTGGTACGGATCGCCGCGCTGTCGGAGCCGGCCTCGGGCTCGGTGATCGCCATCGCCGCCCACTTGCCTCCGAAGCGCTCGAGCTGCTCCTCGTTGGCGACCGCCGCGATCGCTGAGTTGCCGAGTCCCTGACCGGGCATCGTCAGCAGCAGTCCGACATCGCCCCAGCTCACCTCGGCGACGCTGAGGACGCTGGCGAGGTTCGAGCCGTTGCGGGTGCCGCCGTCGTCGGCCGAGGCGCCGTTCCCCGACCTGCTGCCGCCGCGGCTGACGCCGCCCGCGCCCGCGCCCGACAGCGCGCCGCTCTCGTTCATGCCGTTGATCACGGCCGCGAGCATGTCGAGCTCCCTGGGGTAGGTGTGCTCGGCGCGGTCGTACTTGCGTGAGTTCGGGCGCATGACCTCGGTTGCGACGCGGTGCGCCTGCCCGATCACGAAGGCGAACTTCTTCGGGACCTCGAGATTGATCATACGAGCAGCACCCCCTCCATCAGCCCGGCCGCCCGCAGATCGCGGTACCAGCGCTCAACCGGATGCTCCTTGACGTAGCCGTGGCCGCCGAGTAGCTGGACGCCATCGGAGCCGATCGACATTCCATGCTCGCTCGCCAGCCTGCGCGCGAGGGCTGCTTCGCGCGCGAAGCTCTTTCCCTGGTCGGCGCGGCTGGCGGCGCGGTAGGTGGCGAGCCGCAGTCCGCCGAGCTCGATAGCGATGTTCGAGACGGCGAACGCGACGGCTTGGCGGTTGGCGATCGGCTCGCCGAACGCGGTGCGGTCCTTGACGTACGGGATCACGTAGTCGAGCACGGCCTGGCCGGTCCCCACAGCGAGCGCGCTCCATCCGATCCGGCCGAGCTGGATGCACTCAGCGTAGGAGTTGACGTCGCCGATCAGGGAGCCGTCCGGCAGCGGGACGTCCTCGAAGGTCACGCGGCCCGTCGCGGCGGCGCGGATCCCCATCGCCGGCTCGGGCTCGACGGAGATACCCCCGGCCGCGGCCTCGACGATGAACAGCGCCGGACCCCGACCGTCGAGCACGGCGGCGACGATGAACAGCTCGCCGTCGGCGGCGCGGGGCACGAGCGACTTGACGCCGCTCAGCACGTAGCCGCCGTTCGAGCGGCGTGCGCGAGTCTCCAGCTTGAAGGGATCGAACAAGGCGCGCGGCTCGAGCACGGCGAGCGACGCCGCGGGGATGCGCTCGCCGACGAACTCGGGCAGGTAGGTCGCCTGCTGGTCCTGATCGCCCCAGAGGCTGAGCGCGGTGCTCACCGCGGCGGGTGCGAGACAGGCGACGGCGAGGCCCATGTCGCCCTGTGCGAGCGCCTCGCTCATCAGCACCGCGGTGACCGCCGAGCGCTCGGTGACCGCCCCCCCGAGCTCCTCCGGGACGCCGATCATGGTCAGGCCGAGCTCGTCGCTCTGCGCCAGCAGCTCCGGCGGTGAGACGCACGCCGCGTCGGCCGCGAGCGCCGCCGGGCGGAGCTTCTGCTGCGCGAAGTCACGCACCGACTCGGTCAGCATCCGCTGCTCGTCGGTCGGAGTGAGGTCGAACAGGCCGCTTGGCTGAGCGGTCGGCTGCCGGGCCGGGGATGCGAGCCGCTGCGCGGCCGCGAATGTCCGTCCCGCGCTGGCGGCCGTGCGCATCGTCGTCTTGGACGCGCCGTAGAGGAAGCGCTCGGCCGGCTCCCGGAGCCCGAGCCGGTCGACGACGGGCGATCCCGCGAAGCGGTTGAGCGCGCGCAGCCCGAAAGTCATGCTGCGGTCGGCCAGGTTCTGCTGCTGACGGGGCATCTGAAGCCTTCGGTGTCGTTAAACGTTGTGACGTCGTTCGGTGTAATGCTGAACGGCTGTATTTTTACCATGTTGGGAGTTCTCGAGATCAGCGCCGAGCTCCCGGGGGCTGTGTGATCCCCCTTATGAAGTTCTTATGTGCGCCGCGTCATGCTCATGTCATGCGTATCTTGATCGCGGAGGACGAACGGCGATTGGCCGATGCGATCGCCCGTGGGCTGCGCCAGGAGGGGATGGCCGTTGACGTCGCGCCGGACGGCTCGGCGGCGCTGAGCAAAGCGCGCGTCGTCCGCTACGACGTGCTCGTGCTTGATCGCGACCTCCCTGGGATCCACGGCGACGTGGTCTGCAAGGCGGTGCGGGGCGAGCACCCGGAGACCGGAATCCTGATGCTGACTGCGGCCGGGGCCCTCGAGGACCTCGTCGAGGGCCTCTCGCTCGGGGCCGACGACTACCTGCCGAAGCCGTTCCGGTTCGCCGAGCTCGTGGCTCGCATCCACGCGCTCGCTCGCAGAGCCGGACCAAGCCGTCCTCCGGTCCTCCGGCACGCCGACATCGAGCTCGATCCCGCGCGGCGAGTGGTCACGCGGCAGGGAGGGGCCGTCGAGCTGGCGCGTAAGGAGTTCGCCGTGCTCGAGGCGCTGATGGCCGCCGACGGCGCCACCGTCTCCGCCGAGGAGCTACTCGAGCGGGTCTGGGACGAGCACATCGACCCGTTCACGAACGTCGTGCGGATGACGATCATGACGCTCCGGCGCAAGCTCGGCGAGCCCGCCGTGCTCGAGACGGTGATCGGCGTCGGCTACCGGATGGCGTGATGCGCGGCCGCGGCCGGATGCGACGAGCGACGGCGCGCCCGGCTGCGATCCTCCGGCGGCTGCGGGCCGCCGGGCCCGCGCCAACTGTTCGGCTACGGCTGACGGCGACCTATGGCGTGGTGTTCCTGCTCACGGGTGCCGTGCTGCTGACGATCGGGTACCTGCTCGTGCGTCACAACATCAACGGGCCGGAGGACTTCGGAAAGGCATACCGCGCCCTGTTCCCGGGCGCTCCAACGCGGCCGTTCGGTGGCCTGTTCGGGCCGAGCTTGAAGGCTCGCTCGCTCTTCCGCGCCGCGCACGAGCAGTTCGTCAGCGCCGCGCTCCACCGCCTGGTACTCGAATACGTGCTCGCGCTCGGCGTGATGACGCTGATCTCGGTCGCCGCGGGTTGGCTGCTCGCGGGACGGGCGCTCCGTCCGCTGCGAGCGATCACCGCCACCGCGCGCCGCGTCTCGGGACACAATCTCGGCGAGCGCATCGATCTCCACGGCCCGGCGGACGAGCTCAAGGAGCTCGCCGACACATTCGACGGGATGCTCTCGAGGCTCGACTCGGCCTTCGCCAGCCAGCGGCACTTCGTTGCCAACGCCTCCCACGAGCTCCGGACCCCGCTCGCGATCATGCGAACCGAGGTAGACGTGACTCTGGCCGACCCGGCGGCCGGGACGGCGGACCTGCGGGCAATGGGCGAGGCCGTGCGCGAGACTGTCGATCGCTGCGAGCGCCTGATCGAAGGGCTGCTGACGCTGGCGCGAAGCGACGCGGCGGAAGCACGCGGCGAGCCTGCGGACCTCTCGATGCTCGCCGGCGACTGCTTGACCGATCTGCGCGCTCGGGCGGAGGACGCGGACGTCGAAGTGCGCGCCCGGCTCGAGCCGGCGCCTGCGAGCGGCGACGCCAGGCTGCTCGAGCGGTTGATCGCCAACCTGATCGACAACGGGATCCGCTACAACCGGCCAGGTGGCCACCTCGCGGTGAGCACCTGCGTACGCGACTCACGCGCCGTCGTCCACGTGAGCAACAGCGGCGCTCGGATCGACCCCGCTGCCGCGAGCACCCTGATCGAGCCGTTCCGGCGTCTCGGCCGTGGCGGTGATGGCTTCGGGCTGGGGCTCTCGATCGTCAGCTCGGTGGTGGCGGCTCACAGCGGCAGCCTGCGCATCAGGGCGCCGGAGAGCGGTGGCCTGGACGTCGAGGTCGAGCTGCCGGCGGAGTCGTCTGGCGGGCAAGCGAGTATTCCGAAGGGCAAGGTAAGTATTCGGGCAGCCCTTACGCCAAGCTGACAGCGACGTCGCTACAACCCACGCGACCAGAACCTTGCCTTAGGAGTCACAACTGATGCAGCCCGTCGCCCCTCGATTCTCCACCCGCGCCCGTCGCGCGCTCGCCGCCTGCGTGCTGGCCGGCTCGCTCGCCGCGGGGTTGTCGGCGTGCGGGTCTTCCGGTAGCAGCGCCGCCTCGGGCTCCGGCGCGACCACGACGTCGTCGAGCACCCGGTATCAGGCGCGCCTCAAGTTCGTCGAGTGCATGCGAAGCCACGGCGTCAATCTGCCCGATCCCTCAGCGGGCGGAGGCTTCGCCGGCGGCGCCGGCGGTGGCGGTGGCGCGGGCGGCGGCTCGTTCCGCCAGACGCTCTCGACGCCGACCGGCCAGGCCGCCGTCAAGGCCTGCGCGTCCCTGCGCAGCGGCGCATTCGGGTTCGGGAACATCAGCGCCGCTCAGCGCGCCCAGTTCCAGCAGGACGCGGTCAAGTTCGCGGAGTGCATGCGCGCGCACAAAGTCGATATTCCCGATCCTTCGAGCGACAACGGGGGCGGCTTTGGCATCTTCCGCGAGCTGCGCTCGAGCGAGAGCAGCAGCCCGGCGTTCAAGACCGCGTTCACAGCCTGCTCGAGCAACCTGCCGAACGGCGGTCACTTCGGTCGCGGCGGGACCAGTACCAACAGCGTTGGCGGCCCGGGAGCGTAGCGCTGTAACCGTGATGAAACCGACGATGTCGTATCACTATTAGCCAGTGACGATGCAGACCATCACGCAGCGGCTTTCCGGTGGCGGCGGGCCGAGGCGCAGGATCGCCGCGGCACTGGGCGCGATCGTCGTCGTTGTAATCGCGATCGGGATCGTCGTCGGCGCTGGGGCGCCCGGTTCGAGCAAGGGCCAGGGGTCCTCCGGCAGCACCGCGTCGGGGGCGACCACTGTCCAGCGCCGCGACCTGATCGAGACCGACACCGAGTCCGGCACGCTCGGCTACGCGAATCAGCAGACGGTTTTCAACCGTCTCAGCGGGACGATCACGTTTCTCCCGAACGTCGGAGCGGTGATCAAACCGGGCGGGACGCTGTACCAGGTGGACGGCTATCCGGTGATCCTGTTCAACGGTTCCTATCCTGCCTACCGCGACCTGACCTCAGCCGACACGGACGCCCCCGATATCAAGGAGCTGAACGCCGACCTGAAGTCGATGGGCTTCGACCCCGACGACGAGATCACCGTCGACGACGCCTGGCAGGCGGGAACGACCGACGCCGTCGAGCGCTGGCAGGAGTCAATCGGGCAGACCGAGACGGGCACGATCACGCTCGGCCAGGTGATCTTCCTCCCCGGACCGCAGCTCATCAACACGGTGGACACCACCATCGGCTCGACCGGCGGCAGCGCAGGCGCCGGGGCGTCGGGCTCGGGTGCGTCCGATGCGTCAGGCGCGTCGGACCCGTCCGACCCGACCTCGACGGCGACGCCGGCCAGCTATCCGATCGCGGGTACGCCCCACGCCGAATTCGTCGATCTGACTACCTCGACCGTACCGGGCGGGGCCCAGAGCTCGCCGAGCGCGGACAGCACCCGCGCTGCGTGCCCGAACGATCCCACGACAACGACCACGCAGACGACGACGCCTCCGCCTTCGACCTGCCCTCCGATCACGACCACGCCGACCACCCCGACGACGCCCACCACGACGACTCCGACCACGACGACCCCGCAGAACTCCACGACCGGTACCTCGAGTGGCACCCTGGAAGCCATCGTCAAGCTGCTGGAGACTCAGAACAAGCTGCTGAGCGCCGAGCTCATGGCGGCGAAGAAGTCGGCCGGCAGCGGGAAAGGGTCGACCGGATCCGCCGGATCGTCCGGCGGCGGTGGGGGCGCAAAAGGCGTCGGCGCGTCGTCGTCGGGCTCAGGGTCCTCGGGCGCGTCGTCGTCGGGTACCGGCGCCTCCTCGTCGGGTGCGGGGAGCTCGGGCAGCGGCGCCAGCGCCTCGGCAATCCTGGCTACGTCGTCCACGGAACTTGTCGTCACCGTCGACCTCGACGCGACCAAGCAGAACGAGGCGAAGCTGCACGAGCCGGTGACCGTACAGCTCCCGGACGGCAGCACGGTGAACGGCAGGATCACGGCCGTGAGCCCCGTCGCCCAGTCCAGCAGCAGCTCGAGCAGCGCGTCAGGCGGCGGCGCAGGGGGCGGCTCGAGCACGCCGTCGGCGACGATTCCCGTCACGGTCTCACTCCAGAAGCACGTCGATGCGTCAGCTCTCGACCAGGCCGCCGTCAGCGTCAATTTCGAGCAGGCGGTCGCCAACCACGTGCTCTCGGTCCCGGTCACCGCGCTGCTCGCGACCCAGGGTGGCGGCTACGCCGTTCAGGAGGCCGCGGCCCCGCACAAGCTGATTCCCGTCACCCCCGGTCTGTTCGCCGCCGGATACGTGCAGATCTCGGGTCCTGAGCTCCAGGACGGCATGCAGGTGACCGACTCGCAGGGATGACCGCGCCGGATGGGGGCGGCATGAGCCGAGACTCCGCGACGGCCAATGGCCTCGCGCTCGAGCTCCGGGACGTGGTGAAGGAGTATCCCGGTGGGGTGCGGGCGCTACGACGGGTCAGCGTAGACATCCCGACAGGCGACCGGGTCGCGGTCGTCGGTCCGTCGGGCTCGGGCAAGACCACGATGCTGACGATCCTGGGCACGCTCGAGCGCCCGACCAGCGGCGACGTCCACGTCGCCGGGCGCGATGTCGTGAAAGCCTCCGACAGCGATCTCGCCGGCCTGCGAGCGTACGAGATCGGCTTCGTGTTCCAGGGGTTCCATCTCCAGGACTCGCTGACCGCGCTCGACAACGTCGCAACCGGGATGCTGTACACCGGCGCGCCCCTGCGCGAGCGCCGTGCGGCAGCCAAGGTCGCGCTCGACAGGGTCGGGCTCGGTCACCGGACCACGCACCGCCCGCAGGAGCTCTCCGGGGGCGAGAAGCAGCGTGTCGCGATCGCCCGCGCGATCGCGAAGAACCCGAAGATCATCCTCGCCGATGAGCCGACGGGGAACCTCGACTCCAAGTCGGGGGAGTCGGTGCTCGAGCTGCTGCACCAGCTCAGCTCGGAGGGCGCAACACTTGCATTGATCACACACGACGAACAGATCGCAGCGACGTTCCCGCGGCGCGTCCAGATGCGCGATGGTGAGATCGTGGGGGACGAGCGGCAATGAGCGTCGCCGCGTTCAGAAGGCAGCGGAGGATCCCGCGCCGCCACGCTCGCGGCGAGCGTGATCACGCGCGCCTGCCCCCGCACGAGCTGTTCTCGGTCGCGCTCCAGGGCCTCCGGACCCGAAAGCTGCGGGCGGCGCTGTCTGCGCTTGGGATCGCGATCGGGATCGGCGCGATGGTTGCCGTCGTCGGCGTCTCCTCATCGAGTCAGGCCAACCTGCTGGCGACAATCGACCGGCTCGGGACCAACCTGCTCACGGTCAGTCCCGGGACCACGTTCTTCGGCGCCGCCGAGGTGCTACCGGACACGGCCATAGCGATGATCGAGCACATGCGCAATGTCGAGCGCGTGTCCGGGGTGTACGCGGTGTCGAACGCGAACGTGTTCAGGACGCCGTTCGTGCCCGCCGAGCAGACCGGCGGCATCGGCGTCGACGCTACCGACACCGAGCTCGTCAAGGCGATGAACAGCAGCGTCGCCTCGGGCCACTTCTTCAACGCCGCGTCCGAGAACGAGCCGACTGTCGTGCTCGGCGCGGCGGCGGCCCAGGATCTGCAGATCGAGAAGGTGACCGGCCACATCCAGCTGTTCGTCGGGGGAACCTGGTTCACCGTGATCGGCATCCTCAACTCGATGACGCTCGATACCTCGCTCGATGACAACGTGTTCATCGGCTTGCCGGCGGCCGAGCGCCTGTTCCAGGTCCAGCCCAACCCATCCGAGATCTACGTGCGCGCGAACGTCAACGATGTGAGCGCCGTCGGCAGCCTGCTCGCACCCACGGCCGATCCCCAGAACGCCGACGGCGTCGATGTGTCCCAGCCTTCGGACGTGCTCGAGGCTCGTGCGGCGGCGAAGGGACAGTTCACCACCCTCCTGCTCGGGCTCGGCGCCGTCGCCCTGCTGGTCGGGGCGATCGGAATCGCCAACATCATGGTGATCTCGGTGCTCGAGCGACGCGGCGAGATCGGCCTGCGGCGCGCGCTCGGAGCGACCCGCCGCCACATCAGCTCTCAGTTTCTCGCCGAATCCGCGCTCCTCGCCGCGATCGGCGGGATCTTCGGGCTGCTGTTCGGGGCGATTGCGACCTGGGTCTACTCCGTGGGTCAGAACGAACCGTGGGTCATACCGCTGTATGCGCTGATCGCAGCGCCGGCGGCGGGGCTCGTGATCGGCGCCGTAGCCGGGCTGTACCCCGCTGCGAAGGCGGCTCGGCTCAGCCCTACGGAGGCCTTGCGGGCTACGTAGCCTGGGCCCTCAGAGCAGCTTGGCCCTGGGAAGTGCGCCCCGCCGGATCGTGATCTCCGCTCGTTCCGCTAGGTAGCCTGGCGCGCTGACGGTGACCATCAGGTGCTGTCCCGAGTGGTATTCACGGTGTTCGAGCGTGCGGATCAGCGCTCGGAGGTGGCGGTGGCTCGCCCGCGGAGCATGTCGCGGGCAGCCGTGACCACGGCAGCCGACGCGGATCGTTGCTCGGCGTGGGAAGTACCAGAAGCGAAGCGTTCGCAGGTGGGTGTGGACGCCGTTCCAGGTCCAGGTCATGACGAGCCTGACTCGCAGCCGGGGGTGTGACGGCCGGTGGCTGGGGGGCGGTGGCTGGACCGTGACCATCCAGTACACGTCTTCGTTACCGGGTGAATGGTCGACCACCGCCAGCGGCCTGCCCGCGGTGTAGTCGGGCGTGCCCGACGCGCCGGCGCTCGCGACCGGCAGCGACGCGAGGAGCAGCAGGCACGCGATCGCGATGCCGGCGGCGGATGCCCTCGCCCGCTCCGCGATACTGCTCGCGTGGAGGTCCCCGAGCTCCTGTGGACGCCTTCGCCCTCGCAGATCGAGCGGGCGACGCTTACCCGGTACCAGAACTGGCTGGTGCAGACGCGCGGGCTGCGGTTCGAGTCCTATGCGGATCTGTGGCGCTGGTCGGTCGAGGACCTGGAGGGGTTCTGGTCGTCGATCTGCGAGTTCTTCGGCGTCCGCTTCGAGGTGCCCGCGGAGCGCGTCCTCGCCCGCCGCGAGATGCCGGGCGCGCAGTGGTTTCCGGGCGCCCGGGTCAGCTATGCCGAGCATGTGTTCCGGGGCAAGCCGGACGGCGAGGTGGCGATCAGGCACGCGTCCGAGCTGCGTGACCCAGGCGAGTGGACCTGGGAGAGGCTCAGACTCGAGACCGCCCGGATCGCGGCCGGCCTGCGGGCCCGGGGCGTGACGCGCGGCGACCGCGTGGTCGCCTACATGCCGAACATCCCCGAGACCGTCGCGGCGTTCCTGGCCTGCGCGAGCATCGGCGCGATCTGGTCCTCGGCAGCGCCGGAGCTCGGCACTCGGAGCGTGATCGACCGCTTCGCCCAGGTCGAGCCGAAGGTGCTGCTCACGGTCGACGGGTACCGGTACGGTGGCCGGGACTACGACCGCCGGTCGGTCGGCGCCGAGATCGCGGCTGAGATCCCGTCGCTGCGGCGGGTGGTGAGGCTCGGGTACCTGGACGGGTCGGGTTGGGAGCCCGGATTCCTGGCGGACGCCGAGCTGAGCTTCGCTGCGCTCCCGTTCGACCATCCGCTGTGGGTGCTCTACAGCTCCGGTACGACGGGATTGCCGAAGCCGATCGTCCACGGCCAGGGAGGCATTCTCCTCGAGCACCTCAAGAAGCTCCACCTGCATCTCGACGCTCAGCCCGGCGACCGCGTGTTCTGGTTCACGACCACGGGCTGGATGATGTGGAACTTCCTTGTCGGCGTGCTCCTCACCGAGGCCTCGATCGTGCTCTTCGACGGTAACCCGGCGCACCCCGACTTGAACACATTGTGGGAGCTATCGGAGCGGACGCGAATGACTTGTTTCGGAACCAGCGCGGCGTTCATCGCAGGATGCATGAAGGACGGCATCGAACCAGCGCGCGGACGCGACCTGAGCGCGCTCCGCAGCGTGGGCTCGACCGGGTCGCCGCTGTCGCCGGAGGGGTTCCGCTGGGTCTATGACGAGCTCGGGGCCGAGACGTGGCTGTTCTCGACCTCGGGCGGAACTGATGTCTGCACCGCGTTCGTCGGCGGCGTACCCACCTTGCCGGTCCATCTCGGCGAGCTCCAAGGTCGCGCGCTCGGCGCCGCCGTGGAGGCATGGGACCCCGAGGGCCACGCGCTCGAGAACGAGGTGGGGGAGCTCGTGATCACCCAGCCGATGCCCTCGATGCCGGTCGGCTTCTGGGGGGACGACGACGGGTCGCGGTATCGCGACAGCTACTTCGACACCTACCCCGGCGTGTGGCGGCACGGCGACTGGATCATGGTCACCGACCGCGGGACCGCGCTGATCTACGGACGCTCGGACTCCACCATCAACCGGGGTGGGGTGAGGATGGGCACGAGCGAGATCTACCGCGCTGTGCTCGCCGTCCCGCAGGTGCTCGACGCGCTCGTCGTCGACGTCCCGAAGGCCGGGACGCAGGGCTGGATGCTCCTGTTCGTCGTCCTGCGCGACGGCGAGGAGCTCGCGGACGAGCTCCTCGCCGCGATCAGGCGGCGGATCCGCGAGGACTGCTCGCCACGTCACCTGCCGGACGAGATCCGGCGCGTCGCGGCGGTGCCGCGGACGCTTTCCGGCAAGCTGCTCGAGGTCCCGGTGAAGCGCATCCTGATGGGAGCGCCGGCCGACCAGGCCGCCAGCCGTGAGTCGCTCGCGAACCCCGAGGCGCTCGACTACTTCGTCGACCTCCGAGAGGCTCGGGAGCGCGAGGGGAACGCCGGCTGAGAGCTGATGGGCAGGGGTGACCAGCGAGGGCTATGCTCGCGTTCATGTTCAGCGCCGCGGCACCAGTCAAGTCACCCAACGTGCATCCCAGGTGCTTCAGCGTGCCGCGCACCAACGACGAAGGCTTCAAGGAGCTGTGCCACCTGGTCAGTCAGCGCGACCCGGACACCGCCCTCTGTGGCAAGGACGTCACCGGCTATCCGTGGAACCCGCCGTGGCCGAGATGCGAGGCGTGCCTGGCGATCTCGCGGGGGCAGATGAGCTGACTGACGCCGCGAGAGTGTCTGCGTCAAGTAGAAAAGCGCGTGTTGCGGTCGTCGGTGGTGGATCGTGGGGCACCACGGTCGCGTCGCTCACCGCCCGCAACGTGCCGACGACGCTGTGGACCCGGCGCTCCGAGATCGCCGAGGAGATCGAGCGCGACCACGTCAACAGCGCCTACCTCGCGGGTGAGACGCTCGACCCGGAGCTGCACGCCACGAGCTCGCTCGAGGAGGCCGTCTCGCAGGCTGACGTGCTCGTCATGGCCGTCCCGTCCCACGGCTTCCGCGTGGTGCTCGAGCGCGCGGCGGCGCACGTGCGCCCGTGGATCCCGATCGTCAGCCTGACCAAGGGCCTCGAGCCGGACACCCACAGCCGCATGACCCAGGTGATCGAGGAGGTCCTGCCCGGACATCCGGCGGGAGTGCTCGCCGGCCCGAACCTGGCCAAGGAGGTGCTCGGCGGCTACGCCGCCGCGGCCGTGATCGCGATGCCCGACGCGCACGTCGCCACCGCGCTCCAGGAGATCTTCCGCCGCACGCTGTTCCGCGTCTATGCGAGCACCGACGTGTGCGGCGTCGAGGTCGCCGGAGCGCTCAAGAACGTGTTCGCGATCTCAGCCGGGATGGCCGCGGGTCTAGGGACGGGAGACAACACCCGCGCGCTCGTGATCGCCCGCAGCCTCGCCGAGATGACCCGCCTCGGAGTCGCGATGGGGGGCGAGCGCCACACATTCGCGGGACTCGCCGGGATGGGAGACCTGCTCGCCACGTGCATCTCGCCGCTCAGCCGCAACCGCCACGTGGGGGAGGAGCTGGCGCGCGGTCGCACGCTGGCGGAGATCATCGACGAGATGAGCATGGTCGCCGAGGGCGTCAAGACCTCGCGCGCGGTGATGGAGCTCTCCCGCCGCCACCGCGTCGAGATGCCGATCGCGCACGAGGTCTATCGCGTCGTCAACGAGGGCCGCCCGGCGGAGGAAGCCTTCCGCGGCCTGTTCCGGACGCGTCCCACGACGGAGCTGGCGGCGAATTGAGCGGAGCTGCGATCGCCCCCGGCGCCGCCGCGGACCCGGCTGCCGCGTGGCCGGCCCCGGCGGGGTCCGATGCGCTTGTGCTGGCGTTTGCGTCGGCGCCGGCGGAGCGGGCGGTGCTCGACGACTGGCTGCGCCGCGCCCCTCCGGGCGAGTCGCAGATCGAGATGCTCGAGACCTCCGACGCCCGTCTCGAGCAGGCGCTCGCGGATTCCCGCGACGACCCTTGGCTGGTTCCCGTGCGCGTCGCCTGGCTACCCCGCGAGCGTGACGGCGTTCGCGCCGTGCGCCCGAGCGACCTGCTCGCAATGACCAACCCGCGCCGTCCCGGGCCACGGCTGCAGGCGCGGATCCTGCGCCAGGAGCCCGATCGCTGCCGTGTCGTCGCGGCCGAGCCGGCACGGCTCAGCGATCTTCGCGCGCGGTTCGATCGGGCTCGCACCGAGGAGGGCTTTCCGATCTTCGTCGCCCGCCAGGCGCGGCTGGCGCTCGAGCGCGCCGAGCGCTCGCTGCTCGGAATGCAGTACAAGGTTCCCCGGCTCGTGGCCGAGGAGATCGAAGCGAGCGCTCGCTTCAACGAGCTCGTTGCGGTTCTCGCCACCGAGCTCGGCCGTCCCCAAGCGGCGGTCAGCGCCGAGGCCGCGGCCCATCTAAAGGAGATGGTCGCAAGTCACAGCCAGCTTGCGATCGACGCCTGGGAGCAGTTCGGGCGCTGGCTGAGCCGAGCGTATACGGTCGAGGTCGACTCGGTCGCCGTCGAGCGATTGCGGCGTCTGAGCACGCGGATGCCGCTCGTCTTCCTCCCGAGCCACCGTTCCTATCTCGACCCGCTGGTGCTCCGCTCGGCGCTTCACCGCCACGGGTTTGCGCCCAATCACGTCCTCGGCGGCCTCAACGTCGGCTTCTGGCCGATCGGTCCGGTGGCGCGCCGCAGCGGCGTCGTGTTCATCCGGCGCAGCGTTCGCGAGGATCCGGTCTACAAGCTCGTCCTGCGCGAGTACATCGGCTACCTCGTCCGCAAGCGCTTCAACCTCGAGTGGTACATCGAGGGTGGGCGTACCCGCACGGGCAAGCTTCGCCCGCCGCGTTACGGGCTCCTGAATTACCTCGTGCAGGCGTTTCGCGATGGCGGGATCGAGGACGTGCTGCTGATTCCGACCTCGATCGTGTACGACCAGCTTTACGAGGTCGGGGCGATGGCGGCCGAGGAGCACGGCGCCCAGAAGACGCCCGAGAGCCTCAGCTGGCTCGTCGGCTACGCGCGGGCACAGGGACGCGGGTTCGGCAAGGTTCGCGTCGGCTTCGGCGAGTCGCTGTCGCTGCGCGAGGCGCTCGGCGAGCAGGAGCGTGGTCACGCGGTGGAGCGTGTCGGCATCGAGCTATGTCACCGCATCAACCGCGCGACGCCGATCACCGAGACGGCCCTGGTGGCGCTCGCGCTGCTCGGTGCCGACGACCGCGCGCTGACCCTCGAGGAGGTGCGCGCGACGCTCGATCCCTTGCTCGCGCATGTTCGGATCCGCAGCCTGCCGATGCTCGGGGATCTCGACCTCGGTCAGGCGGAGGGCGTGCGGCAGGCGCTCGACTCGCTCTGCGGCCACGGTGTCGCGCGCTGCTACACGGGCGGAACCGAGCCCGTGTGGTCGATCGCCCCCGAGCGCCACCTGGAAGCGGCGTTCTACCGCAACTCGATTCTGCACTTCTTCCTGGGCCGCGCGATCGCCGAGCTCGTGCTCGTCCACGTCGACGAAGCGCCCACTGCGGATCCCGTCGGGGAGGGCTGGCGTCTGGCTCTGCGCATCCGCGACCTGCTCAAGTTCGAGTTCTTCTTCGCCGGGACGCGTGAGTTCGAGCGCGAGCTCAGAGCCGAGCTCGCGATTCTCGACCCGGACTGGGAGCGAAGGGTGGCCGAGCCGGGCGCTGCGTGGACGGCGCTCACCGAGGCGCGCCTGCGTCTCGCTCCGCACCTGCTCTCGTCGTTCCTCGAGGCGTACCTGATCGTGGCCGAGCGCATGGCCGAGGGGGATCCCGGCGTCGCCATCGTTGAGCAGGAGTTCGTTGCCGAGTGCCTCGGCGTCGGGCACCAGTACCGCCTCCAGGGCCGGATCCGGAGCACCGAGTCGATCTCGCGCGAGCTGTTCGCGACCGCGCTCCGCCTCGCCGCCAACCGCGGTCTGGTGGCGCCCGGGGGAGAGGAGCTCGCCGTCCGCCGCACCGCCTTCGCCGACGAGGTGCGAACGCTCGTCGCGCGGTTGCGGCGGATCCGCTCGGTCGAGTAGCAGCCGTGCTGATCGACGAACTGCTCAGGGAGATCGAAGCCGGCCCGAAGGGACCCAAGGTCGGCGCGTTCTTCGACTTCGACGGGACACTGATTTCGGGCTACTCGGCGGGGGCGTTCTACCAGGATCGGGTCCGCCGCCGGGAGTTCTCGGCCGGTGAGCTCGCGCGGACAGTGCTCGCCGGAGCCGAGATGGCGGTCCGTGGCAGCGATGTCACAAAGCTGATGGGTGTCGCCATCTCGAGCTGGGCGGGACGCTCGGAGGAGGAGGTGACCGAGCTCTTCGGCCGTCTGTTCCACGAGCGGATCGCGGGGATGGTCTACCCCGAGGCGCGCGAGCTCGTGCGTGCCCACCAGCGGGCCGGCCATACGGTGGCGCTGGCGACCTCGGCGACCCGATATCAGGCGGCGCCGCTCGCCGAGGACCTCGGCATCGAGCACGTGCTCTGCTCCGAGGTTGAGCTCGTCCAGGGCAGCTTCAGCGGCTTCGTCGCCGGCGAGGTGCTCTGGGGTGAGGCCAAGGCGCGGGCGGTAAAGCGATTTGCCCGCCGCCGGCGCGTCGGCCTTGCGCGCTCCTACGCGTACGCGAACGGCGACGAGGACGTGGCGTTCCTGGAGGTCGTCGGCAACCCGCGTCCGCTCAACCCCGCCTCCGGTCTCGAGCGCGTCGCCCGCGAGCGTAGCTGGCCGGTGTCCAGGTTTACGAGCCGCGGGCGTCCCGGGCTGACCTCGGTCGTGCGCACGGGGGCGGCGCTGGCCGGCCTCGGCGCCGCTGGTGGCGTCGGGCTCGCGGTCGGGGCACTGAATCGCAGCCGCCGCCAGGCGGCGAACGTCGCGACGTCGATCGGTCCCGATCTCGCGCTCGCGCTGGCCGGAGTGGAGCTCAGGGTCACCGGCACCGAGCATTTGTGGTCGCACCGCCCCGCGGTCTTCATCTTCAACCACCAGAGCTCGATCGATGTTCCCGTGATCGGCTCGCTCGTCCGCCGCGACCTCACCGGCGTGGCGAAGAAGGAGCTCGGCCATGACCCGCGTTTCGCCCTGATCGGGTACGTGGTGGACGTCGCGTACGTCGACCGCGCCGACCGCGCCCAGGCGCGCGCAGCGCTCGAGCCGGCGGTCGAGAAGCTCCGCTCCGGGATCTCGATCGCGATCGCGCCGGAGGGAACGAGAAGCGCCACGCCTCGGCTAGGAAGGTTCAAGAAGGGCGCCTTTCACCTCGCGATCCAGGGCGGCGTCCCGATCGTCCCGATCGTCATCCGCAACGCCGGGGACGTAATGTGGCGGGGCTCGTTCCTGATCCGCCCCGGAACGATCGACGTCGCCGTGCTGGACCCGATCGACACAGGCGATTGGAAGGTCGGCGAGCTCGACGAGCGGATCGCGGCGGTGCGCGAGCGCTACGTCGACGTGCTCGAGCACTGGCCCCGCAGGGCGGGCGGATCCGCCGCCGGCGAGGGCTTCCGGGTTGAGGTGGGCTCGGGCGGAGTGGCGGGTCCGGAAGCAATTGGCCGGCGGCCGACCCCCCCGCCCCGCGAGCGCTAACAGCCTGCGCTACGGCGGCGCGCGGCTTGGCCCTCCGCTACGGAGCCGGGGCCGCCGGTGGATGATCCCCCCGCGGCCCCGCCGGCGGGCGCCCGCGCCGCCGGGCGACCACCGCTGCGGACACGGCCAGCGCCGCGAACCCGGCAAGCACGAGCAGGGTCCTGACGGCGTCGTTGATTGTCGCGGCGCTCGCACCGAGTGGGACGGCGGTGCTCGCGGCGCCGCTGCCGAGCGGGTGTCCGGCGGCGGCGGCGAGCTTCTCGGTGGCGGCGATGGCCGCCGCTCCGAGCCCGTTGGTGCCCGGTCCGATCGAGATGCCCCCGAGGCCGGCGATGCTTCGCGGCTGGCCCCCGCTCGCGAGGCCGAACCCCATCGGCATCACGACCAGGATGTGGCCGCTGACGACGGTGCTGATCTCGTAGTCGAGGAAGTAGGCGTACTTCTCGGGATGCCCGAACTCCTGTGGGACCGCGCCGAGATCCTGCTTGCTGCCGATCAACGCGATTCTCACCGGGTAGCCGGCGTGGGCGGCGGCGGCGGTGATCGAGTACAGCTGATCGGTGATCTTCGGCGACAGCGAGCCGTAGCCGGCGAACAGGTCCTGCCCGATCAGCACGTCGCTTGCGGGATCGCCGTCGGCATATGCAGCGCCGGGGACCGCGAGGGCGACGGCGAGCACGGACGCGAGAACTGCGGCCACCCAGGCCCTTGCCGGCACGGTGGCCCGACGCGCGTGTGGCACTCGGCGAGGCGCCCCTACGCGCGCTTGGCCAGCATCGAGCGCCCGGAGAGAGCGATCTGCGCACGCCAACGGCGGCGGCACGCGTAGGCCGGACTGATCATGCGACGAGACTACCAATGGCCCTCGATCGCTGCCGGACTCAAGGGTCGCGCTCTTATAACCGAACTCTTATCGTGATCGTGTACAACATCGACATGCCATCTCGCTCCGGAGAGCGGCCATGAACCAGGTCGTCCTGCGCCGCGCGATGATCGTGCTGAGCGCGATCGGCCTTGGCGTGGCCACGTATCTCACCTACGTCCACTATTCGGGCATCAAGCCTGCCTGCACCGCCGGGGAGTCGTGCATAAAGGTGCAGACCTCCGAGTGGTCGCGGCTCGACGGGGTGCCGGTGGCGCTGCTCGGTCTGATCGGCTACGTCGGGATCCTCGCCTCGCTGCTCGTCCCCGACCGTGAGGAGAGCCGCCTGGCGACGCTGGGACTGACGCTGATCGGCTTCAGCTTCAGCGCCTACCTGACCTACCGCGAGCTGTTCTCGATCCACGCGATCTGCGAGTGGTGCGCATCGAGCGCGGTGATCTTGACGGTCCTGTTCGTCGCCGCCGCGTTCCGCTACCTCGCACCTGCCGCCGCGAGCGGGGCGGCCGCCACGAACGGCCGTGTCGCCGAGAGTGCCGCTCCTGAACCGGCAGCCAAGAAGCGGGCCTCAGCTACCCTAGGCGCCGATGGCCAGTAGAGCAGAGCAGAAGGCGAAGGCGCGGGCGGAGCGGATCGCGTACGAACAGAAGCTCGCCGAGGAGGCGCGCCGCAAGCAGCGGCTCGCGCGGCTCGCCGGCGTTGTGATCGCCGCCGCGGCGGTCATCGTCGCGGCGATCGTGATCAGCTCGTCCAACAGCACGACCGCAGCGGTCAAGGTCGGCACCAAGGCGTCGAATACCACGGTCAAGCGCGTCAGTGCGCTGCTGGCCGGGATTCCCGAAAGCGGCGACAACATCCTCGGCAAGTCCAGCGCGCCGATCCAGATCACCGAGTTCGGCGACCTCGAGTGCTCTGCTTGTGATTACTTCGCGCTCCCGACGACGTTGAACACCTCGGCGGGCGTCGCCGGGTCGGGACTCGAGAACCAGCTCATCAGCACCTACGTGAAGACGGGACAGGCGTCGCTCGAGTACCGGTCGTTCGAGACGGCGTCAGGCGGCGCGCAGAACCCCGCGATCTGGACGCCTCAGCAGGCCGGGGCGCTCGCCGCCGGGCTGCAGGGGAAGGCCTGGTACTACATCGAGCTCTTCTACAACGAGCAGCTTGCGGAGGACAGCAACTACAACCAGGCCTACCTCGACAACATCGCGAAGCAGATTCCGGGGCTGAACTACAGCAAGTGGCTGTCGGACATCAACAACCCGAACCTCGCCGCCCAGGTCACATCGGACGGGAACGCCGCAACCTCCGCGGGCTACCGGAACACCCCGACGATCGTGATCAAGGGACCGAAGGGCCAGGCGCCGGCGATCTCGGGCGTGCCGTCGAGCTGGAGTCAGATCCAGACGGCGATCAAGCAGGTCGGCGGCTGATCAGGCGCGCCGCCGGTAGCGTCCGACCGGGTCCTGCGCTAGTAGGTGAAGCTGCGTCCCGCAAGTAGCGGGTAGGACCGTTCCGCTCGCGCGGGCAAGATGTAGTTGGCACGACGTACGACGAAGATGAACTCGTTGATCCCGTTGTTGATCGTCGGGGTGATCGACGGGTTCAGAACCTGCGCGTGGGATGCGTTCATCGCATTGCGAGTGGTGATGAAATCCTGAATCGATCGCTGCACCGAGACGAAGTGCAGGCCCGCCTCGCCGCCGTCGACGGTGTTGAAGTCGCGACGGATGATCAGCGGCTTGCCGTTCCTCCGAGCCCGCGCGGAGGTCTGCGAATGGCCGATCACGCCGTACCGGCTGATCGCCCGGTCGAGCAGCCCGGGGTCGCTCTCGGCGTCGGTGGTGAAGCGGTTGACCTGAGCGGGCGTGACCTCGGGCGCGTACATGCGAGCCACGCGCTCGGTCTCGTCGAGCATCCCGTACCAGCTGTCGAGTCGCAGCCGCATGTAGCTGACCTGCATCGTGGTGCCACCTGAGAACGGGCCGTCGGCGATGGTCACATAGTCCTCGGTGGCCTGGTTCTTGCGCAGTCCCGATTTGAAGCCCATGAACAGAGGCGAGGTGGCGGGAACCGGGTTTCCTGGTGGGATCCCGCCGACGTTCTGGTGGCCGGCGGGCAGGCCCGTGCCGACGAATCCGGTCCGCGTCTCGCGCCAGCTCAGGGCCCCGCCGAGCTCGAGTGACCCGTTGATCCCTGGCAGGCGCTCGCCGCGCACGAGCGCCGCCTCGACCGCCGCCACCCGGGCCTCGTCGTCGCACGCGAAGTGCAGACAGAGGGCGTAATCGTCAAGCGTAGGAAGCTCGAACGACGAGAGCCCCTTGGGACGCTCGATCGGAGACGCGATCTTCAGGCCCCGCTCGAAGTAGCTCGGCCCCCAGCCGGCGGTGAACAGCAGCCCGTTCGGGCCCCACGGATACGCACGCTCGAGCGCGCGCAGCACCGCTTCGAGCGCGCGCGCGTCTTCGCGCGTCGGCGGACCTTCGAGGTCGTAGAACAGCAGCCTGTCGAACCGTGGGGCGATCGGGTTGCCGTGCTCGTCGCGCGCCAGCGTCGCCGTCCAGGCGTGCTGACGTGCGGGGAGGCCGGCGGGCTGGCGCCCGAGCGAGACGGCGTCTGCCCGGGCCGAGCCGTTCGGCGAGGCGGTCAGCCCGCACCCGGCCACGACGCCGCCGGCGGTGACGCCGGCAGCGGCGGCGAGCAGCTTGCGGCGTGTGATCACTTCGGTGGCGACCAGTTGAACGACGTGTTCACGCGATGGGGAGCCATCCACATGCCCTGGTACTCCACGTGGCGCGATGCGGCGGGCGGGCTGATCAGCAGGCTGAGCTGGTAGTGGCCCGGGCCCGGCAGCTCGACGTTGTTTCCGTAATGCGGCCCCATGTACTCCGACAGCATCGGCCACTGCTGATCGTCGTAGACGATCTTACCGCCCCTACTGATCGTCGCCCACACCTGGGCGTAGGGGATCGGGACGTTGGAATGGATGTCGTTGAGCATGACCATCAGGTGGAAGCTGTCCTTCTTGGTCGGGCGCACCATATGAAGCTTGGCCGTTCCACCGCTGCCCGTGCCGTCGTATTCGAGGAACTTGGACGGCGTCATCGTCCGGGCCTCGATCCTCATGCCCTGCCAGGTCGCGCTCGCCAGCAGCTGGGTCGGCACCGCCTTGATCCCGTTGACCGTCGGGGCCGGTCCCATGTTCATCCCCGCCATGCTGCTCGAGCTGGCCGAGCTGCCAGGTGCCTTGGCCGATGTGCCCTTGTTCGCCGAGCACCCCGCGCCGATCACAGCGACCGCGGCGATAACTACCGCGGTCGCCCGGCGCCGCGCGGTTCGCGACCTCGTGGCTGTTGTCAATTCGGACATACCTTTCAGCTCCTCGGGTTGGAAGATCGACAAGTCGAGTTGGTTGACGTTCACGCCCGCTCCATCAGGACGCGGAAGTCGTGCGCCAGATTCTTGACGTTGAGTGCGACGCCGGCGTCGATCAGCGCCTGCAGCCTGCCCTGGCGGCTGACCAGCCAGATCAGGGCGGTGTGGGAGCTCTCGGGATCGCCGACGATCTGGGGCGCGACATGGTAGGCGTGCCAGACCGGCGCGAGCTGTGCCGCCGAGCCGATCAGGTAGTCGAAGTTGGACGCCTCCTGATGCTGCGCGAGCCACTGAAGGACGGCGCTCCTGGAGTCTCCGGCCGGATCGACGGAGATCGCGACGACATTCATCCCTGCGGCCTTCGCTCCGAGATCGCTGATCGCGGAGTGGATCTCCGCGCCGATCAGCGGGCAGACGATGAGGCAGTGGACGTACAGGAAGGTGATCGCGTATGGCTTCCCACGCAGCGCCGTCGTCGAGATGTAACCGCCGCGGGCATTCATTAGATCGAACTTCGGCGCGGGCGCGTTGGCGAGCTGCGCGGGAATCACGCTCGCGGTCAGGTACGGCCCGTAGCCCTGTGTGGAGTCGGCCTTGGTGGCGCCGCCGACGCCGCGGCTCCCGAGCACGACCACCGCCACCGCGGCGAGCACTGCCAACGCCGCGAACGGGATCAGGGCGCGGATCCTCACGTGTTCACCGCCGAGAGCAGCCACAGGCCGAAGCACGTGAACGTGACCATGACCAGCAGCATCCACCGTTGCGACTCGGCGGCCTCCGCAACGTCGCCGTCGTAGACGACGAGCGCCCGGTCGTGAGCGACCATCAGCCCTGAGACGTGGCCGCCGACCAGCGCGGCGACCTGTACGTACCAGATCACGGCGGCGGAGATCAGCCCCCAGTCGATCTGGAAATTGCCGGTGCCGAAGAAGTTCGAGCCGGTGCCCAGCGGGTCAGAGATGAACAACGCGGTCGCCTGGCCCTGCGTCACCAGCAGCGAGAAGTAGTGCGCCAGGAGGTAGCCGAAGGAGATCGGGATGATCGTGTGGATGAAGCGGGTGCCGAGCTCGCGGGTCCGGTGCTCGCCGGATACCGACTGCATCCCACGGATCCCGATCCAGTACACGGCGGCGCAGAGCAGGATGCAGAAGAGGATCCCGAGCGCGCCCGTGACCTCAAACGCCGTCACACCGCCGAGGCCCAGGTGCTCGAGATCGCTCACGACCGAAGGGGCGACGGAGCGCCAGACTGGCCCATTGGAAGCGCCGTCGAAGGTGGTCGTCCCGATCATCGCGCACAACAGCGGCGCCGTCCCCGGCATTGTTTCCACGCTCGTCAGCCCGGACAGTGGCGTGCGCCAGTAGACGGCGCCGTCGTGGTATTCGAGTGGCGAGAGGTGGGCGAACAGGTTGAATACGACCCCGAACGCATCGCCGCGCTCGCTCCAGCGCTCGATGCCGAAGAACGCCATCGCCACTAGCTGAACCAGTGCGTACGCGGCGGTCAGCAGGGCGAGGGTCGACGGATCCTCGCGATTGATGAACACAAGCTCGAGCCAGGCGAAGCCGAAGATCCCGATCACGGCGGGCCAGCGTCCGAGCCAGGCGGGATACGGGAGCGGCTCGCCGACGAGTCCGCTAGTCCCCGTCCGCCGCCCGATCCACGCGATCGCCCGCGCGATCGCCCGCCACGGGTTGAAGGGCCGGAATACATCGCCCAGAAATGCGCTGAGCACCGGGACCGCGACCCAGAACAGGACGTAGACCATCGTCGGAGTCAGGTTGGCGGTCGGTATCTGGCTGCCGCGGACCCCGCTGTACACCGTCAGCACGAACAGGCCCACGCCGATCACGCCGCAGACCGGCTCGAGGTAGCGGGGCAGGCCGAACAACCGTCGCGGCGCGGGGTGCTCGAGGCGGGGAGCGGACCACAGCCTGCCGAGGCCGACGAACGAGATGATCAGCACGGCGCCGGCAGCCCACGCGAACAGCCATGGCGGGAACGGCAGGTAGGCCCGGCCGACGAGGCCGTGGGCGGAGGCGAGCTCTGGCCAGACCAACGCGCAGGCGAGCACCGCGAGCGCCAGCGCTCCGCCCGTGAGCGCGACACGATGTGCACTATGCAGATGTAGCGACGGACGCAGCCTGCGCGCCACCGCGGATCGGACGATCAAGACGGCTCCTGACTCCAGCTCATGTTCTTCGAACCCCATGCCGCTAGGGGGCGGCGAGGCGTCCGAGCCTTGATCTGAGCACATCCCATGTACGTCCCGGCGCGGGATCCGGATCTCTGGCGGCGCTGCGGCGCCGGCGTCCGGCCAACACACGCGGGTCGGGCACCGACGCCGGTGTTCCCGGCGAGCGGTCACGGCTCTCGTGACTCAGATCAGTGAGGGCGAGAGGGCAGCGGGAGGTGCGCGACCGGCGGTCACGCCGGCCCGTGGATCGAGGCGCCAGTCGGCCGTGCGCGGGCCGCGGTGGTCGGTGGTCCCGCTCGCGGCGCTCCGCCACACCGGCGCCGCGCGGCGCTCGGCGGCCCCGAGCAGGTGATCGGCGACCCGCAGCGCGATCGTGAGCGCGGCGCCGATCAGTAGCGAGATCGGCGCGGCGGTCCAACCGCCCTGGCCGAGGACGCCGGCGATGCCGCTGGGATGCCCGGGCGAGAAGAACCCCTCGAACAGCTCCTGGCAGCAGTAGATCGCGAACAGGAGCAGCGCGCAGACGAGCCACGTACGCAGGATCCCGCCCCGCGACGGCGCCCGGCCGCTTCGCCCGGCGGCCCGGCGCCGTTGGGTCCGAGCACTGCAAGCGAGCGCGAGGCGCCCGGCAAACCATCCGAGAGCGAGCGTCGCCAGCAGCACGATCGCCGGCTCGGCGACCTGGAAATAGCCGTGGCCCTCGCGCGAGAGCGTCGCGGGCGCGTGGCGGCCGAACGCAACGTAGAAGCGGAGCTGATGCACGGCGAGGGCACAGATCGGCATCAGCAACGCTCCGCGCAACGGAATGTCGCCGCTAGAGAGGCGCCGGGACAGGGTCACCCGCACCGCGCCAGCGTAGCAATCGGAGGGCGAACCGGCGCCTATCGCAGGCGCGGCTCAGCGTCCTCGCGCACCTCGAGGTTTCGCTGCGGCGCGAACCGGTAGCCGATCCCGAAATGCGTGTGGATGTATGTCCATCCGGGGGCGGCGTCGTGCAGCTTCATCCGCAGCCGCCGGACGAAGACGTCGACCGAGCGATCGCGATAGGTCATCCGGCCACCCCACACCAGCTCGTACAGCTCCTGGCGCGGGACGACCCGGTTGCGTCGCTGAGCGAGCGTCAGCAGAGTCTCGAACTCACGCGACGTGATCCCGAGCGTGCGGCCGTCGGCAAGGACACGGCGCTCGGCGGGCCAGATCTCGAGGTTGGCGCACCGGAGTGCGCGCCAGCGTTTCGCCGGCTGGGCAAGGCTCTGCGGCATCTTCCTCGGGACCGTACGCCTCGTTCGGTGGGTCGCCTGTAAAGAGGCCGTTACCCGGCGGCGGAGATGGCGGCACCATCGTCTCGGGTCACGGGATCGCCACGTCTCGAACACGGGACGGACACTTCCGCCGCCGGGTGGCGCCGTATCGTCCGATCGGCTCCGTGCAGCGGCCTGGCGGTCCGGTCTCGGTGACCAGACCTCGCCGGGCGACGGAGCCCAAGTCTGCGGCTGGACCCGGGGCGGGGTCCGGACACGGCGAGCCGCGCTACGCCCGTTTGTTCTGTGCGTCCGGCGCCCTCGAAGCGCCATTTGTGCCCCCGCGGGCGCAAATGGCCGCTGTTTGCGTGTAAAGAACCTGTGACCAAGACCCGCCCGACGACCAACTGTCGCTCCGATCCTTTACATTTCCGCCCATGCCGGCCGAGGCCAGCGACTCGACGGTGAGCGCGCAAGGTAACGCGCAGCGCACCAATAGTCGTCTTCGCATCGCGGTCATCGACCGCGACCCGGGGTTTCTGCAGGTTCTCGCGAACCGGCTCGACTCGCTGGGCTGGGAGCACCGCGCGCTGTCGACGCCCGTGACCGCGGAGGCGCTCGTGTCGATGCGGCTGAACGCGCTCGTGCTCGACATCTCGGTGCTCGGCCCCGGTGGCTGGGAGTATCTCGAGCGGGTCTGCGGCCGGCTTACCGGTCTCGCGATCGTGATCTGCACGGGCCCCTCCTCCGTCGGTCAACGCGTGCGCGGTCTGCGCCTCGGCGCGGACGCCTGGATGACCAAGCCATGTCACGCCGAGGAGCTGATCTGCGTCGTCGAAGCGGCGATCCGCCGGCATCGGCGTAACGAGATGCCCGAGCTCGAGGGCGCGTTCATAGTCGGCGAGATCACGATCCGGCCCGACCTCTACCAGGCGTACGGGAACTCGGGCAGCCTCGAGCTCACCGCCCGGGAGTTCGAGATCCTGCATCTGCTCGCGCAGTCCGACCGCGTCCTGCGGCGCGAGGAGATCTACGAGCGGGTGTGGGGCTATGCCATGGCTCACGGAGATCGCTCCGTGGACGTCTTCGTCCGCAAGCTGCGCCAGAAGCTTCGCGCGGCCTCCCCGACGTTCAGCTACATCCACACGCACTTTGGCGTCGGATACCGGTTCGCTCCGGAGATCGACGGCGGCGGTGGCCGGACCGTCAGCGCCGACGATCTCACGCCCCGACCCGAGTTGTCGTTCCGTTAGGCAACCTCGCTGTGGCGGGCCAGTGGACCTGCATTTGCGCTTGGTCCGACCCGCGAACACAGATTATTCACATCTGGATCACAGTTCCGTAACGCCAGGGCGGGCGTTCCTGAGCAGCATGCACGGACATGTCGACCGCTGCCCAGCCAGACACGTCGACGCCCGCCTCGACGGCCGCCTCGACGCCCGGTGAGCCGATCACAGCGACCGGCAGCCAGACCCGGCGAGAGGTGCTGAACGTCGGCCCGCTCGAGATCGTTCCCGACGACAACATCGCGGTGGCGGCAGGGCGCACACTGATGCTCTCGATTCGCGAGTTTCGCCTGCTGACAGAGCTCGCGCGCCGGTCCGGCAGGATCATGGCGCGCGAGGAGCTGTTCCGGATCGTATGGGGACGGGAGATGCGACCCGGCGATCGGTCGGTAGACGTGTATGTGAGGAAACTGCGGGTGAAGCTCGAGCAGGCGCTTCCCGAGTGGCGCTTCATCCACACGCATTTCGGCTTCGGTTACCGGTTGAGCGCAGAACGCTAACCAAAAAAGTTACAAATCGGTAACACGTCGAGCCTGAGATCAGCAGACACTTGCGCGGACATCAAGGCAAGCTAAGGAGAAACACGGTGAGAACACGTGGCATCAGCGTGGCCGCGATCGCGGTCGCGGCATCGATCGGGATCGCAGCCTGCGGTTCGAGCAGCACCTCCGGGTCCAGCACCGGCAGCTCCAAGACCCTCGTCGGCGCCGGCAGCACGCTGATCGCGCCGCTGATGTCGCAGTGGCAGCCGGCTTACGACACCTCAAGCGGGGTCGCGGTGACCTACGGGGCGATCGGCAGCGGCGGTGGGATCGAGCAGATCACCGCCAGGACCGTTGACTTCGGCGCCAGCGACGCGCCCCTGACCCCAGCGCAGGCGACCGCTTGCAAGGGCTGCGTCGAGATCCCGTGGGCGCTGGCGGCCACGACCGTCGCCTACAACGTCAAGGGCGTCCCAAACCAGCTCAAGCTGACCGGGCCGGTGCTCGCTGACATCTACCTCGGTCAGATCACGATGTGGAACGCGCCGCAGATCAAGGCGCTGAACCCGGGTATCAACCTGCCGGCGACGAAGATCACGCCCGTCTACCGCAGCGACGGAAGCGGCGACACCTACGCGTTCACGAACTACCTCTCGCAGATCAGCCCCACGTTCAAGACCAAGGTGGGCAACGCCACGCAGGTGGCCTTCCCCGTCGGGATCGGCGGCAAGGGCAACTCCGGCGTCGGCGGCGTGCTGACCTCGACCAACGGCTCGATCGCGTACATCGCGATCGCGTACACCCTCGCGAACAAGTTCGACTACGCGCTGGTCCAGAACGCGGCGGGCAAGTACCCGGTCCCGGGTATTCCGAGCATCTCCGCGGCCGCGGCGGCGGTGAAGACGGTCCCGAACGGAAACAACGCAGTGTCGATCGTCAACTCGCCGGCTTCCGCCCCCAGCGCCTATCCGATCTCGACGTACACCTACGCCATCGTGCCGACCCAGAGCTCGAAGGCGGCCCCGATGAAGGCGTTCATCAGCTGGGCGACCAGCACCGGGCAGGCGTTGGGCACGAAGCTCAACTTCGCGCCGCTTCCGTCGCAGATCATCGCCGGCGACAAGACCGCGCTGGCGAAGATCGGCTGAGCGGGGCCGCACGATTCCCCGCCTGAGTAAATCGCTCGGTCCGCGGGCCGCTGATGCGGTCCGCGGGTCGGAGATCCTGGCGCCGCGCGAGCCCGTGCGGCGCGTGCGTGCGAGACCGCGCGGGTGAGCGCCACCGCCCCCTCTGTGGGACCGCCGCGGAGGACGTTTGCGACGGTCCGCCGCAAGCGGGTGGACCGGATCGGCGATCCGGGGTTGCAGATCCTCGCCGGCCTTGCGTCGGTGGTCGCCGTCGTCGTCATCCTGCTGCTCGCGTACAAGGTCTTCGACGGGTCCAGCCAGGCTTTCAACACCTTCGGGCTCGGGTTCGTCACCGCGGAGGTCTGGAATCCGGTTACGAGCCAGTTCGGCGCCGCGTCGTTCATCTACGGCACGGTCGTCAGCTCGTTCTTCGCGATCCTGCTCGCCGCGCCGCTGTCGATCGCGATCGCCCTCTACCTCACCGAGCTCGCGCCGAAGCGGATCCGCCGCGCCGTGGGCACCCTGGTCGAGCTCCTGGCTGCGATCCCCAGTGTGATCATCGGCTTGTGGGGGATCATCGTGATGGCGCCCGCGCTCGAGAATCACATCGAGCCCTTCCTGCACAGTGTGCTCGGATGGATCCCGCTGTTCGGGGGCACGCCGTCTCCGTTCGGGCTGCTGCCGGCGATCTTCGTGCTCACGATCATGGCGACGCCGATCATCAGCGCGGTCACACGTGAGGTCTTCGAGACCGTGCCGGGCGACCTCAAGGAGGCCGCGTACGCGATGGGCGCGACACGCTGGGAGATGGTGCGGATGGTGATCCTGCCCTACTCGCGCAGCGGGATCGTGGGCGCCACCATCCTCGGCCTCGCTCGCGCGCTCGGCGAGGCGATCGCCGTCACACAGGTGATCGGATCGGCTGTCTCGATCCACGCCTCGCTGTTCGAACCGGCCGATACGCTGGCGAGCCGCGTCGCCTCTCAGTTCCAGGGAGCTGAAACCACCGTGCAGACGTCGTCGCTCTTCTACCTGTCGGCGATCCTGCTCGTGATCGCCTTGATCGTCAACGTCGTCGCGCGCCTGATCGTGCGCCGGGGCACGCCTGCGGGCGTGATGAACTGACTCGATGAGCGCGACGTCCGACACCCCGGCCCCGAAGCTGGTCGGCGCGAGCTCGCGGCGTAAACGGGTCAACCGGTTGATGGAGGTGCTCGCAAGCCTCGCGGCGGGCGTTGCGGTCGCCGTCCTCGCGCTCGTCGTGGGCACGGTGCTGATCAAGGGCATCAGCGCGATCAATCTCGACTTCCTGACCGAGACGCCGGCGCCGTTCGGCGTCGCCGGGGGCGGGATCGCAGACTCGATCGTCGGCACCCTCATGCTCGTGCTGGTGGCAAGTGCGATCGCGGTGCCGATCGGCCTCCTGATCGGGATCCACGCGAGCGAGTTCGCCCCACCGCGGGTCTCTTACGCGGTCAGGTTCGCGCTCGACATCCTCGCCGGCGTTCCCACCATCATCACCGGCATCTTCATCTTCGGCCTGCTTGTCGTCGCGCATGGTCAAAGTGGATACTCCGGATCGATCGCACTCGCGATCGTGATGCTCCCGATCGTCGCCCGTTCGGCGCAGGAAGTGCTCGGGCTGGTGCCGAACTCGCTGCGGGAGGCCGCGGTGGCGCTCGGCATCGCGCGCTGGCGCATGGTCATCCGGATCGTGGTGCCGTCGGCCGCGAGCGGGCTCATCACCGGTGCCGTGCTCGGCATCGCCCGCGTAGCCGGCGAGACCGCGCCACTGCTGTTCACGTCCTCGATCGTGTCCAACAACGTGTCGTGGAATCCCGCCCAGGCGCTCGCCTCGATCCCGGTGACGATCTTCACCCTCTCCGAGTCCTCGTCCCCGGCTGACCACACTCGGGCCTGGGGGGCCGCGCTCGTGCTGATCGTCGCCGTCCTGATCCTGAGCGTGTCCGCGCGCAGCCTCCACGAACGCAGCCGCCGGAAGCTACGTGGCTAGCCCGAACCTTTCACACGCTAAGGAGTCAACACTGGCATGATGGAGCCCCGCCCCTCGGTCAAGCGACGCAACGGAATGTCAGGCACAGATCCCGAACAATCGACCAGCGAGCCGGACGCGGGGATCGACGGCTCCGGCCGGGAGCCCTCGGAGCGGACCGCTGAGGAATCGAGCGCTCGCGACGAGCGCGCCGCCGCGCGGCCGGCGCGAGTCGCCGGGCACAGCGTCACGGTCGGTGACCTGCACGCCTACTACGGAGCCACCGAAGCGGTGAAGGGGATCAGCATCAAGTTCCCCCCCAACGAAGTGACGGCCATCATCGGTCCTTCCGGGTGCGGAAAGTCGACCATGGTGCGCTGCATCAACCGCATGCACGAGGAGATTCCGGGCGCGCGCGCCGAAGGTAAGGTGCTGCTCGACGACCAGGACGTGTATGCCGCGGACATCGACGTGACGGCAGTGCGGCGGCTGATCGGGATGGTCTTCCAGAAGCCCAACCCCTTCCCGACGATGTCGATCTTCGACAACGTCGCATCCGGGCCGAAACTGACGGGGAACAAGGGCGAGAACCTCCGCGAGCGGGTCCACAAGTCGCTGCGCGCGGTGGGGCTGTGGGGCGAGGTCAAGAACCGGCTCGACTCGCCCGGGATCGGACTGTCGGGCGGGCAGCAGCAGCGGCTGTGCATCGCGCGTACGATTGCCGTCGAGCCCGAAGTGATTCTGATGGACGAGCCATGCTCGGCGCTTGACCCCGTTGCGACGCTGAAGGTCGAGGAGCTGATCGAAGAGCTCAAGGAGCAGTACACGATCGTGATCGTCACGCACAACTTGCAGCAGGCCGCGCGGGTGGCGGACTCGACGGTGTTCATGCTCGACGGAGAGGTGGTCGAGCACGGACCGACGAAGGAGATCTTCACCAACCCCAAGGACGAGCGCACCGAGCGGTACGTCACTGGGAAATTTGGGTAAACGGTGGGAATGATGCGACAGACCAGTTCAAAGTTTCCTCGGAAGTCCGGCTGATGGAAGAGACGAGAAGTGCGTACCGGGAGTCGCTCAAGGTGCTCGAGCGCCAGACACTCGAGGCACTCGACATGGTCGTCCAGGCGCTCGATCGGGCGCTAGAGGCGGTCAGCTACCAGGACGTCGAGCTCGCGGGCATGGTGGTCGCCGATGACGACAGGATCGACGGGCGCTACCTCGAGGTCCACCAGGGAATCCTCTCGTTGCTCGCGCTGCAGACCCCGGTGGCGACGGATCTGCGAATCGTGGCCGCACTGCTCCACGTCATTCGCCACGCCGAACGGATGGGCGACCAGTGCGTGAACATCGCCAAGCTGCTCCCACTGTCCGGCTACGAGGCGCCCAAGGACAAGGATCTGCTGGATGCGATCGAGCGCATGGGCCAGCTTGCCAGGTCCCAGGTCTCGCAAGCCAAGCAGTCGTTCGCGGAGCGGAATATCGAGCTCGCCTACGACCTGCTGCGCCAAGACGCCGAGATCAACCAGCTCAACATAGACATCTTCAATCGCGCGCTCGCGATCGGCGACGACATCGAGACGCGCGAGTGGGCGATGCACATGATCCTCGTGGCCCGATGCCTGGAGCGCATCGGCGACAACGCGGTCGACATCGGTGAGCAGACCGCCTTCGTCGTGACCGGACTGTTCCGCGAGTTCGCGGACGCCTCGCACCCGGCTGTGTAGCGGCGCAGTCCGCCGCCCGCGGATTCCGTCGGCGCAGGTGAGACGGTACGTTCTCGGGGTGAGCTCCGAGCGACGGTGGGAGGCGGTTGCGCTGCCGGCGTGCCTGCTCCTTGCCGTCGCGGTGTTCGCGTACGGTCTGGGCGCCTCGAGCCTGTTCGTCGACGAGGCGGCGAGCTGGCACGCCGCGGCCGGCTCGCTGGGCAATGTGCTGACGCGGGTGCGCCTGGACGAGGTCGCGCCGAGCACCTATTACCTGCTCCTGCACGAGTGGATCTACCGCTCCCACGACGCCTCGGAGGTGTGGATGCGATTGCCCTCGATGCTCGCCGGAGTCGCTCTCGCCGGCGCCGTCGCGTGGCTCGCCTACCTGATCTCGGGGCGCGTCGCGGCCTGCCTCGCGGCGCTGCTCGCCGCGCTCGATCCCGCGATCCTCAACTACGCCCAGCAGGTGCGCGCGTACGTGTTCGCGATGCTCGCGGTCACGATCGCGGCGGCGGCTGTGCTGAGCGCCGAGCGCGTGGAGTCGGCTGGCGCCGACTCCATTGGCGGCGAGCTCCCGGAGGCGGGGCGGGGTCGTGCGTGCTGGTTTGCGCTTGGGCTCGCGGCTGCTGTGGCGGGGTACTCGCTGCACTACACGGCGGGACTCGTGCTACTGCCGCTGACGGCCTACGTGCTGCGCTCTCGCGCGCTCTCGCGACGTCTCCGCGCCGTCTGGGCAGTGGGCGTCTCGGGGGTCGCGCTCGCATGGCTCCCGCTGCTGGTGACGCAGCTCGGGGCGGGACACAACGGCTGGCTCGGCAGCATGGAACGTCACTGGGGCGCAGACCTCGGAGAGACGTTCGGGGCAGCGCTCGCGGGACGTGCTCCGGAGACCCCGACGCGGCTGCTGATCGGCGCGGCGATCGTCTGCGCCGGGGTCCTTCTCGCCCTTGTACGAGCTCGAAGCGCGCAGACGACGCTGGTGGCCGTCGCGGCGATCCTCCCGCCGGTCGCGCTGCTCGTGGTGACGCTGGGCGGCCAGCCGGCGATGCTGAACCGCTACGCGGCGATCGGCGTGCCGTTCGTGATCGTCAGCTTCGCGGTGGCGGCCGTGAGTGTGGCGCTTCGCGCCATTGGGAGTTCGGGGCGCTACGCGCCCTTGGGAGTTCGCCTGGCGGCGAACATCCCGCCTGGCGGCGAACATCCCGGCTGGCCACGGTTTGTAGCGGGTGTACTCGTGGCGGGGTGGCTCGCCCTTGCGGCGCTCGGCCTGCACGCCTCGTACGAGACGATCGGTCACTACGCCGACATGCGAGCCGTGGTCCGCGAGATCCGGACGAGGTTTCGTCCAGGTGACGTGGTCGTGGGCGTAGGCAACGAGGCGATCCTCTTCAGCATCGAGTACTACGCAACCCGCCTGCTCCCTCGCGGCACCCCGGTGATCCTTGGATCGGACCCGCGTGCGCAGGCCGCCGTGCGCTCGCGCCGGACGATCTGGACGATCACGCCACCGGTGTCGAGCCGGCAGCTCGATGCCGCACTGACCTCCGAGCGCTACCACGGTGTGGCAACGTGGAGCTTTCCCACGATGCAGACGCTCGAGCTGGTCGAGGCTCGTCCGAGACAGTCACCGTGACCGCCTGGGCGGCGTCGATCCGCGTCGGGCTCCGCTACGGGCCGGCAGCCTCGTCGCTGCCGACCCACTGGGAGAGAGGAGCATCACGGTAGGCGATCGCCGGAGGCCTGGTGTGACGATTTGGATCTCATTGCATGCGGGCCTGGACGGCGATCCGGCGCCGGCGGCGCGAGCTGCGGTTCCAAACAGGATCTCAACTTTGGCCACCGGGCCAATGACCAGCCTCGACTGTCGGTCTACTTTTCCCTGCTATGAGCGCGCGACCTCCACAGATTGTGGCATTCGGCGGTGGCGGCTTCTCGATGGAGTGGGGCAACACCCTGCTCGATGATCACGTGCTCGCGCTCACCGGCGTCGAGCGTCCTCGGGTCTGCTTCCTGCCGACGGCGAGCGGCGACGCCGACCATTATGTGGTGCGGTTCTACCGCGCCTTTCCAGCATCGCGCTGCGAGCCATCGCACATCTCGATGTTCCGGCGGGAGACCGGCGTCGGCGATCCCCGCGCCCATCTGCTGGCGCAGGATCTCGTCTATGTCGGTGGTGGCAGCCTGGTGTCGCTCCTGGGCACCTGGCGCGCACATGGCATCGACGTCGCGCTGCGCGAGGCATGGGATGCCGGCGTCATCCTGTGTGGCGGGTCCGCAGGCTCGCTGTGCTGGTTCGCGGACTCGGTGAGCGCGTTCCACGAGGGGCCCGCGCGATGCATCGAGGGGCTCGGCTTCCTGCCCTGGAGCAACGCGGTGCATTACGAGGAGGAAGCCGAACGGCGCTCAGCCTTCCATGATGCGATCGCCGCGGGCATGGTTCCCGGCTACGGTGCCTCCGACGGCGCGGCGCTCCACTTCGTCGGCAAGGAGCTGGCCGAGGTCGTGAGCTCACGGCCGCGTGCGGCCGCCGTCCATGTCAGCAGGGACGCGGAGGGAACGATCGCCGAGCGGTCGCTGCCGGTGCGCTATCTCGGGGCGACGCCGGTGGCAATCCGCGAAGACGAGGCGATCGCCGCGTGAGCGCCCCCCGCGCGCGACGATCGTGCACTGAACATCCTGTTGCGGCATCCTGGCACGTGATGCCCACGCAAAGCGACCCACGTCGAGTTCTGGCGATGGGTGGCGGTGGGTTCTCGATGAGCGAGCGCACCCCGGCACTCGACCGCTTCGTTCTCGCGCTGACGGAGAAGCCGGTGCCGAAGATCTGCTTCCTGCCGACGGCGAGTGGCGACCCGCGCGAGCACGTGACGCGCTTCTACGAGCGCTTCGGCGGATGGCCGTGCGAGACGAGCACCATCTCGCTGTTCCATCTCGGCCGCGACCGAATCGATCCGATCGCGCGCCTGCTCGCCCAGGATGCGATCTACGTAGGCGGCGGCTCGATGCGCAACATGCTGGCGATCTGGCGCGAGCACGGGATCGACGCGGCGATGCGGACCGCGTGGGAGCGCGGGATCGTGCTCGCCGGCCTGAGCGCCGGGGCGATGTGCTGGTTCGAGGGTGGGGTGAGCATGAGCGGCGGCGCGCCCGAGCCGGTCGCCGGGCTCGGCTTCATCCCTGGAAGCATGTCGGTTCATCTCGGAGGTGAGGTCGAGCGCCTGCCGACCTTCCGCGCGGCGGTCGCGAGCGGCGAGCTCCCCCCGGGCTATGCGGCCGACGACGGGGCGGCGGTCCTGTTCAGAGGCACGCGCCTCGCCGAGTGCGTGGCCTCGCAAGGCGACGCGCGGGTCGTGCGAATCAGTCCCGACGGCGCCGGCGGCGTGCACGAGCGAAACCTCCCCGTACGACTGCTACCGGGCGCCGAAGGCGCCCTAGCCGAACGAGCCGAGTCCAGCGGCGTGGCCGAGCTTCGGGCGCTCCGGGCGGGGCGGCGGCGCTGGGAGTAGGTCAGTCACCGCAGCATCCGTCCGCGCCAGACGCATGCCTGTCTAGGTGCATCGCTGCGTGCTGGCGGGCCCGGGCATGCAACTGGCGCGGGCCGGATGCATGCGGTGACCAGCTTGGCTAGCCGCGCGTAGGGGCATGCCGCTTTGGCCGACCGCCGCGGGCTGTCGCCGCGGCTATCGCCGTGCGGCGCGGCGGCGGTCCCTTAGGGTCACGACGGCGAGGGCGATGATGACTAGGGCGATCGCGATCCCGACCAGGGGCGCCGCGCCGGGACCGCCGCTGGTCGCGGAAGTGGGACTTGCGGCTGCGGTGATCGGGTGGCCCGCCGCCGCCGCCAGCTTGGTGACGTCGGTGATCGCGGCTTGGGCGAGGGCGTTCGGCCTCCGGCCGGGCGGTGGTGGTAGCGCCGCGAGCGTCGCGGTGGCGGCGCTGCCGAGACCGGATCCGCCGAGCCCGGTGGGCATCACGACGAGCACCGGCTGGAGCGTGCGGAAGCTGATCTCGGTGTCGAGGAACTTCGCGTACGCCTTCGGCTTCCCGAACAGCTCGAAGACTCCGCCGAGGTCCAAGGGACGCTCGATCAGCGCCACCTTGATCGGGAACCCGGCGCGCCTCGCGCGAGCTGTCGCTTGGTTAAGGGTCTTCTGGACCTGAGCCGACACCTGGGCCGAATATGGATAGAAGACGCTCTGGGTCAGCAGGACATCGCTCGCCGGGTCGGCGTCGCCCCCTGCCGTGGCGGGCGCGAGGCATGGCGCGAGCAGTGCCACGGTACAGAGCACGATTGCCGGCTTCGCGCTCACGGCGAGCGCTACCTACAGCCCGGGTGCGAAGTCATAGGCGGGGTGCGGCGGCAGCTCGCCGTCCACCTCGAGCACGATCTCGGCGTGCCGGCGCAACGGGATCCGCGCCAGCGGCCCGCGCCAGCGACGGCCGTCGACGAAGCCGTGCACCGGCCCCCGGAAGCTGAGCAGGCGGCGTGCGGCGAGCCGCTGTCCCCACACCGCGAACAGATCACCGAGCGCGAGCACGCGCCCCGGTCCGACCTGGAAGACGCCGGTTGGCTCGAGCGTGCGCAGCCGGTAGTAGCACGCGCCCCGCAGCACGTATGCACCGCGGCTGCGCTGGGGCGGCGCGACACCGATCCCCGCTGGTATGTGGACGACGTAGCGATGAGCGAACAGCTCGAGGTGGACGCCGAAGCGTCGGCCTGGGGAGGCGAGGCAACGCAGGCCGTCGATCGTAGCCCGTCGGCCGACAGCCGCCGCCACCGCCGGCGGCCGGTACGCAGCGCCCGGTCCGACCGGCCGCGGGCGCACGTCCGGCGGCAGCCCGGCGTAAGGATTCGTGCTCGCGCGTTCCGCCGCGCCACCGCACCCGCCGGCGGTGAGCACGAGCGCGATGTACATGAGCATGAGCAACCTCCGGGGTGGCCGCTGGGCGCCTCGCGGCCTAGTCTGCTCGTAGCGCTGAGCAGCTACGTCCTCGTCGATCGACTGCAGTTCGCATTCACGGTGACGTTTCATACCTGTTCCCGATCCTGACGATGTGGCTCTGGCTCTTGATCGGCCTATCTGAAGACGGTGGGTGAGCTACCTCAGGCGGCGGGATCGTCGCCTACGCCTGCTCAGAACGTCGGGCGAGGAGCGCGACGCGCACGAGCCGGCCGCGCGCTTCTGGGACAGGATCTTCGCAGTCACGTTCGCCGTCGGCGTCGTCACCGGCATCCCGCTCGAGTTCGAGTTCGGCACCACGTGGGCGGCGCTGTCCAACTCGCGCGCGGGGTGATCGGCCAGACGCTGGCCCTCGAGGGTACGTTCGCGTTCATCCGCGAGTCTGCCTTCCTCGGCGTCTTCCTCGGCGGCCGCGAGCGCGTGAGCGCGACATCGCCGGCTGGATCACGGCCCAGGTGGGCCGCCAGCGGGGGGTGGTCTGGGGCCCCCCTGAGCACCTCCGGCACGGCGTCCCCCTCCAGCAGCGTCCGGGGCGGCACAAGCATCTTCACCCTGCTCGGCTTCTGTGGCCGATATCTCGTGATCGCGATCCTGTACGTGCTGCTGATCGTGCGGATCATCGCCGCCGGTCCCGAGGACGTGCCCCGAGGCCACCGAGCAGCGCCCCCGAGCTTGCCGGGGTCTGATCGCGCATACGGTCTGGTTCGTACTCCTGGGGGCGGTGATCACGGTCTACGTAGCGCTCGAGGGCTTCGACCTCGGCACGGGCGCGCTGTACTTCCTGCTCGGGCGCACCCCGCGCGAGCGGGAGCGGATCTCGTCGGCGATCGGGCTGGTGTGGAGCGGCAACGAAACCTGGCTCGTGGTCGCGGGCGGGGTCCTGTTTCTGGCTTCTCCGAGGGCGTACGCGGGGTCGTTCAGCGGTCTCTACTTCGGGCTCTGGCTGCTGATCGGGCGCGGCCTCGCACTCGAGCTCCGGCACCAACCCGGAGTCGTGCCGGGCCCACGGGACCGCGGCGACGATCACGCCGTGATGCCGTCCACTGTCGGCTCGAAGCTTCCCCACCTCGGACCACCCTCGATGTGGCTGAGGTCACCGCACTTTGCGAGGGCCAGGGCGTTGTTCCGCGTCGTTGATGCCGCCTACGAGAAGCGATCGATCGCGATCAGCTCGAACATCCACCCGTCCGGTTTTGACGAGCTGATGCCCAAAAGCCTCGCGACCGCGACCGTCGAGCGGCTACTGCACCACGCGCACGTCCTGATCACCGACGGGCAGGACAGCTACCGGCTCGCCCAGGCAACCGCCGGGAAAGGGGTGAGGCCCCTGACCTGACCCCCCAAACCCACCCCCGGTGGGGAGATTCGATGGCCACCAGCGGGGAGAAACGATGGCCACCAGTGGGGAATTTCGTGGCCACCAGTGGGGTCGAGGTACGACGTCGGCGAGGTGCCCCTGCGGGTCCTTTTCCGACGCCGCCCTCCCGAACCCGGCGTGACCGTTTCCGATCACCGGGCTCTCCAGCGACTATTCCGTGATTGACGCGGTTGGCCTCCCGGGGTGGATCGTGGAGTGGCAGGCGGCGCAGACCACGAGGGTCTTGCGTCGTCGCTTGGCCATGATCTGGGCCCATTCGGGTTGGTCTGGCTGGCCGGGGTCGAGGTCTGAGAGCTTGCGGATCTGGTGAACTTGCACCTGGTCCGTGTCTCCGCAGATCTCGCATCGCCCGGCGCGGAGCCGATCGATCAGCTCTTTGCCGGGAGCGGCGGCCGGGACTGGCGCGCGGTCGTTGAGGGCCGCGTGCTTCTGCCGTTTGAGCGGGATACCGCCGAACGTTGCGACCAGTGGTTTGCGTCCCTGGCTGCGCTCAACTCTGGCTTGCAGGCACTTGCGTGGCCCGTGCGGCGTCTCGATCGTGGCCTTGTACCTGCGGGCCATGGTCGTGACCGTCGAGCCGTACTTGCCGGCCAGCGTCTTGAGCAGCGAGGTTTCCATTACCCAGTGCAGCCGGTCGAGTCGGTGGACATCGCCGGCGAGTAGGTAGTACTGGACGATCCCCCGGTACTCCGCTCCGAAGCGGTTGATGATCGCGTGGTCCGGCTCGTTCATCAACTCGGGTCGGGAGGCGGGCTTGCCGCCGTGCGTGTATCGGGAGCACTTGGCCGTGATCACATCGACCGGCACGCGCAAGCGGATCTGACCGTTGACCGACCTGCGGCCAGTGGTCTGCTTGCGGTCGTCGCACTGGGTGATGATCTCGTAGCCGAGGAACCGCGCCGCTTCCGTGCGGGCGTGGGTGATCAGCGTCTTGGTCTCGGACAGCTCCAGCGCGAGGTTCTCATGCAGGAACCGGGCGAGGCGACGTTTGATCTCCTCAGCTTCGGCCTTCGGTCCGGTGAACCCGAGCAGGACGTCGTCGGCTTATGCCGAGTCGCGTGTTATGCCGAGCGGCGCCCGGGATCGCCCGTGGTTGCTGGGGATGGAGTGTGATTCCTCGGCATAATCAGAGTGCTTCGAGGAACGCGAGGAGGTGGTCGGGTGGCCGGTATCGGCCTGGCGGGCTGTCGGGCGGGGTGGTGCGGGCGAGCGCGCGTTCTTTGATTTGCATGTCGGCATGGAGATAGATCTGGGTCGCCTCG